>Ga0058692_1000451_pt1 | contig 18551 bp, 18 predicted proteins | sample AgamicAtAmrz_FD_55216 | JGI IMG/M metagenome (GOLD analysis project Ga0058692, IMG submission 55216) | Agave microbial communities from Guanajuato, Mexico - At.Am.rz | ecosystem: Host-associated > Plants > Roots > Rhizosphere | place: Guanajato, Mexico | collected 2012-06-07 | reverse complement strand
TAACGACAAAACCAGCCGTAGCCGCAGCCCAAATCCAGCACGCGCTGGTCACGCAGTTCAGGCAGCATTGCCCGCAGCGCGGGCCACTCGGGCGCGCCGTCCAGTCCGTTGACCGAACGCGGCAGGGTGGCGTAGCCAGCAAAAAAATCGGGGTTATCGTAGATATTCTGACTCATGGCGACTCCTTTCAGTAAGACGCAAAGGAGTGTAAGCGTTTAGCGCGGTATGAAACACCGCTCAGCCAACAAAAAGCAGATGCACCAGGCGCGCGAGCGACTCCAGCAGCAGCAGGCTGCCAATAAAAATCATCACGAGGATGCCAACAAACTGTTTCCGACTGCTCACGCTGATGCCTCCGCGGCTACCCCTCACCGGACTATACTTTATGCCGGGTTTACTAAACTTCCAGTCAACCGGGGCAGATTACATGTTTTATCAGACGCTGCGTGCAAATAACTGGCGCAATATTTGGGTGGTCGGTGATTTGCACGGCTGCCGCGCGCAGCTTGATGCGCAGCTGCTGCGGCAGGGCTTTGATCGGCAACAGGATCTGCTGCTATCGGTCGGGGATTTAATCGACCGCGGGCCGGACAGCCTCGGCTGTCTGCAACTGCTGGAAGAGCCGTGGTTCCGCTGCGTGCGCGGTAATCACGAGCAGATGGCGCTCGATGCGCTGCAGGGCGACGATCCGATGCTGTGGATGATGAACGGCGGGGACTGGTTCTGGCAGCTGAGCGGTGCGCGGCTGATTGCCGCGCGTCATGCGCTGAAGCGCTGTGCCGAACTGCCGCTGATATTACATCTGCAATTCGAGGAGCGCGTCATCGTCATTGCTCATGCTGACTATCCTGCCAGTGCCTATGCACTGGGACAGGATGTCGACTGGCATCAGGTCGTCTGGAGCCGCGACCGGCTCGCTCGCCATCAGCGCGGCCGTTCGCAGCCGATCGCCGGTGCCAGTGCGTTCTACTTTGGCCATACGCCGCTGGAGCAGCCGCTTAACGCCGCGAATCAGCATTACATTGATACCGGCGCGGTATTTGGCAACCGGCTGACGCTGGTGCAGTTGCAGTAATGCGTGTTAGCGGAACAGCCGGCCGTCGCGCACCAGTTCACGCGGATAGCTGTTTTTGATGCGGTTTCCGACGCGTTTCGCCAGGCCCAGCGGCTGCTGCTGGTAGGTGACAATCACCTCATCGCGCACGGGCGGCGTGTCGGGATGAATATCCTGACCGCGATACCAGCTTTCCGCCTGCGCTTCGTCCAGTTCGAACGCCAGCGCGCTGTCCGGTTGCGCCAGCGCCACCACCGCTTCATGCTGCCAGCGAAAGCCTTTCGGGAAGGTTTCCGCCAGTTTGAGACCGATACGCGAGAAACGCACTTTGCTGAGCCAGCTCTCCAGCGCCGCCGGGAACAGCCACAGCTCTTTGTCGCGCTGCCACAGTGTCAGGCTCTCATCCCAGTGCAGTCCCACCTTGTGCGCGGCCTGCGCCACCTCCGCCACCAGCTTGCGGCTGGCGGGCGAGAAGGGCAGCTTGCCGAGTTTGTAGGTCGGCGCCGGCAATGGCGGCACGCTGGCAGTTTTGCGCAGCCGCGCGACGAAAAAGCCTTCGCTGTCGAAGATATGCGGAAACACGTGCAGGAAGCCTTCCGGCGTCAGCGCGCGTTCGGCGCCAGCGAACAAATCGTTGAGCGGCACAATTTCCAGCGCCTGCGGATAGCGCTGCTGCAGCCAGGCAATCACCTGCTGGTTTTCGATGGTATTGAGCGTACAGGTCGAGTAAATCAGCGTGCCGCCCGGTTGCAGCGCGTGAAAAGCGCTGTCGATTAAATCGCGCTGGGTGGCGGCGATGGCCTCGGTGCTGGCCAGCGTCCAGTTGCGCAGCGCGTCAGCATCTTTGCGCACCACGCCTTCGCCGGAGCAGGGCGCATCCAGCAGAATGGCGTCGAACTGTTCCGGCAGCGCGGCACCAAAGACGCGCCCGTCGAAATGGGTCAGCGCCACATTGCTGACGCCGCAGCGGCTGATATTGGCATGCAGCACTTTCACCCGGCTGGCGGAGTATTCATTGGCGAGGATCGCGCCCTGATTGCGCATCAGCGCGGCCATCTGCGTGGTTTTAGAGCCCGGCGCAGCGGCCACGTCCATCACCTGGCGGGCATCCGGCGCGGCGTCAAACAGCGCGCTGACCGGCAGCATTGAGCTGGCTTCCTGAATATAGAACAGACCGCTGAGGTGTTCCGCGACGCTGCCGAGCGGCAGCGATTCGTCATCACGCGCAATCCAGAAGCCTTCCCGACACCACGGAATCGGCGTCAGCTGCCAGCCGTAGCCCGCCACGCGCGTGAGAAAATCCTCCACGCTGATTTTCAGCGTATTGACGCGCAGACTGCGGCGCAGCGGCTGCTGACTGATGGCGAGAAAGCGTTCGAGTTCGGCCTCGTCGGCCAGGCTGGCGCGCATCAGCGCGAGAAAATCTTCAGGAAAACGATCGGACACGGATATCTACCGGACTAACAAAGTGAGGGCGAAGTGTAACGCCGAGCCCGGCTCAGGTACAGCCGTGCGCAATATCCCTGGCGCAAATAAGTCGGGCAGCCCGCAGGCTGCCCGTTGTCTCAGTTTGGCGACGGAATCGCCGTGCCCCAGTTGCGCCACTCTTTTGGCGCTTCATCCTGCAGCAGGAAGTGCTTGTCGGCACCGGCCTGTGGCGCCAGCGGCACCGTNGGTGGTGTGGCAAACTGGATGCCGCCGCGAATGAACTGCTGGAAGGTGCCGGTTTTCACCACGCCGCCAATCAGGCCAAAGTCGAGGTTATAACCGGANGCCAGCCAGAACACCGAGTTGTTACGCACCAGATGCTGATACTTTTTGCTGATGCGCAGCGCGATTTGCACGCGGTCGGCCATGTTACCCAGCGAAGTGCCGGTNACCGTGCCNACTTCTACACCGCGGAACAGCACCGGCGTGCCAATCGACAGCGAACCGGCTTCGGTGGTATCCACATAGATGTTCAGNCCGTTNAGGTAACGCGANTCGGTAATGGTGCTCTCCTGCAGNTCAAAGCTGCGCGCCAGCGCGCCTTTGCCCGGGTCCACGTTCACATACGGCTGCAGCAGCGTTTCCAGGTGATTAACGCCGGCGGGCGAAATCTCCGGCGAGACGACAGAGAAGCGGCTGCCGATGCGCGCGAAAGTCCTGCACATACTCCGGATAGAGCACCGCTTTCGCCACCACCTGGTTGTTATCCTGGCTCAGCGCCANNGACTCCACCTGACCGACGTTGATGCCGAGGTAGCGGATTGGCATGCCGGCCGACAGTTTGCTGGCATCAAAGGTGTGCAGGGTAATCTGGCTGCCGACCGCACGTGCGGCGGTTTCTGACGGATAGAGTACGCGCTTAACGCCTTTCGCTGCCTGCGCGCCCGTCAGGTTATCAAAGCTGATTGCGCCTTTCAGCGCGCGGTTCAGCGGCGAAGCCTGCACGGTCAGACCGCTGCCGTTGAGCTGGACTTTGGCACCGCCTTCGGCCCAGAACACGCTTTCGCTGGTCAGCAGCTTGCGATACTGCGGCTGGATATGGACCGAAATCTCAAACGCATCGGCGCGCGGCACCACATCCACCACTTCACCGACCTGGAACTTGCGGTACAGCACCACCGAGCCGGCCTGTACATCCGGCAGGCTGTTGGCGGTCAGTTTGAGCGTGGTCGGCGGCTGATCGCCGGTAATGCCTTCCGCCGCGCGCTCTGAGTCGGCGTACAGCGGATAGCGGCTGGACGGCTGACCTTTCGCACCCGGCACCAGCCGGATACCGCCGTCGACCCATTCGCGCGCGCTGGCGCCCAGCACCTGCATGCCGTCGAGGCCAAATTTAACGTCGAGACGGCTGTTAACGATGAACTTACTGTCGGCGTGCACCAGCTGGCGGTGCTCCGGATTGATGGCCGCCACAAAGCTGATGCCGTTTTCATCCAGCCGGCGCGAAATTACCTGACCGATCTTCACGCCATACAGCATCACCGGCTGTCCGGCGTCGATACCGTAGGTTTCCGGCGCGCTGAGCTGAACGGTGAGCACATCCGGCTTCTGCAACAGCGTTTCGCTGGCCGGCAGCACGCTGAAGTGATCCTGCGGCTCACCTTCGCCCGGGACCAGTTCCAGCGTATTGCCGGTCAGCAGGCTGCTCAGGCTGGTGTCGGTCAGGCTGAGTTTCGGCGCGCGCATCTCAATCCGCGTGCCGCTGCGCATCAGGCCGGTGACGGAGGGATCGATCGTCAGCTCGCCGGACACTTTGCCGCCCGGCAGCAGCGTCAGTTTGGTCAGGGTGCCCACTTCCAGCCCCTGATACATCAGCGGCGTGCTGTCGGCTTTCAGGTTGTCGCCGTTGGGCAGATCGAGCGAAATCAGCACGCCGCGCTGGCTGTGNGCCAGATCNGAATAGAGCTGATAGTTTTGATCGCTGNTGGCCTGTTCGCCGCTGTCCGGCGAGTCAAAGGCAATCGCGCCATTCACCAGCGCGGCCAGNCTCTCCAGCTTCACTTTGGCGCCGCTCAGGCTGACATCGGCGTCAACGCCCGACACATTCCAGAAGCGGCTCTGTTTTTTTACCAGGTTGGTGAAGCGCCGCTCAATCAGCACATCGATGGTCACGCCATCGGTATTACCGTTGATGCTGTAGTCATAGACGCGGCCGACCGGAATTTTACGGTAATAGACCAGCGAACCGGTGTTGAGCGAGCCGAGATCGGGCGCGTGCAGGTGAATCAGCAGTTCGCCGGTGTTTACCCGGTATTTCGGCTGGGTATCCAGCGCGGTGAAGTGATCGCGCTCTTTGCCGTCGCCGGGCATCATGCCGATGTAGTTACCGCCCACCAGCGCATCCAGCCCGGAGACGCCCGCCAGCGAGGCTTTTGGCGTCACCAGCCAGAACTGGGTGTTCTCCCGTAGCGCATCGCGCATGTCGCTCTTGATGCTGGCTTTGATCTGAATGCTGCGGTAGTCATCGCTCAGCACAATGCCCTGCACGGTGCCCACTTCCACGCCCTGATAGCGAATCGGCGTGCGGCCCGGCACGATGCCGTCCGCGGTCTGGAAGTTGATGGTGATGGTGGTGCCGCGCTCCTGATAATTGGTCCATAACAGCCAGCCGGCAATCAGCAGGGCGATAATGGGCAAAAGCCAGAACGGCGAAATCTTGCGTTTATTACGCAGATTAGCGCTAGTCGGTGTAGTCGGCGTTTCCTGTTGCATGTGCATCCCAGATCAGGCGGCTATCGAGCCACTCAACGGCCATAATGGTCAGGATAACTGCCGCGCCAAAGTAGAAGGCGGCAGGTCCCATGGTAAAAGCCAGCAGCTGGTCACGATTGACCAGCGACATGGTTAAAGCAATGACGAACAGATCCAGCATCGACCAGCGGCCCACCCAGGTGACGGCGCGCAGCAGACGGATGCGGGTTTTCAAACCCTGTTCACACTTAAAATGGATGCTGAGCAACAGCGTCAGCATCACTAACACCTTGGTAAACGGCACCAGAATACTGGCGATAAACACCACTGCCGCCACCGGCACGTTACCGGAGGCGAGGCCAAGAATACCGGAGAAAATGGTGTCTTCGCGCCGCGCACCGTTGACGTACACCACCGAAATCGGCAGCAGGTTAGCCGGGATCAGCAGCACAATCGAGGCGATCAGCGCCGCCCAGGATTTTTGCAGGCTGTGGCGGCGGCGAAAATCGAGCGGCGTATGGCAGCGCGTGCAGCGTCCGCGTTCATCGGGCATACCGGTATGGTGGCAGTTCAGGCAAACCTGCCACCGCTCGGGCGGTTCGTGCGGCACCGACTGCGGGTAATAATGTTCCCACAGCTCCTCCACGTTGAGATGAATCAGCGTCAGCAGGCTCATAATGGTCAGCGCGATATAGGCGACCAGCCCGTAGCCGACCTCCAGCGCGGCATAATCCTGCACCTTAATCGATGCCACCGCCACGCCGACCAGATAGATATCCAGCATGACCCACTCTTTGAGTTTCTCCAGCATCAGCAGGACCGGGCGCAGGTTCATGCCGAGCGCGTGGCCAATCCACAAATAGCAGATGCCGGCCACCAGCGTCACCGGCGCGCCAATCGTGCAAAACGCCACCATGGCGGCTGTCAGCACGTTGCCCTGTTGCGCCATCTGCAGCACGCCCTCCAGCAGGCTGGCGTTGATGCGCATGCCAAGCAGGCGGATATCCACCAGCGGCAGGCTGAAGGCGAACGGCATCAGTACGATCATCGTGACGGCCATGGCGGTGAGCCGCGTCATTGACCAGTCGCGACCGTTCTGAATACGGGCATGACAGCGCGGGCAATAAGCCGACTGATGCGATTTCACATCCGGTAAGGAAAAAAGGGTATCGCATTGCGGGCAACGCTGATAACGTGCGTGGGGCAACGTCTGGCTGATGGCGTGAATTTTCATAAATGACGCAAGGGGCCCATTGTTCGTTACAGTTACCGGCATGCGGAGCAGAGCNCGTCTGTCTGCATCAATCTATGGTACGAGAATAGTCTCAAGCATAGCGTGCTAAGGGTATAGTAACTAACACAATGATTCACCTTGTGGGGTTGGATTATTAGTGCTTATTTTAACAACTGAGTGACAACAAGGTCACGCCAGTGATGAGTTATGGTTAAACAATGAACAAAAAAGCCTTTTACGAGGATTTAAATCGCGATGTCCGCGCACTGTTAGCGGGCGAAACTTCTTTCCTGGCGGCGCTGGGCAACTGCAGTGCGCTGCTGTTTGAACGCCTGGAAGGNGTTAACTGGGCAGGCTTCTATNTGCTGACCGAGCCGGAGACGCTGGTGCTGGGGCCGTTCCAGGGCAAAATCGCCTGCGTACGCATTCCGGTGGGTAAAGGCGTATGTGGCACCGCGGTTGCGGAGGATAGCGTGCAGCGGGTTGAAGACGTGCACGCTTTCCCGGGGCACATTGCCTGCGACGCCGCCAGCAACGCGGAAATCGTGATTCCTCTGAAAGTGAATGGCACGATGGTCGGTGTTCTCGACATCGACAGTACGGTTTATTCTCGCTTCGATAGCGAGGATGAAGCGGGGCTGGTAGCCCTTACCGACGGGCTTTGTGCAGTGCTGGCGAACAGCGACATTGAAAAATTTCTTCAGCTGACGCGCAGCTAATCGACTGGATCACATAGCATTTGGCGATGTTGTCATTATAATGTCGCCTGTTCATGCCTGCTCTGGTCGGCAAACCCGTTGTAATCAGGAAATTTCATGGAAAATCAACCTAAGTTGAACAGCAGTAAAGAAGTCATCGCCTTTCTGGCGCAGCGTTTTCCGCACTGCTTTAGCGCCGAAGGTGAAGCGCGTCCGCTCAAAATCGGTATCTTTCAGGATCTGGTGGAGCGCGTTCAGGGCGAAAACAGCCTGAGCAAGACGCAACTGCGTTCGGCCTTACGCCTTTATACCTCAAGCTGGCGTTATCTTTACGGCATTAAAGCCGGTGCCACCCGTGTCGATCTCGACGGCAACGCCTGTGGCGTGCTGGATGAGCAGCACGTAGAACACGCGCGCAAGCAGCTGGAAGAAGCCAAAGCGCGCGTGCAGGCGCAGCGCGAGCAGCAAAAAGCGAAAAAACGTGAAGCCGGTGAAGAGACCGCTGAGCGTCGTCCGCGCAAGCCTGCTGCCCGTAAAGCGGCGGAGGGCGACGCACCGCGTAAGCCACGTCCACAGGCACCGCGTGCTGCGGCCGGTGAGCGTCAGGCTGCTCCGCGTCCACCGCGGGCAAAACCCGTCACTGACACTTCAACGTTGCAAGCGGGTCAAAACATCAAAGTCAAAGCAGGCAAAAGTGCAATGGACGCTACCATCCTGGAAATTACCAAAGATGGCGTCCGGGTCCAGCTCGCTTCCGGCCTGGCAATGATTGTGCGCGCAGAACACTTGCAGTTCTGAAACGGAGGCCCGACCCTGGCATGAACAGCATTTTTAAGATCGGTATGATCGCGGGCCTGCTGCTGGCAGGCCCCACCTTTGGCGCGGACAACATTACCCGCGCCGACCAGATTCCCCAGTTACACGAAGAAGCACAGCATCCTACCGTCAGTGAACGCGTCACTTCGCGTTTCACCCGCTCTCACTATCGTCAGTTCGATCTGAATCAGGATTTTTCGGCGAAAATTTTTGACCGCTACCTGAATCTGCTCGACTACAGCCATAACGTGCTGCTGGCGTCGGACGTGGCACAATTCGCCGACAAGAAAACCACGCTCGGTGATGAGCTGCGCAGCGGCAAGCTGGATGTGTTTTACGATCTCTATAATCTGGCGCAGAAGCGCCGCTTCGAGCGCTATCAGTATGCGCTCAGCGTGCTGAACCGCCCGATGAACTTCACCGGCAATGACACCATCGATATCGATCGTGCCAAAGCACCGTGGCCGAAAAGCACAGATGAGCTAAACGCGCTGTGGGATGCCAAGGTGAAGTATGACGAGCTGAGCCTGAAGCTGGCCGGGAAAGATGACAAAGAGATTCGCGAGACGCTGACCAAGCGCTACAACTTTGCCATCCGTCGTCTGGCACAAAGCAACAGCGAAGATGTGTTCCAGCTGGCGATGACCGCGTTCGCGCATGAAATCGACCCGCATACGAACTATCTGTCACCGCGCAACACCGAGCAGTTCAATACCGAAATGAGCCTGTCGCTGGAAGGTATCGGTGCCGTGCTGCAGATGGATGATGACTACACGGTGATCAACTCGATGGTCGCCGGTGGTCCGGCGGCCAAGAGCAAATCCATCAGCGTGGGCGACCGCATTGTGGGCGTCGGCCAGCCGGGCAAGCCCATGGAAGATGTGATTGGCTGGCGTCTGGATGACGTGGTGTCCAAAATCAAAGGGCCGAAGGGCAGCAAAGTGCGCCTCGAGATCCTGCCAGCCGGCAAGGGCACCAAAACCCGTACCGTGACGCTGACGCGTGAGAAAATCCGTCTGGAAGATCGCGCGGTGAAGGGCACCGTGCACAACGTCGGCAAAGAGAAAGTCGGCGTGCTGGATATCCCGGGCTTTTACGTTGGCCTGACCGATGATGTGAAAGTGCAGCTGCAGAAACTGCAGAAGCAGAACGTCGACAGCATCGTCATCGATCTGCGTACCAACGGCGGCGGCGCGCTGACCGAAGCGGTATCGCTCTCCGGCCTGTTTATTCCGAGTGGCCCGGTGGTGCAGGTGCGTGACAATAATGGTCGCGTGCGCGAGGACAGCGACAACGACGGCATCGTTTACTACAAAGGTCCGCTGGTGGTGCTGGTCGATCGCTTCAGCGCCTCGGCGTCGGAAATCTTTGCCGCGGCGATGCAGGATTACGGCCGCGCGCTGATTGTCGGCGAACCGACCTTTCGGTAAGGGCACGGTGCAGCAGTATCGCTCACTCAACCGCATCTACGATCAGATGCTGCGTCCGGAATGGCCAGCGCTGGGCTCAGTCCAGTACACCATTCAGAAGTTCTACCGCATCAACGGTGGCAGTACTCAGCGGAAAGGCGTCACGCCAGACCTGCTGATGCCGACCGGTGTGGAAGCGGCAGAGACCGGCGAGAAGTTTGAGGATAACGCGCTGCCGTGGGACAGCATCAACGCGGCGACCTACACCAAAACCGGCGATATCACGCCGCTGGTGCCGCAGCTGACCAAAGAGCACGCCGATCGCATCGCCAAAGATCGCGAGTTCCAGTACATCATGAAAGACATCGCGCGTTTCAACGCGATGAAGGACAAGCGTAACATCGTGTCGCTCAATCTGGCTCAGCGCGAGAAAGAGAACCACGAAGAAGATGCGCTGCGTCTGGAACGTATCAATGCGCGCTACCAGGCGGAAGGCAAAGCGCCGCTGAAGAGCCTGGACGATCTGCCGAAAGACTACAAAGAGCCGGATCCGTATCTGGATGAAACGGTGAAAATCGCTAACGATTTGGCCCAGCTGGAAAAAGATCAGCCAGCGCCGGCGGCAGCGAAGTAACCCTTCGGCCTGAAATCACAGCACCGCTGCGGCGGTGCTTTTTTTTGCCTGCAAATCGCCGCCCGGCAGGCTGCAGCCGCTACCATTACCAAATGTAAAGTTATGTCTTTTTAGGCACTTAAAGATTAAGGTCGCTTGAAAAGCGCCACAATGGACATAGGATGTATATCCGCGCATGAGCGCGAGCACAACTGAGGAAGATTAACGTTTATGATGCGTATTGCGCTTTTCCTGGTCACCAACCTGGCGGTGATGTTGGTATTCGGACTGATTCTGAGTCTGACAGGAATCCAGTCAAGCAGTGTTCAGGGTCTGATGATTATGGCAGGTCTGTTTGGCTTTGGCGGTGCGTTTGTTTCACTGCTGATGTCCAAATGGATGGCGTTACGCTCGGTCGGCGGTGAAGTGATTGAACAACCCCGTAACGAGACGGAACGCTGGCTGATGGAAACCGTCGGCCGCCAGGCTCAGCAGGTCGGCATTGCGATGCCGCAGGTGGCGATTTACCACGCGCCCGATATCAACGCCTTTGCCACCGGCGCACGCCGTGACGCCTCGCTGGTAGCGGTCTCCACCGGTTTGCTGCAGAACATGAGCCGCGATGAAGCGGAGGCGGTGCTGGCGCACGAGATCGCCCACATCGCGAACGGTGACATGGTCACCATGACGCTGATTCAGGGTATCGTGAACACCTTCGTGATCTTCATTTCGCGTATCATTGCGCAGGTGGCGTCTGGCTTCCTGTCCGGCAACCGCGACGGTGAAGAGAGCAGCAACGGCAATCCGCTGGTCTATTTTGCCGTGGCGACGGTGCTGGAACTGGTGTTTGGTATTCTCGCCAGCATCATTACCATGTGGTTCTCGCGCCATCGCGAATTCCACGCCGACGCCGGTTCTGCGAAGCTGGTGGGTCGTGAAAAGATGATTGCCGCGCTGCAGCGCCTGAAAACCAGCTACGAACCGCAGGAACCCAGCAGCATGATGGCGTTCTGTATTAACGGTAAAGGTAAGTCGCTGAGCGAGCTGTTTATGTCGCACCCGCCGCTCGACAAGCGTATCGAAGCGCTGCGCAGCGGTGCCTACCTTAAGTAAGCCACATAGAAAATGAACAGGGCGCCTGCGGGCGCCCTTTTTTTATGACTCTGCCGGCTGACGGCTTTGTGTCATGCGCAGCATACTGACGATCGCCGCCACGCTGGCAAAGGTTCCGGCCAGCAGCAGCGAGGCATGCGTGCCGCTGTCGTTGAACAGGTTAAACATCAGCGCCACCAGCGCGGCACCGGTGCTTTGCCCGACCAGTCGCGCGGTGCCGAGCATGCCGCTGGCACCGCCGCTGCGCTGGCGCGGAGCCGACGAGATGATGGTGTGATTGTTGGGTGACTGGAACAGCCCGAAGCCGGCACCGCACAGCATCATACGCCAGATAATATCGGCATCCGTGGGTTGTGCAGGCAGCAGCGCCAGCAGAAACAGCCCGGCGGCAAACAGCGCCAGCCCCAGCCCACCCAGCAGCCCGGCATGAAACTTCTCGATCAGACGGCCGGCAATCGGTGCCATCACCATGGTAGCCAGCGGCCACGGCGTCAGCAGCAGGCCGGTCGCGACCTCATCCCGGCCCAGTACGTTTTGCAGGAAAAACGGCAGCGACACCATCGCCAGCATTTGTGCACAGAACGAACAGATCGAGGTGCCGATCGACAACGAAAACACCGGAATGCGCAGCAAATCTACTGGCAGCAGCGGCACCGGCATCGCCAGCTGACGCCGCACAAACACCACGCCGATCAGCAGCAGCGCCAGCAGCATACCCGCAATCAGCCAGCCATTTTCTCCCTGCGCGAAGCCGGTCAGCGCTGAAATCAGCAGGCCGAAAAACAGCGCATTCATGATGGCGCTCGGCACATCAAATTTCTGCTGCTTCGCTTTCTGCGTGTTATCCGGCAGGAAGCGCAGCGCCAGCCACAGCGCCACCACACCGAGCGGCACGTTGATCAGGAACAGCCATTTCCAGCTGGCGATGGAGAGAATCGCGGCCGCCACCGTGGGACCGGCGGCGCTGGAGACGGCCACGATCAGCGAGTTGATGGCCATGCCGCGTCCCAGGAAGCGCTGCGGGTAAATAATACGGATTAGCGCAGTGTTGACGCTCATCAGCGCCGCACCGCCGAAGCCCTGCAGCACGCGCGCCACGGTGAGCATATTCAGCGAAGAGGAGAGGGCGCAGAACAGCGAGGTGAACACAAACAGCACCAGCCCGACCTGATAGACGCGCCGGTAGCCGAACATATCGCCAAGAAACGACAGCGACAGCAGCGAAATCACGATAGCGATTTGATAGGCGTTGACGATCCAGATCGATTCCGCCGGGCTGGCGTTCAGCTCACGCGCAATGGTCGGCAGCGCCACGTTGGCAATGGCGCCGTCCAGCACCGCCATCATGATGCCAAGCGCAATGGTAATTATTGCGCCGTAGCGCTGTGGAACGGGTAATCCATCCTGAGACACGGTAGGAGACATAAACAGGGAGAAGTGAAGTAAGTGAATATCATCATGCTAATCAATTTTCTGCCTGAAATCACCGCATTAATGGACAAAAATTACAAGTGGATGTGTCGTTGCCGCCGTCCGGCTGTAACCTCTATACTGGCGTTTTTTGCAAAAGCGTTAAGGAAGTCCCGCATGGCGAGCCGCGATAACGATAAACAGCCGGATGCCGTATCATCAGTGATGAAAGTGTTTGGCATTCTGCAGGCGCTGGGCGAAGAGCGCGATCACGGCATCACCGAGCTTTCGCAGCGGGTTATGATGTCGAAAAGCACGGTCTACCGCTTTCTGCAGACCATGAAATCGCTCGGCTACGTGGCGCAGGAGGGCGAGAGCGAAAAATATTCGCTGACGCTCAAGCTGTTTGAACTTGGCGCGCACGCGCTGCAGAACGTGGATTTGATTCGCAGCGCCGATGTGGAGATGCGCGAACTGTCGCGCCAGACCAAAGAGACCATTCATCTCGGCGCGCTGGAAGAAGACAGCATCGTCTATATCCACAAGATTGACTCGCTGTATAACCTGCGCATGTATTCGCGCATCGGCCGGCGTAATCCGCTGCACAGTACCGCCATCGGCAAAGTGCTGCTGGCGTGGCGTGAGCGCGCGGAGGTGAACGACATTCTGCGTGAAGTGGAATTTCGTCGCAGCACCGCTAACACTATCGTCAGCGCGCAGGCGCTACTGCCGGTGCTGGAGCAGGTCAGGCAACAGGGCTTTGGTGAGGATAATGAAGAGCAGGAAGCGGGGATTCGCTGTCTGGCGGTACCGGTGTTTGATCGCTTCGGCATGGTGATTGCCGGCATGAGCCTCTCTTTTCCGACGGTGCGCTTCTCCGAACCGGCAAAAAAAGAGTATGTGGCGATGCTGCACCGTGCTGCGCGTAAGGTGTCGGAGCAAATGGGCTATTACGACTATCCGTTCTGAATCCTGCCGGGCTGACGCGCAGCCCGGCAGGCGGCTTAACTTAGTTGTCGACCACTTCGCCGCTTTTCTTCAGCAGTGGACAATCGGTAACGCCAACAATGCCGCTGTCGGTGTGCAGATACTGTGCGGTAATCATGCCGCGCGCGGTCAGGTAGCTGCACTGTAAGCCCAGCCCGGCTGCGTTTTTATTGCTGCCGGTTAACACGCCGTAGCCGGTAAACAGCATCGCCAGCCACAAGACAGCCAGCACCATCACCGCACGAATCAGTAGTTTCATTTTTATCTCCTTGTGTTACATAACGCAGCTGTTCCCGCATTGCTGCGAACTCTATAGTAGCAGCATGCCTCGCTTTTCTCGCCGGATCGATCAGAGATAACTGAAAGCGGCACGCAGGCGGGATAATCTGCTTTATCTCCGCAACCATATCTTTTCCGCACGCAACGAGTAGAATCAGCGGCGATGTACCTGAATGATGTTTGAGGATTGATGCAGTTATGAACGAATTAGCCGCCAGTACCGGTCCGCTGTTTAACTATGGCGTGCTGGCCATCATTGTGGTTGTGGCCTTTATTGCCTGGTTTTTTGTTAACCGGGCCAGCGTGCGCGCCAGTGAACAGCTTCAGCTGCTGGAAGCGCTGCTGGAAGAGCAAAAGAAACAGAACGCGCTGCTGCGCCGTATCGCTGAGGCGCAGCCGGTGGCCGAAAAAGCGCAGGATGAGCAGGATACCGGGGACAAGCGCGACTTTATTCGCCTGATCCCGGAACGTTAAGCACACAACGGAGAGGCCATGGCCTGGCAAAATCCCTGGTATGACGCTTCGCTGGCCCATCATACGCCGCACGGCTTTCGTAACCCGGAAGAGGAGTTGCGTCAGCCTGGCGATCTACAGCGCTGGCGGCGCGAGCGTAAGCAGCAGAATCTGCCGCTGCCACCGCAGTCCGGCTATGCGGCCTTTACCGCCAGCTGGTGCCAGCAGGCNGACCTGAGCGGTGAAGATGACCGTGTCTGGTGGCTGGGCCATGCCGCGCTGCTGCTGCGTCTCAATCANCGCTATATTTTGATCGACCCGGCGCTGTCGGCACGCGCTTCGCCNTTGCCGTTTGCCGGGCCGCAGCGTAANACCCCGGCGNCGCTCAGCGTGGCGCAGCTGCCGCATCTTGATTATGTGCTGNTCTCGCATAACCATTACGACCACCTTGATCGGCCTACNGTGAAACGCATCGCCCGCCGCTTTCCTGCCGCGCACTTTCTGGTGCCGCTGGGNATGGCCGACTGGTGTCGCCGGCGTGGCGTGCGCACCGTCACCGAACTGGACTGGTGGCAGCAGGTGCACCTGGACGACATCAGCTTCACAGCCGTTCCCGCGCGCCACTGGAGCATGCGNACCTTCTGGGATCGCAACCGGTCGCTGTGGTGCGGCTGGGTAGTGCGTAATGCGCAGCTCAATTTCTGGTTCTCCGGCGATAGCGGCTACAGCGATAATCTCTCTGCCATCGCGCAGCGGCTGGGGCCGTTTAATCTGGCTGCGTTACCGATAGGTGCCTATGCACCAAAATGGTTCATGCGCGGCCAGCACATGGACCCGGATCAGGCGGTACAGCTCTGGCAGCAGATAGGGCGACCGCTGGCGATTCCCATTCACTGGGGCGTGTTTGAACTGGCGGACGAGTCGCTTGACGATCCGCCGACGGTGCTGGCGCAAGCCTTGCAGCAGGCGGGCGAGGTCGATGCGCCTTTTGCCCCATGGCGAATTGGCGAGAGCCGCAGCCTGATGAATTACGATTAAGATTTATCCTAAGCCATTTTTGTTAAATGCCAGCGGCTTCCGCGCTTTTTAACATTTAATTGTTGGGTGTTTAGAAAAAAATGAGATAAATGCCAGCGTGCAGTCTGCCTATATTTGGGGCAACGGCGATTATATTTTCCTGATTTTGGTGCAAAACTATTTTTAACTTGTACTGCCAGCAATTTATTGTACAAGATTTGAGCGCTGCGCAGTTTATGTTGCTCATTGCACAACGGCCAGTGAAATAGCTTATCTGTGCCATATTAATGCAATATTTTTTGCCTAAACTTATTCGGTTTAAATGTGAAAAGGCAGCGTTTACCGCTGCGCTTGACGAAACGCGAGTCTGGCGCTAACTATACTGACGCATAGACTTTTTTTGCACACGCTGAGGCGTTGCTGTCAATAACGTTATCCACCTTTCGCTGCCGGTTTCAGGCAATTATGTGCGGCATGTCGATCACTGTTTAAAAATGGCTTGCCATTAATTAGCGGATATGTGATAACGAATCGTGGGTCAAACGAGGTACAGTTCTGTTTATGTATGGCATCTTCAGTAAAGAAGTTACGAGTAAAGACGTTGACGTTGAATACCGCTTCCTTGCCGAACCTTATTAGTGCCTCATTCAGTAACGTCTCTGGTTTCTCTGTAGGTCTGCCTTCGGGCAAAATAAACACTCTAAGGAATTTGCAAAATGGCAAAGATTAAAGGTCAGGTTAAGTGGTTCAACGAGTCTAAAGGTTTTGGTTTTATTACTCCTGCTGACGGTAGCAAAGATGTGTTCGTACACTTCTCCGCTATCCAGGGCAACGGTTTCAAAACCCTGGCTGAAGGCCAAAGCGTTGAGTTCGAAATTCAGGACGGCCAGAAAGGCCCGGCTGCAGTCAACGTAACCGCTATCTGATTTCGTGCCAGCTCGGTGCCATGCACCACTGAAAACGAATCCTGTAAAGCCCTGGTCATCTGACCGGGGCTTTTTCTTTGCGCTTTCGATACGAGAGCGAACGGAGTACACTGCGGCGCTCTTGTTAATGGAGTTCGTATGTTGCTGATTTGCCCCCTCTGTCATCTCCCTTTACAGCCTGAAAACCGCAGCTGGCGCTGTGAAAACCGTCATCAGTTCGATCAGGCGAAAGAGGGCTACCTCAATTTGCTGCCCGTTCAGCATAAAGGTTCGCGCGAGCCTGGCGACAGCCCGGAGATGATGCAGGCGCGGCGTGAATTTCTGCAGGCGGGCTACTATCAGCCGCTGCGCGACGGCGTGGTGGCGCTGCTGCGCGAAAAGCTGCCGGACGCGGGCGCGCTGCTCGATATCGGCTGCGGCGAAGGCTATTACACTTCGGCGCTTAGCGCGCTGGGCGGCGAGGTCTACGGGCTGGATATCGCCAAAAACGCCATTCGTCTGGCGGCGAAGCGCTATCCAGACGTGCGGTTCTGCGTCGCTTCTAGCCAGCGTCTGCCTTTTGCCGACGCTTCGCTGGATGGCGTCGTGCGTATCTACGCGCCCTGCAACGAGGCGGAGCTGACGCGCGTTGTCAGGCCTGGCGGCGTGCTGCTGACCGTCACGCCCGGAGCGCACCATCTGCAACAGTTCAAGGCGCTGATCTATCGCGAGGTGCAGCTGCATGCGCCGGAAGAGAAGTGCTACAGCGGTTTTAGCGAAGAGAGCCAGCAGTCGCTGCGCTACGCGATGCACCTGAGCGGCGACGCGGCGGCCACGCTGCTGCAGATGACGCCTTTCGCCTGGCGAGCGAAGCCGTCGGTGTGGGGGGAGCTGCAGGCGTCGAAAACCTTCGAATGCGACGCCGACTTCCGTCTGACGCTATGGCGGCGCGATTAGCGCGCCTCCACCAGCGTATGGTAGATGCGTTCCAGATCGTCGAGCTGCTGCACGGCGATCAGCAGGCGACGCTGCTCCAGCTGCATCACCAGAATGCCGTCTTCGGAGAGATTGATGCTCTGAATGCGTTCATAGGCTATCCAGACGCTGCCGTAAAACAGCCCGTCGCGCTTCATCAGCAGAACTGGGCGGCGCAGCCAGAAGAGCCAGAAGGCGAGAAAGAGGAGCACCATCAGCAGGGTGGTGGTGAGCTGCGGCCCCTGATGCGTCACATTATTCCAGAGTAAAATCGCCAGCAGCCCGATAAATATCAGGCTGTCAATCTTGTGCCTGCGCCGCAGCGCCACGCTTAAACGCGTCGGGCCTTTGCGGCGCGGCAGAATAAAGTCGTTGTAGAGAGAAAAAAGCAGCAGCGCGGCGATGCAGAGCGCGATGAGGCCGTCCGTTAGTGTCATCACATTCTCCTGAGGCGATACGGCGGAAAAGCGGGGAAGAGGCCGGGCGCGGCGCGCCCGGCGAGAGTACTACAGGCCAAGCAGGCCGATCCAGTANCCGAAAATCCCGATAACGAAGAAGCCGACGATAATCCACAGCGCGTTGACCTTGCGNCGCAGCAGCCACATGCAGGCGAAGGTCAGCAGCAGCGGCACGATGCCCGGCATCAGCTGATCGAGGATGGTCTGAACTGTGGTGACGGTGGTCTTTCCGGTCTGGTCGGTAATGCGCGACACCACCAGCGGAATATTAACGTGCGTCCACTTGTTGACCAGCGCGCCCATGACAAACAGGCCGAGAATCGACGCCCCCTCCGTTAGCTTCTGCAGGAACCCGCCGCCCATGTCGCTGACGATATCGATCCCTTTGCGGTAGCCGTACGCCACGCCGTAATAGCGGGTCAGCAGGCGCGCCAGATTGAACAGCACNAAGAANAGNAGNGGACCCAGCAGNCTGCCGCTCATGGCGATGCCTGCGCCNAGCGCGGCGAAGACCGGACGCACNGTGCCCCAGAAAATCGGGTCGCCGACGCCCGCCAGCGGNCCCATCAGGCCGACTTTGATGCCGTTGATGGCGGCGTCGTCGATNGCNGCGCCGTTTGCGCGCTGCTCTTCCATCGCCATGGTCACGCCCAGTACCGGCGCGGCTACGTAGGGATGGGTGTTGAAGAACTCCAGATGGCGTTTGATCGCCTGACGGCGCGCCTCGTTATTTTCCGGATAGAGGCGGCGGATCACCGGCACCATCGAGAANCAGAAGCCCAGCGCCTGCATACGCTCGAAGTTCCACGACCCCTGGAACAGGTTCGACCGCAAAAACACGCCGCGGATGTCGCCTGGGGTGAGTTTCTTTTGCGTTGTAGTTGTATCTACCATGTTGTCACCTGTTCCTTAGTCAAGTTCGTTATCGAGATCGTTATTTGCCGGACCCGC
>Ga0058692_1000441_pt1 | contig 18902 bp, 11 predicted proteins | sample AgamicAtAmrz_FD_55216 | JGI IMG/M metagenome (GOLD analysis project Ga0058692, IMG submission 55216) | Agave microbial communities from Guanajuato, Mexico - At.Am.rz | ecosystem: Host-associated > Plants > Roots > Rhizosphere | place: Guanajato, Mexico | collected 2012-06-07 | reverse complement strand
TTGTAACAAAGTCAACACACGCAAGACTCATTCCATTCACTTTTTGACGTCTCTCAAAGATCTGAAAAAATTGATGAAAATTATTTTTATGCAACAAAACCGCATANAAAAANCATATTTATGCAGTGCAAGGCGGGAACAAAAGATGCGTAATTATTCATATGCCTCCGCTGAAAACTGGTCTGCTAAATTCACTGCCGTTGTCATCCTTGATACAACGGCAACGGATTAGTGGCAGATTGACTATTGTTAAAAAAAATAAGCGGTGAATTTATTTTCTGAGTGGATTACGCGACGCTATGTCGCTCCGTTTCGGTATGAAAGATTGAGGAATAGATTACACGACAGCGCTCAAAAAGGCTGAATAGACTTCTGGCGCAGAAAGGAGATTAACCCGCGCATGGGCAGGATCCTGACCGCGCGCAGGTCGCAGTATTGATCCGGGCGCCGGCCTGTCGCCTGCAGGTCAGACAGACTGGCGCCGCAAGGCTAAAACGCATCCGTTTCCGGCAGGCGGTGGCCGGTTTGCCCGGTCCGCTCGCGCAGTTCCAGGATTTCCTGACAGCCGACGCAGGTCGTGACCGAGGGTAACAGCTCGCGCCGCTCTGCCGGAATATCTTCTCCGCAGTTCTCACAGGTGGTGCGGCCAGGGCGCGCCAGCCGACGACGAATCGCCTCGACCTCAGCGGTTTCGGTAAGGGAGATTGCCTCCATCGCCTCATCAATGATGTCTGCCATATTTCGCGTCTCGTACAGAATACTTGCGTAAATATAAATAAGTAACAGGCGCTACGCTGTGTATATCGGCGCAGACAATAAATATAGCGCTGGTCGTAAATATTCAGCAGTGGAATAGCAGCCTGTTTGTTATGTCATGCAGCCCAGGGTAAACAGCTTTTGACTAGCGCAATGGCTAAAAGCGTAACGCTTCCCCAAAAACTGAGACTCAATAATAAGATAAGTCGCCAGGCATCGCTGCGTGAACAACCTGACAGTTTACTTTCCATTTTGCCACCTCGTTATACGCAGCGCGATATATTCGGCCTAGACGAAAAAGATGAAACCATGAAAAGAGTGTAAATTACCTCAGCTAAATCATTTCTCAACAATGCTATTCTCACCGGTGGTAAATTTGATACATATCAAATATCGCCCTTATTATTTTACTTTCTCTCTTCTTTTGAAAAAAAATATTATTCAGAGCTTTAATTAAGCATAAATATGACCATTTTGTTATTTCCTCGGGGGTCGTGTGTTTAGCTTTTTTTTATGTCATTATTCGCCCTCTTAAACGTCTGACAGAGATCTATCCGTGAGTCATTCCTCTATCCTAAACCGCACACCATTTGAACGCGTAATGCACGCCGTGCTGTTTGAAGTTGTCGCAAATATTCTGGTGTTTATTATTTTGATGGTCTTCGCCTCTGCAGCGCCTGCGCAGTCAGGAGTGTTGACGCTAGTCTCTTCCTTCGTGGCGATGGCGTGGAACTATCTCTTTAACCTGCTGTTCGACACAGTGCAGCAGCGCGTCGGTTTTAAGAAAGGGTTACTGGTACGCAGCCTGCATGCGATCCTGTTTGAAGCAGGACTGCTGTTGGTTCTGGTCCCGTTTGCCGCGTGGTGGCTGGAGGTGACGCTGTTAACGGCTATCCGACTGGAACTGGGTCTGGTGCTGTTTTTTCTGATCTATACCCTGCTGTTCAATCTTGCATGGGATCTGAGTCGGGATCGTCTCGTCAATCTGTTAAATAGCAGGATTTAGCCCGAGAATCCTGGCCTGCACGATATACATCAATCTCTTGATTATTCAGTCTAAAACTCTATTCATCTTACCTCAACCGTTAGTAAACCAGGGCGGGATTATCCCATCCCCATGGAGCTCGCGGTTAACAAATTGCTGACATATTGTTATTTGCCATTCAATACGAATGCTGGCCGCCTGTATAAGGCATTGCAAAAAATCTTTATTTTTCAATAACAAATTAATTTTCACTGAAACTTGTCTTACTGGAATGTTATATCAGGCAAACAATATGGTCTGTAAAACTGCCAGCTTGCCGTTTTTATCAGGCTTGATCTTCATAAGTCAGATAACTATAAATGCTCAGCAGCGAAAGGATATGAAGTAAAATTACGCTATTAGTTTCGCGCTGTTTATTTTTATCAGGGTGATATTCCATATGAAAATAGAGTCTGCTCCTCAGCAATCTGATAGCCATTATCTGCATGACAAGTGCATTATTCTGGAGTCTGGGCATCCTCATTCCAGCAGAGGCATATCATCGACCATTTTCGCCAGCGCATCAGAACAACGAAACAGCAGCGGAAAACAGCGCCAATGGCGCAGACGATGCCGTACGCGCTAAGCGCTGCCAGCAGGCGATTTTTTTACGTTGCCCGCCGTATCACCAAAAAACAGGAAAGAGTTTATGAACAAAAATGATTATTTAAGCGAGTTAAGACGCTGTCCTTCAAAAGATATTCTCGATATCGTGACCAGTTATATGCGGAAGAAAGTCCCTTCACAAGACATTTGCTCTTTTGAAGGGGCTTACGATCACCGCAAGGCTGAACTGATAATGAATGAAATGTTTAACGATATTCCGGCAGATGTCTGGAGACTGGTGAATTAGCAGCCATAGTGAGTCGGAAATATTGCTGAAAGAGTAAGGGCTTCACGTCGACGCGAAGCCCTTTTTTAGGGTCAGAAATGATATGACAGTCCGACGATGCCGCTATAGTCTGTTTTAAATACGCCGCCGAAGCTGCTCTCGATGCCCGCGTTTAACGACACATTTTTACTGATTACCCCTTCTACGCCGATATTTGCACGATAGCGATTGTCGGACCAGGCCTGATACTGACGACTTGCCTGGCGATCTGCGAGCGTCGTTTTCGAACCGTTTTTCCCCGGCGAATATTGCCAGGCGATGCTGGCCGTCAGGTTAACGTTTTTCATCGCCTCGCCAAGGCCGCGTTTCTGCACCATAACTCCGCCGGTTGCGTACCAGGGATTCGCTGAGCTAAGCGAAACCTCCGCGTCCTGTCCCTGCAGTGAGAAGCCGGAAAGCGCGCCAGCGGTGGCGCCTACGAAAGGCGAAATGAGCAGTGAGTCATTCGCCAGACTGAACTGATAACCACTTCTCATGCTACCCGCCAGCAGGGTGCTGTTACGCTTTTTACCGTTGATCCCCAGTGCGGGATCCAGCGTTATTTCCTGATTCAGATACAGTATGCGGCTGGCGGCATCCGCAAACCATCCTGCGTCCGACTGCCATGAATAGTAGGCCCCAGCCGTGACGAGACGGTGGTTTTCCTGCCCTTTGCCTTTAATTTCTCCCTGTGTGTAGCTAGTGCTGAACCCCAGCGTGTACGCACCTTTTTGCTTATCCCAGCCTATGTTCAGCGTCTGCTGCGTGGCGTTCAGGCCGAGAAAACCGCCTTTGCTGTGTTCCAGCGTGGCCCATGCGCCGCTGTTTTCCAGCGATGCGCGCAGACTGTCGGGGCGCTTGTAGAGCTGCCCGATAGCTTCACTAAAGATGTACTGCCGTGATGCCATTATCGCCCGCGTGTTCTGAATAAGCGGCTGGTTATCGTAAACGGTAAACCAGTCATCCGGATTGAACGCCGGCTGGCTAACCGCTTCTTCAGGCTGCGCGGCCGCCTCGATCTTCTCCTTGCTATCCGGCTGTTCTGCGGCGGTGTCGGTCTGCGCGGGATTATTCGTACTCGTTTCCACCGCGGCTTGCTCCTGCGCGGGCGTTTTGCCGTCAGACTGCGGCACTACCTCGCTCTGCGCCGTTGCATCTGCTGTAACGTCCGGCTTGGTGTCGCCTTGTTCAGGCGCGTCAGCCCCTGTATCTGGCGTGTCACTGCCGGTTGCCGGCGGCGTCTCTTCCGGCTCGGGCGTACCAGTACCGGTTTCTGGCGTGGCGGGCTCTACCGGCGTTTCGGGCTGCGTCTGATTCTTTTCCAGCACCCACAGAACGCGGTCGTTCTCATCTTTTACCTGATAGTTCGGCGTATAGACGCTGAAGCCGCTGTAGCCGCTGGCGAATGAGAAATAATCATGCGCCGTGCCCGCTGGCGCATCGATCATCACCAGATCCTGTTTCAGCGTCACCTGCTCCTGCGCGCCCACCAGCAGATTGACATCCAGCAGGTTATCGCCGCCGCTGGCCAGGCTGCGGATCGTCAGCCTGTCGTTTTCCAGCGTGGCCGGTTTTACGCCCAGCATGAGGCTCAGACCGGTGGCGTCAAGCGAGTCGACATCAAGCGTTTTCGCCTGCCAGCTACCCGTCGGCACCATAGAAAGCGTCGCGCCGCGCTGCGCCTGCAGCGTGCTAACGCGACTGTTGCCGGTCATCGTCCAGTTAGCATTGCTATCGAGCGTCATACGCGCGCTGCCGGTGGAGGTCACCGCGCCCTGATAATTCACTTTACCAAGGTAGAGCGAAGCCTGATTGGCTAACTGCACATCGCCCGCCACGTCGCTGGCCAACAACAGCGCCAGCGCGCTGGCGTCACGCACGGGCTGACTGCAGGATGTTGCATCCTGATAGATAGCGGCATAGCAGCGCCAGCTCTTCTCCTCTGCCAGCGCGCTGTCGTTATAGCCGAATGCAAGGCGCGCCGATTCGTCGGCGACAAATCGCGCCTGTACGCTGGCATATTCCCCTACCTGAAGCGCTGCGTTTTTACCCACGCTGATTTCGCTCGCTTTGAACAGCGATGTCGACCAGTCATCATCAATCACCACGCCGCCTGCGTGCGCGACCGGCTGGCCGGAGAGAATCGCCGTGCCGTTTTCCACGCTCAGCCTGCCATTCAGGTTCATGCCGCCGGTCAGCGCGGTAATCGCTGTCGCGTTTTCAGGCTTGAGCGCCACGTTCATGATGCCATTTACCGCAGCCGGATCCGTTTCGCCGAGAAAGCCGCGAAAAACCTGCCGGTTCAGCTGTGTTAAGCGATAGTTGACCGCCTCATCGCCGTCCGTTCCCAGATAGGTCCAGGTATCGGTTGAGCTTTTGTCGGTGGGAAAGTACCAGTAAGACGACGTATTGAGCTGAAAGTATTCGGTTTCTTTGGTGTAGGGATTGTTGTAAACGTAGAGCGAACCCGGCGCACCCTTCGGATTGCTGCCGTTAAAAGTATTAAAAGGCACGTCGCCCGCGGTGTAACCGGTAATGTTCAGCGTCGCAATCTGGCTATCGCTGTGGCTCAACAGCGTGGCGCCGCTATCGGTATGGTTGATCTTTTTAAAAGTTAGCGCGTTACCGTTGAGATCCAGCTTACCGCCGCGATAGCCGAAATAGATATTGCTGGTCGCCACCTGATCGGCATCCTGCAACACCACGGTCGGCCGCCCGCTAACCAGCGTTACTGAGGAGAAGGCCTGTTTGTTTCCCGCCGCATCCGCCTGCTGATCGAGGATAACCGTACCGTCGCCNACGTTCAGGCTGCCGACGTTGTTCCCTTCGGCATTAACGTGCAGCGTGCCCGCCCCTATCTTATGCAGCGCATCATTCGCCAGGCCATTGACCTGCCACAGCACCTCTTTGCCTGCATCGACTTCGACGCCGCCGCCTACCCAGGTCGCATTCACGCCTGCCGCAGCGCTCAGGATGTAATCGTTTGAAAACTGCAGCTTGCCGGCACCCATGTTAACCGGACCATTGAGAAGGATCAGCCCACCAGCGCCGTTAAAGCGCAAGTCTTTAGTGCCATCCAGCTCTTCGTTACTGGCCGTTGCGGGCGCCGCGCTCGCATAGGCTTTATCCAGCCCGGTCCATGACCAGGCGGCGGTCTGCTGCATAATATTATCGTCGTTCCAGTAAATCGTGCCGCCTTCAGCGCGATCCGCCACGTCAGGGGAGGTGTTAGCCGCCGTGATGTTCTCGATATAGCCGTCCGGGATGTATTCCCATAAGCTGGTGGTGCCGTAGCCAGTACCATCATCCACATAAGCGCCATGCAGGACGCCCGCGATTTTCCATTCGCGCTCCTGCTCGTCATACACCATGATCGGGCTGCCACTGTCGCCCGACATGGTGCCAATAGAAAGCGGAGAGGTCAGCGGATTACCCGGACCGTAATTTATCGCCTGCAGAGAGCCGGATTTATAGGCAATTGTGTCAGCATTAACGGTACCGCCGCTTACCCAGTTGTAGGCGCCGCTTAACGTGATACGTTCAATCTGATCGTCGCTGAGCTGGCTCTGCGTGCCGCCCCCAATACGGGTAAACCAGCTATAGCGCGCGCTATCGCCTTTCATGATTTCCGACTTTTCCACCGTGCCAACCGGCGCGGCGTCGGTCACAACTTTATTCAGGCGCGGCAGATGAAAATCCACGTCTGACAGAGTCGAATCGTTACGGTTAATCAGCGTATAGGTCGCGCCATATTGCGCGCCTTTGCCAAAGCCGACCGTTTTATAACCGGTATTGTGACGGGTGCTGGCGACATAGGAGGGCGCAACCAGCGTGCTGTAGCCATAATTCGCCACCATACTGAAATCAGGCATGGCGAAATCAAGATAGCCCGACAGAGATCTATCTTTTTTATATACCGCTATATTTTTTGCGCCAGCGGAGTAACTGCCCAGGTTTTCTGCAAAATCGCGATATTCCTGCACATCAATATCGTGACGCATAATACCCGCCCAGGATTTAGTGCAGATAAAAATAGTGCAGCAAAATGCTGCGCCACCTAAATGTTTCAATAGAATGCCCTCATGATTTTATCATTTATTAAGACAATAACCGAAAGCCATGAGAACAATACCATTACGGAAACAATTAACAGAAATTAACTTCATTTCATTAATTGATTAAGATCAAGAAACGCAGGTCTCCCTATGTTCAACAGAGCGTAAATAACTGATATTCATAACGATAGAAAATCACATCCAAATAGACATAGAGATTGCATACTTATTAATAACCGATTAATAAGAAACTTATGGAACATCTGAATTACAAAAAAACACCTGTAGCACCTCGATTATCTTCGGACGTCTTTTTAACGAGAGAAAATAAAGCTGCGTCAATATAGGTATAGCAATGTCATTCAGACTCAATATTTACCCTCCTGCATCAGATAAACCTTACATTTAATGGCTAAGCGTTTAGAAAAATATGCGGGGCTCATATTACCCCGCAGTAAAGAAGCCGGAACGATATCCAGCGCGCCACTCTTTGCCTGCGCCTTTCTGGCAAGCAGGTAGATAAGCTCCGCTACTTTGGATGATCCCGGTGATAAAGCGCCCACTGCTCAATCCGTTCGCCCGAAGGCAGCGTGCAGTAGCCGATGACGCCCGCCTCGCTTTTTACCTGCGAAGGTGTTCCGCCCACATGCAGACACCAGTCGGTCGCCGGATTATGCATGCCAAGGCGCTGCGGCGCCGGTGTACGCTGCGCGCAGGCGGTGAGTTGCAGCCCAGCCACCAGCAGCATGACGGCTGTTTTACTGATTTTTATCACGTTAACTCCTGAATCTGTTTTCATACAGCATAGTTTAAGTGTCTAAAACAGGCTTTATGCCTGGATGAAACATGATCGCTCGCTATGCGTTCTGGAACGTTTTCCATCCCCGAACGTTATATTCCCTTTTTCACCACGATGATGGCGAGGTGCTGAAAGCATTTTATTTTAGATCGCCTCTGTTAAACCGCCTCTCAATATTCATCCCCCTTGTTTTATCTCCTCAACGACAATAGAGCACCTAAATAGATATCCTCAAAAAACAACGCGCGTAACGGAAATTAACANTTACTCCTCCATTACAATAGCCGCACCACCTTCATTTTTAATGAAAATTACCTTTGCTCTGGTTTTCCTTAAGGTGAAAGACGAAAGACAGAACCTTTTCACCATCTTTACATCATTAAAAATCGATCGGCATAATCCCGCTGATCTTTACCACGTCCTGTTATTACTGGAACTATTAAAGAACATTAACACGTACCTGTTAAAAAGCTGGCGACCCCGTTTTCGTCTTAAACAAAAGCAATTCGCCAGTTTTAAAGCCCCACTTAAATCTTATGGAAGAGTTACTGGTATGAATAACAAATTTGAACTGAGTCGAATTGCAAAAGCGTTACTGCTTGCCAGCGGCATGGGTATCGTGCCGGGCATGGCGCTTGCGGCTGAGATGGTAGGCAGCCAGACAGGCAGCGATATTACCTTACAGGATGGCACCACGCTGATTGGCGACACGTCGTCGGGCGATGGCCTCTACGGCATTCTTGTTCCGGCGGGAACGCCAGGCACGGTGGCGGCTGGCAGCGGCTCAACCATCAGCGTTAAGGACGCCGACCATTATGCTAAGGGGATCTTTGTAAAGGCCGATGGCAGCAGCTTTACCGCCGATAAATTGACGCTCAATGTATCAGGCAAAACCGCCGTCGGCATGGAGCTGAGCGGCAATAAGGTCAGCGCCGACTTAGGTTCCGGCTCTTCAGTCAACATCGTCGCTAACGGCTTTGCCGAGGGTATCGTGGTGCAAAAAGCCTCTTCGCTGCAGGCTGATAAGCTCAATATCACCACCCAGGGCGATAACGGCATTGCGCTGCATATTAACGGCTATGGCAGCGATGCCGATATCGGCGACGGCAGCATTATTAATACCAACGGCACCAACAGCCATGGCATCCAGGTCGACGCGCTGACGGGGACTGCGGATAACGGCGCGGCCAGCCTGAAGGCGAATGCGTTGACTATCAACACCCTCGGCGCCAGCTCTCAGGGCCTTGATATTCAGACGAACGGCACGGCCGACCTGGGCAGTAATTCAACCATTATCACGACGGGCGATACCTCGGCCGGCATCTGGAGCCTGGGCGAGTTAACTGCCGATCATCTGGCGGTCAGCACCTCGGGCGTGGACTCGGCCGGCATATCTGTTCGCGGCAACGGTGTGGCGAATATCGGCGCGGGTAGCGTGATCTCCTCCGCCCAGACCGGCGCGATTGTGGTGATGGGCGACACCGCGACGATCAATTTTCTCGGCAGCGAAGAGGAACGCAATACGCTGAAATCAGCGGGCTCATACGGGGCATCCGCACAATCTGCAGGCGCGGTCATTAATATGCAGAACACGGATATTGCGATAAACAGTATGAGCGTAACAGGGAGAGGGCTTTGGGCAACGAATGGCGGCTTAATTAACGGCGACGGGCTGACGATTACCGGTTCCGCTAATTCTTACGGCGTTTATGCCATAGCTGACGGCAAGGTCAACCTGACCGGCGATCTTACCATCAAGATGAACTCGCCCGACGGAATCGCGATGGTCACGCCCTATGTTGAGGGCTATGCGCCAGGCGTTATCAGCGCCGACGGGAAAATGAATATCACCGGCAGTGTAGTATCGCAGGACGGCCTAATCGATCTGAGCTTCGCTACAGGTTCTCTCTGGTCCGGCGCCGCCGAAAGCGATAACGTCAACAGCGGGCATCTTAATGTCAGCCTTACCGACAGCACCTGGAACGTCTCGCAAACATCTAATCTCGACAATCTGCAAATGCGCAACGCGCTGGTCGATCTCACCGCGGCTACGGACAACGAAACCTATTCAACCCTGACCGTCGCTAACCTGAGCGGCAGCGGCGACTTTGCGCTGCGCACCAATCTGGTGGGCGACGGCGACGGCGTGAATAACATCGGCGACAAAATCGTCGTGACCAACAGCAGCGCCGGTGACTACGGCCTGACGATTCAGAACCGCGGCAGCGCCGTGACCACCGGCAACGAAGTGTTGACCGTGGTGGAAACCACCGATGGCGTCGCCACCTTCCGAGGCAATTCGGACGTAGAACTGGGCGGTTATGTTTATACCGTCAATAAGCAGGGCAATAACTGGGTACTCTCCTCGCCGAAACCCGAAGTGCCGGCTGAAGATCCGGCTGAGGTCGCTCCAGCGGATGGCACCGGCGCGCAACCCACAGCGCCAGCGGACAATGGCGCCACTCCAGGAGAAAACAGCGCCACACCGACGGACAACAGCGGCGCAACGCCCGCTTCAGGTAATGCCGGTGCTAATCCGAACTCAGCGGCAACCGGCGGCAAGCCCGCGATTACCAGCACTGCCAACGCCGGCGCGAACTTCCTTAATATCGGCTATCTGATGAACTACGCCGAAACCCAGACGCTGCTGCAGCGTATGGGCGATGTTCGTCAGGGAAAAACCGGCGGCAATGTCTGGCTGCGCGGAATGGATGGCCGCTTCAGCGGTTTCGACAACGGCAAGCTGAGCAATTTCAGCATGAACTATACCGGCTATCAGTTTGGCGTGGATAAACGCCTGTCGGAAGAGGTGCCGGTCTATCTGGGGCTCTTTATGGGCGTCACTGAGGGATCGCCGCACTATAAAAATGGCGACGGCGACACCAAATCCGAAAGCTTCGGTTTTTACGGTACCTGGCTGAACGATGCGGGTTTTTACGTAGACGGCGTGATGAAATTCAACCGTATCAGAAATCAGTTCAACGTCCTTGATACCCAGAATAATCGCGTCAGCGGCTACGGCGTCTCATCGGGCCTCAGCGCGTCGCTGGAAGCGGGCAAAAAATTCAGCTTCTCTGACGGCTCGGCGGGCTTCTATCTGGAGCCGCAGTTACAGCTGACGGCGGGCCATCAGGATGGCACCTCTCTGCGCGCCTCGAACGGACTGAATATCGATCTTTCCAGCTATAAATCGCTGCTGGGTCGGGCCAGCGTGCTGGCGGGTTATGAAGTTAATCAGCGCGATTACAAACTCAACACCTACGTTAAAACGGGCATGCTGCGCGAGTATGGCGGCGATGCGTCCTATAAGCTGAATGGCTCACAGGAACGCCTCTCTTTTCAGGGAAATGGCTGGAATAACGGCATCGGGGTCAGCGCGCAGATGAGCAGTCATACCCTCTTCCTTGAGGCCGATATGGTGAACGGCAATCGCTTTAACCAGCGCCAGGTAAACGCCGGCTATCGCTTCAGCTTTTAACTTAGGGATTCTTCACCAAAGGAGTCGTAAATGAAAAAAACCTTATGGATCATGCTCGCCTTGCTCTGCTCATCGTCGGCTTTCGCCCGACAGGAGGTCACGGTAGCAGAGGCTAAAAAAATGCGTGACGATCGGCACGTGGCGATAACCGGCACCATCAGCGGCCGGGCGGATGACGATCACTACTGGCTGCAGGACGCTACCGGCCGTATCCGCATTGATGTCGACGACGATGACNATGACGACGATGACGGCCGCTATCTGATCGGCAAAAAAGTGCGGGTAACAGGCGAAGTCGATCGCGATGATGGCCGAAGCGAAATCGACGTCGATCACGTCTATATCCTCAAGTAATACTTTCGCTTAACGATAAAAAGCCAGCGCGAACGCTGGCTTTTTTTTGTCTGCATGGCCTGTTGCCTTACTTCTCGCGGAAAGCTTCCTGGACGCGAAGCAGCGGACGCAACAGATACTGCAGTAAGCTCTTCTCACCGGTACGAATATCGACCGTGGCGGTCATGCCGGGAATAACGCGTAGCGCCTGACTGCCGCTTTTGGTGAGCGTATTGTTCTCCGTCAGCACCATCACCCGATAGTAGGTATCATCTGCGCCAGGCCGCCGTGCGCCTTTGTTCTCCTCATCCTTCAACGCGCCGGGACTAATGCTCTGCACATGTCCTTTTAGTCCGCCATAGATGGAGTAGTCGTAGGCGGATATCTTTACCACCGCCTCCTGCCCCGGCGCCAGAAAGGCGACGTCTGAGGGTCGGATGCGCGTTTCTACCAGCAGCTGATCGTCCAGCGGCGTCACTTCCATAATCGCCGCGCCCGGCTGGATCACCCCTCCCAGCGTGTTGATCTTGATGCTGTTGACGATGCCGCGTACCGGCGTGCGCACCTCGGTGCGCTCCAGCGTGTCATGACGACCGAGCGCGGTCTCCTGCAGGCTGGTCATCTCCACATCGACCTTCGACAGCTCATCGTTGGCCTCATTGCGGTAGCGGTTTTGCCGCTCGGTAATTTGCAGCTCGGCATCGTTAGCCTGGCGTTCAAGCTTCAGCACTTCGGTTTTAGAGAGCAGCGATTTTGCCGACAGCTCTCGCGCCATCGCCAGCTCTTTATTCAGCAGCGCCTTCGACTTGAGGTAGCCCGCGATGGATTCATCCAGCGCGCGTTTGCGCAGCTTCCAGGCGTCGGTTTCACGCGTCACCAGCTCAGGCATCGCCATCACTTCGGGCGGAAAGACCAGTTCGCTGCCGGTCGCCTCGGCTTCCAGGCGCGCCGCCTGGGCTTTCAGCGCCAGCAGGCGGTTAGCGCTTTCGCGAAACGAGGCTTCCGCCCGCGTCGGGTCTATTTTCGCCACCACCTGGCCCTTTTCGACAGTATCGCCTTCATGCACCATCAGCTCCTGCAAAATACCGCCCTCCAGGCTTTGCAGCACCTGTTCGCGCGAGCTAGGGACGATTTTCGCCGATCCGGTGGTGACCTCTTCAATGTTAAAGTTGGCGGCCCAGAGCACCGCCAGCACCATAAGCGCCACGCCACCCCACGCAATGTAGAGCCAGCCTTCCCAGCGATCCTGGCGTGCCGCGCGCACCATTTCACTGGCGGTGCGTTCTGTCAGGCGTTGCGCTTTGCGTTTGCTGCTCTGGAATAAGTCGCTCATGCTCTAACCTCGTCAGAATGGCGCGGGTTCTGTACATCGATCTCGACGCCTGCGGGTTTCGCCGCGGCACGCAGCACAGAGGCGGCCGGGATCTTCCCGCTATTCAACAGACTGATAATTTCTTCTCGCGGACCATCAGCGACCTTTACGCCTTCGTCCATGACGATAACGCGATCGACATACTTCAGGACCGCGGGACGGTGCGTGACAATAATTACTGTCCGCCCTTCCATCGCCGGGATCAGCGCCTGCAGGATCATGCGCTCCGAGCCCATATCCATGCCTGAGGTCGGCTCATCCAGCAGCAGCACGTCCGGTCGCGACAGAATGGCGCGCGCCAGCGCTATCGCCTGCTTCTGACCGCCGGAGAAGTTCTCGCCGCGCTCGCTGACCGGCATGCCGAAGCCCATCGGATGCGCCGCGACGACATCGCTGACGCCGGTCATCTTCGCGGCCGCCATCAGCTCTTCATCGCTGGCGTAGGGCGCGCCCATCACCAGGTTGTCGCGCAGCGAGCCGAACATGAAGCGCGGCTCCTGATTCACCAGCGCGATGCGGGTACGCAGCTCGACCGGCTCAACCTGCCCGATATCGACGCCGGCGATGGTGATGGTGCCGGCCGTTGGCGGGTAGAGACCGACCAGCAGGCGCAGCAGAGAGGATTTTCCGCTGCCCATCTTGCCGAGGATGGCAACGCGCTCGCCCTGGCGAAAACGCGCATCCAGCTGATCCACTACCGCGGGCAGATCCTTTTTGTAGCGCAGCGTCAGTCCTTCGCAGACGATTTCAGTCTGGCTGCCCTGCGGCAGCTGCACGTAGACCTTCTCTTTTTCACGCTCGGTCGGGGCCTGCATCACCTTATTGAGGATCGCCAGCGAGGTTTTCGCCTGCTGGATACGCAGCCCCAGCGCCGCCAGCGTCGCAATCGGCATAATGGCGCGTCCCATCAACGTCATCGTGGCGATAATGCCGCCCATCGAGATGTCGCCGTCGCCGACNAGATAGGCGCCCCACACCAGNAGGATAACGGTGCCGAACTGCTGGGTGGTCTGGATAATGCTGGAGCCCATGGTGGCNAGAAAGCGCGACTTCATGTTCACCGAAGCGAGTTTGACGCTGGCGACGTCGTGCTTAGAGGCCACCAGATTTTCCGCGCGCAGCACTTTGATGGTTTCGAGATTATCCAGCGACTCGATCACCAGGCCGTAGCGGTTGCTGCCGATCTTCATCGACTCTTCCGCATGGCGTTTTAACGGGATCTGCATCAGCAGCACCAGCGCCACGATTATCAGCAGGATCAGAATGACGCACCAGACCAGCGGCCCGGCGACCAGGTGGATCACCACCAGAAACAGCAGAACAAAGGGCAAATCGGCGACGGTGGTCAGCGCCGCCGACGTCGTCAGCTCGCGAACGCTGTCGAAACTCTGCATCACATTGCCAAAAGCGCCGCTGGACTGCGCGCGGTTGGTCATCTTGCCTTTAAGCACGTGGCGAAACAGCTGCGCGCCTAACACCAGGTCGATCTTCTTCCCGGCGCGATCGGTGATCCAGGCGCGTCCCAGCCGGGCAGCCAGTTCAAACAGCAGCGCCAGGCTAACGCCGATCGCCATGGTCCAGAGCGTGACGTAGGTCTGGTTGGGCAGCACCCGGTTATAGACCGTCATAGTGAACACGGACATCGCCAGCACCAGCAGGTTAATCACTACCGACAGCGCGGCGGCCTCATAGATATAGCGTTTAAAGCTCCATAAGGTATGCCAGAACCAGTGCCCCTCCCCGACGCGCACGATGTCGTCAGCGCGATGGTCGAGATAGGATTTCGGCCGCAGCAGTAAAAGCTCGCCGCGATAGTGCTGCGCCAGGCGTGCAAACTCCACCTCTACCGGCTGGCTGCCCAGCGCAGGATCGATAATGGCGCAGCGCTTTTCGCTGCACTGCGTCAGCACGCAGTAACCGGTTTCCAGCCGCATAATTGCCGGCAGCACGAAGCTTTTCACATCGACCAGATCNATTTGCTGCCAGGCGGCGCTGATGCCGCGACTCTGTAGCNCGCGCAGCGCCCACTGGTTTTGCGCCGCGCTATCCTCATTGTCTGGAAAAGCGGGCATATCCGCGCGCAGCTCGTTCAGGGTCAGGCGCACGTCAAACAGCCGCAGCGCATTTTGCAGGGCGGCCAGCAGCGTTTCCTGAGTCCCCGGCGGCGGCCTGGGAATGGTTCTGTCTTCAGCGTTCAGTTCATCAACATGGATATCAGTCACGGTATAGTTCCTCTGGACGACTCAGGCGTCCTGGCCTGGCGGCAAACGCTTCGCCGCCAGGCGCTCTGTTCATTTTTTCAGGCGACATTAGCGTACGGCCTGGAGAGGGTTGGCGGGTAAGGCGTTAACCTTCTGCGCCAGCTCGCTGGTTTTGCCCAGCGCCGCCACGATTTGCCACTGGGTCGCCAGATACTGCATCTGCTGCTCCTGGTAGGTCGCCAGACTGGTGTAGTAATCGGTCGCGAAGGAGATGAGATCGGTCAACGGGCGCTGACCAGCGAAAAACTGCACCTCTCCCGCTTTCCAGGTTTTCAGCGCCGTTTCCGACTGTCTTTGCAGGGCGTTAATCTGGCGCTTGCGCAGCGGTAAAGAGACCCACAGCTGATCCAGCTGCTGTTTTAAGCTGCGGTACGTTGCGTCCTGATCCGCCTCGGCGGCGACCAGCCGCTGCGTTTCAGCTTGAGCGTTCGCTCGGCCCGCGCCGCCATCCCACAGGCTGATATCGCTGCTGACCTGTAAGGTCACGGCTTTGAACGGCTCCATTTCGCCGTTACGTTTCGGGCTGTCCAGGCTCAGCTGCACGCTCCATTTAGGTCGGTTCCACTTTGATGCGAGTTCTACCGCCGCTTTCGCCTCTTCTTTGCGCTCGCGTGAGACCGCCCAGCTGGGATTCTCCTTGAGCACCTGCTGCGCCTGTTCCANCGTAGCGGGCAGCAGCCCCGCTTTTTTCAGATCGGGCAGGTCGCGCGTCAGGGCGATATCGCTGTTCAGNAGCGCNCTGAGCTGTTGCAGCGCCTGATGACAGGAAACGTTGCTCATTTCACGACTGGCGATAACGGCATTAAGGCGGGTCGCGACCTGGTTAATCTCCGATGCCCGCCCGCTGTCGATAGTGGCGATAGTCTGAACGCGGTTGAGCAGATCCTGCAGCGCGGCAATCTCTTTATCCAGCACCCCCATCACTTTGGCATTGGTGACGGCTGAGGTGAAAAGCGAGAGCACCTGCTGATTAAGGTTTTCGCGCGTGACATTAATTTGCGCCTGCTGCATTGAATATGCCGCCTGCTTGCCGGCAACGCTGGCATCGGTGCGTCCATGGTCATAAAGTAATTTGCTGATGGAGACGTGCGGCGCCAGCGGATTATTTTCATAACCCGGCTGGCCGGAATATCCCGTGGCGCTGACGCCGGTGCTGACCTGGAAACCATTGGCCGCTTTCGCCTGCTCAATATCATAATAGGCGCCGGCACTGTTCGATAATGCCGACCGTACCGATGGGTGGTCGGCCGTCATGCGTATCATGTCAATAAAATCCGTTGCGTGCGCATTAAAAAGAGGGTTAAGAAATAGCAATCCCACGATTAATCGGCGCAACGGAAATGTCGCTTTTGTTATAACAAAGGTTTTTTTCATGGTTAACTCTAAATAACAAGTGAAGCGGACTGGCTATTTCCCCTGTCGCCTGATGAGCGCTGCGACGGGATCCGTTGTAACCGCCCGAAGTGTCATTTAACAACGTTAATTCTGTAAAAATGGCATATATAGATTTTTAACCCTTANAACCNGCTTCCATTTATAATTTTCATCTAAAAACTGCGATCTGCCGCCTGTGGCGAGATCATAAGGTTTACGAATGTAGAAAAGGAATNTCAGCATCGTCGGGNAAAAAGAGGCGGCGGCCGAAGCCACCGCCAGAGGGGTTAGATAACGTTCAGGCCATGCTGAATTAACANCTTGACGGTAGCGTCATCATTATGGGTATAGACATCATAGTTGACGCCATTTTCCGTTTGCGATGCTGAGATCGTCCATTCCGATTTATTAATATTGACGGTATCGTTCGCACCATTATTGTTTGAATCGCTTACGTCGCCNGTAATATGTAACATGTTCGCTTCATCACCATTATCTTTGGTGATTTCGAGCACATCGCTGGCGCGAATTGTTAAAGTTTGCGCCGCGTTATTACCGAGATGAATTGCTTCAACGCCACTAATTTTGCTTGATACCGTACCCAGTTCTAAATCGTTATTTGAATCCCAGACCAGCGTATCGTGACCTTCGCCGCCTTTAACGCTGCTAAAGTCCGTACTGTTGATCACGATAGTGTCATCGCCCTCCTTCGCGTCGACCGAGTGCGCGCCGCGCGCATCAAGTACATCGCTGCCAACGGTGCCGTTAAGATCGTACTGGGCTGGCTGATACTCAATATGCGTCGCGCCGGTTTCCGGCGTTAGTCCCAGCGTCTCATTGAGATCGATTAAACGACCTTTGATCGCCGAGCCGTCGCCGTCGCCCACGCCCTGGTCGGTCCAGGTCACGTAGAGCTGGCCGCCCGCCAGGAAGGTGGCGTCCACCTCTACCTGCTCGCCGTAGGTGAGCTGGTTGATCTGCATCTGCTGACCCACCTTGTTGCCCGTCGCGTCGAAGTACTGCGCGTAGATGCCGCTGGTGCCCGCCCCCGGCGCCGTGTCGGTCGCCGACACGAATACCGCCACGAAGCTGCCGTCCGCCTGGCTGACCACCCTCGCCATATGCTGATCGCCGGCGGTAGCCGTGTTGATCAGGAACTCGTCGCTCAGGGCGGTGCCGTCCGCCGCGTAGAGGCGGCCCCAGACGCCGTAGCCGCTCTGGTCAGGGCCGCTGGTGTCGTTCGAGTCCCAGGTCACCACGTAGTTGCCATTGTCCAGCGCGCTGATGGCCGAGGATGCCTGGTTGCCGGTCAGGGTCTGGTTGGCCACGAAGCTGGTCACCACCGCATGACCTGACGGATCGTAAACTGATACGCCCACGTCATAGCCGGTGCCTTTGATCGCATAAGTTATGGCGACCTGACCGTTTGCCAGCGTCGTGACCGACGGCAGCGGCTCCCATTCGGGTATGATCGCATTGGCATTCAGGCCGGTGGTCGCCAGCACGGTTTCGGCCGTGACCGGCGTGCCGCTGGCATCGTACTGACGTCCGTAGACTACCCAGCTTCCGCTCAGGCTAGCCTCCCAGACCACCATGTAGCCGCCGTCGTCCAGCGCAGCGATTACCGGCACACGCATTTTGCTGTATGCGGTGCTGCTATCGACGTTATATTCGCCGCCGTCGGCCGCCAGGCCGTTGACGTTGCCCGCGCTGTCGTAGCTGTAGACGTAGCCCTGGCCTTTGATGTGGCCGCCCGAGTCCGTGCTCCACACCACCTGCACGCTGCCGTCCGCCAGCGCCGCCACCTGCGGCGTCAGCTGGTCGCCCGCCGTGGTGGTGTTCACCGTGAACTCCGCCCCTACCGGCTGTCCCTTCGCGTCCAGCAGCTGGCCCTTGATGCAGCTGCCCGACCCGTCCCCGCTCGCCGACTGCCACACCACGATCGCCCCGCCGTCCGGCAGGCTGGCCACCGAGGAGACCGTCTGCGCCCCGCTGGTGGTCGTGTTTACCTGGTACTCGGAGTAGAACGCCGCGTCCACGTCGATCACGATGCCCTCGATGCCGGTGCCCGCGCCGTCCACGTTGTCCGACTGCCAGGTGACGTAGACGCTGCCGTCCGCCGTCAGCACTGCGTCGAAGATGTGGGTGGCGTCCACCGAGTCGCCGCCGGTGCCCTGGTTGCCCGCCGTGGTGGTGTTCACCAGGAACTCCCGGCCCACCCGGTTATCGTTCGCGTCGAAGCGCTGCGCGTAAATGGCCGAGCCGTCCCCGTCGCCGCCCTCCGAGCCCCAGATGAGCAGGTAGCCGCCNTCCTCCAGCGCCACGCCGACCGGCTTGTACTGCTTGCCGCTGGTGTAGCNGTTNACGATAAAGTCCCCGCTGCCGACCAGGGTCAGCGCCCCGGTCTCCGCGTCGACGCGGTAGTGCACCGCCCGGATGTCCGAGCCGTTTGCCCCGCTGTCGCCGCTGTCCCAGTACACCACGATGCTGCCGTCACTCAGGGTGATAACGTCCGGATAGTTCTGCGCGCCGTCCGTGGTGGTGTTCACCTGGAAGGCGCCGCCCAGCGGCGTGCCGTC
>Ga0058692_1000440_pt1 | contig 18909 bp, 18 predicted proteins | sample AgamicAtAmrz_FD_55216 | JGI IMG/M metagenome (GOLD analysis project Ga0058692, IMG submission 55216) | Agave microbial communities from Guanajuato, Mexico - At.Am.rz | ecosystem: Host-associated > Plants > Roots > Rhizosphere | place: Guanajato, Mexico | collected 2012-06-07 | reverse complement strand
GAAGGCAAAGAGGTCCACATCGAAGGCTATACGCCGCCAGAAGCATAAATTTTAGGGCCTCAGCGTTGAGGCCCCTCTCTTTTCCGGGTCAGGCACGCATTTACAATGAATAAGAAATTACTCGCACTGCTGGTGATCGCTCCACTTTTGGTCTCCTGCTCAGGAAAGAAGTCATCGCAGTATCATGAAGAGTGGGTAAAAGACACCAACGGCTTCGACATTTTGATGGGCCAGTTTGCGGCCAACATTGAGAATATCTGGGGTATCAAAGAGGTCCTGATTGCCGGACCAAAAGATTACGTCAAATACAGCGACAGCTATTACACCCGCAGCCATATCAACTTCGAAAGCGGTAACATTACGATCGAGACCATTTCCGGTACCGATCCGATGGCCAGCCTGCGCCAGGCGATCGTTAGCACGCTGCTGATCGGCGACGATCCGAGCAATGTCGATCTTTACTCCGACGCCAACGATATTGTGATCAGCAAAGAGCCGCTGCTTTACGGCCAGGTGCTGGACAACACCGGCCAGCCAATCCGCTGGCAGGGCCGCGCGGGCAACTTTGCCGATTACCTGCTGCAAAACAAACTGCAACGCCGCGTTTCCGGCCTGCATGTGATCTACTCGGTCACTATCCCGATGGTGCCCAACCATCTTGACAAGCGTGCACACAAATACCTGCCGATGGTGCGTAAAGCCGCCGAGCAGTATGGCGTTGACGCGTCGCTGATTCTGGCGATTATGCAGACCGAGTCGAGCTTTAACCCCTATGCGGTCAGCCATGCCGATGCGCTGGGCCTGATGCAGGTGGTGCAGCATACCGCGGGCGTTGACGTGTTCCGTATGAAGGGCAAATGGGGCAAGCCGAGCCGCAGCTATCTGCTCGATCCCGAGAATAATATCGACGCCGGGACGGCCTATCTGTCGCTGTTGCAGAAGAGCTATCTGGGCGGGATTCAGGATCCGCTGTCGCGCCGCTATGCGGTGATCACTGCCTATAACGGCGGTGCGGGCAGCGTACTGCGCGTCTTCTCCAGCGATAAGGATCGCGCGTTTAACGCGATTAATAATATGTCGCCGAGCCAGGTGTATAACACGCTGACGACGCAGCACCCGTCAGCGGAGTCGCGACGTTATTTGTATAAGGTGAGTACGGCGCAGCGCAGTTATCACAGGTTCTGATGAGGCGAGCGGAGACGCTCGCAAACGCGGCGGCGTTTGATGCGCGACGGGTTTAGCCTGCTGCGCAGGCGGGCGCTGAGCGGGTTTTGCCTGCTGCGCAGGCGGGCTATGAGAAGGTTCCGCCCGCCAGGCTTTGGGCAGTTTCAGCAGCGCCGCTACCGGCGTGCGTGTTAAGGGGCTCGCCAGCCCCTTAACAATCCCGGCTTCCGGCAGCCTCCACGCCGCGCTGCGCGCGGTCCCTTCGTTGCTTACGTCGGCCGCACGGATCGCTCGGGACAGGCCGTCCTGGCCTGGCCCTCACTCTCGCCGACGTCCTGTCGGCTCGTCCTGGCCGCCGTGCGCGCCTCAGCGTGTCGGATGCCTCTGGCACTGCCCCGCCTGTAAGTCCCCTTATCTTTTTTAACAACTGTGTAGTCTGCATGCGTGGTTCGCGCTGACAGCTATGAGGCTGCTTATGGAAATAAAAAACTCACAGCGAGGTTTTGGGGGGCCATCCCATCCGCTGAGTGGAGGAGGGATTTCAGGATGAGGCGACAGGACGTCGCCGAAAGCGCGGGCCAGGCCAGGACGGCCTGTCCTGCGCGGTCCGTCAGAAATCCTGACGGAGCGAAGGGACCCGCGCAGCGGGCGGATGGGCTGGCCCGGAGCGCGGGTGCAGGGCCGGCGCTTACCGGCCCTGCTCGGTCGCCCGCAGCGGGCGAAATGAAACTCCCTTGCTATCAGGCGAACGAAACCTGCTCAGCGCCCGCCTGCGCAGCAGGCAAAAAACAACTCGCGCCGTGGTTCGACGGCTGCACCAGCCCGCCTGCGCAGCAGGCAAAAAACAACCCGCGCCGTGGTTCGACGGCTGCACCAGCCCGCCTGCGCAGCAGGCAACTCGCCGCCCGCTAGCGCCCTGCCTGGCACCCCTCCACCATCATATTCGCCACCAGCTGCTTGCGCCCTTTCCCGTCATCCTCGGTATACACGCCCTGCAACTCCGGCGAGAAACCCGGCAGCTGATTCACGCCTTCCTCCAGCGCCAGGAAATAGCGCTGCACCGCGCCGCCCCACACTTCACCCGGCACCACGCAAAGCACGCCCGGTGGATACGGCAGCGCGCCTTCGGCAGCGATGCGCCCTTCGGCTCTGGCGATAGCCACCAGCTCAACGTCGCCGCGAATATAGGCCTGATGCGCATCCTGCGGATTCACCTTAACCGCCGGGAAACTCTGCTGGCGGAACATCGCCTTCTGCAAATCCTTCACGTCAAAACTGACATAGAGATCGTGCATCTCCTGGCAGAGCTGGCGCAGGGTATAGCCCTTATAGCGCACCTGGTTCTTGCGATAAATGGTCGGCAGCACCTCCGCCAGCGGCGCATCCTCTTTCACATGCTGCTCAAACTGCGCCAGCATCGCCACCAGATGCGCCATCTTCTCCGGGCTTTCGGCAGGCGTCAGCAGGAACAAGATAGAGTTCAGATCGCACTTCTCCGGCACGATGCCGTTCTCACGCAGGTAGTTGGCGAGAATAGTGGCAGGAATGCCAAAGTCGGCATACTCGCCGCTCGCCGCGTCAATGCCCGGCGTAGTCAGCAGCAGCTTGCAGGGATCGACCAGATACTGATCCTGCGCATAACCTGCAAAGCCGTGCCATTTCGCCTCTGGCTCAAAGCTGAAGTAGCGGCTGTCGCTGGCGATTTGCTCGGTCGGCGCATCCTGCCAGCGCTGCCCGTTCACCTGCTCCGGCACAAACGGCAGGATCATCTCGCAGCGCTCGAGGATCGCCTTGCGCGCCTCGATGCCGAGCGTGACGCATGACTGCCACAGCTGGCGTCCCGCTTCGCCCTGATGCATTTTGGCATTCACATCCAGCGCCGCGAACAGCGGATAAAACGGGCTGGTGGAGGCGTGCAGCATAAAGGCGTTGTTCAGCCGCTTGTGCGGGCAAAAACGCTTCTGGCCGCGAATATGGTTATCTTTTTTGTGGATCTGCGAGGTTTGCGAAAAGCCCGCCAGCTGTTTGTGCACCGACTGGGTGACAAAAATACCCGGATCTTTTTCGGTCAGCTCCAGCGTCAGCGGCGAAGTGCCTTCCATTACCGGGATAAACTGCTCATAGCCAAGCCATGCGGAGTCAAACAGGATGTAGTCGCACAGATGCCCAATGCGATCTACCACCTGCCGCGCGTTATAAACCGTGCCGTCGTAGGTGCCGAGCTGGATGATCGCCAGGCGGAACGGCCGTGCTTCACCAGCGCGCTGCGGCGCAACCTGCTTGATCTGCTCGCGCAGCCAGGCCTCGTCAAAACAGTGCGCGTCGATGCCGCCGATAAAACCAAAGGGATTACGCGCCGCCTCGAGATAAACCGGCGTCGCCCCCGCCTGGATCAGTGCGCCATGATGGTTCGATTTATGGTTGTTGCGGTCGAACAGCACCAGATCGCCGCGCGTCAGCAGCGCATTGGTCACCACTTTATTGGCGCTGGAGGTGCCGTTAAGCACAAAGTAGGTTTTGTCGGCATTAAACACCTTTGCCGCAAACTTCTGCGCATCTTTCGCCGAGCCTTCATGGATCAGCAGATCGCCCAGCTTCACGTCGGCATTGCACATGTCGGAACGAAAGACGTTCTCACCATAAAAATCAAAAAACTGGCGGCCTGCCGGATGCTTTTTGAAAAAGGCGCCGCCCTGATGGCCGGGACAGGCAAAGGTGCTGTTCTGCATATCGACATAGCGCGTCAGCGTGTCGAAAAACGGCGGCAGCAGGTTCGCCTCATACTCTGCTGCGGCAGCTTCCAGCGCTGCCCACTCTTCCGCCGAGCCGTTCAGCTCACCGGCCACGCCAGGCAGATGCAGCACATCCTCTTCGTAAGCGTTAGCGACAAATACCGGCAGGTTGAAGCCGGTATGGCGCAACAGNGCCAGNACGCCGCTACGCGTATCAGCCAGNGAAACGACCACCGCCGCCACGTCAGTAAAGTCGGTATTGTCCAGCGTCACTACGTCACGCCCGGTGTTCAGGGTAAGGCTTGGGGCCACAGCAGCGCTGGCGGCAATTTTCAGTGGTGTCATAACACAAATCCCCAACGGTGAAGGATGAGTGGGTGCCAGAGGCACGGCAATGGGGAAGATTCCCCGGCGAATAACGTCAGGCGGAAGCGCAACAAAAGGCAAAGCCGCACCCGATAGACATCAGTAAAGCCAGATCGCGTCTGTCTTTACGCATGCCCAACAGCGAACGTTTAGCTAGCCTCACCGCATGGTGAGAGGGAGATGCTTAGCGGAGATAACAGAGGAGATCGCGTTGCGCACGGGGCAACGCGAGCGGAGGCAAGTGCGGTTGCGCATTGTTCCGACCATGACGGCGTCCTCAGTAGATAAGGGAAAACAGGCGCAATAATGTCATTTTTTTTTGGAGGGGACAACCAGGCTATTGTTAAATAAATTATCAAAAGGGTTTAATTCAACATATTGATAATAAATGAATTTATTTAAATANAATCGGAATAAGCGCTTAAATATCTGTATGTTATGAAAATTTATTCAAATTAAACAACCAGANATTCCGGCAAACTACCCCTTGNNGGCCCAGAAGAGTAGACTGACCCGCACATTCCCCTTTTGCCGGAGGCTGCATGTTTAAAGCATTAGTCATTGAGAATGATGAGCAAGGCTACCGCACCAACCTGAAAGACCTCAACGAATCCCAGCTGCCCGATCACGACGTCACGGTTGACGTTGCTTACTCCACGCTGAACTACAAAGACGCGCTCGCCATCTGCAATAAAGGCCCGATTGTGCGCCAGTTCCCGATGGTGCCGGGCATCGATTTTGTCGGGCGCGTGACCGCCAGCCGCCATCCTGAATGGCAGCTGGATGATGTGGCGCTGCTGACCGGCTGGGGCGTAGGCGAAAAACAGTGGGGTGGCCTGGCGCAAAAGGCGAGCGTCTCTGGCGACTGGCTGGTTGAAGTGCCCGCCACGCTGAGTCCGCTGCAAACCATGGCCATCGGCACCGCGGGTCTGACCGCCATGCTGTGCGTGATGGCGCTGGAAAAACAGGGCATCACGCCAGATCGCGGTCCGGTCCTGGTCACCGGCGCGAGCGGCGGCGTCGGCAGCTTCAGCGTCAGTTTGCTGGCACGTCTCGGTTTTGAGGTCATTGCCGCCAGCGGGCGCGCCAGCAACGAGGACTATTTAATTGATACGCTCGGCGCACGTTCTGTTGTCGACCGCAGCGAGCTGTCGCAGCCTGGCAAGCCGCTGGCGAAAGAGCGCTGGGCAGCGGCAATCGACAGCGTCGGCAGCCATACGCTGAGCAACGTGCTGGCATCAACCCAACGCGACGGCGTAGTCGCCGCCTGCGGCATGGCGCAGGGCCTGGATCTGCCCGCCAGCGTTGCGCCCTTTATCCTGCGCGGCGTGACGCTGTCGGGCGTCGACAGCGTGATGTGTCCAAAACCGCTGCGCCAGCAGGCATGGCAACGCCTGGGCGAACTGCTCAACAGTGACGTGCTGACGAAACTCACCACGCTGATCCCGCTCAGCGAGGCGAAACAGGGCGCGCAGGATCTGCTGGATGGCAAAGTGCGCGGCCGCCTGATCGTCGACTGTCGTTAACTCTCCTGGTGCAGGGCCGCATCGCGTAGCAGCACGTCGAGACGCTCCAGCGCAAACTGCGTGCCCTGTTCCATCACCGATTTCGGTTCACCCTCGAAGCGCCGCGTCTCAGCTATCACACTGCCGTCTGGCAGCGTCCAGCCAAACCAGATAGTGCCTGCGGGCGTGCCATCTTCCCCGCCGTCCGGCCCGGCATAGCCAGTAATTGCCAGGCTGACCGGCTCACCGGAACGTTCGCGCGCGCCCACGGCCATCTCGCGCGCGGTCTGTTCACTGACGGCCGTATGCTGTTCAAGGGTCTCTGGCCGTACACCCAGCAGCTGGGTTTTCGCATTGTCGCTGTAGGTGACGAAGCCGCTGGTATAAAAATTGCCGCTGTTTTCCACCGCCGCCAGCGTCATGCTGATCAAGCCTGCAGTGCAGGATTCGGCGGTGGCTAAGCGCCAGTCAGAAGCGAGAAGACGTTTACCGAGCTGTTCAGCGGCCTGATTTAACGTATCGTTCATATTCTGCATCCCTGTTGATTGATTCAGACTACAAAGTATGGACGAAAATCAGCACGCTGCTAAAGCTAACGCCATGAAAAGTAAGCCAAACGGTATCAGGCGCGCAGCTGGATAACTGGCCTGCCGCTTTCATGATGCGATGCAACACGCAGGTCCGCCTGATACCAGCGCGTCAGCGTCGCCTCGGTCATCACCGCTTGCGGCGACCCCTGCGCCACCAGCCTGCCCTGATGCAGCAGCAAAATGCGATCTGCCCAGAGCGCGGCGAGGTTCAGATCGTGCAGCACGGCGCAGACGCTGAAATCATGCTGGCGCGACAGGCGATGCAGCAGGCGCAGCGTCTTCTGCTGCCAGAAGAGATCGAGCGCCGAGGTTGGCTCATCAAGGAACAGCCAGCCGCGCGGCGCGCCGTCCTGCCACAGCTGCGCCAGCACCCGCGCCAGCTGCACGCGCTGCTGCTCGCCGCCAGAAAGCTGGCGATAGTCGCGTCCGGCCAGTTCGGTACAGCCGGTCAGCGCCATCACCTGTTCGACGATGGCGTCTGTGCCAGCAACAGGCCAGGGCGCTCGGCCCATCGCCACCACCGCCTCTGNGGGCAACGAAAAGGTCACTGGGTTTTGCTGGCGCATCACCNCACGCCGCTGCGCCAGCCGTTCGCGCGGCCACTCGGCTAACGGGCGTTCGTCCAGCCAGCACTCGCCAAAATCAGGCGTCAGGAAGCCGGTCAGCATACGCAGCAGCGTCGATTTGCCTGCGCCGTTCGGGCCGATCAGCGCCACCATCTCGCCCGGCTTCAGTGCCAGATCCAGCGTGTCGATCAACAGACGACCACCCTGTGAATAGCGCAGGCTTCGCGCCTCTAACTGTTCCATTACTCTACTCCTCGCTGCTGGCGCAGGATCAGCCAGAGAAACCAGGGTCCGCCCAACAGGCTGGTCAGCAGCCCGACCGGCATCTCGGCCGGCACCACCACCGTGCGCGCCAGCGTATCCGCCAGCAGCAGCAGGATCGCGCCCGCCAGCGCCGAACCGGGCAGCATCCAGCGATGGTCGCTGCCGAGACAGAAGCGCATCACATGCGGCACCACTAAACCGACAAAGCCGATAATGCCGCTGACCGAGACCGCCGCACCGACCAGCAGCGCGCTCAGCACCAGCAGCTGCCGCTGGGTGCGCCGCACGTCGATGCCCATATAGTGCGCATCCTCTTCGCCAAGCTGTAGCAGGTTAAGGTGGCGCGCGCGNAGCTGNGTCAGCAGCAGCGCTGGCAGGATAAAGACGGCGCAGATCGCCAGCATNGGCCACTGCGCCTGGCTCAGGCTGCCCATGCCCCATAGCGACAGCTGGCGCAGCTGCTGATCGTTGCTCAGCCAGGAGAGCACACCCACCGCCGCGCCGCACAGCGCATTGATAGCAATACCCACCAGCAGCAGCCGCGCCAGATTNCCCTGTGCCAGACGGCTAAAGCTGAAGATCAGCGNCATCACCGCCAGGCTGCCGAGAAACGCCGCCACGCTCGGCAGCCAGAGTGCCAGCAGCGGCGGCAGCGCCAGCGGCATAATGATAGCGATCGCCACCGCCAGCCCTGCGCCGCTGCTGATGCCGAGCAGGCCCGGATCGGCGAGCGGGTTACGAAACAGCCCCTGCATCACCGCGCCAGAGACCGCCAGTGCCATGCCGATCAGCACCGCCAGCAGCACGCGCGGCAGGCGGATATTGAGCCAGATCTGCCAGACCATATCGCTGAGCGGCGCCTGCCACAGCGTGCGCAACGACAGCGTCATCGCGCCGAGACTGGCCGCCAGCACCATTGCCGCCAGCATGCTAACCAGCATCAGCGTCAGCCAGCGCAGCGCGTTGAGGCTAGTCATGCCGCGCCGCTTCTGCCGCTTTGCGCAGCCTGACGATCGCGCCTGGCGTATCCAGGCCAAAACCCAACAGCGCCATCTCATCGATCACCAGCAGGTTCTTATGCTGGCCCGCTGGCGTCAGCGCCAGGCCCGGCAGCTGCCACACTTTCTCTTCATCGCCCAGCGTTTTCAGGCCATCGTCGCCGATCACCACCAAATCTGGCGCGGCGGCAATAATGCCCTCCTGCGACAGCGGCTGATAGTGCGGCACCGCCGCCATTGCGTTAATCAAGCCCGCACTGCGGATCGCGCCGTCGGCAGCGGTATCGCTACCCGCCGCCAGCGACTTCATGCCGCTGTGCGTCATAATAAACAGCACTTTCACCGCCAGCGGCCGCTGCGGCAGCGCGGCCAGCGTTTTGTTGACCTGCTGCGCCAGCGCCTGTGCCTCTTCATCGCGGTGCAGCGCCCTGCCGATGGTCGCGATCTTCTCTGGAATGGCCGCCAGGCTGTTCTCTCCGGTGACGTTCACCACCTTAACGCCCGCCTGCGCAACCTGTTGCAGCACCAGCGACGGTTTCGCCAGCTCGCTGCTCAGCACCAGCGTTGGCTTCAGCGCCAGGATGCCTTCGGCATTCAGCTGGCGCATATAGCCGATATCCGGCAGCCTGTTCGCCAGCGCCGGATGCTGGCTGGTGCTGTCACGCGCCACCAGCGCCTGCTGTGCGCCCAGCGCATAGACGATCTGCGTGACGTCGCCGCCGATAGAGATGACGCGCTCCGCCGCCAGCGATGGCAACGCCAGCAGCATCAGCCAGGGGATCAGGCGTTTCATGCCGCCTCTCCCGCCGCGCTCAGCGAGGTCACCTGCTCGCGCCAGCGCGCCTGCTCCGGCGTGCCTTCGCTGCGCTGGCCGTAGAGCTGCGCGATCTGCGTGCCGTCGGCGGCGAACAGCTCAAGGCTGGTCACGAAGCCATCGCTGCCCGGCTTGCGCGTCACCCAGCTCTCATGGATCTGGTCTGCCATCAGATGCAAGGTGAACTGCGGGTTGAACACGTTGAGCCAGTTCTCCATCGGCACCACTTTTTCCACTGCGCCGGTAAAGATCTGCGTGCAGCCGCGATTGCCGACGAAAATCATGATTTCATTGCCATCCTGCTGCGCCAGCGCCAGCAACCGTGCCAGCGCATCGTTATCCACGCGCCACGCCAGATCGTCACCCGCCGCACGGAATGCCTGCGGCCGGGAAACGTTATGGCGCTTCAGCAGGCCGAAAAACTGGTGCACGTCGGTCATTGCGCGCCACTCGCTGTCGATAGCCGCAGCGTCGACGTCACGGGCAAAGCTGGCAGCGGTGACGGCCTCCACGTTCAGCGCAGCCGCCGTATCGTCAATGAAGCGCGCAACCAGCGCCTGCCAGGCGTTCATATCAGTGTGATGGGTAGCGTAGATTTTCAGCACCGCGTCGCCGTGGCGGTCGAAGATCTGAATGCTCTGGCGCGCGCCGCGCGCGCCCTGCTCGCGCAGAAAGAACGCGCTGCGCCACTGGCCGGTAAAGATACGCAGATCGAGCGCGCGCGGGTTGAGCACCAGCCCGGCGTGATCGCCCAGCGACACGTTCTGGTAGCGGCCAAGATGCTCATGCACCGCATAGTCATTGCGGGTGATATTGTTGGTTTCGCCAACCGCTTCCAGCGCCAGCAGCAGCTCGCGGAACTGCGGTTTCAGGCGCTGCGCGTCCTGGCCGACGCGTGCGTCGCACAGCGCGGCCTCGCTGATGCCCATCAGTGCCGCCAGGTCACGGGCATATTTTTTTGGATGTGCGCCTTTCAGCGCCTGGTATTGTTGAAAAAGTGGATTCATTGCGCATTGCTCCCGTAAGAACGTGCCCTGCGCCAGCGCAGGGCGGACGAGTGATTAGAAATCGACGTTAACACCCAGCTGGTACGTGCGGCCCGGCATTACCGCCAGCGCCACATCATTTCGATCCTGCGCGGTGTCGCTGGTCAGCTCACGGCTGCTGGTGTAATCCCAGTATTTGCGGTCGGTCAGGTTATAGATGCCGCCGCTCAGCCTGACGTTTTTCGCCACCTGCCAGTACGCGGTTGCATCTACCATGCCATAACCCGGCACGCGCATATACTCGCTGGTGGCATCGGTAATCGCCGTGCCGCTGTTGGTATAGCTTTCACGGTTGGTCTCCGTGGCGCGCTTGCCTTTGACGAAGGTGGCGGTGACGGCTGCGCCATAGCCGCGCTGCACGTCATCCCACGCCAGCCCGACAATCGCTTTTAGCGGTGCCACGCTGTCGAGATCGACATATTTGTCGCCTGAGTAGCTCGACTTTGACTTCCCTTCGTTATAGCCCAGCGCGAAGGTGGCGCTCAGCCCGTCAACCTGCTGGAACCAGGTGCCGAAGTTCACTTTGGTCGCCAGCTCTGCGCCGTAGATGTAGGCTTTATCGCGGTTTTCCGCCTGGTAGGTGGTGTAGATATTGCCCGGCACGTTGATGAATTTGTCAGGATTACCGGCGCGCGTATAGCGCGTGTAGGCAATAAAGTTTTTGTACTGGTTGTAGAACAGCGAGGTGTTTACCGTCACGCCTTCCACCACCTGACCTTTCAGGCCCCACTCAAAGTTATTGCTGGTTTCGGTATCCAGATCGGCATTGCCGACCAGCGCATACTGGGCGCGGCCTGCGTAGCTGGAGCCCAGGTTCCAGGAGCCGTACAGCTGGCTGGCGGTCGGGAACTCAACGCCGCGTTTATATTGCAGATACGTGATAAGCGCAGGGGTCAGATCGTACTGTAAGGTCAGCGACGGCAGCACTTCGGTATCGCTGTTGCCGTCGCCGTACAACGTTTCCAGCTGCTCTTCGGTCAGCACGCTGCTGCCGGTGGTGAGATCGGACAAATTGCGCGGTTTGGTGTTCTGGTACATCACGCGTACGCCGGGGATCACCGCGAAACTATGGCTGTCGAGATCGACGTTAATCTTGTCCTGCACATAACCGGCAACGGTATAGCTGCGGCTGTCGGCCTGCGGCTGCATGATAACGCTGTACTGGCTCGGCGCGGGTGACTGGCGGAACGGGCGCTCGGTGTTTTCCGTATGGCCGTTGATTCCGGCGCTGAGCTCATGGCGGCCCACGGTTTTCGTCGCGCGCGTGTCGAAGCCGAGGCTGTCGGTGTTGTAATCCGAATAGACCCTTTCATACGCGCTGGCGCTGCTCGGCATAAAGGTATTGTCGTGCGATTCGGTTTTTTGCCAGTAAAGGCGCGTGGTCAGGGTATCCAGCAGGTCGTTATAGGGCGTCCACTCATCGGCCAGGCTGACGCCGAAACGGCGCGTGTCGCTTTGCTGCTGCGAGGTGCCCCAGATAGTGTTGCCCGAGGTATCCCAGCCGTCGTAGTGGGTATGGTTGGTTTTGTGGTAGTAGTCAAAGGTGGCGCTCAGCTTGTGCTGATCGTTGGGCTGCCAGATGCCGGAGGTCATAAAGGCATCGGAGTGCCAGTTGGCCGGGTANGCGTCTTTCACGCCGCTGTTGTTTTCGGTCTCCTGGCCGTCGCGACGGCTGTAAACAAACAGGCCGCGCAGCTCATCGTCGCCTGCGGCGGCCGTGATGCCGTTGTGCCAGCTACGGTTGGAGGAGTCGTAGTTGCTCTGATAGCCGAAGTAGGTGGTTTTGGCGCTGCTCAGGTAGTCGTCGGCGCTTTTGTTATGAAAGGAGACGTTGCCGCCGATCGAGGCATTCGGCTGGTCAACCGCCGTCGCGCCCTTTTCAATCTCAACGCTGCCGAACATGTAGGGATCGATATAGTCGCCACGACCGATGCCGAAGGTGTTGTTGCCCACGCGGCTAACGTAGGGTCGGCCGGTCGCGTCTGGCAGCGGAATGCCATCAACGTCCAGCCCGACACGGTTGCTCTCCAGACCACGGATGTTATAGCCGCTGTAGCCTGCGCGGTCGAAGCCGCTTTTACCTGATGAGGAGCCGCCCGCCGACCCGGTTGCGCTGATCAGCGGCTCGTAGCGCATGATTGAGCCGAAATCATTCGCCCCACGCTTCTGCAGCTCATTAGCGGAAATCGTGGTTTTATTTCCCGCTTTGGGTTTTGGCGCGGTGACGGTCATGACCGCATCGCTGTTACCCTTTTCCGTGGAAAGCGTATCGCTGGCGGCATAGCCGCAGGCGGCATGAATAGAAGAGGCCAGCAGCGCATATTTAAACAGTCGCTGTTGGGTCAATCCCTGAAACATTGAGGACATGAGCGCAAATACCTTATTGATTGTTAGTATTTGCTCACTTATTTGCTGTCAGTAGCTAAATAACGGTTTTGCACATAAAACCGTAATGAGAACAGTGGTTTTGTTATAAATTATTTCGTGCGAAATGTAATGTAAGTGGTAATCATTATCAACTAGCTTTACATTAAGATGTATCTTACACCGCACGATTTGTTAATCTGCGCGGTACCTGACTCTCTTAACGCCGCTATGGGAAATTGCTATGACTGAGAAACCATCTGTCACTATTCACTACTGCACCCAATGTAACTGGCTGCTGCGCTCCGCCTGGATGGCACAGGAGCTGCTACACACCTTTGCGGACGATCTGGCGGCGGTCACGCTCAAGCCAGGCACCGGCGGGATTTTCGTGATTACCATCAATGAAGAGACGATTTGGGAGCGTAAACGCGACGGCGGTTTTCCAGACGCGGCGGCGCTGAAACAGCGCGTGCGCGACGTCTGCTTTCCGGATCGTTCGTTAGGTCACGTCGACAAGAAAAAGCCCTGAATTAGCTGGCCGCGATTTTATCGGCCGCCGCATTCAGCGCCTCAACGACCTTTTCCAGCGTTTCCGGGGAGATATCCTCCTGCGACAGCCGGGTGTTCAGTGCGGTGCGCATGCGGTGGATCGCCTGGTCTACATCGGGAATGCTGCGGTTATTGACCAGAACGGCCAGCGAAGAGAGCCGCTCAATCAGATGTTCGACATGCGCCTGCTGCTCAGCCAGCAGCGTGCGGCCCGCTGCATTCAGCGTGTAGGCTTTACGTGACGCCTGCGCATCAAGCACGCGGATGGCGTCCATCTCTTCCAGCAGCGTCAGGTTGGGATAAATAATGCCGGGGCTGGGCGAGTATTCGCCTTTGGAAAGCTCTTCAATCGACTTGATCAGCTCATAGCCGTGTGCGTCGTTGTGTTCAAGGAAGTGCAGCATTAACAGGCGGATATCACTGGCATCCAGCATTTTTTCACGACGTTTACGGCGACCGCCGCATCCTCCGCGTGGAGCGGAATCCTGATGACATGAGAAAGCCGGATCCTGTTTCATTGCCTGCCTGAGGGGAGTATTTACGGGAGGGTGATAGTAGTCCGCCGCCTGGCAAAATTCAACACGGGCGGCGGTAACAGCTTATTTTGCGTGCCAGTAAGCGACGGCGCGCACAAAGGCCGCATCAAGGCCGCGACGCCCGATAAAGTAGTCGCCGAGCGCTTTGACGAAGTCACCTTCACCGGTCAGCCAGATAAAGTAATCGTCCTGCGGCACGGCAACCTGATCCAGCCTGGCGATGAACGCGTCGAAGCTATCCGCCTGCATGGCGCCGCTGCCGAGCCAGTGGGCGTTCACGTCATTCAGCTCTGGCAGGTAACCGCGCCCGGTGGTCTCATCCACATATGCAAACAGGTGCAGCTCCTGCGCCTCGGCGGCCGCATGGCGGCGTTTAAACGCGGGCAGGCCGGTTTCATCACAGACGTAGAGCTGAAACGCGTAATCGGTCGGCACCACCAGCGAGCCGCGCGGGCCACCCATCACCAGCCGATCGCCCTCTTTCGCCTGCTGCGCCCAGCTGCTGGCGACGCCGCCGTCGTGGATATAGAAATCGAGCGTCAGCGACGATTCACCGTCAAACGCCAGCGGCGTGTAGTCGCGCGCAGGCGGACGCACGCCGTCCGGCCAGACGATGCCCTCATCGGTCATCTGCGGCAGTTGAAGCGCCGCGCCGCTGTCCTGAGGAAAAAACACTTTGATATGGTCATCAAAGCCTGGCGAGTTAAAGCCTGCCAGATCGCTGCCGTGGAAGGTAATGCGCCAGAATTGATCAGCAATCAGCGTTTTGCTGGCGACGGTAATATGGCGAAAACGCAGCTCGTTACGCACGCGCTGCGGCGCACGGCTTTTAGACAGGTTGTTATCAGGATGCATGGGTTCTCCTTTTGCACAGCCGGTACGCACCACCAGCTACGGACATCAATGCGTGAGAAGTCAGGAATGATTCTCATTTGAGGCGCTCAGATTACTCATGATATATCTTACATGCAAGGATGGATTGTGCTATTTACGCGCAGCCGAAGCGGTGCGCAGGCAATGACCTGCACACACACAATAAAAAAGAGTAAACAGAGGCGGCGCGACAGAGCAGCGCGCGCGGGCATCAGGCGTTATCGTTCCAGGCGTCGGGCGTGAAGTGCTTTTGCGACTGCTGCGGCAGCGCATTGTCACCCAGAATTTCATGCTGGGTCGGCTGGGCGTGCGGATGCAGACCTTCGGGCGGCGTGAAGGGTTCAGCCATTTGGGCACTGGCAAAGAGCGGCAAAGCAGAAAGCGCCGTAACAAGGAACAGCGTGGTTAGTTTCATAGTTTTCGTCATTTTACGTCTGGTCCAGAAAGAACCAACAGGCAGATGAATATCCAGCCCGGCACGCCTTATGCACGATTTCCGCATGGCTTCCGGGTTAAGGCAGGAATTTTACGCCAGATATGGCGTTTATTTTATAAAATCGTGCGGTTAATCACGTTTCACCGCACGAAAAGGCGCTGTTAGCTGCGCGTGACGGGAATAGAGAATACGCCAGCCAGCGCATCGGGCGTGGAGGCTTTCATATCCAGACGCAGCAGATCTTTACCCTGGCGACGCGCCACGCCCAGCGCGGGCAGGTGCACATAGTAAAGATCGGCAATAAAGCGCGTTAACTCTTCCGGTGCACCCTGCCAGGGAATGGTGGCGTAGAGGCCACGCGCCGAGGTCCAGTTAACAATGTGTGAGCCCATGATATCGGCGTGCTGGCTCTCGAGCGCCTGGAACAGGCTGATATGCTGCTGTTCCGCCGCCGAGTGCCCCGGCCCGTATTGAAACCCCAGCCAGCCGCGCTCGACGTGCTGACCGGCGAAGCGCACAAAGCTGCGCGCCTGCTGCGCCACCGTCTGCGCATGGTCGTGCACGTAGTCGCCAAATTTGCACTCCCATTCCACCACTTCACCGCGCAGTTGCAGTTCATCGCGCTCCACCAGCTGCNCCCGCATCATTTCGCCGTGAATGGAGATTGGCCCGTGGAAGCTTTGCAGCTGGAGGTCGGGCACGCGACGGAATGCGCCGGGCGTGAGCGAGAAATGGTTTTTGAACACGCGGGTAAAGTTTTGCTGGTTATCGAAGCCGAAGCGCACCGCGATATCGATCAGCGGCATGCGCGTCAGGCGCAGTGCCATTGCCGACATGGTCAGCCGACGCTTACGCGTATAGGCTGCCAGCGTCTGGCCGGTCATCTCTTTGAACATGCGCTGCATATGCCATTTGGAGTAGCCGGATTTCAGGGTAATCAGATCGATATTAAGATCGTCGGTCAGATTCGCCTCGATCCACTCCACCAGATCGCTGATGTACTGTTTTTTTACGTTCAGGCTGAGCATTTCGGTGAGGGTCGTAGAAAGTATTGCGAGATTAGTCACATAAATATAACAAAAACGTCTTATGCATGTAAGGAAAGGTAAAGGAATCGCAAGCAAAGCCGGGGAAAAGGCATTTAATGCTTAGCCTGCGAAGGGAAGTACAAAACGTTGTCTATTATTAGAGGTGCATGCGCGGTTAGCATGGACCGATCGCAAAGTCGCTTTACGCATCCCTGCTCGCTCGGCCCGCGACATCCTTGTCGCAGGACGCTTTGCTCTTCGGTCCCTGCCAGCCGCTCAGTTAACTCTTTGCGGCCGTTAACAGGAGCGGAGAGATTAGTGGCTTCGCATACCCGCTGCGGTCATCATCATGCGGAACAGCGTCGCCACCACACCGAGCGCCAGCACGCTTGCTCCATAGATTACCACCAGCCACAGAATGCGCTTCCACCATGGGGCCTTAGGTTCATTGCGGTTTTTCACGCTGCCAGCCTCGGTCTGCATATCAATGGTATCCTTCGTCTGCTTTGACTTTCCCGCGGAACACGTAGTAGCTCCAGAAGGTGTAGCCCAGGATCATCGGGATAATCAACAAGCTGCCTACCAGCATAAAGGCCTGGCTAATCGCCGGAGAGGCTGCCTGCCAGATAGTGACGGAAGGCGGAATAATATTCGGCCATACGCTAATGCCAAGACCGGAAAAGCCGAGGAAAATCAGCGCCAGCGTCAACAGGAACGGCGAATAGTGCGCCTCGCGCTTAATGGCGCGAATAATGCCCCATGAGCAGAGCAGCACCAGCACCGGAACCGGCAGGAACCAGTAAAGGTTCGGACGGGTAAACCAGCGCTGCGCAATCGCATCGTGGCTGAACGGCGTCCACAGGCTAATAATGCCAACCACCACCAGCAGGGCAATTACCAGCGGCGTTGCCAGCGCAGACATCTTGCGGTGCAGGTCATGCTCGGTTTTCATAATCAGCCAGGTACAGCCCAGCAGCGCATAGGCGATGACCAGGCCCACGCCGCAGAACAGCGGGAACGGCGCCAGCCAGTCCATCGCGGAACCGCTGAAATGGCGGCCCGTCACCTGAATACCGTCAAGCATCGCGCCGACCGCAACGCCCTGGCTAAAGGTCGCCAGAATGGAACCCGCCACAAAGGACTTGTCCCAGAATGCGCGGTGCGATTCGGTAGCCTTAAAGCGGAACTCAAAAGCCACGCCACGGAAAATCAGGCCAATCAGCATGGCCGTCAGCGGGATAGAGAGCGCATCGGCAATCACTGAGTAAGCCAGCGGGAAGGCGCCATACAAGCCTGCGCCACCCAGCACCAGCCAGGTTTCATTACCGTCCCACACCGGCGCGACGGTATTCACCATCATGTCGCGCTCAACCGGATCTTTGTTAAAAGGGAACAGCAAGCCGATACCGAGATCGAAGCCATCCATCACGATATACATCAGGGTGGCGAAAACGATAATCGCGAACCAGATAATGGAAAAATCGATCATCTTACTTTCTCCCTTCCGTTTCCGGATGTTGCAGGCTTTCAGACGCAGCAGACAGCGGACGCATCGGCGTTTTATCCTGGCCTGGACCACCGTGGCGCACATCAACACCTTCGCCGGTAAGCGGGCCTTTCTTAATCAAACGAACCATATAAATGTAACCCACGCCAAACACCGCAGAGTAAACCGCGATAAAGGCCAGCAGGCTGATGCTCATGTGCAAATCGCCATGGCCGGATACCGCATCAATCGTGCGCTGCACACCGTAAACCACCCACGGCTGACGGCCGATCTCAGTGGTAAACCAGCCCGCCAGCAGTGCGATCAGACCAGACGGCCCCATCAGCAGCGCGAACCACAGGAACGGGCGCGACTGATAGAGACGTCCTTTATAACGCAGCCACAGGCTGACCACGCCAAGCGTAATCATCAGCAGCCCCATCGCCACCATCACGCGGAACGACCAGAAAATAATCAGTGAATTAGGACGATCTTCTTTCGGGAAGGTCTTCAGCGCCGGTACCTGTTTATCCAGGCTATGCGTCAGGATCAGGCTGCCGAGATAGGGGATTTCCAGCGCGTATTTGGTGCGCTCCTCTTCCATATCAGGAATACCGAACAGGATCAGCGGCGTCGCTTCGCCCGGCGGGTTTTCCCAGTGGCCTTCAATCGCCGCAATCTTCGCAGGCTGGTGCTCCAGGGTATTCAGGCCGTGCGCATCGCCGATCATTGCCTGAATCGGCGCCACGATCAGCGCCATCCACAGTGCCATAGAGAACATCTTGCGGACCGCCGGGTTATCGTTGCCGCGCAGCAGATGCCATGCCGCAGAGGCGCCGACAAAGAAGGCGCTGGAGAGGAACGCGGCGACCGACATATGGAACAGGCGATAGGGGAACGACGGGTTAAAGATAATTTTCAGCCAGTCTTCCGGCACCACAATGCCGTTTTCAATCAGATAGCCCTGCGGCGTATGCATCCAGCTGTTAGAGGCGAGGATCCAGAAAGTCGAGATCAGCGTCCCCAGCGCAACCATACAGGTGGCAAAGAAGTGCAGGCCCGGACCGACGCGGTTCCAGCCGAACAGCATCACGCCGAGGAAGCCCGCTTCAAGGAAGAAAGCGGTCAACACTTCATAGGTGAGCAACGGACCGGTGATGCTGCCCGCAAACTGCGAGAAGCCGCTCCAGTTAGTCCCGAACTGATAGGCCATCACCAGACCCGATACCACGCCCATACCAAAGTTAACGGCAAATACTTTGGACCAGAAGTGATAGAGATCGCGATAGGTCTCGTTACGGCTTTTCAGCCACATACCTTCGAGCACTGCCAGAAAACTGGCGAGGCCGATGGTAATGGCGGGAAAGAGTATGTGAAAGGAAACAGTAAAAGCGAACTGTATCCTGGCCAGATGAAAGGCGTCTAATCCGAACATTGCTTACCTCGTTGCCACATATAACACCATATATTTACTTATAATTAACAACCAAAGCACAGCGTTAATATTTACGCTGCGCTTAAGCCAATTGCTGACGCGAATTTATAAGAACTCGCGCCTGACAAACAGAAACAGTCTGGGATGCAAAAAC
>Ga0058692_1000438_pt1 | contig 18964 bp, 15 predicted proteins | sample AgamicAtAmrz_FD_55216 | JGI IMG/M metagenome (GOLD analysis project Ga0058692, IMG submission 55216) | Agave microbial communities from Guanajuato, Mexico - At.Am.rz | ecosystem: Host-associated > Plants > Roots > Rhizosphere | place: Guanajato, Mexico | collected 2012-06-07 | reverse complement strand
GCAGCGCTGCGAACGCTGCTTGGCCGCGAGTTTCATCACGCCATTTTTGACGCCCGACAGGGCTTTCATGCCGAGGCTTTCGCTGCGCTGGCGGGGACGCTCAGCGCCGGTAGCTGGCTGTTACTGCTGGTGCCGCCCTGGGGGCAGTGGTCGCAGCAGCCTGACGCCGATAGCCTGCGCTGGGCAGATGTTGCGGAACCGATCGCGACGCCCGGTTTTGTTCGCCATCTGCAACAGCTGATCATCGGCGATAAGCAGGTGCTGCTGGCGCGTCAGCATCAGCCTGACCGTTTTCCGCCCCCACCGGACTGGCCGCACTGGCACTGTCAGGCACCGCAACAGCAGCAGGCGATACTCGATCAACTGGCGACGATGCCTTCCGGCGTCGCGGTCCTGACGGCCGCCCGCGGACGGGGCAAATCGGCGCTGGCGGGCATGCTGGCCCGGCAGAACGGGCAGTGTCTGGTGACCGCCCCGGCCAGAGCCTCCACGGAAGTGCTGGCGGCCTTTGCTGCTGAGGCTTTCCATTTTATGGCCCCGGATGCTCTGCTGGCGTCTGATCCCCTACCAGCGGCGTCGTGGCTGATCGTGGATGAAGCGGCGGCCATCCCGGCTCCGCTGCTGCAGGCGCTGGTCAGCCGCTATCCCCGTGTCCTGCTGACTACCACCGTGCAGGGCTACGAGGGGAGCGGGCGCGGGTTTATCCTTAAATTCTGTGCCGGGTTGCCGCAGGCACGCTACTTCACGCTGGATGAGCCGCTGCGCTGGTCGCGTCACGATCCGCTGGAGCAGTGGCTGAATGCGGCGCTGCTGTTTGAGGATGCCGCTGCCACCACGCCNNCTTCTGCCGTGACGCCACACCCGGTNCCGCGTCACGATTTCNCCATGCTGGAGGCCGCCTATCGTCTGCTGACCAGCGCGCATTACCGCACCTCGCCGCTCGATCTGCGCCGCCTGCTGGATGCACCGGGTATGCAGCTGTGGCGGGCAGGGGAGCCGCCGGGTCTGCAGGGGGCGCTCTGGCTGGTGGAGGAGGGCGGGCTGGAGCCCGCCCTGGCGCAGGCGGTCTGGGCAGGTACCCGGCGACCGCGCGGCAATCTGGTGGCGCAGTCGCTGGCCGCACACGCGGGTCTGGCTGAGGCGGCAATCCTGCGCTCGCTGCGCATCAGCCGGATTGCCGTGGCGGCGGAGAGCCGCCGTCGGGGGATGGGACAGCAGCTCGTGGCCGCTGCCGCCCGCGCCGCCGCCGGTCGCGACTACCTCTCGGTCAGCTTCGGCTACACTGAATCTCTCTGGTCATTCTGGCGCGCCTGCGGTTTTACGCTGGTACGGATTGGCAGTCAGCGTGAGGCCAGCAGCGGCTGTTATGCGGCGATGGCCATCCTGCCCTGTTCTGCAGTCGGCGAGGCATTGCAGCGTCGCGCGGCAGACCAGCTGGCGCGTGACTGGCCGCTGCTGCGTCAGCACATCGCGCTGGAGCTGCAGTTTGAGGCGAGGTGTGATGATGGATGGCGTGCGCAGGACATCCCGCTGGCCGCGGGTTTTGCCTGGGCGCAGCGCCCACTGGAAGCGAGCCTGCCGGTGTTGCAGCGTCTGGTGGCGGCCAGTGCGGCACCAGACTCACTGCTGGCCGCAGCGGTAAGCACACCGGATGCGTTAAGCGGGCTGGCACACCAGGCGGGCATAAGCGGACGCAAGGCGCTGATTTCGGTACTGCGTCAGCAGGCGGCAGCCGCACTGGAAAGTCTGGGCATTCGGCAGGATGCGCTGCACCCGTCGTTGAAATAATTCGACCAGCGGGTTCAAATAATCCTCATATCATTCTTTGCCAGCTGGCGTAGAGTGAATAACGGAGGTCACTATGACACTGAAATATGTAATCGTTCAACAGCCTGCCACCACGGCTCAGCTGTTTCTGCTCTACCATGGCGTAGGCGATAATCCGGATTCTATGGGTGAGATTGGCAGCTGGTTTGCCCGGACATTTCCTGAGGCGCTGGTGGTTTCTGTTGGCTCGCCGGCTGCGGGCCGTCAGTGGTTCAGCGAGGCTGAACTGCACGATATGACGCTGCAGCAGCGGGTTAACGCGGCGATGCCACAGTTTGTGGAATCTGTGCGTCACTGGCAGAAAAAGAGCGGTGTGCGCCCGGAAGCGACGGCGTTAATCGGTTTTTCCCAGGGCGGCAGTATGGTGCTGGAAGGGGTAAAAGCCCATTCCGATCTGGCTGGCCGCGCGGTGGTGTTCAACGGCCGGTTTATTACCCTGCCGGAGAAAGCCAGCACCCGTACCACGGTTCACCTGATCCACGGTGATTATGATGAGCAGATTCCGGTGTTTCATGCGCAGCAGGCGGAGCAGCGACTCACCGCCAGCGGGGGCGACGTCACGCTCGATATCGTCGACGATCTGGCGCACGCTATTGATGACCGCAGCATGACGCTGGCGCTGAATCATCTGCGCTACACGGTGCCAAAACGCTACTTCGATGAAGCGTTAAGCGGGGCAAAACCCGGTGACGATGATGTCATTGCGATGATGTAAAAATGCCCCTGCAGAGCAGGGGCATTTTCGTTACTTCTTCTTCGGCCAGTCGTCTTCGTCATCCCACTTATCGTTAAAGTCACGGTGGGGCGGCAGGTCAGGTTTGTTATCCATGAATTTTTTATGGTCGATCCGTTTCAGATCTTTATAGACATTCATCAGCACGCCAACCATCAGCAGGATCACCAGGATCCACCAGTAATCTTTGATAAATTCCATTTGCTGCTCCTTAACATCGCCATCAGGCGATCAGTTGTTCCATGATGCGTTGGTACATCCGGCTTAGCATCTGCAGGTCGGAAGCTTTCACACACTCATTGATTTTATGAATGGTGGCATTCACCGGCCCCAGTTCCACCACCTGCGCTCCCATCCGGGCGATAAACCGGCCATCGGAGGTGCCGCCCGTCGTCAGCAGCTGCGGCTTAATTTCATTATAGTGCGCTACCGCTTTCACGACGGCATCAACCAGCTTTCCGCGTGAGGTCAGGAAGGGCTGACCTGAAAGTTTCCACTCAATGGTGTAACGCAGCTGGTGACGATCCAGCAGTTCTGCGACCCGCTGGCGGATCATCTCNTCGGTGAGTTCGGTGCTGAAGCGGAAGTTGAACTGCACAAACAGCTCGCCGGGGATCACATTGTTGCTGCCGGTGCCCGCCTGGACGTTGGCAATCTGCATACTGGTGGCCGGGAAGAACTCATTACCCTGATCCCACTCCGTCGCCACCAGCTCATTCAGGGCAGGCATCGCGCGGTGAACCGGGTTGTCAGCCAGATGCGGATAGGCAACGTGACCCTGCACGCCATGTACCATCAGGTTGGCGGTGATCGAGCCGCGTCGGCCATTTTTCACCACGTCACCCACTACTTCGGTGCTGGAAGGCTCACCGACCAGGCAGTAGTCGAGGCGTTCCCGGCGCGCCATCAGCCGTTCCACCACTTTCACCGTGCCGTTGGCACCGCTGGCCTCTTCGTCAGAGGTGATCAGAAAGGCGAGTCGCCCTCTGTGATGGGGACGGGCTGCCACAAAACGCTCGGCCGCGACGACCATGGCCGCCAGCGATCCTTTCATGTCGGCCGCACCGCGNCCAAACAGCATGCCGTCGCGGATGGTGGGTTCAAACGGCGGGTTAATCCAGCGGCTGGCATCGCCCGGCGGCACCACATCGGTGTGACCGGCAAACGCCAGCGTTTCCCCTTCGCCACGGGTGGCCCAGAAGTTCAGGGTATCGTCGATGTTCATCGTCTCAATCTGAAAGCCAATGGCTTCAAGACGGGCGATCAGCAAAGCCTGACATCCGGCATCATCGGGGCTGAGAGAGGGACGACGAATAAGCTGCTGCGTCAGCTCAATGACCGGGCAAAACATATTATGGCTTCTCCTGAATAGCATTCTGATAGGTGGCTTCGCTGAAACCGGCGAGCAGGCTGCCATCCGGGGCGCGCAACAGCGGACGCTTAATCATGGCGGGATGCGCCAGCATCAGCGCTTTGGCGCTGCGGGCATCGGTCACCGCGTCGCGGTCAGCCTCGGGCAGTTTACGCCAGGTAGTGCCGCGGGTATTGAGCAGGGCTTCGTAGCCCAGCGCATCGATAAATTCCTGCAGCAGTGCATCGCTCAGGCCATCGGCCCGGTAATCGTGAAAGTGATAATCAACGCCTGCATCTGTTAAAAAGCGCCGGGCTTTTTTTATGGTGTCGCAATTTTTTATCCCGAACATCACCCACTGCGTGCACATCGCCTGATCCTTATTGTTATGAAGCGCGTTAAGCTGAAAAAGCAGCCAAAGCGCGAGTTTAGCATAGTGTGATCCGTTGCGGCATCTGCCCNGACGGCTGATCGTGCGTAAAGCGAGTCTCAGGCAGANGATCATTTNCNCCCGGGTAAACGCTATCAATTCAGCGGGCAATCATTACNCTGCTCATCATTTCNCNATTAAGAATTTCGCCATGTTGAAAAAATCGTCTACCGCTGGGTTAATNGCGAAATATTTCNTGNGTAGTTANGAGGTTGCTGAAATGTGCGTCAGCTTACAAAATCCGCAATATTCATGTTTTCATCGCTGCTGCCGATAGTGATAACAGGTGTAAACGTATTCACCTGGCGAAAAAAAACGCGTAATATTGCCAGCACAATAAGAGAGGGCATTATGATTGACACTGAAATGGGAACCTGGAAAGAATTCATCGAAGCGATGTTACGCAACAAGTAACACGTGGAGATTAAAGCAGGACATTCCCGCTTGCTGACATTCTTACCACACACAGAAATAAGGCGGCCGCTGATCTCAGGGGCCGCTTTTTATTGGCTCCGCATTCAGTCATGCGGCTTCTCTTTCAGCGGGAAGCGACGGCGTACCAGCACAAAGAACAGCGGCACGAAATAGATCGCCAGCAGCGTCGCGGAGATCATGCCGCCCATCACGCCGGTTCCCACGGCATGCTGGCTGCCGGAGCCTGCTCCGCTGCTGATCGCCATAGGCAGCACGCCAAAGATAAAGGCCAGTGACGTCATGATGATGGGCCGCAGGCGCTGACGCGACGCCTCCAGCGTAGACTCCACCAGCTCACGCCCTTTACTGTTCATCTCACTGGCAAACTCGACAATCAGGATGGCGTTTTTCGCCGACAGGCCGATCACTGTCAGCAGGCCCACCTGAAAATAGACATCATTTTCCAGCCCGCGCAGCCAGGTGGCAATCAGCGCCCCGACGACGCCGAGCGGCACCACCAGCATCACCGAGAAAGGAATCGACCAGCTCTCATAGAGCGCGGCCAGGCAGAGAAAGACCACCAGCAGCGAAATGGCATAGAGCGCCGGGGCCTGTGAGCCGGAGAGGCGCTCCTGATAAGAGGCGCCACTCCACTGGAAGCCGACACCCAGCGGCAGGGCGTTAACCAGCTTCTCCATCTCATCCATGGCTGCGCCGCTGCTCACGCCACTGGCGGCTTCGCCCACGATCTCCAGCGATGAGTAGCCGTTATAACGCTCAAGGCGTGGCGAACCGGTCTCCCAGCGGCTGGTGGCAAAGGCGGAGAAGGGCACCATTTTGCCGCTGCTGTTGCGGACATACCATTTGTCAATGTCGTCCGGCAGCATGCGGAACGGAGCGGCGGCCTGCACATAGACCTTTTTCACCCGGCCGCGATCCAGAAAATCGTTGACATAGCTGGAGCCCCACGCGGTGGTCAGGGTGTCGTTGATGGTATCCAGTGACACGCCCAGCGCCTGCGCTTTGCGCGCATCCACATCGATCTGCAACTGCGGGCTGTCATCCAGGCCATTGTGCCGCACCCGCGACAGCGCCTTATCGTTGCCCGCCATCTCCAGCAGCCTGTCGCGCATCGCCATCAGCTGGGTATGACCGATGCCTCCGTGATCCTGCAGCTGCAGGTCAAAGCCGGAACTGCTGCCCATACCGGTAATTGCGGGGGGACTGCTGGCTATCACCCGGCCCTCTTTGATCTGCTGAAAAGCTTTGGTCGCGCGCTCGATAATCGCAAAGGAGGTGCGATCGTCACCGGGCCGCTCCTCCCAGTTTTTCAGTCGCACAAACAGACGCGCGACGTTCTGTCCGTTGCCGCCCGGGCCTGCGCCAATGGTGGAGAAGACCGACAGTACGTTCGCTTTCTCCTGAGTCAGATAGTAGTGCTCCACCCTGGCGACCACGCGAGCGGTCTGCTCCAGCGTCGAGCCCGCCGGCAGCTGCACCTGCGTCAGGAATACGCCGCGATCTTCCAGCGGCAGAAACGAGGTGGGCAGGCGCAGAAACAGAAAGGCCATCAGGCCGATAAGGCCGAGATAGAGCAGCAGCCAGCGACCGCCGCGGCGCAGAATCGCCGCGACCCCGCGCTCATAGCGGTCAGCATTGCGGTTGAAGTGACGATTGAACCAGCCAAAAAAGCCGCGCGCCGCATGCTGTTCGCCCTGTGCCACCGGCCTGAGCAGCGTGGCGCAGAGTGCCGGCGTCAGGATCATCGCCACCAGCACCGACAGCACCATCGCCGACACGATGGTGATGGAGAACTGACGGTAAATCGCGCCGACGGTTCCGCCAAAAAATGCCATCGGCACAAACACGGCTGACAGCACCAGCGCGATACCGACCAGCGCGCCCTGAATCTGGCCCATCGATTTCCGGGTGGCGGCCCGCGGCGAGAGTCCCTCTTCGCGCATGATACGTTCCACGTTTTCCACCACCACGATGGCATCATCCACCAGTAACCCGATCGCCAGCACCATGGCAAACATGGTCAGGGTGTTGATGCTGAATCCGCAGGCGTAGAGCACGCTGAAGGTGCCAAACAGCACCACCGGCACCGCAATAGTCGGAATGAGGGTGGCGCGAAAATTCTGCATGAACAGGTACATCACGCCAAACACCAGCACGATCGCCTCCAGCAGCGTCTTCACCACATCGGTAATTGACGCTTTGACGAACGGCGAGGTTTCATAGGCCACTTTTGCTTCCAGCCCGTGCGGGAAGTAGTGCGACAGCTCCTCAATGCGCGCCCGCACCAGCTTATCGGTGTTCATCTCGTTGGCGCCGGAGGCGAGCTTTACCCCCAGCCCCGAGGCGGGCTGACCATTGTAGCGGCTCAGATAATCATACTTTCTCCGCCCCCAGCGCCACGCTGGCGACATCGCCCAGCGTCACCACGGAACCGTCAGGATTGTTCTTCAGGGTGATAGCCCGGAACTGCTCCGGGGTCTGCAGCATCGACTGCGCATTGACCGTAGCGTTCAGCGCCTGCTTCTCCACCGAGGGCAGGCCTCCGACCTGACCCACAGCAACCTGTGTGTTCTGCGACTGAATAGCGCTGACCACATCCCCGGTGGTCAGGGCATAGGCGATAAGCTTGTTGGGATCGAGCCAGATGCGCATCGCATATTGCGAGCCGTAGGCGTCCACCTGGCCGACGCCATCAATGCGGCTCAGGGGGTCCTGAATGTTGCTGGCGACATAGTCTGCAATATCCTGCTTATCCATGCTGCCGTCGGTGGAGACGAAAGCCACCATCAGAATGTTACTGTCACCGGTTTTGTTCACCGTGACGCCCTGTGACTGCACCGCCTGTGGCAATTTGCGCAGCGCAGACTGCAGCTGGTTCTGCACCTGCTGACGCGCTTCATCAGGATCGGTTCCGGCGGTAAAGGTGAGGGTGATTTGCGCCTGGCCGGTGTTGCTGCTGTTGGAGGACATGTACATCAGGTTATCGATGCCGGTCATGTTCTGCTCGATCACCTGGGTGACCGTGTTTTCCAGCGTCTGGGCCGATGCGCCCGGATAGTTAGCGGTGATGCGGACATTGGGCGGGGCCAGGTCGGGGTACTGCTCAATGGGCAGTGACCTGATCGACAGCGTGCCGCACAGGCACAGCAGAATCGCCAGCACCCAGGCAAAGATGGGGCGGTCGATAAAGAAATTCGACATTAAACCGACACTCCTCACGACAGTTAAAATCGACCAGGCCTGCCCGCTACGGGCGTACTGACAGACAAATCGGATGTGCTTTGCCACGATTCGCCGCCGCCATTCACTCTACGTGCGGCAGCGGGGGAAATCGTGGAGAAATTGAGGAGAAAGTGTAAATTCGTTGGCTATTTGCGGCTTTCCAGCCACATCACCGTGGCGGCGACGCGCGAACGCACATCCAGCTTGCGCAGCAGATTGCGGATATGCACTTTTACCGTCTCTTCCGAGATGTGCAGAATAGCGGCAATCTCCTTATTCGACAGGCCGCGCGCGACCTCCTGCAGCACGTCCCGCTCGCGATCGGTGAGCTGACGCAGCGGATCGGCGCTGTGCTGGCGATTCGTCAGATAGCTGGCGACGCCTTCACTGAAGACTTTTTCGCCACGCGAAGCCTGCAGAATATGCGCCAGCAGGATCTCCGGTTCGCTGTCCTTGAGCAGATAGCCATCGGCACCGGCATCCACCATCGCAAAAATGTCACTGCGGGCATCAGAAACGGTCAGCACCAGAATGCGGGCGCTGATCCCTTCATGGCGCAGCGCCTTCAGCGTGTCCAGCCCGGACATGCCTTTCATATTCAGGTCGAGCAGAATGATGTCGGGCTCCTGACGGCGCGCCTCGGCCAGCGCCTCTGTGCCGTTATTCGCTTCGGCGATCACCGTCAGTTGCGGCTCCAGCGCCAGCAGCTGACGAATACCGCGACGCATCAGCGGGTGGTCATCCACAATCATCAGGGTTAATGCGGGTTGTTGCATAGTCTCTCCGTTTATCGGTTCAGTGAAACCGACAGTCTGTTCTGGCGAGTAAACCAGGCGGCGGCCCGTTACTCCAGCGGACGGGCAGGCTGCGGCGGAAAGCGCAGTTCGACCCGGGTGCCCCGCGGTTGCGCGTGGATGGTCAGGTTGCCGCCCAGGCGCTGAGCGCGTTCCGCCATAATGGTCAGGCCATAGTGGCCGGGGGGTTCGTCGGTGCTGTTCATGCCCACACCATCGTCTGTAATCGTCAGTAAGTGCTCACCTTTTTCACTGTGCTGATACTCCACCCGGATGACCTCTGCGCTGGCGTGACGTATCGCGTTCAGCAGCGCCTCACGGGCGATCTGCAATACATGCACCTGCTGCTGCGCTTCCAGACTCAGCAGCCCGGTCTGATAGTGAAAATGTATCTCTGCGCCACTCTTCTCCTGCAGCGAGGCGATCATCGCCTGCATCGCCGCGACCAGATCTGCCTGCTCAATGGTCAGGCGGAAGGTGGTCAGCAGTTCACGCAGCTGCCGGTAGGCATCAGCCAGCGCCCGATCGAAGTCGGCAATGATAGTGTGCGCTGCGCTATCCTCTTTATCGACGGTGCGGCGCAGCAGGGTCAGCTGAATGCGTAAAAAGGAGAGCGANTGCGCCAGCGAATCATGCAGTTCACGGGCGATGGTGGTGCGCTCTTCGATCAGCAGCATCTGCTGATACTGCTGCTGCGCCTGCCAGATCCAGATAGCGCGTCCGAGCATCGCCGCGAGGCTGCGCATCAGCTCATCCGGGGGAGAGGCACNGGCTGTCTGCCAGCGCAGCTCGCCCATNGGCTGGTCGGCCTGCCGGACCGGCAGCCGCTGCCACTGACCCCCGGCCTCTTCATCACCGGCGCAGAACTGAAACTGATCGCTGTCGAGCCGGATAGCCGTCAGTTTTTCACGCGTCAGCACGCGGCTAAGGACGGCTTCAAATAGGGCCGGATGCAGCGGGCTGGCCGTCAGCATCTGTGAGCTGTCATAGAGCAGAGACAGGGTGCGGTTCGCCTGGGTTAAATCTTCGGTCTTTTCACGCACCGTACTTTCCAGCAGCTTATAGTGCGAGTGCAGGCGTGCCGCCATGCCGCTAAAGGCGTGTGACAGTACCCGCAGCTCATTCTGCTGTTCGACCTGCAGCGGCGGAAAAGCAAAATTGCCGCTCTCAACGTAGCGACTGGCGGTGACCAGCGCATTGAGGGGCCGTACCACCTGCAGACGGGTAAAGCGAATCGTCATCAGCGCCAGTGCCACAATCGCAATCACCCCGACCAGGCTGCTGCCCGCCACCAGATGCATTTTCAGTTCGGTGTAACGCTGTAAGCCCAGCACAAAGCGGTCGATCTCGGCGACGTAAACCGGGATCTGATGTTGCCAGGTGACGGTATCGCCCTGCAGCAGCTGCTGTTGCAGGTCGGGCCAGGCGGCGCGCAGACGTTGATAGCGAGTACTGACTTCACGCGGAACCCAGGGGCGATCCAGCTTCTGCAACACCGGGGAGTCGAGCGTCTGCTGATAGAGCGCCAGATGTTGCGGCAGATTCTGCGGCTGACGGCTGGCATCCCAGGCCATGCGGTAACTCTGCATACGCAGTGAACCGGCCAGATTGATCGCCTCTGCGTCGCGCTGACTGCTGAGCAGCGTGACCAGGGCCAGACCTGTTGTGAGCAGCGACAGCAGGACAATTGCACTGAGCGCCTGCGCGATGCTTTGAGTTACGGAACGTTTAACAATCACATGAATGGCCCTGTGGTGAGTGCGGGATTATAAAAGAGCAATCCCCTGACGCAAATGATCCTGCTGCGGTTTATCGCACCCGTCGTGTCGGACNGNACAAAAAATGACCNCAACTGACAGTTCCCAGGATCGACGACGGTTCTGTGGTCAAAAAACAAACAGCTTTACACCGCCCCGATGTTGCTTTTCATTGCAGCGCTAATAATTCTTCCAGTCACTGACTTACCCCCGATTACAGATTAAGGAGCATCCCATGAAAAAACTGAATGCTGTTCTGGCGGGCGCCTTACTGACTACCGCCTCATTTGCCACTTTCGCTGCTGCACCGGTCGATCAGGCCCAGGCGCAGAACCTNCAGAGCATNGGCAGCGTCTCGGTCTCCGGCGTGCGNGGCTCGCTGGATGATGCCAGCCGCCATCTGTCGCAAAAAGCGGAAGAGATGGGNGCCAGCCACTACCGNGTTATCGGCGTCGATAACCCAGGCGACTCCAGCCTGTGGAGCGGCACCGCAGAGATTTATCGCTAGCTATACCCTCCTGTTTCCATCCCTGTAGCTCTTACCGGCCTGAAAATGGCCGGTTTTTTTATTTTTGTGCATCATGACGGATTCTTACAAATCAGCCTGTGCATCCGCCCGGTATATTTTGCTTCGTTCCTGCATAACGGGTAGGATTCATCGCCGTAAATTCCCGCCTTGCCTGGCACTCACTCACAGGCAAGCGCACAGAGGAAAATACCCCATAACTCAGGGCATGACACCTGCATGGGGGAAGCGACGACTGATGGTCAGGACAAACAGGAAAGCTATGAAATCTAAAAAGAAAACCCCAGGCGAGTTGCGCGCTGCGAAACGACGCTGGCTCAATTCTCATGACGCGGGCTACCAGAAGGCTATGGGTAACCGGCACGTACAGATGATCGCAATCGGTGGTGCCATCGGCACCGGTTTGTTCCTGGGCGCAGGTGGCCGTTTGCAGGCTGCGGGCCCCGCCTTAGCCATCATCTATCTGGTGTGTGGCATTTTCTCCTTCTTTATTCTGCGTGCNCTGGGTGAGCTGGTGTTACACCGTCCCAGCAGCGGCAGCTTTGTCTCNTANGCCCGTGAGTTCCTCGGCGAGAAAGCCTCCTACGTGGCGGGCTGGATGTATTTCGTCAACTGGGCCATGACCGGTATCGTGGATATCACCGCCGTCGCGCTCTACATGCACTACTGGGGCGCGTTTGGTGATGTGCCGCAGTGGGTCTTCGCCCTGGGTGCGCTGGCGATTGTTGGNACCATGAACATGATCGGCGTGAAGTGGTTTGCCGAAATGGAGTTCTGGTTCGCGCTGGTGAAAGTGCTGGCNATCGTGGTCTTCCTCGTGGTGGGCGTGGTGTTCCTTGGCACCGGCAAACCGCTGGATGGCAACAGCACCGGCTTCCATCTGATTACCGACAACGGCGGCATCTTCCCGCACGGCTTACTGCCTGCGCTGGTGCTGATNCAGGGGGTNGTGTTCGCCTTTGCCTCGATCGAACTCGTCGGAACNGCGGCGGGCGAATGTAAAGATCCGCAGACCATGCTGCCGAAAGCNATTAACAGCGTGATCTGGCGTATCGGTCTGTTCTACGTCGGTTCGGTGGTCCTGCTGGTGCTGCTGCTGCCGTGGAACGCCTATCAGGCCGGTCAGAGTCCGTTCGTGACCTTCTTCTCAAAGCTGGGCGTACCTTACATCGGCAGCATCATGAACATCGTGGTGCTGAGCGCGGCGCTCTCCAGCCTGAACTCCGGCCTCTATTCGACCGGACGTATTCTGCGTTCCATGTCGATGGGCGGTTCTGCACCGAAGTTCATGTCTAAGATGAACGGTCAGCAGGTGCCTTATGCCGGGATTCTGGTCACCATCGGCGTTTATGTCATTGGCGTAGTGCTTAACTACTACGTGCCGTCGCAGGTGTTTGAGATCGTCCTGAACGTCGCCTCACTGGGTATTATCTCCTCCTGGGCCTTTATCGTGGTCTGCCAGCTGCGTCTGCGTAAGGCGATCAAAGAGGGCAAGGCGGATGATGTGAGCTTCAAGCTGCCGGGCGCGCCGTTTACGTCCTGGCTGACCCTGCTGTTCCTGTTCAGCGTGCTGGTGCTGATGGCGTTCGACTACCCGAACGGCACCTATACCATCGCCTCTATTCCGCTGATTGCCGTGGTGCTGGTGCTGGGATGGTTTGGCGTGCGTAAGCGCGTTAACGCTATCGCCGAAACCGAGCATGATCATCATGAAGAGGAGGCAAAGCCGACCCAGCTGGCGGATGAATCCTCCCGCTGATCGCCATTGCCGTCATCAGGCCAGCCTCCGGGCTGGCTTTTTTTTGGGCGCAAACCGGCGCCNCGAATTAGGATAGTTTTCCCGCCTCCTTGCCCCTATGATGAAAGGCTCCCTTTATGCGGTAGCGGAGTCTGCATGTCGTTTAAGATCAACATCATCAAAGATAAACTCCTGTCTGAAAACTGGTTTGTGCTGCGTAACTACACCTATGAGATAACCGACCGTCAGGGTGAGGTGATCCGCCACAAGCGTGAAGTCTANGACCGCGGCAACGGGGCGACCATCCTGCTCTATAACCGTGAAAAAAACAGTGTGGTGCTGACGCGCCAGTTNCGCATCGCCACCTACGTCAACGGTAACGACAGCGGCATGCTGATCGAAGCCTGCGCGGGTTTGCTGGATGATGACACGCCGGAAGATTGCATCCGCAAAGAGGCCATCGAAGAGACCGGCTACGCCGTGGGTGAGGTGGAAAAACTCTATAGCTGCTACATGTCACCGGGCGGCGTGACCGAGCTGATCCACTTTTTCGCGGCGGAATATCACGACNCGNTGCGTGACAATGCGGGCGGGGGCGTTGATGATGAGTCGATTGATGTACTGGANCTGCGCTTCCCGGATGCGCTGGCGATGGTCGCCGATGGCCGCATTCGCGACGGTAAAACCATTATGCTGNTGCAGCATGCCCGNATCGCAGGCTGGCTGACGCCATAATCGTGCCCTGAACGGCCCGCCNCGCGACAGCCCGGGNNGCAATGCGGACACTGTCTCCAGGTTATGCACGCTTTTTAAGCAGTTAACTGCGCTTTTTGCACGGGTTCACAGAATGCGAACCCTGTCTGGCCCATTGATGCGCTATCCTCTCCACTCTGGGTTTTTGGGGATCGATTTTCTTAATGTCGTACTGGATGAAATCGCTGTGGCTGTCGACGTCTCTGTGGGTGACCTGTGTTCAGGCGGAACCGTTGCAAAAGTCATTCAACGACTGGCAAATCACCTGCAACAACGAAGCCTTCTGCGTGGCCCGCAATATCCCCGGCGATAAAGGGCTGGTGATGACGATTTCGCGCCATGCGGGCGTTAACGATCGCCCCTTACTCCGCATCGACTACGGCAGTGCCTATACCGGCGCGCTGCCTGGCGGCCCGCTGCAGGATAATCTGCTGCTCGACCAGCGGCGTCTGAAACCGGACCTCAAACACTGGACGGCAGAACCGCACCATCTCGCCACCAGCAATGCTATCGCCATTGATGAATTTCTTGATCTGGTGATGGAAGCCAAAACCCTGCAACTCACCTACGATGCCAGTGCCGCGATCTCCCTGCGCGGTATGAAAGCTGCACTGCTGCTGATGGATGACAGGCAGGGGCGGGTGAACAGCATGAGCGCGTGGATTAAACGTGGCGACCGCGCCAGCTGGGAGGTTCCGCCGCCGCCAGCATTGCCACAGCTGCCTCCCGCCGTGAGGCCGCCTGCGCCCCTGACGCGCGAAGAGACCAGCGGATTAATCGATTACGGCACCTGGCGCATCAATACCGACTCCTGCTCACTCGACCCGCTGCGGCGTGAGGTCAGCGTTGCGCCTCTCACCGATCAGCATGCGCTGTTGCTGGTCAGTTGTGAAATGGGGGCATACAACGTCATCGATCTGGCGTTTGAAGTGACGCGCAGCACGCCCTACGTGGCACGGGGCATCACGCTGACGCTGCCCTTTACTCCGCCGAGAGCGAGTGACCGCCAGCTTGAGCTGATTAACGCTGAGTATGATGCGGCCAGCGGCCAGCTTTATACGTTTGGCAAGGGGCGGGGGCTCGGTGACTGCGGCAGTGCCACACGCTGGCAGTTTGATGGCACCCGCTTTGTGCTGGCGGAATATGCGGAGGAGTCGACCTGCGATGCCTGGCATAGCAGTGATGACTGGCCAACCCTGTGGGTCAGCCAGTCAGACGGTGGCGTCCAGCAGCGTTAGCGGATGACCTGCACCATCATCGGAGAGCCGGTCTGGTTGCCGACCAGCTCAGCCAGCATGTTGTTTACGCCGTCGCTCATTGGCGTAAAGCGGGTCAGCGGCGAGCGCGTCACCACGACAAACACGCCCACGTTATGCTGCGGCACCATCGCCATATAGGTAATGAAACCCCCGCCACCGCCGGTTTTCTGAATAATCCCGGGACGACCATTCTTTGGTCCCATGTAGACCCAGCCCATCCCCAGCGCATCCGCTTTCCCTGGCACATCCATGCCTTCCACGCGGGTCAGCTGATCGCGGCGATAGATCAGCGTTTGCAGCCGATCGATCTGCGGGGTACGATGGTTAACCGACGAGTTAAGGAACTGCTGCATCCAGCGGCCCATATCATCCGGCGTGGAGTAAACGCCGCCGCTGCCAATCGCCGCCAGGGTGTTGTTGCAGGGGCTGGCCCCTTTCTCAGCCACCATCAGGCGACCACACTGCTCAGGCGAAGGCGTAAAGGTGGTGTCTTTCATACCCAGCGGACGGGTGATCAACTGCTGAAACAGGGCCGGGTAGGGCGTGCCCGCCGCGCGCGACAGCGCATCGCCCAGCAGATCGTAACCCAGGTTGGAGTAGGCGGCACTGCTGCCCGGTGCGGCTTTGAGGTTCGCCCGTGACAGCCACGTCCAGCGTTCACTGCGCGTCGGCCAGACAAACACCGGCCGCTGCGCCTTGCCGCCAGGCTGTTCACGCGGCAGTCCGCTGGTGTGGGTGGAGAGGTTGATCAGACGAATGGGCTGTCCGTTATAAGCAGGCACGCGGGTGCCCGGCGGCGCATATTTACTCAGCGGATCGTCGAGGCGAATCTGTCCGCGCTCCGCCAGCTTGACCATCACTTCACTGGTCATCAGCTTACTCAGCGAAGCGATACGAATCAGCGAATCTTTTTGCGGGCGCACATTGTTGCCTGGCCGGGTTTCACCAAAGCTGGCGAAGACCCGCTGATTGCCATCAATCGCGACCAGTGCCATACCGGTTGCACCGCTGCCATAAAAGATATGCTCCGCATAGCGGTCAACAATCTGAGAGGCGAGCAGCGGATCGGGCGCGACCTGCGCCATGCTTTTTAATGGAAGCAGTGAAACCATCAGGGCCAGTAAATAGGGTGTGCGCATGTTCAACGGAAATGGCTTCGCTATAGAGATCGGAGGAGATCTGCCTTCACGCATCGGACAGACGCGGGCAGCACATCGCGTTATTCCGGCAGAAGAGCAGCAGGAACAGGCGGGCAGCCAGGGCGCAGGCAGCATTAACTATGACGGCTCTATAGTAATCAGTTTGTGCGGGGCGTGAAGAGGGGAGACGAGATTTTTTTCTGTTTCGGGCTATGTGATGAAATGGCCCTTCCCGGTGTGCCGGGAAGGGCAAAAGCATTACACCGGCTTGAGTAATGCTTCAGCGTGACTGACGATATTCTCTACCGTGAAGCCAAACTCCGGGAACAGCTTGCCGGCTGGCGCTGATTCACCAAAGGTGGTCATACCGACAATCGCGCCTTCCAGACCCACATACTTGAACCAGTAGTCGGCGATTCCGGCTTCCACCGCCACGCGCGCCTTCACGCCGACAGGCAGAACGGATTCGCGGTAGGCAGCATCCTGCGCATCAAACAGGTCGGTTGAAGGCAGTGAAACCACCCGCACCTTGTGACCGCCTGAAGTGAGCTTATCGGCTGCACCCAGGGTGATCTCAATTTCTGAACCGGTGGCAATCAGGATCACTTCGGGGGTGCCGTCGCAATCTTTCAGCACATAGCCGCCGCGTTTGATGTTCTCGATCTGCTCCGGGGTACGTTCCGGCTGCAGCAGATTCTGACGGGAGAGGATCAGCGCAGTCGGGCCATGATGGCGTTCGATAGCCGCTTTCCACGCCACAGCCGTTTCCACCTGATCGCACGGACGCCATACGCTCATGTTGGGCGTCAGACGCAGGCTGGCGATCTGCTCAACCGGCTGGTGGGTCGGGCCATCTTCGCCCAGACCGATGGAGTCATGGGTGTAGACCAGAATCTGTCGCGCCTTCATCAGCGCCGCCATGCGTGCTGCGTTACGCGCATATTCGACAAACATCAGGAAGGTGGCCGTGTAGGGGACGAAACCGCCATGGTGTGCGATACCGTTACCAATCGCCGTCATCCCGAACTCACGCACACCGTAGTGAATGTAGTTGCCGGCCGGATCTTCTTTGATCGATTTGGAGCCAGACCAGATCGTCAGGTTACTGGGCGCCAGGTCTGCAGAACCGCCGAGGAACTCCGGCAGTAATTTGCCGTAGGCTTCCAGCGAGTTTTGTGAGGCTTTACGGCTGGCAATTTTCTGCGGGTTAGCCTGCAGCTCCTGAATGAAACGGGTGGCTTCGCTTTCCCACGTTGACGGCATCTCGCCATTCATACGGCGTTCGTACTCTTTCGCCAGCTCAGGATGTGCCTCTTTATAGGCCGCAAATTTTGCATCCCAGGCTTTTTCCCGTTCCGCACCGGCGGCTTTGGCATCCCACTGCTGATAGATTTCAGCCGGGATCTCAAACGCCGGATAGTTCCAGCCGAGTTGCTTGCGGGTCAGGGCGACTTCTTCCTCACCCAGCGCTGCGCCGTGCGACTCCTCTTTACCGGCTTTGTTCGGGGAACCGAAACCGATAATGGTGCGGCAGATAATCAGCGAAGGCTTATCGGTAACGCTCTGCGCCTCTTTGATCGCCTCGCGAATGGCGTCCGCGTCATGGCCGTCGATGTCGCCGATGACGTGCCAGTTGTAAGACTCGAAGCGCTTATGGGTGTCGTCGGTAAACCAGCCTTCGGTTTCACCATCGATCGAGATACCGTTATGGTCATAGAAGCCGATCAGTTTGCCGAGACCCAGGGTGCCCGCCAGGGAGCAGACTTCGTGCGAAATCCCTTCCATCAGACAGCCATCGCCCATAAAGACATAGGTATGGTGGTCGACAATCTCATGATCCGGACGGTTAAACTGCGCGGCCAGCGTGCGCTCTGCAATCGCCAGACCAACGGCGTTCGCCAGACCCTGACCCAGCGGGCCGGTCGTCGTTTCCACGCCTGGCGTGTAGCCGATTTCCGGGTGGCCCGGCGTTTTGGAGTGCAGCTGACGGAAGTTTTTCAGCTCTTCAATCGGCAGGGCGTAGCCACTCAGGTGCAGCAGGCTGTAGAGCAGCATTGAGCCGTGGCCGTTGGAGAGGATAAAGCGGTCGCGATCAAGCCAGGCGGGATTGGTCGGATTGTGCTGAAGGAAGTCGCGCCACAACACTTCGGCGATATCGGCCATTCCCATTGGCGCACCGGGGTGGCCGGAATTTGCCTTCTGAACCGCATCCATGCTCAGTGCACGAATCGCGTTTGCCAACTCTCTGCGTGAGGACATAAAGTTCTCCCTTGTTATGCATCAGGGCGGGAAAGCCCCGCCCGACTAAAATGAGGACTACAGACGTGCGGCCAGTACATCTTCCAGCTTCTGCTGGTCAACAGCGAACTGGCGGATACCATCAGACAGTTTCTCAACCGCCATCGGATCCTGATTATGCTCCCAGCGGAACTCCGCCTCAGAGAGCGGTGACGGCTGATGGAAGCCTTCAGTAGACGGCTCCAGCTTGCGCTCCAGCGGTGCGTCGCTGTTCTGCAGCTCTTCCAGCAGGTTAGGGGAGAGCGTCAGGCGATCGCAGCCCGCCAGCGCCACAATCTGCTCCACTTTACGGAAGCTGGCACCCATGATGATGGTGCTGTAGCGGTGCTTTTTGTAGTAGTCGTAGATGCGACGCACGGATTTCACGCCCGGATCTTCATCTGCCACGTAGGGTTCCATCGGCTTGCGTGAGTTATACCAGTCGTAGATGCGACCCACGAACGGCGAGATCAGGAACACGCCCGCTTCCGCGCAGGCACGCGCCTGCGCGAAGGAGAAGAGCAGAGTCAGGTTGCAGTGGATACCATTCTTCTCCAGCTCTTCCGCAGCGCGGATACCTTCCCAGGTTGAAGCCAGCTTGATCAGTACGCGCGAGCGGTCGATACCCTGCTCTTCGTACATCCGAATCAGTTTTTCTGCTTTGGTCACACACATGCCACGATCGAAGGAGAGGCGCGCATCCACTTCGGTCGAAACACGGCC
>Ga0058692_1000429_pt1 | contig 19245 bp, 18 predicted proteins | sample AgamicAtAmrz_FD_55216 | JGI IMG/M metagenome (GOLD analysis project Ga0058692, IMG submission 55216) | Agave microbial communities from Guanajuato, Mexico - At.Am.rz | ecosystem: Host-associated > Plants > Roots > Rhizosphere | place: Guanajato, Mexico | collected 2012-06-07 | reverse complement strand
CCGAGAAGGGCATATTCCAGCTTGCGGGCAGCAGCCTGCTGTTCTGCAGCGTAAGCGGTGGACAGGCCATTCAGCTGTTCCTTGATCTTGGCGGCCGAGGCGCGGAAGCCGTCAAGCTGGCCCTTGGCCTGATTGCGGCCGATTTCGATGATTTCGGAAATCGGCGCTTCGGTCGTTTTGCGTGCGGCGATCTGCGGTTCCGCCAGTTCCTTGAAGAACACGGTGGCGGATTTCTGCATGTCGTCGATGGATTTCAGGATGTCCGGCTGGCCGGCAGCAAGGGCGCGCGCTTCATCAAGCTTCTTCAGCATGATATCGCGCTGGGCGAACACGTCATTATAGGTGCTGTCACTGCGGAACAGCAGGAAGCCGCGCTGATTGACGGCCTGTTCCAGCATGGCTGCCGTCGCGCCATCCACGGCCTGGATGATATCCTTGGTGCGGTTGTTTTCAATCGTGACACGCTCGCTCCCCAGCGTCTGCCAGAATACGACCGCGGAAGCGAGCAGGCACACGCCCATCAAGGCACAGAAGGTGGCTATGAGCTTCAGATTAATGGGGAGATTTTTCAGCGACATCGCAAACTCTCTCGGCGACCCGATGCCTCGGAGCAAGCGTCTGCGCTGCAACGGCCGCAATTTCAGAAATGGGAGAAGATGCCATCATGGCGGGTTCCGACCGGCCGCACGGGCCTTGGCACACCCTGCAATACAAGCCTTTATATTGGATTAATCTGATATGCTGATTTTGCGGCGCAAAAGCCTCATAAGTCCGTGGCTCAGGCGCTGTCGGCTCCGCATCGCGATAAATCGCTTGCATCGGCGGAGTTTGGCAGTCATTGACACGGGATCATGTCCAAAACACCTGAAAATGAACGGCTTGACCAGCTTCTCGTGTCGCTCGGCCACTTCGCCAGTCGCTCGCGTGCGCGCGACGCGATTGCGCGCGGCACCGTGAGCGTCAACGGCAAGACCGTCACCAAACCGAGCCAGACCGTCGCCGGCAATGCCGAGATCGCCATCAGCGATCCAGCGCAGGCCTATGTTTCCCGCGCAGCTCTGAAACTCGTGGCCGCACTCGATCATTTCGGGCTCGATCCTTCCGGCCATCACTGTCTTGACGTCGGCGCGCTTCCACAGGCGGTTTTACCGAGGTGCTGCTGGAACGGGGCGCCAGCCACGTCATCGCCATCGATGTCGGCCACGGGCAGATGCATGCAAGGATCGCGAACGATCCGCGTGTCACCAATCTGGAGGGGCTGAATGCCCGCTTCCTGACGGCGGACGATATCGATGACCAGCCCATCGGCTTCATTGTCTCGGACGTGTCCTTCATTTCGCTGAAGCTCGCGCTCGCCCCGGCGCTTGATCTTGCTGAGCCGGGTGCTCGTGCTGTCCTGTTGGTGAAACCGCAATTCGAGGCAGGGCGTGACGCCATCAGCAAGGCCGGGCTTCTGAAGGAACCCGAAACCGCGCCCGCAGTGGCGGCCGAACTGGAGCGCTGGCTGACGGAGGAGATGGGCTGGAAAAGTCTCGGCCTCATTCCCTCGCCGATTTCCGGCGGTGACGGCAATGTCGAATTTCTTCTCGGAGGCGAAAAGCCATGAGCACACAAACCGTCACCATCAAGAGCCTCGGCGCCCAGGGCGATGGCATTGCGCACTGTCCCGACGGCCCGGTCTATGTGCCCTTCGCGTTGCCCGGCGAGACGGTCGCCATCGCCAAGGTGAAGGATCACGGCACCGTGATGTCGATTACGGAAGCCTCACCCGAGCGCCGTACACCCGCCTGCCGCCATTTCGGCCCGGAGGGCAAGAATGGCACCTGCGGCGGCTGTTCGCTGCAACATCTCGCCGACGAGCCTTACCATGCATACAAGCGGGAACTGGTGGTCTCGGCACTGAAATCGAAGGGCTTGACGCCCGATGTGGATAATCTCGTCATCTGTCACCCTGGCGAGCGCCGCCGTGCGGTGTTCGCCGCCCGCAAGACGGAAAAGGGCCTGCTGCTCGGCTTCAGCCAGGCGAACAGCCACCACATCGTCGCCATTGAGGAATGTCCCGTCACCTCGCCCGGCATCGTCTCGCGACTGGATGCCATCCGCGCCATCGGACTTTCAATGGTGGCGAATGCGGAACCCTTCCGGATGACGGTGCTGGAGACCCTTTCCGGCCTCGATATTTCCGTCGACGGCATCAAGTCGGTCAGCGACAAGCAGCGCCGCACGCTCACGGAAACGGTTCTTGCCATGCGCGGCATTGCGCGTGTTTCACTGTCGGGTGAAATATTGATCGAACCCCAGAAGCCGATCATCGAGTTTGGCGGGGTGGCGGTATCGCCCCCGGCCGGCAGCTTCACGCAGGCGACGAAGCAGGCGGAGGACGCCATGGCGGAGCTGGTGCTTGCCCATGTCGGCAAGTCCAAACGCATTGCCGATCTCTTCTGCGGCTCCGGTACATTTGCGCTGCGGCTTGCGCGCGTTGGCAAGGTGCATGCGGTGGAGGCGGAAGACAAGCCGCTGAAGGCGCTGGATTTCGCCGCCCGCAACACGCAGGGCCTGAAGCCGGTCAGCGTCGAGAAGCGCGATCTCTTCCGCCGTCCCCTGATGACAAGCGAGCTCAAGAATTACGACGCCGTCGTCTTCGATCCGCCACGCGCGGGCGCGGAATTCCAGTGCAAGGAACTGGCACGCAGCACGGTAAAGAAGATCGTGGCCGTGAGCTGCAACCCGCTGACACTGGCGCGCGATCTCGCCATCCTGACCGAGGGCGGCTATCGCATCACCCGCGTCACGCCGGTCGACCAGTTCCTGTGGTCGCCGCATGTGGAAGCCGTGGCGACGCTGGAGAAATAAGCAATCCGGGCGGAGAGCCGCTCAGCGACGCTGAGGCAACGCAACGATTCATATGCCCGCAATCCCAACAGCCCTCATTCCTGTGCTTGTCACAGGAATGAGAGTGGAGATGAAGCCTGGGAGCCTTACCAGGCCGTATCGACCGTGCCGTTGCCCACCACACCCGAGCAGCGGCAGGCACCGCCCACACGGCCGCGCTCCAGCGGGCAGATATAGGGCCGACGGCGGTTGGCGCTGTCCGGGGGGGTGATGACGCAGACGAAACGCGCGCGGCGCTGGCGGTCGCGGTTATTGCCGGAATAGAAGTTCGGACTATCGTCGTCCGTGGACTGCGCCAGAATGACATCGTTGGTGGAAGCAGCTGGAGCGCGTGTTATCGCCGCCGCTTCAGCAATCGTCGCGGCGGATAGGAAGACAGTCAGGGCGAAAACGAAGTGACGCATGTGGGTGGCCTTCGGACAATGACGGTGCGTTATCTAACCCAAGCCATATTGCCCGGTTGCTTAACCGCAAGGAATTCCTGCCCGGACACTTAACGACGCATGAATGCCTCGAAGGCGGCGCGCGCTTCGGCGCTTTGCAGCTGCGCGATGAAATGACGACCTTCCTCTTCGATGCGGGCGAGAATATCGGCCGGGTTGCCGCGGACCAGATCGCGAGCGATCTTCAGCGCCTGCTGCGGTTTGGCGGCAAGGCGGGTGGCAAGCGCCAGCGTTTCGGCTTCGACATGTTCCGGGGCAACGACTTTCCAGATCAGCCCGGCCTGCAATGCCTGCTCGGCGGAAAAACCCTCACCCATCGCGAGCAGCGCAAAGGCGCGCTGGTGGCCGATGAGCCTTGGCACGAGCAGGCTGGAGGCCGCTTCCGGCACCAATGCGAGATCCACGAAGGGTGTCTTGAACAGGCTGCGGCTGGAAGCGACCGTCAGGTCGCAATGCAGGTTCAGCGTCGTGCCGATGCCGATGGCGAGCCCATCGACACCGGATACCAGCGGTTTTTCGAAGGCGACCAGCGCTTTCAGAAGTTCGAGGGCGGCGAGCTTGCCCTTTCCACCTGACATGGCGAAGGCGAGAAAATCAGCCATGTCGTTGCCGGCGGAAAAGCAGCCTTCCGTGCCGAGAAAGGCAACGACGCGGATGTCCGGATCCGTATTGGCGGCGTGCAAAGCCTCGGCCATGCGCAGATACATGGCATCGGTGATGGCGTTTTTCTTTTCCGGTCGGTTGAAGCGGATGGTCAGAACGTCAGGCGCATGGCCGACACGCGCGACAAGAATATGGTCGTCCGACATCTGAAGCTCCTCAAGCCAAAACAGTACGGGCGGCGGCAAGGCTTGCCGCGCCTGACACAATGCGGTCCTTCAGCGCCGCCGTTTCCGCCAGCAGGTTTTCCGCCGCGAAACGGCAAAGCGCGGCACGATGCCCGCCCCTGCCATCATCGACGGAGACCAATGCGCCCTTGGCGAGATAAGCGCCCGTCAAGGCCAGACCGAAGAGACGCTGATAGGGCGTGGCGCCCGCAAGTGCCATCTCGGTTTCGCCCGCCTTGATGCGGGAGAGCAGCCAGTCGGTTGCCGTTTCCAGATCGGTGAGGCTGGCATCGAGATAACGGGCGGTCTCTCCGAGATCGTCACGGTTCGATGCAGCCGTGCGGGCGGCGATCTCACGCAGTTCGGCGATGAAACCGCGGACCTGCGCGCCCTCGGAGAGCGGCAACTTGCGCAGGACCAGATCGATGGCCTGAATGCCGTTGGTGCCCTCGTAGATCGGCGCGATGCGGGCATCACGCAGATAACGCGCCGCGCCGGTTTCCTCGATGAAGCCCATGCCGCCATGCACCTGAATGCCCATGGATGCGACATCGACACCGGCATCGGTGGAAAAGGACTTGGCGATCGGTGTCAGAAGGGCAGCGCGCTCCTGCCAGTGAGCGCGCTGCCGGGCGTCTTCAGTCGCATGCGCCATGTCGATGGCGTGCGCGCAGCTGAAGGAAATCGCCCGTGATCCTTGCGTCAGCGCCTTCATTGTCAGAAGGGTTCTCACGATATCAGGATGTTCGATGATCGGGCTCATGCCNGNACCCTGCCAGCCGGGCGCCTTGCCCTGCGTGCGTTCCCTCGCGTATTCGATCGCCTTCTGGGTCGCCGCCTCNCAGATCGCCACGCCCTGCATGCCAACGGCAAGGCGGGCGTTGTTCATCATGGTGAACATGCAGGCGAGGCCNTTGTTCTCCTCGCCGACCAGCCAGCCGAGCGCACCCTTTTCGTCACCAAATTTGCCGTCACCGAAGATCATGGTGCAGGTNGGCGAACCGTGAATACCGAGCTTGTGTTCGAGAGAGTGGCAGAAAAGATCGTTGCGGCTGCCCGGCGCGCCGTTTTCATCGGGCAGGAATTTTGGCACGAGGAACAGCGAAATGCCACGCGTTCCCGCCGGCGCATCCGGAAGACGGGCGAGAACGAGGTGGATGATATTATCAGCCGCGTCGTGTTCACCCCAGGTGATGAAAATCTTCTGGCCGAAGATGCGGTAGGTGCCGTCACCATTGCGCTCCGCCCGGGTCTTCAGGACACCAAGATCGGAACCCGCATGCGGCTCGGTCAGGTTCATCGTGCCGGTCCATTCGCCGGAGACGAGTTTCGGCAGGTAGCTTCGCTTGAGATCGTTGCTGCCGTGGGCNACGATGGCTTCCACCGCNCCCATTGTCAGCGTCGGNGCCAGCGCNAAGGCCATGGAGCCGGAATTCCACATTTCGAGCGCTGCAACATTCAGCATATGCGGCAGGTTCTGGCCGCCGAATTCTTCCGGGGCAGTCAGGCTGTTCCAGCCCGCCGCCGCCCAGCGACGGTAAAGATCGGCCCAGCCATCGGGCGTCGTCACCNTGCCATCGGCAAGTTTTGCGCCCTGACGGTCCCCGATTTCGGCGAGCGGCGCGACCTCTCCGGTGGCGAAACGTCCGGCTTCCTCCAGAATGGCATCGACGAGATCTTCACTCAGATCTCCCAGCACACCCCTGGAAAGCGCGTCTCCGAGACCCGCTACATGTTTGAGTGTAAAGGCGATATCATCCACCGGCGCGCTATACATGCTGCCTCCTCCCGAAGCTCTTGTATCCTGCTACTGCCTTCGGGCTAAATGATTTTTACGTAAACGTCAATTTGAAAATTCCCGGTATTTCGACGGGCTTGTTATAAAACTGTCATATGAATTTGCTCAGCATGTTGACGGTGCCCTGACGCGCTCCTTTCGCCTCCTCCCGGTGCGACGGGCACCCCTCTCCTCCCATCCCGCCGGTCAGGACTGCCACGATGGACCTCATAACGCCCACCATTCCCGGCCTCGTTTGGGCCTATCAATTTCAACCCGGGAAGGCCCCATGCCGCAGGCTGGCGCCCGATGCCGGCTTTGACGAGATGGCGGGACGCGACGGGTTCTTCTGGCTGCATCTCAATCTCGCCGATCAGCGCGTGGCGGGTTTTCTGGAGACGGTTGAGGGTCTCGATCCGGCAGCACGGGCAAGCCTCACCACCCACGAAACGCATCCNTCCATTGTTGTCGACGAAAAATCGCTCTACGGCACCCTGGTCGATTTCCAACGGGAATTCGACAAGGAAACGCGCGATTTCGGCTGGCTGCATTTTGCGGTGAGCGACCGTTTTATAATCACCACCCGCCTTCAGCCGCTGCATTCGGTAGACCGGCTAAAGGCGGCGGTCGACAAGAACTCCAACCGCTATCTCACACCGTCCCACGTCTTCGAAGGCCTTGTCGCCGAATTCCAGCGCTCGTTGATCAATCTGGTGATGGAGACGACGGAAGAACTGAACGCCATCGAGGATCTGGTCTATGACAGCGAGACCCGCGACGAAAGGCGACGCCTCGCACCGCTGCGCCGCACGGTGGTGCGCCTGCACCGGCATTTGCGCACCGTCCTCACCCTGATGCGGCGGGCTTCGGCCGCGGATGACGACGAGATGCCTGACGGTTTCGAGGATGTNGCCTCACGGCTGATGGGGCGCCTCGAGGCTGTCGATCATGACGTCTATGCCCTGCAGGAGCGCGCAAGGCTGCTTCACGAAGAAATCGATTCAAAACTCTCGTCTGAAACCAACCGGCATCTCTATATCCTGTCGCTGATGACGGCGTTCCTGCTGCCACCGTCGCTGGTAACCGGCTTTTTTGGCATGAACACGGATGAGCTGCCGTTTACGGTCGGGACCGGTGGCACCATGGCGGCCAGCATCTTCATCGTCATCTCGGTCGTGCTCGCCTGGTTCGTGTTGAAACGCGCGCGTATCCTCTGACAGCAAAAAGCCGNCCGGTCGAAACCGGACGGCTCTGTNAATCNCGGTCTTGGCCAACCTATCAGCCGTAGGGCGAATAGCAGGTCTGNCGCGGACCGTTATACGGCTGGAACGTGTTGCTATAGGCGTCGTAGGAGCGATAGCGGCCATAGCACCAGTTCACATGCGCCTGGCTCATGCCGCCACGGCGGACCGGACGATACTCACGATAGACCGGGCGCGGGCGATATTCCGGCACCGGACGGTAGACTTCGCGCGGCTGCGAAAGAGCGCCGCCGATGATTGCGCCCGTTGCAAATGCTGCGAGCGGGAACCAGTAACCGTCATGGTGGCGGTAACCCGGACGATAATCGCGGTAACCGCGGTGACCGCGATACCAGCCNCGACGATCGCCCCAGCCGTCACGGTCACGCCAATATTGCACGTTCACGATATTCTTGCTGGCATCGTTGCCCGAGGTCTCAACGCTCTTCGGCGCTACAGGCAGGGGCATGGCGGCTTCGGCCGGAACAATCGCTCCTGCAACCACGATTGCAGAAAGACCGACAGCCAGGATATTCTTCACATAGCTTTTCATCTGACTTCCTCCATTCACGACGGTCGACAGGCCGTAAGACGTGAATTTCTGTTGTTCTATTCCGCCTTTGTCCGGGCGGTGTCGTATACTTCTACAGCCTAGGGACGTGTGGCTGAACCTACGATTAACGGTCCGATCACGCTTCGTTTATCAAAACCACGGCGTTTCAGGGCCAGACAAAAGCCCGGTAGAGACCGGGCTTCTGCTTGTGCAATTAGCGGCTGTAAGGCGATACGCAAATGCGACGCGGACCGCTGTTGGGCTGGTAGGTGTTGTCGTAGGCACGATACGAGCGCCAGCGATTCTGACACCAGGATACATGGCTACCGCCATAGGCCGGACGGGGTTGCTGAATCGCGCCGCCGATGATGGCGCCGGTGGCGAAAGCGGCAAGCGGGAACCAGTAGCCGTTATGATAACGGTAACCCGGACGGCGGTCGCGGTAACCACGGTGGCCATTATAATAGCCGTCACGCGGCGGGCGCGGGCGATACATGCGGTCGCCGTGACGGCGATCATGTCGACGGTCCCATTCGCGATATTGCACCTGCACGACATTGTCGGTGGAAACCGCCGGCTTCTGGATCGGCACAGGAACCTGGAACGCCTGCGACGGCGTAAAGCTGGTCAGGAACACGACGAGGGCCGTGGCGACACTCGTTGTCCGGAAATTTATCATGATCTTCCTCCGTTTGCTTCAGCGCGTTGACCCACGCTTTTCACCCACTCACTCTTTTCGGAGATTAGGGTCAGCCCCGCTTCATGCCCGAGAAGAATTGGATGACGTGCAAACGAATTTACGGAAATTTGGTTCCAGACAATGGTAATGGAAGGAAAGCCTCAAANGCCTGCCGGCATCATGCCTCCACCTTGACATCGGTCAAAGGCCGCGAGCAGCAGGCGAGAATATAGCCCTCCTCGATTTCCTCATCGAGAATGCCACCATTGTGGTTCATCTCCACCTCGCCGGAAAGTTTCAAGACCCGGCAAGTCCCGCAGATGCCGGATTCGCAGGCTGCGCCGATCCGCACACCGGCTGCACGCGCCGTCATCAGAACGGTCTGCCCGGGCTGGCAGGGCATTTCTTTCCCGGAAAGGGTAAAACCCACCATCGACAACGCTTCGCCATCATCGGTGAGAACACTCTCGCCGACGGCGACGGGAGCAGCAGGCGAGAAGCTTTCCTGATGGTAACGGCCCATGTCGAAGCCGGAGGCTTCAAGCATGGAGCGGACGGCGGCCATGAACGGCTCCGGCCCGCAGCAGAAGACGGTACGCTCCATGAAGTCATGGGCGAGCAGCGCGATCTTGGCCTTGTCGACCATGCCCTTCAGGCCGGACCACAGATCGGTGCGTCCACATTTCTCGACAATGAAGCCGAGCGACAGGTTCGGCATGAAGCGGGCGAGATATTCCAGCTCGTGACGGAAGACNATATCGCCGGGTGTACGCGAGCAATTGATGAAGGCAATGTCGCTTTGCGGGGCGCGGTCGCTCATGTCGCGCACCATCGACATCATCGGCGTGACGCCGGAGCCCGCGGAGATGAAGAGATACTTGTCNCCGGGATGCTTGACGTAGGAAAAATCGCCGAGCGGACCAAGCGCCCGGATCTTCATGCCGGGCTTCAGATTGTCGAACATCCAGCGCGTGCCGATACTGTTGGCCTGCGCCTTGACCGTGACCGACAGNGAATAGGGCCGCGACGGGCTGGANGACAATGTGTAGGTGCGGTAAAGCGGCTCCTTGCCCACCGGCAGTTCCAGCGTGACGAACTGGCCCGGCAGATAACGGAACCAGTTCTGATCCTCGGAGCGGAACAGGAACGTCATCACATCCTGTGTTTCGGGGGTTACCGAAATACATTCCAGCAGCTGGAGCTTGTCGCTCCACGGCTTCATCTCGTCAATATGCTTATATGTCACGACCATGTTCATCTTCACGCTACAGCCGAAAGCCGGGCCTTGTCGCCGGACAGCCGGTCGATCATGAAATCGGCGTACCAGTTGACGAACTGCATCACGCCGCCCTCGTCCTCCATGGAGTAAGGGCCGGGCTCATAAGCGGGCGAGCGGATGCCGAAGGCATTTTCCTCGACGATGCGGCGGTCCTGATCGTTGGTTTCGTTCCAGACATGGGTGAGATCCTCAAGATCGTAATCCACGCCCTCCACCGCATCCTTGTGCACCAGCCATTTGGTGGTAACCATCGTCTCGTTGGCGCTGAGCGGCAGCACGCGGAAGGAGATGGTGTGGTCGCCGAGGAAGTGGTTCCAGGTCGTCGGGTAATGGAACAGGAGCAGCGCGCCNATATGGCTGATGCTGACATCGTCCGACAGCGGCCGGCGCACGGCGCGTTTTCCCGACATTGTGTAGCTTTCCGCTTCGCCGATCAGCGGCATGCGCGCCACGCGGAACTGGCCCTTCGGGTCAATCTTGAAACGGCTGGGCAGGCCGGCTGCTTCGCAGCGTGCCCAGTGGCCGCCGATCTCGGGGTCGCTTGCCCCNCCATCCGTTCCCGTCACGCTCGGGTTTTCGGGATAGGTACGGCAGAGTTCCGGATGGTTGGCGGCGCAATGGTAGCACTCGCGGTTGTTTTCCCAGACGAGCTTCCAGTTACCCTTTTCGATGATGGTGCTCTCATGCGCGACCTTGGCTTCCCATATGCGGTGCGGCGCCATGTAGCTCTCCACTTCGGCGCGCATGGGCTCAAAATCCGCCGGCTGATCGGCGAGGCAGATGAAGACGTAGCCAGCGACGGTTTCGCAGGCGACAGGCTTCAGGCCGAAATCGCCCTTGTCGAACTCCTCGCCCATGTGGCGGGCAAAAAGCAGCTTGCCGTCAAGATCGTAGGTCCACTGGTGATAGGGACAGACNAGACGCGCCGACTGGCCCTTCTGCGTGGTGCAGACGCGGGAGCCGCGATGGCGGCAGGAATTGTGGAACGCGCGGATTTGCCCGTCGCGGCCACGAACGATGACNACCGAATAGGCGCCGANCTGCACGGTGAAATAGCTGCCGGACTTCTGTACCTCACAATCATGGCCGACAAACAGCCAGTCGCGATACCAGATGGTTTCCATATCCAGCTTGAAGTAATCCGGGTCCGTGTAGAAGGGCTGTTCCAGGCTAAAACCTTCGCGGCGGTTTTTCAGCTGGCGCAATACGGTATCACGCAATTCCATGGCCAAATCCTCGATCAAACCGCCCTGCCCGACACCAATTGCGGGGGCTGCGGAAGCATGTCCTCATCTAATCATCGGCCGTCATTTGCGGCAGCACAGACAGCGACATCGGCTTCCGCATTGGCGACAAATTGCGACATGTCCAAACGGCGTCTTCAGGCCATTCCACTGCAAAATCCGGCAACTATTTACCGCCTGCAACGACGTCGCAATATGACGCATGATGGCGCAGCCACTGCCCACCCATCAAAAAACAGGGGCTGCAGCGCAACGGAGTATTAACGCACCCTAAATTATCTTACCGGATCGACAGCAACGAGGGTGTTCCCGGTGGAGAAGGCGACACGCATACGCTATTTCGATGCGAGCAGGCATTCGGTCACACCGATACGCTCGAAGACCGCGCATTCCGATTTTTTGCGGACAGGGCGCATCAGCCGTTACGAAGAGCGGTGGCTGCCGAAAGAACGCGTCTACTACAGCCATGACGAAGTGGCTGCGCTGACCGGGCGAAAGCTGGAAGCTGCCGCCGATGCCACCCACAGCCGCCTGAACGGCTTTCACCAGTCCATCCGTTTTCCGAAAATGGTTTTTCACCATCTGCTGAATGACCGGCCGCATCTGGGTTATTGCCACGTCACGGCGGCGACGACCAGCTTCGATGCAGAGCGTCATGTGCTATGGTCCTTCTATTTCGCGAATTTCTTCGCGGAACTGAGCGGNGCCGAAAACTTCTTCGAAAATATCGATGCGCGTTATTCGCGGATGTATTTCGCTGTCGCCATCAACGCCCTTCCCGATCAGGAAATCGCCGTCGATACATCCGTCCATCGCGGCGGCCTGCTGTTCCAGACCCACGATCCGCGCGTGGCGCTGAAAAACGTCCTCATGCTCGGCGCGCGCTCGGAGGAGATGCGCAGGATCATCAAGGCGATATAGCAGCGACAAAGCCCCCAGGGACTTCATCTTTCTTTCTTAGGCATGTCGTTGTCCCGAAACCGACGACCAGTTTCGGACAATGTGCATTAGCGCTTTCCATTCTGCCCGGAAATACGCTATTGACCGCCCTGAAAGGCAGCATCATGGCGCGTCATATCCATATTGAAAACGAGCGGGAAACCGCCCTTCAAGCAGCCGTCACGGAGCTTGCCGCCGGCCAGCCGATCGCCCTGCCGACGGAAACCGTTTACGGCCTTGCCGCCGATGCCACCAACCCTGCAGCCATTGCCCGTATCTACGAGACCAANGGCCGGCCGCAATTCAACCCGTTGATCTGCCACATGGCAGATATCGCCATGGCGGAACGTTACGCCATNTTCGATCCCATNTCGCTTGATCTTGCANAGGCCTTCTGGCCCGGCCCGCTGACACTGGTGCTGCCGCTGAAGCCGGCAAGCGATATTCATGCNCTGGCGACGGCCGGGCTCGATACGGTCGGCATTCGCGTACCGCAAGGTTTTGCCGGCGATCTNATCCGCCGGTTCGGCAAACCGCTCGCAGCCCCCAGCGCCAATAGTTCCGGCAAGATCAGCCCGACAAGCGCCGCCCATGTGGAGGCCGATCTCGGTCAGAAAATCAACCTCATTCTCGACGGCGGGGCGGCTTCGGTCGGCGTCGAATCCACCATCGTCAAGGTGGANGAAGNTGGAANGGTGCGTCTGCTTCGTCCTGGCGGCGTCGTCACGGCCGAAATAGAGCGTGTTGCGGGCAAGCGGCTTGAACGTTCTGAAAAAGCGTCGGCGGCCATCGAGGCGCCAGGCATGCTCGCTTCGCATTATGCCCCCGGCGCCGCCGTGCGCCTCAACGCCACATCGGTTTCGCCTGGCGAAGCGTTGATCCGGTTCGAAGGTATCCCGGTTGCGGGTGAAGAGACCGCCCGCGCCGTTTTCGATCTCAGCCCCTCCGGCGATCTTTCCGAGGCCGCCGCCAACCTGTTCGATTACCTCAAGGCCGCCGATGCAAGCGGCGCAGACAGCATCGCCATCACCAGCATTCCCACTCACGGTCTTGGAGAGGCGATCAATGACCGCCTTTCCCGCGCCGCCGCACCGCGGAGCTGAGGCCCGCCGACCATTCGCCCACCGTTTCAAATGACAGAGAGACGCCCGATGACAACCGTCCCCTCCTCCGACATCCTCGACCGNTTTNCCGCCATTGTCGGAGACAGGAATGCGGTGCGCGATGCGNCAGAGATGGCGCCGCGGCTGGTGGAAAATCGCGGGCTTTATCGTGGCGCTTCGCCGTTGCTCCTCAAACCCGGATCGGTCGAGGAAGTATCGGCCATCCTGCAGTTCGCCAGCGAGACGGGTACCCCAATCGTGCCGCAGACGGGCAATACNGGCCTTGTCGGCGGGCAAACGCCGCGCGCCGGGGGAACTGACATCATTCTTTCGCTGGAGCGCATGAACCGCATTCGCGANATCGATCCCGTCGCCAATNTCATCGTTGCCGATGCCGGCTGCATTCTCGATGACATCCATAAAGCCGCCGATTCGGTTGAACGCATGTTNCCGCTGTCNCTCGGCTCTCAGGGGTCCTGCCGTATCGGCGGCAATCTCGCCACCAATGCCGGCGGTACCGCAGTGCTTGCTTATGGCAATATGCGCCAGCTCTGCCTCGGGCTCGAAGTGGTGTTGCCGACAGGCGAGATCTGGAACGGGCTGCGCCGGCTGAAAAAGGACAATACCGGTTACGATCTGCGTGATCTCTTCATCGGCTCCGAAGGTACGCTCGGCATCATCACCGGCGCGGTGCTGAAGCTCTTCCCGAAGCCACTCGGCCATCAGGTGGCCTTCGCCGGGCTGNCCTCAACCGAAGATGCGCTGAAGCTGTTCGAGATGGCNTCAAACCTCTGCGGCACGGCGCTGACCGGCTTCGAGCTTATGCCACGNATTGGCGTGGAGTTTACCGCCAGACATATTCCCGGCGTGCGCGATCCCCTGGAACAGCCCCATGACTGGTACGCNCTNATCGACATCTCCACCTCCGATTCGGCCGNGACGGCGGATACGATGATGCAATTGCTGCTGGAGCGTGGTTTTGAGGCCGGGCTGGTCGAGGATGCCGTGATCGCCGCCTCCGAAGCCCAGCGTCAGGCACTGTGGCACATGCGCGAGAGCATGTCGGATGCGCAGAAGCCGGAGGGCGGCTCCATCAANCACGATGTCTCCGTCCCGGTTTCCAGAATACCGGAGTTCATGGCGACGGCGGAAAAGGCGGTTCTTGCTGCNATCCCGGGCGCCCGTGTCTGCGCCTTCGGCCATCTGGGCGACGGCAACATCCATTACAATATTTCCCAGCCGGTGGGGGCGGACAAGGCGCAATTCCTCGCCCGCTGGCGGGACATGAACGAAATCGTGCACGGCATCGTGCTGTCGCTGGGCGGTTCGATTTCCGCCGAACACGGCATTGGCCAGTTAAAGCGCNACGAACTGGCCGCCATCCGGCCCGGCATCGAAATGGAGCTGATGCGGCGCATCAAGCACGCATTCGATCCCGCCGGAATCATGAACCCCGGCAAGGTGCTNGCGGAATAACCCTTNCCGCCTCAGGCCGAAGCCCGCAATGCCCAGGCGGGCACCATTTCCGCATTCAGCCGGCGCGGCTTCTGCGCGCCGACAAATTGCGTCAGGCTCATGCCCGATTTCGCAATCGACATCGCGTGCTTCTTCGGCAGGAGATAACCATGCTCCAGCGGCGGGGTGCGGCGCAGGACACGGCTGAAAACATTCCGCCGGTGATAACGTGATGGGGAAAAGCGCGCTGGCTGTTCGCAGATCGCGACATATTCCAGGATTTCATCGATCCAGCCTGCCTGCGGGCGTGCGCCCGGCTCGATCAGCAGCAACCAGCCGCCACGCGCGGACTTGACGATATCCTCCAGTTCCCATTGCCCATAAAAACGGCAGCCGGCCGCATCGGCCACACGCGACGATCCATCGCGCGAACCGTGATCCAGAATCACAACATCGCTTACAAGCCCTTCCACGGCACCGGTGACAAGCGCAGACAGCGTATGCGCCAGTTCCGGCTCCTGATCCCGGCATTCCATTATGACTGTCAACATGTGCATAGCTCTAACGCATCGCACAATAAATTGCCACCATGCTCGTCGCGGTAAAATCCGCGGGGGTTGATGTCGCTCTCCGCGATCTCAGGTGCCGGCGTGCCCGTCCTGGCGCTGGCCCCGGCAGTACAAAAGGAGCCAAATTTACAATTTTGTTCTTGTAATGTTCTCATTCGTGATGTAGGAATTTAATCATTCGAGGGGCGATGAGGCCTCTCAGGATGGAAACGGTTTAGGGCGTTCAGCGTGCCTCGAAAGGCGTGCGACGTCTTGGGAGCATCCAGATGAGAAATCATTCGCTTTCGGGGCAGGCTGCCTTCCAGCCGAGCCATATGCCTGACATTGCCAATGCGCTGGCCGATGCATCCGGCCTGCGCATCGAGATTGACCGTCGCCGCGGCCGTGGTGCGGGGCTCAATCCCGATGGACGTTTCGAAGCCTTGCAGCGTGAGGTCTTCGACGATGGCTGGCAGACGCTGGAAGAGATGCCGGAATTCCGCACCGAGGTGCAGGTGGAAAAGCCACGCAGCATCATCACCCGCAATGAATCGCCCGATATCCCCTTCGATCGTTCCATCAATCCATACAGGGGCTGCGAACATGGCTGCATTTACTGTTTTGCCAGGCCCACTCACAGCTACATGGGCCTTTCGGCCGGACTTGATTTCGAGGCCAAGCTGTTTGCCAAGCCTGATGCGGCCAAACTTCTGGAACGGGAACTGGCGAAACCCGGCTACAAGGCGCGGGTAATCGCCATCGGCACCAATACCGACCCTTACCAGCCGATTGAGCGCGAATGGCGCATCATGCGGCAGATACTGGAAGTGCTGGCCAAGGCTGATCATCCCGTCGCCATCGTCACCAAATCGGCGCTGATCAAGCGGGATATTGATATTCTCGCGCCAATGGCAAAAAAGGGGCTCGTCAAGGTCGGCATTTCCGTCACGTCGCTGGATCGCAAGCTTTCGCGCACGATGGAGCCGCGCGCCGCCACGCCGGAGAAGCGGCTGGAGGCCGTCAAGGCGCTGACGGATGCCGGAATTCCGGTGGCGGTGATGATGGCACCCGTCATCCCGGCGCTTAACGATCATGAAATCGAGCGCATTCTTGAGGCCGGCAAGGCTGCTGGCGCGACCGAGGCTTCCTATGTGCTTTTGCGGCTGCCGCTGGAGGTAAGCCCGCTGTTCCGCGACTGGCTGCTGCGCAACTATCCGGACCGTTACCGTCATGTCATGTCGCTGGTGCGCTCCATGCGCGACGGCAAGGATTATGACGCGGAGTTCGGCAAGCGCATGAAGGGTGATGGCCCTTATGCCTGGCAGATCGGCAGGCGATTCGAGATGGCGACCAAAAGACTTGGTCTCATCCGCCGCGGCATCAACCTGCGTGACGACCTGTTCGTGCCTCCGGGCGGTGCCGGGGTGCAATTGTCTCTGCTTTGAGAGCCGCATGGTGAAAGTGACTGAAGGTAACGAATGCCCGTGATGAACCAGACGCTACCCTCGGGCTCGACCCTGGAACGTGAACCGAGCGCGACAGGATCTCGGGTCAAGCCCGAGAGGACATCGAGCACGGGGGGATGACGCGCCGACAATACGAGGTGCTGTGAGCTTTTAATAAACGGAATTCAAAATGACAGGAGCAATCGTCTCATCGTGTTGCTCTCGACGAAATGCCCGGCTGGTTTTCCCTGGCCCGCCGGACATCGCCCCTGGAACCGCCGCCTCGCGTGCGATCGTTTTTCCTCCGCCGCCCTGCTGGAGGATAAAAGGTCATGACGACCTTGGGCACGGTGAGCCACGCCCCTTGACCCCGGCTCATCGTGCCTGTCATCGCCCGCTTCCGGGGGCTTGCAGGAGATCGGGTGTGTGTGCCAGTTTCGCCGCATGAAACGCACGGCCACACCCGATTCTCCTGCCCTTTTTGATCTTGCCGATACTGGCCCGGATTTCTCGTTCGAGCTGGAAGCGCGAAAGAAGGGCCTCTGGCCGGTCGCCGGCACGGACGAGGCAGGGCGTGGCCCGCTCGCCGGCCCTGTGGTTGCGGCCGCCGTCATTCTCGATCCGGACAATATTCCTGACGGAATGGATGATTCCAAGAAACTGACGAAGCAAAAGCGCGAGAGCCTGTTCGTCCAGATCATGGAAACCTCGATCGTATCGGTCGCCTCCTCCGGCCCGGGCCTGATCGACACGATGAATATCCTGCGCGCCAGCCTGGACGCCATGCGCCGCGCAGTCCTCGGACTCGAAATTTCCCCCGCCCTCGTACTGGCCGACGGCCGCGACAGGCCGCCAGGCATCACCTGCGAAGCCAAGGCCGTCATCAAGGGCGATTCCCGCTCCCTCTCCATCGCCGCCGCCTCAATCGTCGCCAAGGTGACCCGCGACCGGATGATGGAACGTGCGGGTGTGGTGCATTCATCCTATGGCTTTGAAGGCCACGCAGGCTACGGCACACCGGCCCACCTGCGCGCCATCGAAAGCCACGGGCCCTGCGCGCTGCACAGGATGAGCTTTCGGCCACTGAAGCGGGATTGATGACAAATGGTGAAGTTCTAGCCGCAGCGCGGACTTGACGGCGGCGCCACCTGAGGACATCTCTAGTCCGGCAGTCCAAAGAAATGCTCACTTCATTTGCTTTGAGACGCGGTGATCACTTGGGCCGGAGCAATGTCCTCGGCCAGAAGCGCGCTAACGGAATCCCCCGAATTAATCCGGCGCATTGCTTCGGCGAGAGCCGGTGCGACAGACAACACGGTAAGCTTGGGAAGGCGCTTTTCGGCAGCGATGGGCACCGTGTTGGTGCACACGATCTCAAGCACGTCCGGTTCCGCGGCAAGCCGGGCAACTGCAGAGCCAGCGAGAATTCCGTGCGTGGTGGCGATCCGGATGGTGCGTGCGCCGTGGGCCCGCAGATGTTGGAGCAGCTCAAGAATGGAGCCACCGCTGGCGATCTCGTCATCGAGCACAATGACGTCGCGATTTCGGATATCGCCGATCAGCGCCGAGATGCGCACTTGGGTATCGCTCACCCGTTCTTTGGCGCCGGCCGCGACAGGCACATTCAGCCGCTTTGCAAAGGCGGCCGCGTTCTTGGCATTGCCAAGGTCGGGGGAAACGACGACGGCCCGGCTGAGATCATAACGGAAGAAATAATTGGCGAGCTCGCCCAAGGCGTGGAGCTGATCAACAGGCACGCTGAAAAAGCCGTGGACCTGGGGGGAATGCAGCGTCATGGTGAGCACGCGGCTGGCACCTGCCGTAACTAGGAGATCTGCGACCAGCCGACCGCCGATGGAGATCCTCGGCGCATCTTTCTTGTCGGAGCGAGCATAGGAAAAGTGCGGAATGACTGCGGTGATGCGTGAGGCCGACGCACCACGCGCCGCATCGAGCATCAAGAGCAGCTCGATCAGGTTTTCCTGCACAGGCGCACTGAGCGGTTGGACGATAAAGACATCTTGCTCCCGGCAGTTTGCCTGCAGCTGGACCTCAAGGCAATCGTTGGAGAAGCGCTTAGTGCGCACCGGATGCAACGGCACGCCGAGGTGGGAACAAATTTCCTTCGCAAGTTCGGGATGCGCACTACCGCTGAAGATGGCTATCTGGTTCAACGAGAACTCTCCCCTTAACTGTCCGGCTTATGATAGTTGCCTCTGTCATAGTCAACCCTTTGCGGGCAGTGTTTGCTAAGGGCCTTCCGATGCTTTCGGTGCGTCCAAACCATGCCAAGTATTGGAGCAAAGCGATGAGCAATCTGCATCAAAAACATTGCAGCCAGTTACCGCCACCCTAAGAGAAATGCCTGTTAGCGAATGCCGCATTTTCGTAGTGCAGGCGGCACCCAATCCTANCCAGCTTTATCACCTCAAACAAAAAACCCCTCGCGGCGGGGCCGGAGGGGTTTTGAACAATACCGAGATAAATCTCAGTTCAGTTTCGACTTCACTTCGCCGATCGTGGCGGTGAAAAGCTTGGCCTTTGCGGCGGCCGTCGTCTTTTCGGCCAGCAGCTTCTCGGAAGCGGCAATGGCGATGTCGACGGCGGCGGCGCGGACGGCGCCGATGGCGTCTTCTTCGGCCTGCTTGATCTTCTGTTCCGAAAGGGCCGTGCGGCGGGCGACGAATTCTTCCGTCTTCTGCTTGGCCTCTTCCGTCAATGCGGCGGCTTCGCGTTCAGCGGCGGCAACGATGCCGGCGGCTTCGGCTTCGGCTTCCTTGCGCTTGCGCTGATATTCGGCCAGCAGGTGCTGGGCCTCTT
>Ga0058692_1000420_pt1 | contig 19522 bp, 14 predicted proteins | sample AgamicAtAmrz_FD_55216 | JGI IMG/M metagenome (GOLD analysis project Ga0058692, IMG submission 55216) | Agave microbial communities from Guanajuato, Mexico - At.Am.rz | ecosystem: Host-associated > Plants > Roots > Rhizosphere | place: Guanajato, Mexico | collected 2012-06-07 | reverse complement strand
GCGCAGCGAGCCGCCAATGGAGATTCGCTGCGAATATCTGATTCCGATTCGTCCGCAGCAGTAACGGGCGTTGTCGATGGTCGCCATGAATGGCGACCCTACAGAAACATCACCGTTTGTCGCCGATGCGCATTGCCCATGCCCTCGTAGGGTGCGCATTCATGCGCACCGATATGCGATCATTTATACGCACCGATTCAACCGCAGCAACAAGCCCCTACCGTTTGTCGCCGATGCGCATTGCCCATGCACCCCGTAGGGTGCGCATTCATGCGCACCGATACGCGATCATTGATACGCACCGATACGCGGTCATTCTGCGCCATGCGCTACCGCGCTTAACGCTGCAGCTCATCCAGCGCCGGGGCATCCAGATGCGACACATCACCGGCCGTCTCCACCACCCAGCCGGCGGCGAGCCAGGCGCTTTGCTGATGATCGACGCGCGAAATCGAGCAGTTACGCAGACGCAAACGGCGCTCCGCATGGGCCGGCAGCCCGAGAATGGTACTCACCAGCACGCCCAGCGCCATGCCGTGGCTCACCAGCAGCGGACGGCTACCCGCCGGCAGATCGAGACAGGCATTGAGCGCGGCATGCATGCGCGTCGCCATCTCCTCCATCGACTCGCCGCCCGGAATCCGGCCGCCTTCGGTGCCATCCACCAGCGCTTTACGCCAGCTCTCCTCTTCCGCCGTCAGGCCGTCGAGCGGACGCTGCTCCAGACAGCCCATATTGAGCTCGCGCAGGCGGGCATCGAGCGTCACCGTACAACCGCAGGCATCAGCGATAATCTCCGCGGTGCGCCGGGTACGTCCTAAATCGCTGGCAATCACGTGAGTAATGCCCAGCGATTTCACGCGCTCGCCCACCTGATGCGCCTGCTGCTCACCTTTATCCGTCAGCGGACTGTCGGACTGCCCCTGAATGCGTCGGGCCGCATTCCAAACCGTTTCACCGTGACGAACAAGATAGACCTGTAACATGCTTAATTTCCGTTATACTGCGACAAATTTGTCTTGAGGGTTCAGGTAATTATGTACCATGTTGTCGCAGCCACCATCAATCCGGCAAAAATCCGCGCAATTGCTCAGGCGTTCAACGACGTTTTCGGCGAAGGATCCTGCCATATTGAAGGGGTCGAGGTCGAGAGCGGCGTCGCCGCGCAACCCTTAAGCGATGCCGAAACGCGAACTGGCGCACGCCAGCGCGTGGCGAACGCGCGTCATGTGCGGCCACAGGCGGATTACTGGGTGGCGATTGAAGCGGGCATCGAAGGCGACTGCGCCTTTGCCTGGATGGTGGTGGAGAATGCGCAGCAGCGCGGCGAATCCCGCTCTGCCAGCTTTACGCTGCCACCGGTGGTGATGGCCGGTCTGGCTGCCGGGCATGAGCTCGGTGACGAAATGGCGCGCTTAACCGGCGTGGAGAATATCAAACACAAGGGCGGTGCGATTGGCGCCTTCACCCACGGCCTGCTGAGCCGCTCCAGTGTCTATCATCAGGCCCTGATTCTGGCGCTCTGTCCATTCACTCACCCGCTGTATCAGCAGTAATCAGCTGCGCCCGAGGCGCGCTTCCAGCCAGCGTTTCAGCTCGGGCGGCGCCTCTTTCAGGCTATTGGATCCGCGGGTGATGGTGGCAATCCCGACGCCCAATTCGTTTTTCAGCTCGCGCTGACTGATATCACCGTTGATCAACGCTTCGATAATGCGCAGGCGCGTGCCTAAGGCTTCGCGCTCATCCGGCGTCATCATCAGCTGCAGCAGTGGCAGCGCTACGTCATCGGAAAACGCGTTGTGCATCAGGTCGATGAAACGCAGCCAGTTGTCTTCAACCGGCTGCGGGGAAAGGGGTTGGCTCATGAAGGCTTCCGTACTCATTAACGAGTACGGAAGCATAACACAGTCAGTAACGGCGATTCCACTCGCCGTCGGCGAGAATCTTATCCGGCTTGCCCATGAAGTAGCGGTAATAGGCATCGTAGGCCAGCACGTTTTTCACGTAGCCACGGGTTTCCGAGAAGGGAATGGTTTCGATAAACGCCACCGCATCCAGTTTGCCACCGCTGGTATTCAGCCAGCTGCGCACCCGCCCCGGACCGGCATTATAGGCGGCAGAAGAGAAGATGCGGTTCTGACCAAACTGCTGATAGACATACTCCAGATACTGCGTACCGATCTGAATATTGGTCTGCGGATCGAGCAGCTGGCTGCTGTTAACGTAGCCCGGAATGTTGTACATCTTCACGGTATGGCTGGCGGTGCCCGGCATCACCTGCATCAGGCCACTGGCGCCAACCGGTGAGCGCGCTTTCGGGTTCCACGCGCTCTCCTGGCGGGAAATCGCCATGGCGTAGCTTGGCGTGATGCCTTTATCGCTGGTGTATTGCTGATACAGATTGCGCCACGCCAGCGGGAAACGCTCTTTCAGGCTATCCCACATTTTCGCGGTGATGGTGGCCTGCACGCTGAGATCCCACCAGTCCTGTTCATTGGCGTAGCGCGCCAGCATCTGCTGCTGGGTACGGGTTTTGCTGCTGATCAGGTTGGCCCACTCGCTGCGCGCCAGGTTATCCAGCCCCCAGTACATCAGCTCGCGCACGCGCGCCATCTCCGGCCCCTGCACCACGCTATTGTCCGCCGCCGGTGCCTGATCCACCTGCAGCGGATACTCGACGCCCAGCCGCTGTGCCGCCACCATCGGATAGAAGCCGCGCTGCTGCATCAGCTTACGCAGAATCTCTTCCGCTTCCTCTTTGCGCCCCTGCGCCATCAGTAAATCGGCCTGCCAGTACTGCCACTCATCTTTCTCTTTGGCTTCCACCGGCAGCCGGGCAATCCAGGTGTTCAGGCCGCGACGGTCGTTTTCACTCAGCGCCAGCCGCACGCGCCGCTCAATCAGCGCGGTGGATTCGCTGTTCATCACCACCGCATCGCGCCAGCGCGCCTGCTCCGAGGTGAGATCGGCACCCATCATGCGCCACACCACCGTCTCTTTCAGATCCTGCTCTTCCGCCGGGCTCATCTTCTGCGCCTGAACCAGCTGCGGGATCATCATGCGCGCGTTGTCCATATCCTGACGCGCCACGCGGGCAAAGGCGTAGCTGGTGGCCATGCGGGTAAAATCGGTCGGGCCGAGGGTGCTGGCAAAGGTGGTGACGGTCTGGGGATTTTGCTGCAGCGCAATCAGCGCGCTGGCGGTGGTTTGATAATCCGCCGGCAGCATTTTCGCCAGATAATTAACCAGGCTGTCGTTGCCGGCTTTCATCGCCAGGCGGATGCGTTCGAGGATGGTGATCGGCGACAGCTGCCCTGACGCCTGCCACACCGAGAACAGCTTGTCGCAGTCGTTCGGTAACGCGGTCCCGCGCAGCCAGATGGCTTTGGCCCCGTCAAACGCCGCCTGCTGCTGACCGGTCGCCCATTTGGCGTAGTACCAGTTACAGCGCGCCTGCACCGGCTTTGGCTCATCCGGGCTGAAGCTGAGCACGCCCGGCCAGTCCTGGCGGTGCGCCAGCACGTTAACAAAGCGCGTCTGCAGCGAGCGCGCCGGCGGCAGCGTCGGATACTGCTGAATAAAGTTTTTCACCGCCAGCCCGGTCTCCTGATCGAGATCCTGCGCCAGCAGGCGGTACTGCAGGTACGGATAGAGCGGATAATCCTGCAGCGTTGGCATCAGCTGCTCAACCTGGTCCATCTGTTTGTTGTCCCAGGCCTGTTTGATCTGCGCATAGCGCTGTCGTTGCTGATCCAGCGAATCGGCCCACACGCTGCCGGCCGTGCTGACCAGACAGATCCCTATCATCCAGTTACGCCACTTCTCCACTCCGCTCTCCTCATTGCTGCGCTCCAGCTTATGCCGGACTCCCTTCATGCTAACCAGGCCAACCGGCTCTTGCCACGTTCTTCACAAAATTTACCCAGGCGCACCGTGATTGTTCAGCGCCTGCGCCGCAATTGTGCAAATAATCATCAGAAAAACTTATTACCCATCAAATAGCTACGCGTTTTCATTCAGTTACAACTCTGGCACGCGCTTTGCTCTGTTGAATGCCATCTTGTATACCAGCTGGAATTCACTCATGGCATCGACCTTCGGTTTTACGCTTCAGGATTGGCAACGTTGCGCACAGCAGGATGCACAGCAGATCCCTGCACTGCTGGCCGCACATCTCGACGCACTCGATAACCAGGATAATGCCTGGCTGTACCTCGCTTCGCCGGCCCAGNTGCTGGCGCAGGTTGAACCGCTGCTGGCGGCGTATCAGCGCAATCCGGCCGCGCTGCCGCTGTTTGGCGTGCCGTTTGCCGTNAAAGACAACATNGACGTGGCAGGCTGGCCGACCACCGCCGCCTGCCCGGCGCTGACGTATCNGGCCGCNGCCGATGCCTTCGTGGTGGCCAGGCTGAAAGCGGCAGGCGCTATCGTCATCGGTAAAACCAACCTCGANCAGTACGCNACCGGTCTGGTNGGCACCCGCTCGCCGTATGGCGCGGTGAGCAACACCTTTAATCCGGCCTACGTCAGCGGCGGNTCCAGCTCCGGCTCCGCGTCNGTGCTGGCGCGCGGCCTGGTCGGCTTCTCGCTCGGCACCGATACCGCCGGCTCCGGCCGCGTGCCGGCAGGTTTTAACAATATCGTCGGGCTGAAGCCGACCAAAGGCTGGTTCTCGGCCAGCGGTGTGGTACCGGCCTGCCGNCTCAATGACACCATCTCGGTGTTNGCCCTGACGGTTGCCGATGCCTTTAGCGTCGCCAGCATCGCGGGCGGCTACGACGCCGATGANGCCTACGCGCGCCAGTCGCCNCGCAGCGCACCGGCCAGTTTCCAGCCGCANCCCTCGCTGGCGATCCCTGCCGCGCCGCAGTTTTACGGTGANCAGCAGGCGGAAGCGGCGTGGCTCAGCGCGCTGGAGCAGCTNACGGCGAGCGGTGCGACGCTGCACCCTATCGACTTCGCCCCTTTCCACCAGCTGGCGGAGCAGCTCTATTACGGCCCGTGGGTGGCNGAGCGCACCGTGGCGGTCGGTGAGATGCTCGACCGCCCGGAAGAGATGGATCCGGTGGTGTACGGCATCGTCAGCAGCGGCCGCCAGTACAGCGCCGTCGAGGCGTATCAGGCCGAATACCTGCGTGCCGAACTGACGCGCCAGATCCAGCAGACGCTGGCCCGGTTCGATGCACTGGTGGTGCCGACCTCGCCCACCATTCATACGCTGGAAGAGATGCAGCAGGAGCCGGTGCACTACAACTCGCAGTTCGGCACCTATACCAACTTCACGAACCTGGCCGACCTCAGCGCGCTGGCGCTGCCTGGCCCGTTCCGCGCCGATGGGCTGCCCGCGGGCATCACGCTGATCGCCCCGGCGTGGCACGACCGCGCGCTGGCGACGTTTGGCCTGCGCTGGCAGCAGCAGTTGGCGCTGCCGCTCGGGGCCACCGGCAAAGCGCTGCCGCCGCAGCCCGCCGCGCTGCCGCCGTCGCCTGACCACGTGCGCGTGGCGGTGGTCGGTGCCCATCTCACCGGCATGCCGCTGAATTTCCAGCTCACCACGCGTCAGGCGGTGTGGGTCGAAGAGACGCAAACCGCCAGCCACTATCGCCTGTTCGCCCTGCTTGATGGCCCGATCAAAAAGCCCGGCCTGCTGCGCGGCGACAGCGGTGCCGCCATCACCGTCGAACTGTGGGACATCCCGCTGGCGCGCTTTGGCGAATTCGTCGCGGAAATCCCGGCGCCGCTCGGCATCGGTTCGCTGACGCTGGCGGATGGACGCATCGTGAAAGGCTTTATCTGCGAACCGGCAGCGCTGACCCAGGCGCTGGAAATCACTGAATTCGGCGGCTGGCGCAACTGGCTGACGTCACAGGGGAATCACTAATCATGTTCAGCACCGTTCTGATTGCTAACCGTGGCGAAATCGCCTGTCGTGCCATCCGCACCCTGAAGCGCCTCGGCGTAACCAGCGTGGCGGTCTATTCGGATGCCGACCGCAATGCGCGTCACGTTACCGAAGCCGATGTGGCTATCGCCCTTGGCGGTGACAAAGCCAGCGACAGCTATCTGCGCATCGACAAAATTCTGGCCGCTGCGCAGCAAAGCGGCGCGCAGGCCATCTGGCCCGGCTACGGTTTTCTCTCCGAGAGCCTGCCGTTCGCCGCCGCCTGCGAAGAGGCCGGCATCGCGTTTGTCGGCCCGACCGCGCAGCAGATTGGCGAATTTGGTCTCAAGCATCGCGCCCGTGAGCTGGCCGCCAGCGCCGGCGTGCCGATGACGCCGGGCACGCCGCTGCTCAGTTCGCTGCAGGACGCACTCAGCGCGGCGGAAGACATTGGCTATCCGGTGATGCTGAAAAGCACCGCCGGCGGCGGCGGCATCGGTCTGACCCGCTGCGCCGACGCCACGGCCCTGGAGAACGCGTGGGAGAGCGTGCGCCGTCTGGGCGAGCAGTTTTTCAGCGATGCCGGCGTGTTTCTTGAACGCTGCATCGACCGCGCGCGCCACGTGGAAGTACAGATTTTTGGCGACGGCAAGGGCAAGGTGATTGCGCTGGGCGAACGCGACTGTTCGCTGCAGCGCCGCAATCAGAAGGTGGTGGAAGAGACGCCGGCCCCTAATCTGCCGCAGGCCACGCGTGAAGCGCTGCTGGCTTCAGCGGTGCGGCTGGGCGAGCTGGTTAATTACCGCAGCGCCGGCACCGTGGAGTACATCTATGACGCCGCGCAGGACGCGTTTTATTTCCTCGAAGTGAACACCCGCCTGCAGGTGGAGCATCCGGTGACCGAGTGCGTCACCGGCCTTGACCTGGTGGAGTGCATGCTGCAGGTGGCGGCGGGCGATGCCATCGACTGGGATCGTCTGCAGCAGGCACCGCACGGCGCATCGATTGAGGTGCGGCTGTACGCCGAAGATCCGCTGAAAAACTTCCAGCCGAGCCCGGGCGTGTTAACCCACGTCAGCTTCCCGCCGGGGGTGCGCGTCGACGGCTGGATCGAGACCGGCAGCGAAGTGACGGCGTTTTACGATCCGATGGTAGCCAAACTGATCGTGCATGGCGAAACGCGCGACGCCGCGCTGGCGAAGCTGCAGCAGGCGCTCGATGCCACTCAACTGCACGGCATCGCCACCAATCTCGATTATCTGCGTCAGATCGTGGCGACCGACGCCTTCCGCAGCGGCAACGTCTGGACGCGCTTCCTTGACGGCTTTACGCCGGCGGCCAGCGTCATCGAAGTGCTGCAGCCGGGCACGTTCAGCAGCATTCAGGACTTTCCCGGCCGCCTGGGCTACTGGGACATCGGCGTGCCGCCGTCCGGCCCGATGGATGACTTCGCCTTCCGCCTGGCCAACCGTATCGTCGGCAACCACGCCAGCGCCGCCGGGCTGGAGTTCACCCTGCAGGGCCCGACGCTGCGTTTCCACAGCGATGCGCTGATTGCGCTGACCGGTGCCGACTGTCCGGCCGATCTCGACGGCAGCGCGGTCAACTACTGGCAGCCGGTGGCGGTGAAAGCCGGACAAACCCTGACGCTGGGCCGCGCGCAGAGCGGCTGCCGCACCTATTTAGCGGTGCGTAATGGTTTCGATGTGCCGGAGTATCTTGGCAGCCGCGCCACCTTCTCGCTGGGCCAGTTTGGCGGCCACGCCGGACGCACGCTGCGCGTCGCCGACATGCTGCCGATCTCTCAGCCGGCGCTCGCCGCCTGCACCACGCCAGCCCCGGTCAGCGAACCTGAAGCGCTGGATCGCGCGCTGGTGCCGCACTACGGCAGCGAATGGCGCATTGGCGTGCTGTACGGCCCGCACGGCGCACCGGATTTCTTCACCCAGGCCGCCATCGATGAGTTCTTTGCCAGCGACTGGCAGGTGCATTACAACTCCAACCGGCTGGGCGTCCGTCTGGTCGGGCCTAAACCCAGCTGGACGCGCGCCAATGGCGGTGAAGCCGGGCTGCATCCGTCTAACGTACACGACTGCGAATACGCCATCGGCGCGGTGAACTTTACCGGTGACTTCCCGGTGATCCTGACGCACGACGGTCCAAGCCTTGGTGGCTTCGTCTGCCCGGTCACCATCGCCAAAGCCGAGCTGTGGAAAGTCGGCCAGGTCAAACCGGGCGATCGCATCCGCTTCCACCCGATCAGCGCCGACGAAGCGGTCGCGCTGGAGAAAGCCCAGGCGCACAGCGTAACCACGCTGCGCAGCCAGCACGCACCGGCCTTCGCGGTGCCTTCGCTGGCGGCGAGCGACATCGGTTCTGCCACCCTGTTAGCGGCGCTGCCGGCGACCGCCACCACGCCTGCGGCGGTCTACCGCCAGGCGGGCGACAAATATGTGCTGATTGAGTACGGCGATAACGTGCTGGATCTGGCGCTGCGCCTGCGCGTACACCTGCTGATGCAGGCGCTGCGCCAGCGTGCAGAGCCCGGCATTGAAGAGCTGTCGCCCGGCGTGCGCTCGCTGCAGGTGCGCTATGACAGCCTGGTGATCGGTCAGCAGCAGCTGATGACGCTGCTGCTGGAGCTGGAAGCCGGGCTGGGCGACGTCAGCGCGCTGAAAGTGCCGTCGCGCATCGTCTGGCTGCCGATGGCGTTTGAAGACAGCGCCACACTCGGTGCGGTGGAGCGTTACAAAGAGACGGTTCGCGCCAGCGCGCCGTGGCTGCCGAATAACGTTGACTTCATTCAGCGCATCAATGGACTGGCGAGCCGCGAAGCGGTACGCGACACCCTGTTTGCCGCCAGCTATCTGATTCTCGGTCTCGGCGATGTCTATCTCGGCGCGCCGTGCGCGGTGCCGATCGATCCGCGCCATCGCCTGCTGAGTTCCAAATACAGCCCGGCGCGCACCTTTACCGCCGAAGGCACGGTGGGCATTGGCGGCATGTACATGTGCATCTACGGCATGGATTCACCGGGCGGCTATCAGCTGGTGGGGCGCACGCTGCCCATCTGGAACAAGTTCCTGCAAAACGATCAGTTTGCCGCCGGCGAACCCTGGCTGCTGCGCTTCTTTGACCAGGTGCGTTTCTATCCGGTGAGCGAAGCGGAACTGACGCAGCTGCGCGACGATTTCCGCGCCGGTCGTGCCCGCATCCGCATCGAGCAGAGCGAGTTTGATTTCGCGGCGCATCAGCAGTTCCTCGCCGACAACGCGCCGGAAATCAGTGCCTTCCGTGAACGTCAGGCCGCGGCGTTTGAGCAGGAAGTGACGCTGTGGGCGCAGGAAGAGCAGGAAGCGCCGCTCACCAGTGAAGAGACGCTGGTGGTCGCCGACGCAGAGGACGATGCGCTGGCAGTGTGCGCTGACATGAACGGCAACATCTGGAAAGTGCTGGTTGCGCCGGGCGATACGGTGCAGGCCGGTCAGACGCTGATCATCGTGGAAGCGATGAAGATGGAGCTGGCGATTGTCGCGCCGCAGGCCGGCACGGTGAAACGCATTGCCTGCCAGGCGGGCCGTCCGGTAAGTCCGGGCGACACCCTGCTGTGGCTGGCTTAAGGAGCAGGTATGAACAGTAGCGCGCCCCGCAGCAAAGGCCGTCCCGAAGCGCTGGCCGAAAAGGTTTATCAGGCGCTGAAGCAGGACATCTTTGAATTCCGTCTGATGCCGGGTGACCGCTTCAGCGAAAACGAAATCGCCGAGCGGCTGGCGGTGAGCCGCACGCCGGTGCGTCAGGCGCTGTTCTGGCTGGAGCGCGAAGGCTACGTCGAGGTGTGGTTTCGCAGCGGCTGGCAGGTGCGGCCGTTCGATTTCGCCTACTTCGAGGAGCTGTACGACTTCCGCACCGTGCTGGAACGCGAAGCGGTGCGCCGCCTGTGCGCGCTGCCGCCGCTGGCCTGCGCGGAAACCCTGACCGCGCTGAAAACCTTCTGGATCGACGATGCCCGGCTGGAAGATGGCAAAGCAGTATCAGCGCACGACGAAGCGTTTCACATGGCGCTGGTGGCGGCGGCAGGCAATCAGGAAATGGCGCGCATCCACGCCGAGCTGACAGAAAAAATCCGCATCATTCGCCGTCTCGATTTCACGCGGGATGACCGGGTTGATGCCACGTACCGCGAGCACGCTCAGATCTTACGGGCGATTTTTCAGCAACACACCGAGGAGGCACAGCGCATTTTAACCGACCACATTGCCGTCAGTAAGGCCGAGGTCAGGAAGATTACATTGCACATGTTACAGCAGGCTCGGCTTCAACCCATTGAATAACAACAGATAACACAGTTAGGGGTTTAAATGATGAAACGACGTTCGTTGCTTAAAGCTTTCGCGCTCTCCGCTACCGTTGCCAGCATGGGCTTCGCCTTTACCGCACAGGCGGCAGACACCATCAAAGTCGGCATTATGCATTCGCTGTCCGGCACCATGGCGATTTCCGAAACGCCGCTGAAAGATGTGGCGCTGATGACCATCGATGAGATCAACGCCAAAGGCGGCGTGCTGGGCAAGAAGCTGGAACCGGTGGTGGTCGATCCGGCCTCTAACTGGCCGCTGTTCGCCGAAAAAGCGCGCCAGCTGCTGACTCAGGACAAAGTGGCGGTGGTGTTTGGCTGCTGGACGTCGGTCTCGCGCAAATCGGTGCTGCCGGTGTTTGAAGAGCTGAACGGCCTGCTGTTCTATCCGGTGCAGTACGAAGGCGAAGAGATGTCGCCGAACGTGTTCTACACCGGCGCCGCGCCGAACCAGCAGGCGATCCCGGCGGTGCAGTATCTGATGAGCGAAGATGGCGGCAGCGCCAAACGCTTCTTCCTGCTCGGCACCGACTACGTCTATCCGCGCACCACTAACAAGATTCTGCGCGCCTTCCTGCATAGCAAAGGCGTGCAGGATAAGGATATCGAAGAGGTGTACACGCCGTTTGGTTACAGCGATTACCAGACCATCGTGTCCAATATCAAAAAATTCTCCGCCGGTGGCAAAACCGCGGTGATCTCCACCATCAACGGTGATTCCAACGTACCGTTCTACAAAGAGCTGGCGAACCAGGGCATTAAAGCAACCGACATTCCGGTGATCGCCTTCTCGGTGGGGGAAGAAGAGCTGCGCGGCATCGACACCAAACCGCTGGTCGGTCAGCTGGCGGCGTGGAACTACTTTGAGTCAGTGGATAACCCGACTAATGCGAAGTTCGTGGCCGACTACCGCGCTTACGCCAAAGCGCACAACCTGCCGAACGCCAGCACNGTNGTGACCAACGATCCGATGGAAGCCACCTACGTTGGNCTGCANATGTGGGCGCAGGCGGTAGAGAAAGCCGGCACCACCGATGTGGATAAAGTNCGCGCCGCNATGGCCGGACAGACGTTTAAAGCNCCGGACGGATTTACGCTGACCATGGACAAAACCAACCACCATCTGCACAAGCCGGTGATGATTGGTGANGTGGAGGAGAACGGCCAGTTCAACGTGGTGTGGCAGACCGAACAGCCGGTACGCGCCCAGCCGTGGAGCCCGTACATCGCCGGGAATGATAAGAAGCCGGACTATCCGGTGAAGTCGGCGCAGTAAGGGGAGGCTGATGGTCCTCGCCCTATGGCCCGCTGGCCCTCACCCCGGCCCTCTCCCAGGGGGAGAGGGAGACGCTGCTGCATGTGAGGGCTGCTGCATGTGAGTGAGGCGCTCTTCATTCGCTCGATCGGTTCCCTCTCCCGCTTGCGGGAGAGGGTTAGGGTGAGGGCCAGACAACGCCCTAACCCTGATGAGGGCCACACCGCACCCAACGTAACCATAACAGGATGATCACCATGACACTCCGCCGTATTCTCAGCTGCCTGCTGTTACTGCTGCCGTGGCTGGCGCAGGCCGGTGATGGCGCTGACTTCGCCGCTGCCAGCCGCACGCAGCAGGCGACATTGCTGCAGCAGTGGGCTGCGGCGCCGCAGGCCAGCCGCTTGCCGCTGCTGCAGGCGCTGCGCAATGAAAGCGTGGTTATCGACCAGAACAAACAGCCGTTCAGCAAACAGGCTGACCAGCTTCTGCCGCTCGACAGCGCCCGGCAGCCGGACGGCGAAACCAAAAAACTCTTCATGAACAACCGGCTGCGCGTGCTGATTGCCAGCGCCCTCGCCGCCCACCAGCTGGTGAGTGATGATGCGGCGATTCGCCTGCGCGCGGCGCAACAGTTACAAAACGATGCCGCGCCTGACCAGCTGCCGCTGATTGAACAGCGCCTTGCCGCCGAGCAGGACAGCAAAGTACACGCGGTGCTGGCGATGGCCGCCGCGAATCTGCAGCTCGCCAGCCCGGACGCCGCGCTGCGCCTGAAAGCGGTCACGCTGCTCGGTGAATCGGGCGATCCGGCGATGCAGGCCAGCCTGACGCGCTTAACCCAGGCCAGCAACGAACCCGATGCGCAGGTGCGCGCCGCTGCGGCCGCCAGCCTGCAGCACATCAGGCAGCGCCTGATGTGGGGCGATTGGCTCGGGCAGGCGTTTACCGGTCTGTCGCTCGGCTCCATTCTGCTGCTGGCCGCGCTCGGCCTGGCGATCACCTACGGCCTGCTGGGCGTGATCAACATGGCGCACGGCGAGATGCTGATGCTCGGCGCCTACGCCACCTGGCTGGTGCAGAATCTGTTCCAGCAGTTTGCGCCGCAGTGGCTGGCGTGGTACCCGCTGCTGGCGCTGCCGGTGGCCTTCGCCGTCACCGCCGTAATGGGCATGCTGCTGGAACGCACCATCATCCGCCACTTATACGGTCGTCCGCTGGAGACGCTGCTCGCCACCTGGGGCATCAGCCTGATGCTGATTCAGCTGGTGCGCATGCTGTTTGGCGCGCAGAACCTCGAAGTGGCCAACCCGGGCTGGCTGTCCGGCGGCTGGCAGCTGCTGCCGAATCTGGTGCTGCCGTATAACCGCATCGCGGTGATCCTGTTTGTCATCGCGGTGCTGGCGCTCACCTGGCTGCTGCTGAATAAAACCCGGCTGGGGCTGAATGTGCGGGCGGTCACGCAGAACCGCGCCATGGCGGACTGCTGCGGCGTGCCGACCGGGCGCATCGATATGCTGGCGTTTGGCCTCGGTTCCGGCATTGCCGGACTCGGCGGCGTCGCGCTGTCGCAGCTGGGCAACGTCGGGCCGGAACTGGGTCAGGGCTACATCATCGACTCATTCCTCGTGGTGGTGCTCGGCGGCGTCGGTCAGCTGGCCGGCACCGTGGTGGCGGCTTTTGGTCTCGGCATCCTCAACAAAGTGCTGGAGCCGCAGATTGGCGCGGTGCTCGGCAAAATCCTGATCCTCGTGCTGATTGTGCTGTTTATCCAGAAACGTCCCCAGGGTCTGTTTGCCGTTAAAGGGAGGGTGATTGACTGATGAGCCAGCCACTGACCTTACGCGCGGTGCGCAAAGCGCCGCGCCTCAGCCTGATTCTCGGCGTCATCGTGACCGCGCTGCTGCTGGTGCTGCCGTTCTGCGCCCTGCTGCCCGCCAGCCATCCGCTGGCGATCTCCACCTATACGCTGACGCTGGTGGGCAAAATCCTCTGCTATGCGATTGTCGCGGTGGCGCTGGATCTGGTGTGGGGCTACGCCGGGCTGCTGTCGCTCGGCCACGGGCTGTTTTTTGCCCTCGGCGGCTATGCCATGGGCATGTACCTGATGCGCCAGGCTGCAGGCAGCGGTTTGCCGGCGTTTATGTCGTTTCTGTCGTGGAATGAGCTGCCGTGGTTCTGGGCCGGCAGCCAGCACTTTCTCTGGGCGCTGTGTCTGATTGTACTGGTGCCGGGCCTGCTGGCGCTGCTGTTTGGCTTCTTCGCCTTTCGCTCCAGAATCAAAGGCGTCTACTTTTCCATCATGACGCAGGCGCTGACTTACGCTGGCATGCTGCTGTTTTTCCGCAACGAAACCGGCTTTGGCGGCAACAACGGCTTTACCGGTTTTACTACCCTGCTCGGTTTCAGCGTCACCGCCACCGGCACGCGTATCGCACTGTTTATCGCGACCGTGCTATTGCTGCTGTTCAGCCTGGCGCTGGGCTTTGCCCTGGCGCGCAGTAAGTTTGGTCGCGTGCTGACGGCGGTGCGTGATGCGGAAAACCGCCTGATGTTTATTGGTTACGATCCGAAGGGCTTCAANCTNTTCGTCTGGACGCTCTCNGCCNTGCTGTGCGGGCTGGCNGGTGCGCTGTATGTGCCGCAGGTCGGCATCATCAACCCGAGTGAAATGTCGCCGACCAACTCGATTGAAGCGGCGATTTGGGTGGCGCTCGGNGGACGCGGCACGCTGATTGGCCCGCTGCTGGGTGCGGCCATCGTCAACGGTGCCAAAAGCTGGTTCACCGTCGCCTTCCCGGAATACTGGCTGTTTTTCCTGGGCCTGATGTTCATCCTGGTCACGCTGTTCCTGCCGCGTGGCGTAATTGGCCTGCTGCGCCGGAGGCGTCATGACTGAGCAACTGTTTACCCAACCGCACCCGGCGGATCGCCATCGTCAGCAAACCGATCCGGTGCTGCTGCTGGAGAACATCAACGTCTCGTTTGACGGCTTCCGCGCGCTGACCGATCTGTCATTGCAGATTGGCGTCGGCGAGCTGCGCTGCGTGATCGGCCCGAACGGCGCGGGAAAAACCACGCTGATGGACGTGATCACCGGCAAAACCCGGCCGGACAGCGGCCAGGTGATCTACGACCAGGATACCGATCTGCGCCAGCTGTCGCCGGTCGAAATCGCCCGCGCCGGCATTGGCCGCAAGTTTCAGAAACCCACGGTGTTTGAAGCGCTGACGGTGTTTGAAAACCTCGAGATCGCGCTGAAAAACGATAAATCGGTGTGGGCCAGCCTGCGCGCCCGGCTTAGCGGCGAGCAGCGCGATCGCATCGACGAGGTGCTGAAACTGCTGCGGCTCGGCGGCGAACGCCAGCGGCAGGCGGGTCTGCTGTCGCACGGGCAGAAGCAGTTTCTCGAAATCGGCATGCTGCTGGTGCAGGAGCCGCACCTGCTGCTGCTGGACGAACCGGCAGCCGGCATGACCGATGCCGAAACCGACTACACCGCCGAGCTGTTCCGCAGCCTGGCGGGCAAGCACTCACTGATGGTGGTGGAACATGACATGGGCTTTGTGGAAACCATTGCCGACCACGTGACGGTGCTGCATCAGGGCCAGGTGCTGGCTGAGGGATCGCTGCGCGAGGTACAGGCGGACGATCGGGTTATCGACGTATATCTGGGGCGCTGAGATGTTACAGGTAGCAGAACTGCATCAATATTACGGCGGCAGCCATATCCTGCGCGGTCTGTCGTTTGAGGCTCGCCCGGGCGAGATCACCTGCCTGCTGGGGCGCAACGGCGTGGGCAAAACCACGCTGCTGAAGTGTCTGATGGGGCTGATTCCGGTCAAATCCGGCGAGGTTCGCTGGCAGAACCAGCTGATTAACACGCGCAAGCCCCACCAGCGCGTGCAGGCCGGTATTGCTTATGTGCCGCAGGGGCGCGAAATTTTTCCGCGTCTGACGGTGGAAGAGAACCTGCTGATGGGGCTGGCGCGCTTCTCCGGCGCCCAGGCCAGCCGGGTACCGGANGAGATCTACCAGCTGTTTCCGGTGCTGCGCGAGATGAAAACGCGGCGCGGTGGCGATCTGTCAGGCGGCCAGCAGCAGCANCTNGCGATCGGCCGGGCGCTGGCCTGCCAGCCGCAGNTGTTGATCCTNGATGAGCCGACCGAAGGGATCCAGCCGTCGGTGATCAAAGAGATCGGTGCGGTGATCCGTCAGCTGGCGCAGCGCGGTGACATGGCGATCCTGCTGGTTGAGCAGTTTTACGATTTCGCCGCCGAACTGGCCGACAGCTATCTGGTGATGTCGCGCGGCGAAATTGTGCAGCGTGGCGCAGGGGCGAATATGGAGAGCGAGGGCGTGCGCGGGCTGGTGGCGATTTAGCCGCGCGGCGGGCGGGCAGGCAGAAGACAGGTTGTTAATCTGCAAGAAAAAACTTATGTTTACCCTCCACCCGGCCATTCCGGCCGCAGCGAAGGTTGAGCGAACTGTTACTGATGGAAACCCGCCGCGACGAACGAATCAATAAGCTGGCGCAGGCGCTGAAACACAGCGACACCCTGCACTTAAAACAGGCCGCGCAACTGCTGGGCGTGTCAGAAATGACCATCCGCCGCGATTTAACCGGCGCGACGCAGGGCGTGGTGCTGCTGGGTGGCTATGTGATGCGCGACCCGCGGCAGAACGTGGCGCACTATTTTGTCAGCGACCAGCAAAACCTCAACGTCAGCAAGAAACGTCTGCTGGCACAGCGGGCTGCCGCGCTGGTACAGGCCAACGACACGGTGTTTTTCGACTGCGGCACCACGTTGCCGCTGGTGATCGAAGCGATCGATAATGATCTGCCCTTCACCGCCATCTGCAGCGCGATCAACACCTTTCTGGCGTTAAAAGAGAAGCCGCACTGTCGGGTGATTCTGTGCGGCGGCGAATTCCACGCCGATAACGCCGTGTTTACCCCGCTCGAGCAGGTCACGGTGCTGGATGCGCTCTGCCCCAATAAAGCCTTTATCTCTGCCGCCGGCATGGACGCCGCGCAGGGTGCCACCTGTTATAACCTCAATGAACTGCCCATCAAGCATCTGGCGCTGCAGCGGGCGCAGACCAAAATCGTGGTCGGCGACAGCAGCAAGTACGGCAAGGTACTGCCGGCGCGCATTGGCGACTTCTCGCTGTTTGATATGCTGGTCAGCGACAGCCCGCCTCCGCCCGCGCTGCTCGCCGTGTTGCAGGCGGCCAGGCTCACCCTGCACTGCGGCTAGCATTATTCCGCCGCTGCGGAAGATTGCGCGCAATGCGGCTGTGATTGCCGGGTGAAAACGGCTAAACTTCAGCATCTGACGTTCCACCCATTACAGACCAAGAGGCTCATCACAACGTGGCTCAATTCGTCTATAGCATGCATCGCGTCGGCAAAGTGGTTCCGCCGAAGCGTCACATTCTGAAGAATATCTCCCTAGCTTTTTCCCTGGCGCCAAAATTGGCGTACTCGGCCTGAACGGCGCGGGTAAATCGACCCTGCTGCGCATCATGGCCGGCATTGATAAAGATATCGAAGGGGAAGCTCGCCCGCAGCCGGGCATCAAAGTCGGCTATCTGCCGCAGGAACCTCAGCTGAACCCGGAACACACCGTGCGTGAGTCGGTGGAAGAAGCCGTCGCGGAAGTGGTTGGCGCGCTGAAGCGTCTCGACGAAGTGTACGCGCTGTACGCCGATCCGGATGCCGACTTCGACAAGCTGGCCGCTGAGCAGGGCCGTCTGGAAGAAGTGATCCAGGCACACGACGGGCACAACCTGGAAACCCAGCTGAACCGCGCCGCCGATGCCATGCGTCTGCCGGAGTGGGATGCCAAAATCGCGAACCTGTCCGGTGGTGAACGCCGCCGCGTCGCGCTGTGCCGTCTGCTGCTGGAAAAGCCAGACATGCTGCTGCTCGACGAACCGACCAACCACCTGGATGCCGAATCCGTCGCGTGGCTGGAGCGTTTCCTGCACGACTTCGAAGGCACCGTGGTAGCCATCACCCACGACCGTTACTTCCTCGATAACGTTGCCGGCTGGATTCTGGAGCTGGACCGTGGTGAAGGCATTCCATGGGAAGGCAACTACTCCTCATGGCTGGAGCAGAAAGATCAGCGTCTGGCGCAGGAGGCTTCTCAGGAAGCGGCGCGTCGCAAATCGATCGAGAAAGAGCTGGAGTGGGTGCGCCAGGGCGCGAAAGGCCGTCAGTCTAAGGGCAAAGCCCGTCTGGCGCGCTTTGAAGAGCTCAACAACACCGATTATCAGAAACGTAACGAGACCAACGAACTGTTCATTCCACCTGGCGCGCGCCTCGGCGACAAAGTGCTGGAAGTGAAGAACCTGAGCAAAGCGTATGGCGATCGCGTGCTGATTGACGATCTGTCGTTCTCGCTGCCGAAAGGCGCCATCGTCGGCATCATCGGTCCTAACGGCGCCGGTAAATCGACGCTGTTCCGCATGATGTCAGGCCAGGAGCAGCCGGATTCCGGCAGCATCGAGCTGGGCGAAACCGTGAAGCTGGCGTCGGTCGATCAGTTCCGCGATGCGATGGATAATTCAAAAACCGTGTGGGAAGAAGTTTCTGGCGGTCAGGACATCATGCGCATCGGCAACACCGAAATGCCAAGCCGCGCTTATGTCGGTCGCTTTAACTTCAAGGGTACCGATCAGGGCAAACGCGTCGGCGAACTGTCCGGCGGTGAGCGTGGTCGTCTGCACCTGGCGAAACTGCTGCAGGTGGGCGGCAACCTGCTGCTGCTCGATGAGCCAACCAACGACCTGGACATCGAAACCCTGCGCGCACTGGAAAACGCCCTGCTGGAGTTCCCGGGCTGCGCGATGGTGATCTCGCACGACCGCTGGTTCCTCGACCGTATCGCCACCCACATCATCGACTATCAGGATGAAGGTAAGGTGGAGTTCTTCGAAGGTAACTTTACCGAGTACGAAGAGTACAAGAAACGCACCCTCGGCGCCGAAGCGCTGGAGCCGAAGCGTATCAAGTACAAGCGCATGGCGAAGTAATCGCTGTGATAACAAAAAGGCGCCGCGGCGCCTTTTTTGTTGTGCTGCGCTAGCTGCCCAGCATCTGCTTCACCAGCTCGACGCAGCGCAGGAAGCGTGTGTCGTAGTCATCCTCTTTGACGTGCACATATTCAATGTGATTTTCACGCAGCATGGTGACCAGCATCGACTGGAACTCGCGGCGATCCATCGAACTGCCGAGGCTGCGCAGGCCGTCGGCCACCCACGGCACATTATTTTCCAGCAGAATCACCAGGTCAAAGCGGTACTCATCGATCAGCGCCTGCACGAACGGGTGCTCGCGCCCTTCATACTTNAGGCAGAACGCCTGGGTAGTGATGAAGTCNGTGTCGATAAACGCCACNTTGTTGGCGTATTTGACNGCGAAATCGATGTACTGCGCCTGGCCGAGCGCGATTTTGTCGTAGTCGGAGTATTGCAGCGCCATCTCGTCGCCGCCGAGGTGCGAGAAGACATAATCGCGGCCATACTCCCACGCNCTGGTGGTGTTNAAGATGTTGGCCAGCTTNTTGACCAGCGTCGATTTNCCGCTCGATTCACCGCCGAGNACCGCCACGGTGCGCACGAAGAACGGCTTCACTTCAGTCGGGATGTACTCCCAGTAGCGGAACGGATCCTGACGAATCTGGCTGCCGCTGATGTTCATAAACGATCGATGCGGATCGATCACCACCGCCGGAATGCCCAGATGCTGCTGATACATCGGCGCATCCGGTTCTTCGCTGGTATAGACGCAGTCGGGCTCAATGCCCTGCTCCGCGAGGAAGGTTTTCACACCGGCGCTCCACACATCCCAGCCGTGCGGATAGGGCTCGATGCCCTCTTCGTTGAACGAATGGATGCGGATGTTTTTCTGGTACTTGAAGGTCTGCAGCAGCCAGCGCAGACGATCGCTGATGGTGGGCTGCTGCGACATGGCGCTGTTCTCAAACAGCTGGCGATCGCGCGGATCGTCATGGCCCATGAT
>Ga0058692_1000419_pt1 | contig 19599 bp, 20 predicted proteins | sample AgamicAtAmrz_FD_55216 | JGI IMG/M metagenome (GOLD analysis project Ga0058692, IMG submission 55216) | Agave microbial communities from Guanajuato, Mexico - At.Am.rz | ecosystem: Host-associated > Plants > Roots > Rhizosphere | place: Guanajato, Mexico | collected 2012-06-07 | reverse complement strand
GCTTTGCTGGCACGTCCCGATCTGACACTGACCGATATTGCCTTTCAGTGTGGTTTTCACTCTTCCGCGCATTTCAGCCATCGGTTCCGCCAGGTTTATGGCATGACGCCCTCCGCCTGCCGTCGGGCGCAGAGCTGAAGGCGGTTTTAAAAACGTTTTGAATGACATCCGGCCGCGTTTTAAAGACTGCATGAATCGGTATCTTCTGGTGGCGAAAATCACCGCGCTGGCTGGGTGTGAGGGACGCTTTAAATCTATTCTCACCACGGTTCCTGCAATTATCGCATTAAATCAGGAACGCTTTGTCTTAATAAAAATTCAATGTCATTCAGGACATATTTCTTAGGAATATTCCACAGTTTCTCCTGTCAGCCCGCGTTATAACGTCCAGCGTTTCTGCCCGCCATTATTTCTTCTGTTCCGGAATGGTTCTTCTGTCAGTCAATGACTCCTTTTGATTTGGCTGTATTGATTCAAATCAATGTCATAACCATTTGCGAGCAATTTTTTGTTTGTTTTCACTGCAACCCTATAAATGTTTGTTTAGTTGATCGCTTCTGGTTCAAATTGCTGGCGTAGTGACAATCATCGCTATTAAAATTTAGCAGAAAATTCTTAATATGTTTACTAAATAGCGTGATGATCTTAATATCTTATATAATATAGATGATTATTCTATTATCGTTCGTCTATAGCTTTAGTCTGAAAAATTCATGTAGCGATAATCTGAGCAACAGGCTGAACGGGCTGGATCAGCAGAAAGGCAAATACATCACGGTGAGTGAGCTGAAATCCATCGTTTTTACTGCGATGCAGTCATTTAACAAATCGATACCCGCTGAAGAACAACTGCGCGTATTGTCTCAACCACCGGCTGGTGCCCCTTTACCTGCCGCAGCCCGCGCGCAGCTGGAGATGCATCTGAAACAGTTAACAGCCAGCTATGCTGAAATAAAACAGAATGCCGCAGAGTAGTCCCAGGCGCGAAAATGCGGTGTGATTAAGTCCGCTATAAGCATGGCGACCGCGATGCAGTCAGCGCGGATGAATGTTCTGCAGACTTTGCTCAATGCCTGCCCGAATGACATTCCGGAAATCGTATTACCGGGTCAGACTCGTTGCGTGACGAAACGTCATGGACAGCATTCTGATCAGGTTAACCCGTGAGGATTTATCGCGCCGGTAAAAAGCAGGTTTTGTAATGCAGGCAGGTGTAAAGGAGAGGGCTGATATTGTCCCCTGCAGGAATCGAACCTGCAACTAGCCCTTAGGAGGGGCTCGTTATATCCATTTAACTAAGGGGACAGCGGCACGCAGTATAGCGAAACAGGCGATGAGATTCATCAGGTCGCCGCGCGTTTGCTCATTACGTCAGCAATGTCGCTGTTCAGCCTCTCTTTTGAGACCACTTTTTTCATGCAGGGGCCAGATAACACCTACAGCGCAAATCCTTCTGCGCTGCACTTTTTTACCTGACGACAGTTATTCAGCACCTTCCTCTTTTTCTCCGCGCTCTTCACGCTCACGACGCTTCTCCTGCCTGCGCTTTTCCGCCTTCGCTTTGGCGACCGCCGCTTCACTCATGTCATTACGGATCTGTGCGTGACTGATCAGCGCAAAAATCAGGGTGCCGCCGGTGATGTTGCCGAGCAGGGTAGGCAGGGCAAACGGCCAGAGGAACTCATGCCAGCTGATGCTGCCATTGAAGACCAGATAGAGCACCTCCACCGATCCCACCACGATGTGCGCCAGATCGCCCAGCGCAACCAGCCAGGTCATCATGACAATGACCACCAGTTTGGCCCCGCCCGCAGAGGGGAACATCCAGACCATGGTGGCGATAATCCAGCCGGAAATGACGGCGTTGGCAAACATCGAGCCGGGCGAGTTCTCCATCACTTTCATGCTGATGTCGGTAAAGGCCTGACGGGTCGCCTCGTCAAAAATGGGCATCTCGTTNAAGGCCAGNGCACCCAGTGCCGTACCGATCAGGTTACCCAGCAGGACAATACCCCATAACCGTAACAGCAGACCGCCATTACCCCAGGTCGGTTTGTGCATGACCGGCAGCACTGCCGTGACGGTNTTTTCGGTAAATAANTGCTGGCGCGCCATGATGACGATGACAAAGCCAAAGGTGTAGCCGAGATTTTCCAGCAGAAATGCACCCGGCACGCCATCAAGGTGGACCTTGAATATCCCCTTCGCCATCAGTGAGGCACTCATGGAGAGGCCTGCGGCAATGGCTGACCAGAGCAGGGCCATCCCGTCACGCTCCAGCTCTTTCTCCCCATCCTGACGAATCTCTTCATGGATCGCCGCGGCGCGGGAGGGTAATGCCTCCTCATCGACTTCGATGTCAGTGCCCTTGTCCTTCTCTTCGCTATCGACGTCGTTAGGACCCTGTTCATTACCTGATGAAGGCTTCATATTTTCTCCTGGTGATAGTGCTGTGGCGTAATAAGCGTAGCTGTTTTTTATTTGCCAATTATGTAACGAGCGATGCGAATAAGCGTAACAAGCTTTTTCATACCTGCATTTTTATTCAGACTTGGCGCCAGACCGCACGAATAACCCCCTGACAGCGAGCCTGAGCAGCGGCTCAGACTTCGGCCCTTAGCAACATTGTGGTAATATCCCGGCCACTTTTAGCTGGTGCGATTCCCCCCTCGATGTTGGAAATCATTACGCTCACTTGTGCATACGATGAACGCGCGCTGTTTCAGCAGCTCTCATTTCGCGTGTCTGCCGGTGACATTGTGCAGATTGAAGGCCCCAACGGTGCCGGTAAAACCTCGCTACTGCGATTGCTGGCGGGGCTGAGCCGTCCTGAGCAGGGTGAGATACGCTGGCAGCAGCAGCCGATCCTGCGGCAGCGCGACGTCTGGCATCAGGCGATGCTTTACCTGGGCCATCATCCCGGCGTCAAAAGTGTCCTCACGCCGCTGGAAAATCTGCGGTTCTACCATCCTGACTGCAGTGATGCGCAGATCTTTGCTGCGCTTGACAGTGTCGACCTCACGGGAGACGAAGAGGTGCCGGTAAGCCGGTTGTCGGCGGGTCAGCAGCGTCGCGTCGCGCTGGCGCGTCTCTGGCTCAGCCAGGCCCGCGTCTGGATCCTTGATGAGCCGCTGACCGCCATCGACAAAGCGGGGGTTGAAAAATTAATGGCCAGATTTGCCGCCCATGCCGATAACGGGGGCGCCGTGATCCTGACTACCCACCAGGATCTACCCGCTGCGGCCGCGCGGGTGCGTAAAATTCGCCTCGGCGATGCGGAGGCAAGCTGATGCTGTTTCGCCTGATTCAGCGTGAATTGCGTATCGCCTTTCGCGGCGGTGCTGATGTGGTCAATCCGCTGTGGTTTTTCCTGATTGTGATTACCCTGTTTCCGCTGGGCATCGGACCTGATCCGCAGCAGCTGGCGCGCATTGCGCCGGGTGTCGCCTGGGTGGCTGCGCTGCTGGCGTCGCTGCTGGCGCTGGAGCGCCTGTTTCGCGACGATTTCAGCGACGGTTCGCTGGAGCAGCTTCTGCTGTTGCCTTCGCCGCTGCCGGTGACGGTCATCGGCAAAGTCGTGGCGCACTGGCTGATCACCGGTCTGCCGCTGATTATCCTGTCGCCGCTGGCGGCGCTGCTGCTGTCGCTGGATTTCAATGGCTGGCGGGCGATGGCCCTGACGCTGCTGCTCGGCACGCCCACCCTGAGTTTTCTCGGTGCCATCGGCGTCGGGCTGACGGTGGGATTACGCCGGGGTGGGGTATTGCTCAGCCTGCTGGTGTTGCCGCTGGCGATTCCGGTGTTGATCTTCGCCAGTGCCGCGATGGAAGCCGCCAGTCAGGGCCTGCCGATGGGGGGCTATCTGGCGATTCTTGGCGCGATGCTGGCAGGCAGCGCCACGCTCTCGCCGTTTGCCACGGCGGCGGCGTTACGGATTACGTTGCAGTAACCGCGCATGAAAAGACGCGGCCTTTTTTATCGTTAATGTGAGCATTTGATATGTGGAAAGCGTTACATCAGCTGGCCCGGCCCGAACGGCTCTATCAGCTTTCGGGGCGCCTGGTGCCCTGGTTTGCGATAGCCGGCGTGGCGACATTACTGCTGGGCTGGATCTGGGGATTTGGATTTGCTCCCGCTGACTATCAGCAGGGCGACAGTTTTCGCATCATGTATATCCATGTGCCCGCTGCCATGTGGTCGATGGGCATCTATGCCGCCATGGCCGTCGCGGCGTTTACCGGTCTGGTGTGGCAGATGAAAATGGCCGATCTGGTTGCCGCCGCCATGGCACCCGTGGGCGCGGTCTTTACCTTTATTGCGCTGGTCACCGGTTCCGCGTGGGGCAAACCGATGTGGGGAACCTGGTGGATCTGGGATGCACGCCTCACCTCGGAGCTGGTGTTACTTTTCCTCTATATGGGCGTAATTGCACTCTGGCACGCGTTCGATGACCGCCGCACCGCAGGCCGGGCCGCCGGCGTCCTGATTCTGGTCGGCGTGGTCAACCTGCCCATCATCCACTTCTCGGTGCAGTGGTGGAATACCCTGCATCAGGGCTCGTCCGGCATCCTTCAGCAGGCGATTGCGCCGGTGATGCGAACGCCGCTGCGCTGGGCCATCCTCGGTTATCTGCTGCTGTTTATCACGCTGACGCTGATGCGGCTGCGCAACCTGATTCTGTTAACGGAACGCCATCGCCCCTGGGCACTTGACGTCGCAAAACGGGGAGAGCAGAAATGACGCCGGCCTTTTCCTCCTGGCACGCCTTTTTTGCCATGGGCGGCTACGCCTTTTACGTCTGGCTGGCGGTGGCCTGCACGCTGCTTCCGCTGGCGGGACTGACGCTGCATACCCTGTTACTGCGCCGCCGCCTGCTGGCGGAGATCCGCCAGCGTGATGCGCGTGAACGTCGCATCCGGGCAGCTAAATCCAGAAAAGCCGCGGCTGAAGCGGCAGGAGAGAGTGTGTGAATAGCCGTCGACGCAATCGCCTCTGTGCGGCCGTTGCGATTCTGCTTGGCCTGNGNCTGGCCACCGCGCTGGTGATGTATGCGCTGCGCTCAAACATCGATCTGTTTTATACCCCGGGTGAAATCCTCTATGGCAAAGGCGAGGCGCATGAGAAGCCGGAGGCGGGCCAGCGGCTGCGCGTCGGTGGCATGGTGATGCCCGGCAGCGTGCACCGGGACCCGAACAGCCTGGCGGTAACGTTCAAACTTTATGATGCGCGCGGCGTCGTCAGCGTCAGTTTTGAAGGCATCCTGCCGGATCTGTTTCGGGAAGGGCAGGGCGTTGTGGCACAGGGCGTGCTGGCGGACGGTAACCAGATCGTTGCCAGAGAAGTACTGGCCAAACACGATGAGAAATATACGCCGCCGGAGATAGAAGACGCGATGAAGAGCAATCACAACGGCCCGCAGTCACAGTATCAGGCGGGAAATAAATCATCATGATGCCGGAAACCGGGACTTTTCTGCTTTGTCTGGCGCTGGGGCTGGCGCTGCTGCTCAGCAGCTATCCGCTCTGGGGCGCAATTCGTCAGGATGCGCGGCTGATGGCGATGGCGCGCCCGCTGGCCTGTGGGCTGTTTGTCTGCATCGCTGCGGCCTTTATGCTGCTGGTCTGGGCTTTTATCTGCAACGATTTTACCGTGGCCTATGTTGTCACCAACTCCAACAGCCTGCTGCCGGTCTACTACCGCATTGCCGCCACCTGGGGCGCGCATGAGGGATCGCTGCTGCTGTGGGTGTTGCTGCTCAGCACATGGACCTTAGCCGTGGCGATCTTCAGTCGCGGTATGCCACAGGACGCGCTGGCGCGCGTGCTGGCGGTCATGGGGATGATCAATCTCGGCTTCCTGCTGTTTATCCTGCTGACGTCGAATCCGTTTGCCCGCACGCTGCCCGACTTCCCTGTAGACGGGCACGACCTGAACCCGATGCTGCAGGATATCGGCCTGATCTTCCATCCGCCGCTGCTCTACATGGGTTATGTCGGATTCTCGGTGGCCTTTGCGTTTGCCATCGCTTCGCTGATGGCCGGACGGCTCGATACCGCGTGGGCGCGCTGGTCGCGTCCCTGGACCACCGCGGCCTGGGTCTTCCTGACTATCGGNATTGTGCTGGGCTCGGCCTGGGCCTATTACGAACTGGGCTGGGGCGGCTGGTGGTTCTGGGATCCGGTAGAGAACGCCTCGTTCATGCCGTGGCTGGCGGGCACGGCGCTGATCCACTCGCTGGCCGTCACCGAAAAGCGTGGCACCTTTAAGGCCTGGACCGTGCTGCTGGCGATCACCGCNTTTTCGCTCAGCCTGCTCGGTACGTTCCTGGTGCGCTCCGGCGTGCTGGTGTCGGTCCACTCGTTCGCTTCCGATCCGGCGCGCGGCATGTTTATCCTCGCGTTTCTGGTGATTGTCATCGGCAGTTCGCTGCTGCTCTATGCGATCAAAGGGGGGCAGGTGCGGAGCCGGGTACAGAACGAAACCTGGTCACGGGAATCCTTTCTGCTGGGCAACAATGTGCTGCTGATTGCGGCCATGCTGGTGGTACTGCTCGGCACGCTGTTGCCGCTGGTGCACAAGCAGCTGGGACTGGGCAGCATTTCGGTGGGTGAGCCGTTCTTCAATACGATGTTCAGCTGGCTGATGGCGCCGTTTGCGCTGCTGATGGGGATCGGGCCGCTGGTACGCTGGCGNCGCGATGAACCGCAGAAACTGGCCAAACGACTGGCGCTGGCGCTGCTCGTTACCCTGGCCTGTTCGATGATGATTCCCTGGTGGCTGCAGGATCGCATTGCGGCGATGACCGTGGTGGGCTTACTGATGTCCCTCTGGATCATTGTGCTGACGCTNCTGGAACTGCACGAACGCGCCACGCATCGCCATCCGTTTCTGACCGGGCTGCGTCACCTCTCCCGCAGCCACTGGGGCATGGTGCTGGGCCACCTTGGCGTCGGGGTCACGGTGATCGGTATCGCCTTCAGCACGCAGTACAGCGTGGAGCGNGACGTNCGNATGCGGGCGGGGGATAGCGTGGACATCCATCACTATCACTTTGTCTTCCGCGGCGTGCAGAACCTGCAGGGGCCTAACTACAGCGGGGGCATGGGGATTATCGATGTCACGCGCAACGGGAAACCGGAAGCGACGCTGCAGGCGGAAAAACGCTTCTATACCGCGGCCCGAACCATGATGACCGAAGCGGCGATTGATGGGGGTTTCAGCCGCGATCTCTATGCAGCGCTGGGCGAGGAGCTGGAGGATGGCGGCTGGGCGGTGCGTATCTACTACAAACCCTTTGTCCGCTGGATCTGGGCTGGCGGCGTACTGATGGCGCTGGGGGGCCTGTTCTGCCTGTGGGATCCCCGCTATCGCTCGCGCAAAAAAGCCGCACGTGAGGAGCGCGCATGAACAAGAAAATCCTGTTTATCCCGCTGGTGCTGTTTCTGCTGCTGGCAGCGGCGCTGCTGTGGCAGCTGACCCGCAATGCGGATGGCGACGATCCGACCCGTCTTGAATCGGCGCTGATCGGTAAACCGGTGCCGCTGTTCCGGCTGGAAGCGCTCGACCAGCCCGGCAAAACCTACGACCAGCGCGTGCTGACCGATGGCAGGCCGATACTGCTGAACGTCTGGGCAACCTGGTGTCCGACCTGCCGCGCCGAACATCACTATCTGAATACACTGGCGGAGCAGGGCATTCGGGTGGTCGGCCTGAACTATAAAGACGATCGCCACAAGGCGGTTAACTGGCTGAACACGCTGGGTAACCCCTACGCCCTGAGTCTACGATGGCAGCGGCATGCTGGGACTCGACCTCGGCGTCTATGGCGCACCGGAAACTTTTCTGATCGACGGTAAAGGGATTATCCGCTATCGCCACGCCGGCGATCTCAACGCGCGCGTCTGGGAGCAGGAAGTAAAACCGTTGTGGGTGAAATACAGTGCGGAGGCGGGATCATGAGATCGCTGTTACTGATCTGTGGCCTGCTGTTCAGCATCAATCTGTGGGCGACCATCGACACACTGCAATTTGACTCTCCGGCTCAGGAGGCGCAATACCGTGACCTCACCGCATCACTGCGCTGTCCGAAATGTCAGAACAACAGCATCGCCGACTCGAATGCCATGATTGCCGCCGACATGCGGCTGAAAGTTTATGAGCTGATGAAGCAGGGGCAGAGCCGCCAGCAGATCATTGATTACATGGTGGCGCGCTACGGCAACTTCGTCTCTTATTCGCCACCGCTGACCCCGTCAACGCTGATCCTGTGGGCTGGCCCGGCGCTGTTTGTGCTGCTGGGTGGCGCGGTGATTATTCTGCGCAGCCGTCGGCGTCACACCCACAGTGCGCTGGATGACGCTGAGCAACAGCGTCTCGATGCCTTACTGAAGTCAGACAGGAAGCCGTCATGAGTGCATTCTGGATTACCCTTTTTCTGTTACTGCTGGCGGCCTGCACGCTGTTCCTGGCCGCGGGCTGGCGGCAGCGTCAGGCCAGCCCGGGCGACCGCGATCGCCTCAATCAGCGCTTTTACCATCAGCGGATCGATGAGCTGGCGCAGGATGAAGAGCAGGGCGTTGTTGCTGAGCGCCCAGTAATGGAGCGCGAGTTACAGCAGACGCTGCTGGCCGATATTCCACCGGCGCAGAGCCTCCCGTCCCACAGCAGCAGCCGCTGGATTTTGCTGCCGGGCCTGCTCGTGCTGATTGGGGTATCGCTGGGAACCTATCTGAAAACCGGCGGCCTGACGCAGTACACCGGCTGGATGCAGGTGCAGCAGGCGTACCCTGCGCTGCGTGCGCGGCTGATGGACCCCGGCGCCAGACCGCTCAGCATGGAGGAGCTGGCACGTTTAGAGCTCGGATTGCGTACCGCCCTGCAAACGGAACCGGATAATCTGGCCGACTGGACCATGCTGGGGCGGCTTGGCATGGTGCTGAATCAGGCTGATATCGCCAGTCAGGCGTTTGAGCATGCGTTACAGCTCTCACCCAACGATATGACGCTGAAGCAGGATTATGCAGAGGTGCTGACGCGCTCTCCCGATCCGCAGGATAACCGTCAGGCGTCACTGCTGCTGCGCGCCCTGCTGAAAGCGGAGCCGCAAAACCCGCGTACGCTTGGCCTGCTGGCNTTTAACGCCTACGGCCAGCAGCAGTACGATCAGGCGATTGANGCCTGGCAGGCCCTGCTGAACGTGCTGCCTGCCGATGACACACGACGCGCGATGATCGCCCGCAGCATTGAGCAGGCGAGAAGCGATGCCGGAGAGCAGAGCCGTCAGCTGGCGCTGACCGTGCGGCTGACCCCGCAGGCAGAAAAAATGTTACCGCAGGACGGAGTGTTGTATATTTCGGTTTCTGACGGGACGTCACCGGTGCCGGTGGCGGTGAAACGCATGCCGCTGAGCCACTTCCCGCTGTCGCTGACGCTGGATGACAGCAATGCCATGATGCCGGATCGCCTGCTGTCGGCGCAGCATCAGGTCGCGGTTCGGGTGCGTATCTCCCGCGACGGCAGCGCCAGCCCGCAGCCGGGTGACTGGCTGGGTGAGAGCGCCGTGACGCCCTGGGATGGTCATCAGCCGATCGCGGTAGAGATTAATCAGCAGCTTCCCTGAACGTCATCAACGATCCTGTTCAGGTGGCTGCGTGCCATTGCCTGCTGCCTCTGGCATAAAGTCAGCTATGCTCATCGGGTAAGCCGATTCGACGCCGGGCTGTGCCTGAACGATGGGTAGCCCTTTTTCATCCGCACAGGGAGATTGGAATGAATTATCGCCTGACCAGCCTGGCTGTGGCCAGCGTCCTTCTGGTAGGTTGTGCCAGTTCAAAGCCGGCAAATAACGATCCTGCGCAGCGCAGCGATCCGTTCGAAGGCTTTAACCGCACGATGTTTAACTTTAACTACAATGTGCTGGATCCCTATGTGCTGCGTCCGGTCGCTGTCGCCTGGCGCGACTATGTGCCGGTGCCTGCACGAACCGGCCTGAGCAATTTCCTCGGCAACCTGGAAGAGCCCGCCAGCATGGTTAACGCCATTCTGGTCGGTGACGGACGCGATGCGGGTATCCACTTCACCCGTTTCTTCCTGAACAGTGTGCTGGGTCTGGGTGGTTTCATTGACGTCGCCGGTAAAGCCAATCCGGAACTGGCGCGTGAACAGCCGCACCGTTTCGGCACCACGCTGGGCCACTATGGTGTCGGCTATGGTCCTTACGTTGAGCTGCCGGCTTACGGCAGCTTCACTATACGGCAGGATGGCGGTGACTACGTTGATACCCTCTATCCGATCCTCGGCTGGCTGACCTGGCCGATGTCGATTGGTAAGTGGACGCTGGAGGGGATTGAGACCCGCGCGCAACTGCTGGATTCCGATGCGATCCTGAAGCAGCAGAGCGATCCGTACGCCTTTATCCGTAACGCCTACTTCCAGCGTCACGACTTCCTGGCGCGTGGCGGCAAACTCAAGCCGGAAGAGAATCCAAACGCCGCTGCGATTCAGGATGACCTGAAGGATATCGACGCGCAGTAAACGCAGGACGCAGGCTCCCTGAGCCAGCATGCGATTCAGGGCGACAAAAAAGGGCGACTCAGTTGAGTCGCCCTTTTTAATTGTGCTATCCGGTCAGAACTTGTAGTTAAAGTTCGCGCCGTAAAGCCAGGCCTTGCCTTCTGAGTTAAAGGTATAAGGACCTTCTTTTACCGTCACTTTCTGTCCATGCATATAGGAGATGCCCAGATCGACCGAGGCGTTATCGTTGAAGGCGTACGACGTACCCGCACTCAGCCATAAACGATCCTGATCCGGAATCGAGATAGAGCGTTTATCGGCTGGCACCGGGCTGTCATCAAATGCGATACCGGTGCGGAACGTCCAGTTGCTGTCGTAGAAATAGGTGGTGCCCAGCGCGATACGGTAGGCATCGTGGAAGCTTTCATCTTTATAGAACAGCGTCTGGCCCTGAGAACCGGTGGCTTTCAGCTCCTGGAACTGACTCCAGCTGGTGTAGGCCATGCTGTAGTGAACCGCCCACTGCGGAGCCACTTTATGCCAGCCCGACACTTCCCACATCTCCGGCAGATTCAGGGTTAACGCGCCCGGAACGGTCGTGCCGTTGGTACCAAAAGGCACGCCTGACACTTCCGGGTTGTTGACCGCATTCAGACGGGAGGGCAGATTACTTTTGTAATCGCCATCAAAGTCGATCTTCACCTCTGAACGATAGCTGAAGCCGAAGCGGTTATTTTCATCCACTTCATACAGGATACCGGCATTCCAGCCGTAGCCCCACTCGTCGCCTTTCAGATGGGCAACCTGCGTATCAGCCGGTACGCCCAGTCTCGCGCCTGATTCACCGGCATAGCGTTCAATTTTCGCTTTAGCATAAACCGCATCAAAACCGACGCCCACGCTGAAGTGCTCATTAAACCGGTAAGCGGTGCTGAGGTTTAAGTTGCCGGTCATCAGGTCCGTTTTACCGCCGTAGCCGCCAGCGGTGTAACCATTATTAAACTCTGTTGCTAAGCCATAGTTAGAGGTTGCCGATGCGCCAATCCACCACTGATCGTTGATGGGCTGAACGTAATGAATATTGGGTATCCACTGATTCGGGGCGATATTGCTGGCATCCAGGCTGCGTCCCGTCGGGCTGCGGCCCGTGATATCCACATCCGGGTCAATATAAACCGCCCCGATGGAAAACTCCGGGCGATCCATTAACGCCATCGTTGCCGGGTTACGGCTGGCGGATGCCGCCGTATCNCCCATTGCCCCTTCGCCTGAGTAGGCGCGACCNAAACCAATCGTAGAGAACTCATTTAACTGAAACCCAGCTGCGTAAACGTGTGAAGAGACAAGCGCCACTGCAGCCGCCACGGCTGACTTTGCGAACAGGTTCTTATGGTTCATGACCACAACCTCATGTGAATTATTATTTAACGCTATAACGTCGCGTAACAAAGGACGGCGGATTGTAGGGACTGACGGTAAACGCACATATCAGACCAGTGCGGAGAGTATAGGTCCGACCTGTGTGCAAGTTGCAATATTGTTTTTAAAATATTTCAGAGTTGATCGCTTAAAATTCGATCTGCATAACAAAAAGCACCCTGATGAAGACAGCATACCGATTCCAGTTTGTTCTGGATCAATTTTTATTGTGATATTCGTCACTTAGCCACAGTCGCGTGGCGCATCTTATCGCAAGCGGGTAAAATTCCGGCCATAAAATCGCTTAACTCACCCGAAGCCGGGGCAGGAGATAAGATGACTGATGCCATTAAAAAATGCAGTGCGACCGAAACCGCTGCCTGCTGCTGCGTTGATGTCGGCACCGTAATGGATAATACCGACTGCACCGCCAGCTGGTCAGAGTGGTTCCCGCAGCGACAGGATGCGGAAGCCAAAGCCGCCCGGCTGACTGAGCGTGCCCGTCAGGTGGAATCGGAACCCTGTGTGATTGACGTCCGGTTCAGCGATGTCGATCAGGGCGTGCAGCTGGATATCGATTTCACCTTCAGCTGCCAGGCTGAAACCCTGATTTTCCAGCTCGGCCTGCGATAACGCCTTTTACGCCGCCTCAGCGCGGCGTTTTTCAATTTCGTGTTTCCCTTCGCACTTTTTCCTTTCTGCTATTGGCGGCTCACCCGCTTGTGGTTAACACTGATCAGGTCAGACCTCTTCAGGCAATGATGCCACAGTCCCGGCTACAGGTGAGAACAATGAGCAAAGCGCAGCCGCTGCTGACGCGTGATGGCGAACGCATCGCAATTACCCACGGGTTACGAACCCCTTTCTTACGCCAGGCGACCGGCTTTCATGGCATTCCCGCCATCGAGCTGGGACGGATGGTGGTCAGCGAATTAATGGTGCGCAGTGAGTTACCGGCTGACGTGATTGAGCTGCTGGTATTTGGTCAGGTGGTACAGATGCCGGAAGCGCCAAACATTGCGCGTGAAATTATCTTAAGCAGCGGGCTGAATGTGAATACCGACGCCTACAGCGTCAGCCGTGCCTGCGCCACCAGTTTTCAGGCGGTGGCGAATGTGGCAGAGAGCCTGATGGCGGGTACGGTTTCTGCCGCTATTGCCGGCGGGGCAGACTCCTCGTCAGTGCTGCCGATTGGGGTCACTAAAACGCTGGCCCGCGCGCTGGTGGATCTCAACAAGGCCCGCAGCCTGGGGCAGAAACTGCATATCCTTAAACGGCTGCGTCCGCGCGACCTGCTGCCGGTGCCGCCTGCGGTGGCGGAGTACTCGACCGGCCTGCGGATGGGGGACACGGCCGAGCAGATGGCGAAAAGCTACGGTATCACCCGTGAGGCTCAGGATGCGCTGGCGCTCCGTTCCCATCAGCATGCCGCCAGAGCCTGGCAATCCGGGGTACTGAATCAGGAAGTCATGGCAGCCTTTGTACCGCCGTGGAAAGCCGCAATCGATCAGGACAATAACGTGCGGATGAACGCTAAAGCAGAGGATTACGCCCGACTGCGTCCCGCCTTTGACCGCCAGCACGGCAGCGTTACCGCCGCCAACAGCACGCCGCTGACGGATGGCGCGGCAGCCGTCATTCTGATGCGGGAAGGGCGCGCCAGGGAACTGGGCGTCACGCCGCTGGGCTACCTGCGCAGCTACGCGTTTACCGCCATTGATGTCCAGCAGGACATGCTGCTGGGACCAGCCTATGCTTCGCCGCTGGCGCTGGATCGTGCCGGGGTGAGCCTGGCCGATCTGACGCTGATAGATATGCATGAGGCGTTCGCGGCCCAGACGCTGAGCAATCTGCAGCTGTTTCGTGACGAGCGTTTCGCCCGTGAGGTGCTGAACCGGCCGCATGCGCTGGGCGAGGTCAACGAAGAGCGTTTTAACGTGCTGGGCGGTTCCATCGCCTATGGCCATCCTTTTGCCGCCACGGGCGCGCGTATGATTACCCAGACGCTTAATGAACTGCGCCGCCGTGGTGGCGGGCTGGGACTGGTCACCGCCTGCGCGGCGGGTGGTCTGGGTGCGGCAATGGTTCTGGAGGCCGAATAATGGAGCAGAATGCCTTTCAGCTGACGATGCGACAGGATCACGTCGGCATTATCACGATTGATGTCCCTGGCGAGAAGATGAACACCCTGAAAGCGGAATTTGCTGGCCAGATTGCCGCCATCATTGCGGAAGCGCGACGCGATCCGCAGCTGGCGGGACTGGTCCTGATCTCCGGCAAAACGGACAATTTTATCGCGGGCGCGGACATCAGCATGATTGACCGCTGCCAGAGTGCGCAGGAAGCTGAAGCGCTGGCGAAGCAGGGCCAGGAAGTGATGGCGATGATCGACGCGCTGCCTTTTCCGGTGGTGGCGGCCATTCACGGGGCCTGTCTGGGCGGTGGGCTGGAACTGGCGCTGGCCTGCGATGCGCGCATCTGCTCGCTGGACGATAAAACCCGCCTCGGCTTGCCGGAAATACAGCTCGGCCTGCTGCCTGGCTCTGGCGGGACGCAGCGGCTGCCGCGTTTAATCGGCGTTCAGCAGGCGTTGCCGCTGATGCTGACCGGCAAAAGTCTGCGCGCGAAGCAGGCGCGAAAGCTCGGCGTCGTCGATGATGCGGTTCCCCGCCCGATCCTGCTGGAGACCGCAATTGCGCGGGTGAAAAAGGGCAAGGTCAGCGGACGCGTCCTGCCGCTGCGCGATCGGCTGCTGCATGGCCCGGTCGCCCGCCAGGCGCTGTTTGCGCTGGCGACACGCCAGACCGCGGCGAAAACGCAGGATAACTATCCGGCCGCCAGACGGCTGATTGAGGTGGTGCGCATCGGGCTGGAGCAGGGCAGCCGCGCCGGCCATGATGCGGAGGCGCGCGCCTTTGGCGAACTGGCGATGACGCCGGAGTCCGTTGCGCTGCGCGGACTCTTCTTTGCCACCACGGCGATGAAAAAGGAGCGGGGCGATGAAGCTGAACCCGCGACCGTGAAGCGTGTTGCGGTACTGGGCGGCGGGCTGATGGGCGGCGGCATTGCCAGCGTCACCGCGATCAACGCCGGGTTGCCGGTGCGCATCAAAGATATCAGCCTGGAAGGCGTCAGCCATGCGCTGAAAACCAGCTGGGATCTGCTCAGCAAAAAGGTCCGTCGTCGTCAGCTGACCCCGGCAGCGCGTCAGCAGCAGATGGCGCGCATCACAGGCGGTATCGATTATCAGGGATTCTCGCAGCGCGACGTGGTGATCGAAGCGGTGTTCGAAGACCTTGCCCTGAAGCAGCAGATGGTGCACGACGTCGAGGCACACTGTCAGCCGCATACCCTGTTTGCTTCCAACACCTCTTCACTGCCGATTGCGGACATCGCCGCCGGGGCGCAGCGTCCTGAGAATGTCATCGGGCTGCACTATTTCAGTCCGGTGGAAAAAATGCCGCTGGTGGAGGTGATCCCGCATCTGAATACCTCGGCCACGACGCTGGTTACCGTTGTGGCACTGGCGCGCAGTCAGGGCAAGACGCCGATCGTCGTCGCAGACAAGCCGGGTTTCTATGTCAACCGCATCCTGACCCCCTATATAAATGAAGCGATGCGCTGCCTGCTGGAGGGGGAGCCGATTGAGCACATCGATCGGGCGCTGGTGAGGTTTGGTTTTCCGGTTGGTCCGCTTCAGCTGCTCGACGAGGTCGGCATTGATGTCGGCAGCAAAATCAGCCCCATCCTGCATCAGGCCTATGGTGAACGCTTTGCCGCACCCGCCGCGTTTGATGCGGTGATCAGGGATGGCCGTAAGGGCCGTAAAAATGGCCGGGGCTTCTATCGCTATGACCAGCCGCGCTGGAAGCGTAAAAAACCGGACGCCTCGCTTTACAGCCTGCTGAAGGTCACGCCGCAGGCCAGGCAAAGTGGGGCACAGATTGCAGAACGCTGTGTGATGATGATGCTGAATGAAGCCGCCCGTTGTCTCGATGAGCAGGTGATTCGCAGCGCCCGGGACGGCGACGTGGGGGCGGTGTTTGGCATCGGCTTTCCGCCTTTCCTGGGCGGGCCGTTCCACTACATGGATAAACTGGGCGCGGCGGAAATGGTCAGCCGGCTGAACCGTCTCGCGCAGCAGCACGGTGAGCGATTTGCCCCCTGTGAGGCGCTGATTCAGGCGGCTGCGGAACAGACGAAATTTTACATTTCTCTGTGAAATGGAATAACGGCTCCGATTCAGCGGGTTAGAAAAGCGCCGCCCGCGTGTGCGGCGCAGCATGAATCTGAGAAGTGCTTATTTAATAAACAACCGGTTGACTATACTGAAGCCATTAGGGTAAAACACAGCGTTCATTCGCAGAGTGAAGAGTCTGACGCGTCGCGTCGGGCGATATCGACAAACAACAGCGGTGCTTTATGCAAGTTTTTATCATGCGTCACGGCGATGCGGCTCTGGAAGCAGCAAGTGATTCAGTCAGGCCTTTAACCTTATGTGGCTGTGATGAATCGCGTCAGATGGCCCACTGGCTTAACAGCCAGACGCCGGACATCGAGCGTGTCCTGGTCAGTCCCTATTTACGCGCGCAGCAGACGCTCGCCACCGTGCGTGAAGCCTATCCCCTGCCGGAAGGCCAGGACGTGTTACCGGAGTTAACGCCGGGTGGCGATCCGGGCCTGGTCGGCTGCTATCTGCAGGCGCTGGCGAACGAAGGGGTGAAATCGGCGCTGGTCATCTCCCATCTGCCCCTGGTGGGCTACCTGGTTTCCGAACTCTGCCCGCAGGAAACCCCACCGATGTTTGCCACTTCCGCCATTGCCTGCGTCGAGTTCGATCCGGCAGAGAGTGCCGGTAAACTGCTGTGGCAGGTCAGTCCGAAGAAGCTGGCGAAAGCCATCTGACGACGAGGGGCCGATGACACCGGCCCTGTCAGGGCAACTCAGGCGGTTGCCACTCCTCAATCTCAATCAGCACCAGCAGCGCAGCATCACCGCCGAACATTTTCGGCGCCTGATGAAACGCCATGACCCACGGATGCTGGGCCAGCCACAGCGGCGTCTGCTGCTTCAGAATATGTTTTCCATGTCCGGTCATGACGCTGGCGCAGAACAGATGTTCACGGCGGCAGGCGGCGATCAGTGCGCCCAGCTCCTGCTTGGCCTGCATCTGCGTTAAGCCGTGCAGGTCGAGAAAAATCTCCGGGGTATAGTCGCCCCGGCGCAGTTTTTTCAGCTCAAAATGGCTGACATCGGCGCGCACGTAACGGGTAGCCCCTTCGGTCGAGAGCAGGGGCTGAAACTCATCCGAAAAGTAATGGCTGTTGTCCGCCTGCTCGGAAAGCAGACGTTTTACCGGAATCTCGCGGGTTTTTACCGGCGCTTTATGGACATAGGTGTCCTGTTTTAACTGACGTGTCCCCGTCATTAACTGGCGAAACAGCGCCTCATCATCCGGGCTTAGCGGTGTTTTTTTACTCATGGCAGGTCAGTCTTATCAGAAAAGGCTGTCACACAGCAGAGCCGATACCTTACCGTTAAGTGTCATTAATTGTCAGCTTTTTCACCTCGCTGCGCTGAATTCTCCCCGGCTTCATGGCACACTATCGGCCGATTTAGCAAAAGGCCTGCGGAGGGCTACGTGGACAAAATTTTCGTCGATGAGGCAGTGAACGAACTGCACACCATTCAGGACATGCTGCGCTGGGCGGTAAGCCGCTTTTCCGCTGCCGGAATCTGGTACGGACATGGCACAGACAATCCCTGGGACGAAGCCGTTCAACTGGTCCTGCCGTCTCTCTGGCTGCCGCTGGATATTCCGGAAGATATGCGCAACGCGCGTCTGACCGCCAGCGAGCGTCTTCTGATTGTCGAGCGCGTCATTCGTCGCGTTAACGAGCGTATTCCGGTCGCCTACCTGACCAACAAAGCCTGGTTCTGCGGTCACGAATTCTTTGTTGATGAGCGCGTGCTGGTGCCGCGTTCACCGATTGGCGAACTGATCGAGAACCGCTTTGCCGGTCTTATCAGCACGCCACCCGCGCATATTCTGGATATGTGCACCGGCAGCGGCTGCATCGCGATTGCCTGCGCTTACGCCTTCCCGGAAGCGGAGGTTGACGCCGTCGATATCTCGACCGGTGCGCTGGCGGTGGCCGAACAGAATATTGAAGAACATGGCCTGATCAATCAGGTCACGCCGATTCGTGCCGACCTGTTCCGCGAACTGCCGCCGCTGAAATATGACCTGATCGTCACTAACCCGCCTTATGTGGATGCGGAAGATATGGACGATCTGCCCAATGAATATCGCCACGAACCGGAGCTGGGTCTGGCGGCGGGCAGCGATGGTCTGAAGCTGGTGCGCCGCATTCTGGCCTGCGCGCCTGACTATCTCAGCGAGCAGGGCGTTCTGGTCTGCGAAGTCGGTAACAGCATGGTGCATATGATCGAGCAGTATCCCGATGTGCCCTTTACCTGGCTGGAATTTGACAACGGCGGTGACGGTGTCTTTACGCTGACGCGCCAGCAGATCGTCGACGCACAACACCATTTCTCCTTTTACAAAGACTAAAAGTGGGGCGAAGCCTCGCCCGCCGAACCCTGACAAGGAAACAGCATGGCCGGAAACAGCATCGGACAATTTTTTCGAGTAACTACCTTTGGCGAGTCCCACGGTCTTGCGCTGGGCTGCATCGTTGATGGGGTGCCACCGGGCATCCCCCTGACCGAAGCGGATATCCAGCATGACCTCGACCGTCGTCGTCCTGGCACCTCGCGCTACACCACGCAGCGTCGCGAGCCGGATCAGGTGAAAATTTTGTCCGGTGTGTTTGAGGGTGTGACCACCGGCACGTCTATTGGCCTGCTGATTGAGAACACCGATCAGCGGTCGCAGGATTATGGCGCGATCAAAGATCTCTTCCGTCCCGGCCATGCCGATTACACCTACGAGCAGAAGTATGGTCAGCGCGACTACCGTGGCGGTGGCCGCTCTTCGGCGCGTGAAACCGCGATGCGCGTGGCCGCCGGTGCGATAGCGAAGAAGTATCTGCAGATGAAACATGGTGTGGTGGTGCGCGGCTATCTGGCGCAGATCGGGGATATCGCCTGTGAGCTGAAAGACTGGAGCATCGTNGAAGANAATCCNTTCTTCTGCCCGGATGCGGAGAAGCTGGAGGCGCTGGATGAACTGATGCGCGGCCTGAAAAAAGAGGGCGACTCCATCGGNGCTAAAGTCACGGTCATGGCTGACAACGTGCCGCCTGGCCTGGGNGANCCGGTCTTTGACCGTCTGGATGCCGACCTGGCGCACGCGCTGATGAGCATCAACGCGGTNAAAGGGGTAGAGATCGGTGACGGCTTCGCGGTGGTCAGCCAGCGCGGCAGCCAGCATCGGGATGAAATCCGTCACGATGGTTTCCAGAGTAACCACGCCGGCGGCATTCTGGGCGGCATCAGCAGCGGCCAGACCATCAGCGCCAACCTCGCAATGAAACCGACCTCCAGCATCACCGTGCCGGGTAAAACCATTACCCGCGACGGCGAAGAGGTGGAGATGATCACCAAAGGCCGCCACGATCCCTGCGTCGGGATCCGCGCCGTGCCGATCGCCGAGGCGATGATGGCGATCGTCCTGATGGATCATCTGCTGCGCCAGCGGGCGCA
>Ga0058692_1000413_pt1 | contig 19837 bp, 16 predicted proteins | sample AgamicAtAmrz_FD_55216 | JGI IMG/M metagenome (GOLD analysis project Ga0058692, IMG submission 55216) | Agave microbial communities from Guanajuato, Mexico - At.Am.rz | ecosystem: Host-associated > Plants > Roots > Rhizosphere | place: Guanajato, Mexico | collected 2012-06-07 | reverse complement strand
GAGTTCCAGTATTGCAGCGCGAAGGGCTGTATTCTGAAAACGTCGGAATAGGAGGAAAAATCAAAGGCGCGCGGCCAGATATCCGGTGGAAAGGCAAATATCTGGCTGACGGGTTTGACCGACGACGTGACCATCCACCAGGTCGGAAAAACGAAGGGGACAAGCAGCACGCAGAGTATGAAATAGATCAGCGTCTGCGCGCGTGGGCTGAGTTCAGTTTTCATAGAATACGAACTTTCTGCGCAGGTGCCATTGGATGAAGGTGAGCGCGCCGACAATGACCAGCAGGATGATGGAGAGCGTCGAGCCATAACCGAAGAGGTAGAACTGGAAGGCCTGCTGGTAGAGGTAATAAACGAGAACCGTCGTGGAAAAGCCCGGCCCGCCCTGCGTGAGGATCATGATCTGCGCAAAGACCTGCAACGCGCCGACGATGGTGACGATGGAGGCGAGCAGGATCGTCGGGCTGATCATCGGCAGGGTGATGCGATAAAATTGCTTGAAGCGCGGCACACCGTCGACGCGCGCGGCTTCAAACAGTTCCCGCGGCACGCCCTGTAGTGCGGCAAGAAACAGGATCATGTTGAGACCAAGGTTCTTGAGCGCCTGCACCACGATGACCGAGATCATCGCCGTCGTGGGGTGGCGCAGCCAGTTGGGCCCCTCAACGCCGATCATTTGCAGGAGGCCGTTGATGCCGCCATTGTTCTGCAGAAGGAAGCTCCACACGATCGTCCAGGCGACCAGTGACACCACCACAGGCGAAAAGAACAGTGTGCGGAACACGGTCATGAAGGCCAGCTTCTGGTTCAGGAGCAACGCAAGCCCCAGCGCCAGGCTCATATTGAGCAGGGCAAGCCCGGCGGAGAACACGGCGGTCACCNCCAGCACTTCGCCNATGGCCGGGTCGCTGAGCAGCTTCTGGTAGTTGGNGACGCCGGTGAACCGGAACGATCCCGCCAGNACGTTCCANTCATGCAGTGAATACCAGAAGACCAGCACCAGCGGCACGAGCACGAAGACAACNATACCGATGAGTTGCGGCGCTATGAACAGATAACCGGTGGCGGCGTCACGGCGCGCCATGGTCCAGAAACCGCGCCGGGCCTGTGTCTGCGCTGTCTGGAGGGCAAGCGTCATGGCTTTTCTTCCTTCTGCTTTTCGCATCCACGGAAAATCGGATGGCTACCAGCGTCAATTGGCCGCCAGCAACGGGTCAAGACGGCCGCAAAGCGCTTGCAGGACAGCCGTGACGTCGGCATCGGGACGCCAGAGACCGTCAAGGCCAGCGCGAACGGTCTGTTGCAGCCGGGCAAAATTGAGGACCTGCTGCGTTGATTGACCGGTGGCGACGCCACGAATGACCACGGCCTCTATCTGTTTACGCGACAGCAATGGGTTGGCGGCNGCGAGGACATCGGCGGTGAGCAGGCTCTGCCGTGCCGGCGGNAAAAACCGCGCGAGCTTGGCCACATTAGGCTTGGAGGAGAAAAACGCCAGGAATTCCGCCGCAAGCTTCGGGTTTTTGCCGCTGGCCATGACGCCAATGCCTGCCCGACCTGTTACGGCATAGTCACCTGCGGGTCCTTTAGGCAACGGCACGAGATCCCAGTCGAAGGCCTTGTCGCCTTTCGGCAGCAGCGCTGCGCGGCTGATCTGGGTGGTCGTCATTGCCGCATCCCCGGCAAAGAAATCGGCCGAAACGCCAGGTCCCGGCATGGCTTTCTTCACGAAGATCGCATCGTGGATGAAACGCATGGCATCAACCATCTCCGGGCTGGCAAAAGCGCAGGACTTGGTATCTTTCGACCAGGGATAGGCATTCCAGCCGGTATAGACTTCGGCAAGGTTTTCCCAGGCCTTGTATTCGAAATCACGAATGATCAATCCCTGTTTGCCGGTGGCCGCGACTTTCGCGGCCGTCGCAATGGCATTGTCCCAGTTCCATTCGCCGGCAGCGATCATCTCGGCGGGTGTCTTTGCGCCTGCTGCCCGGATCATGTCGTTGTTGACGAAGACGCCGAAGGGCGATGTCGAGAAGGGATAGAGATATTGTACACCTTCATACGACCAAGCGGTGAGTGTTGCCGGGGGGAAGTCGCCCATGTCGTAACCTTCGGTATTGGCAAAGGTTTCGGTAAGGGGATAAAGCGCGCCGGCCGCCATGAAGTCAGGTGCGGTTGTGTCGAAAAGCCAGGCCAGATCGGGAGGGTTGCCGCCGGCGATCTGGGTGGTCAGGGTGGTGGCATAACCTTCGTAGGCAAGCGAATCGTAGGTGATCTTGACGCCGCGGTGGCTCGCCTCGAACTCATCGGCGATCTCGTTGAACAGAGCCAGATGAGCTTCGTTGGCGCTCCAGATGGCCATCCGCAATTCCTGCGACAAAGCCGGCGAAACCAGCCCGGATGTGACCAGAAAACCGGTCAAAGCAATTTTGACTATACTCCTGCGCATGAATAATCCTCCCAGATTATACGTTTTGGCTAGTAGCCGCGAATATCAGGCCAATGGCGCTCCACCCCTTGGCGTTCGATGTGGGTGTGAAACTCCGCCAGCCGCTTTTCATCGGCATGCACGCCATGCGGGGTCTCGCCCCTGTCAAGGCAATAGGCGGCCAGCATGCCGGCCACTTCCCCGATGTTCCATTCGACCGGATGCAGCCTGTAACAACCATTGGTGATATGCGTCGTGCCGATATTCTTGGATGCTGCCAGCAGGTTCGTTTTGTGGCGGGGAATAAGGGCACCGAGCGGGATTTCGAAAGGGCAGGCGCCGACATCGATATAGTTATCGCCGCCCGTCGAGGGGTGCAGATCGATGCGGTACATACCGATACCGATACTGTCAGGGTAATGCACCGCGCCGCGATCGCCGCGCACGGCAAGCGACAGATCCTGTTCGACCACCGTGGTCAGGGCACGAATGCGACGGCTTTCACGGATATAGGGCGCCATGGCCAGGCCATGCTCCGTGGCGGTAATGTCGCCGCGCAGGCGCAGACCCGGAAAACCCTGACCACCATCCGGGCGGGGCGCTTCGGTCTGCATCCAGTAGAACATGGAATAGGAGAGGCTTGCCGCATCGGCCAGCCGCTCGGCATATTGTTCGGGGGTAACGTCGATGATCGGTGCCTCGAAATAATCGATCATCGGCCAGTTCACGAGGCAGATATCGCTGGCATAGGCGCCGGGCCGAAATGTATGGCGGGCAGCAATGCGGCGGAATATCCACAGGCTCATATCGCCGGCGCTGTGGCGCTGGTCGGCAACGTCGCGTGTTGCGTTGTCAACCGGGTTGGGATCGAAGAACCGGCGACTGCGCTCCAGTGTCCGCGGATTGGGCGAATCCCAGCTCAATAGCGGGCCACCCCAGAATTCGGGAGCAACCTGCCGCCAGTGGTCGTAACGGGCGGGCTTGTCGATGACATGATTGCCGTCAACCTGATCGACGGCGAAGCAGATCGAGACGGCCTGCTGATTATGCGGTTGCGCTTCGGCCGGCGCGCTCGGTTCGCCGGTTTCGGATTGGGATTCGAAACCAGTGACATAGTCGGTTGCGGTCAGCGGCAGCAGATCGCCCAGTTCGGTGGCGTCGATGATGTAGCGGGCCGAACAGGAAACGAGATCACCGGTATTGCAATGGCGCAGTGTCACGGCCTGCACGGTATCACCGTCGACCTCTGCTGATATCGGCTCATAGGGCTTGAGGATGGTCAGCTTGCCGCCCGCCGCGTAAGGCGCAAGCATTGCCTCCATCACCGCCAGCGAAACGCGTGGTTCATGGCACAGGCGAGATACGTTGCCGTCTCCGGGGTTGAGCGTCAGATCGGCGCGGGCTGTGTCGGTGAGCGGATAGTGGTCGCGGTAATATTGCCGCACACCCGTGCGCAGGGCGCGATAGCTGGCGGTGATCCCGAACTGTTCAACCCAGCTGTGCTCGTCGGGCGGTACGGCCTGGCTGGTCAGCTGGCCGCCAATCCATTCGAAGGCTTCGGTCAGGATAACGCTGCGGCCGTTGCGCAGGGCCCCAAGCGCCGCCGCCACGCCGCCAAGTCCGCCGCCAACCACAAGAATATCTGCATTGTATTCTCTCACGTCAGGTTCTCTTTCCTTGAGTTGGGCCTCGAGTTGGGGAGGCAAGCGTTTCGCCCGCCACGATGTCGCAGCCCAGCAATATCTGCTTTACGGGGCCGGGGGGGCTGGTGAGGGTCTCGACCAGCATGGAAGTCGCCTGCCTGCCCATTTCTTCGCGGGGGATGGCATAGGAGGTGAAGACGCGTTGCAACCGAAGCGTATGCGTGCGGGTGCCGCTGCCCAGCACCACGATGGAAAGATCGGCGGGGACGCTCACCCCCTGCGCACGGGCATGATTGTCGAAGATCACCGCTTCGGCCACCTCGGCAAAAAAAACGACGCTTGCGCCGCTGGCGCGAACGGCCGCCAGNTGNTCGGCCGGATCGCCATTTTCACTTTCGTGGGAATANACCAGCTCCGCNGCGCCCTTGATTGCGGCNAGAAAACCACGCCAGCGGTCGCTGATGGATTCCGCCGGACCTGTCGCGCCGATAAAGGCGAAACGGCGATGGCCGGCGGCAAGTGCTTCTCGGACAAGAGCATGCGTGGCTGTCACATAATCCGCGCCAACATAACGCACCGGCCCGCCGGCATCGTCACGGCGACCGACTGCGACATAGGGATAGTCACCGGCAACCAGCTGGGCCAGCTCATCACGATCGAACTGGCTGCCCAGGATGAGGCATCCGTCGGCCAGTCGAAGCCGCCCTGTTTCCCCGAAGATGCGCTTGCGGCCGTTATCGTCGCGCGCCGCAGCCGTCATCAGCAGAAGGTCGTAGCTCAACCTCTCCGCTTCCTCCTCTATTCCCATCAGGAAAGGCGTGTAGAAATCCGCCTGCGCAATCGGGAAAGCCGGCTGATAGGTGAAAACACCCAGAATCCGGTTGGCGCCCTTGACCATGCTGCGCGCGATGGGGTCCGCCACATAACCGGTGTCGCGAATGGCCTTCAGCACACGCTCCCGCGTTTCAGGCGGAATGCGACCTTCAGCGGATTTCGCTTCGTTGAGCACGAGCGAAACCGTTGCCTGGCTGACCCCAGCGAAGATCGCAATGTCCCGTTGCGTCACACGCCTAACCATCGAAACCTCGTTTTCTGCGGCTGCTAATTCGTATTAGCTGCTTATGCGTATAAACAAGGTTTGCGAGGGGATGTCAAGAGTGAGGTGCTCCACGATGATGTGTTGGTTCCGGCACATGCAATCCAGCGTCCGCGGGGCCCTCACCAGCAGACAGTCCTTCCCAGATATTTTCGCTTAGGGCAGGATGAAACATGGCCATCCATGTCACCGGAGTGCGCCTGCGAGCCGNATACAATTCATGAAAACCGGANAAGTTCCGAGACAGAGAGCGGTCTAAAAGCCGGTTACGGGCAACAATAAATTACAAAATCTTCATTGCAGGTCACTCATTCCGGAGCTTAGATTTTATCGGGGGGAGAAATGAGAGAGCAATGTCGAACCTGGGTAGCCTCACATCCCTTTTTGTCTTCGCGACAGGCACTTTCGCCTTTTATCGATGGATGACGGATGGCATCGGCACGGAAAACAGGAAGTCGGAATCGAGATGGTGAGTTTTTCGGTCCCGACAGACACCGCAGTATCCGAGATAAGAAAACGGGTGGCAAAAATCATCGGCGAACAGCTCGGGATAGCTGATGATAAAATAGTCGATACAGCTGATTTTTCCGAAGATCTGAATGCCGATTCGCTTGAGGTCGTTCAGATCGTCATGGAGATCGAAGAGGAATTTGGCATCGAAATTTCCGATGCTGCCGCAGACAGCCTTTCCACTGTCGGTGATGCCATTCGCTTCATTCAGCTGGCAACGATTTAGTCGATCCGGAAAGGGCGCGTTCGATATGGCGATAATCCATCCCTTCATATACTTTCTTCCCGCCGTCGTCGGCACCTATGTCCTCTATAAATTCATCCTCTATTTGCTCGGCGCCGATTAGGCGCCGGTCACCGCGTCCGCGCCTTTCGGCCCCGGTTTGTGTTCAAGCTCCCCAATCAGAAGGCTCCTTCACCATACCAACTGAAATAAATTTCACACCATAAAATAAAATTCAAACGGCATTGACGGCCGCTCGGTTTCCGGTTATCCCAATTCACATGCAATAAATTACATCGAATAAAATTTATTGCGGACTAAGTCATTGTCCTTGGGAGGGGAATATGTTGGCTTTTCTGAAATCGACCGCTGCCGCGGGTGTTTTAGCCGTGGCGATTGCCGCTGGTGCCGGTTCGCAGGCCACCGCTGCCGGCAAATTTGCCTGCGAGCCGGGTGAGACCTATGTGATGAACGTCATGGTTTCCAGCCACCCCTATTGGGTGCCGGTCTTCGAGGGGTTTAAGCAGGCCGCAAAGGCGCTCGGCTGCGAGGCCGTTTTCACCGGCACTCCGGAATATGATATCACCAAGCAGATCGCATCCTTCGAGCAGGAGCTGGTGAAGAAGCCGAAGGGCATCCTGCTGCACCCGATGCAGGCCGATCCTTTCATCGAACCGATCAACAAGGCAATCGGCTCCGGCGTTTCGGTGACGACTTTTGCGGCGGATTCGCCGAAGTCGAAGCGCACCGCTTACATCACCTCGGACAATGTTGCCGAGGCGAAATTCGCGGCTGATGAAATCGTCAAGAAACTCGGCGAAAAAGGCGAATATGCCGTTCTGGAAAATCCCGGACAGAGCAACCACGATCTGCGCGTCACCGCCCTCATCGACTATATGGGGCGCACCTATCCGCAGATGAAGCTCGTCGGCCGCCAGGCGACCAATCAGGATGCGAATGTCGCCTATCAGGCGGTTGGCGCCCTGCTGCAGGCCAATCCAAATCTCGGAGCACTATGGATACCCGAGGCCGGTTCGGCTGAAGGCGCGACCACCGCCGTTCTCGAGGCAAAAAAGAAGGTCCTGATCCTGCATGCGGATATCACACCCGCGACGCTGGAACATATCAAGCAGGGCAATATCTACATGTCCATCAATCCCAATCAGGGCGTGCAGGGCTTCATGGGTTTCATGAACACGTTTCTGGGCGCCCATTCGGACCTGATCGACCCGTTCAACGACTACAAGGTCTCCGGCTTCAACCCGATGCAGGTTCCTTCGATGGACAATGGTTTCGCGGTCATCACCAAGGCGAACGCCGCTTCCTTCGATCTCAACGATTATATGAAGGGGCGCTGACGCGCCGCACTGGACCCGGCGAGGTTTGCGCCTCGCCGGCCACAAGGGGAAGCAGGTTCGGGAGGGCGTTATGGGTGAGGTTATCCTCAGCATGACGAATATTCACAAGGCGTTCGGCCCCGTGCGGGCGCTGCGCAATGCGGCGCTTGAGTTGCGGCGCGGCGAAATCCATGCGCTGGCGGGTGAAAACGGCGCCGGCAAGTCGACNCTGATGCATATCATCGACGGTATTCTGCAGCCGGATGGCGGGGANATCGTGCTGGATGGCAAANCGGTCAAGATATCCTCGCCCAATGCGGCGAACCGGCTCGGCATCGGTTTCGTGCATCAGGAGATCGCCCTCTGCCCGGAGATTTCGGTCGCCGAGAACATGTTTATGTCGCAGACGGGCCAAAGCCGCTCCTGGTTCATGAANTATCGCGATCTCGAAAAGCGGGCGGCAATTGTGCTGCGGGAAATCGGTGATATCGATCCCGNCCGCCGGGCCGGNGACCTGTCGATCTCGCAACAGCAGATCGTCGAAATCGCCAAGGCGCTGACACTCGATTGCCGCATCCTNATCCTCGACGAGCCGACGGCGGCTTTGACCGAGACCGAGGCCCAGACCCTTTTCAGGATCATGCACCGGCTGGCGGAACGGGGCATTGCCATCATCTATATCTCGCATCGTATGGCCGAGATTTTCGAACATTGCGACCGCATCACGGTGATGCGCGACGGCTGCCATATCAGGACGGAGAACATTGCCGATATTTCCCCCGAGGAAGTCGTCAACAGCATGGTGGGACGGGTGCTCGACAAGCTCTATCCGCCAAAACTTTCGGANGATGAAAAATCGGAGGACGTCATTCTCTCGGTTCGGGGCCTGAATGAAGGAAAGCGGGTTTTCGATGTCGATTTCGATCTGCGCCGCGGCGAAATCCTGGGGCTTGCCGGGCTGATCGGTGCGGGAAGAAGCGAGATCGCCCGGGCCGTTTGCCGGCTGGAGGGAAAGCCAAGAGGCGAGGTTACGCTGCACGGCCGGACGCTGAGGCTCAAGGATTATCGCGACAGCATCCGCGAGGGGCTGGTCTATCTGTCCGAGGATCGCAAAGGGGATGGGCTTTTCCTCAATATGTCCATCGCCTCGAATGTCTCTGCGCTCGATATCGGCAGGGTATCGAACGGCATGGGTTTCATCGAACGGCGCAAGGAAACGAAGCGCGCCGATGAGCTGGGACGCCGCCTGAAACTTCGGGCGAACAGCGTCGGCGATGCGGTATCGACGCTGAGCGGCGGCAACCAGCAGAAGGTGGCGCTGGCGAAAATGCTGTCGGTGGAGCCGGAGGTCATCTTTCTGGACGAGCCGACACGCGGGGTGGATGTGGGGGCGAAGGCGGAAATCCACCGCCAGATCCGGGAACTGGCGCGCGAGGGGGTCGGTGTGGTCGTCATATCTTCGGAACTGCCGGAACTCATCGGCGTCAGCGACCGCGTGCTGGTCGTGCGCGAGGGTCGGATTACGGGTGAGGTCGAGGGCGACGACATGACGGAGGAAAAGATCATGCAGCTCGCATCGATCAACATTTTGCATAGCCCGGAAAGGGCCTGAGGGAGCGGGAAAATGGCAACATCGGAAACACCTTCAAGCCTTGCCGAGACGGCGGTTCGCCGCACTGCCTGGTGGGAGCCGGCGCTCAAGGCGCGGGAAACCGGGCTGATCGTCATCATCCTCGCGCTTTTTGCGGTGATGTCCTTCATATCTCCGTATTTCCTGACCGTGGACAATCTGCGGGCCATGGCCATGGTCTTCGCCATCGAAAGCATCGTCGTGGTGGGCATGACGATCCTGCTGATCTCTGGCGGTATCGACCTTTCGGTCGGCTCCGTCACCGCACTTGCGATGGTGGCGGCTGGCTGGCTATTCCTCAATGGCGTCGACCCATGGGTGGCGGCGGGGCTGGCGATCTGCCTTACGACCTTGATCGGCATGGCCATGGGATTCCTGACGACGGTGATCGGCCTGCATCATTTCATCGTGTCGCTGGGCGTCATGGTAATTGCGCGCGGTGTGTGCCTGCTGGCGACGGGTGGGCGCCCGCTCGGCCTCTATTCCCTGCCGCCGGAATTCAAGTTCATCGGTCAGGGCGCGCTTGGCGGCATTCCGCTGGTGCTGATCATCTTCGCGGTGGTGGTTGTTGCTTTCGATCTGCTGCTGCGGCGCACGACCGCCTTCCGCAAGGTGTTCTATACCGGCAGCAATCCCAAGGCCGCGGCCTATTCCGGCATCCGCGTCGGCCGGGTGGTGTTTGCCACCACCACGCTTTGTTCGATGTTGTGCGGTGTTGCAGGCGTTATCTACATGGCCCGCTTCGGCTCTGCCCAGCCAAGCTTCGGCGTCGGCATGGAACTCAACGTGATTGCGGCGGCGGTCATCGGCGGCGCGAGCCTTTCGGGCGGCTCGGGCACCATTCTCGGCGCGATCCTTGGGGCGATCCTTCTTTCGGTGGTTTCCAGTTCGCTTGCCTTGCTCAATGTGTCTGTCTACTGGCAGGACATCATCAGGGGCAGCATATTGCTGACTGCGGTCCTGTTCGACCACTATCTGGTCAGGCGCCGCCGTTGAACGCCCTTCGCTCGCCCGAGGGTAACTGGAGAAAGACGACCATGCTGGATATCAAGGATGATTTCGATCAACAGAGACAGATGTATTCCGTCCTGGTGCTGCATTTCATTGAGGGTGTGAAGCAGTCGGAAATCGCCGAGCGGCTCAATCTTTCCCATACCAAGGTAAACCGCATGATTGCGGCCGGCCGCAAGGCGGGCATGGTGAAGATCACCATCGCCAGCCCCTACCAGAGGCTGGTGGACCTCGAAAACGAGATCACCCGCCGTTTCGGCCTCAGGCAGTCGGTNGTGACGCCGACGGTCTCCGATAATCCGGAAACCGCCTTGCNGATGGTGGGTCGGGTGGCTGCCAACCACTTGCTGGAGACCATTCGTGACGGNGANGTGATNGCGATTACCGGCGGCAAGGCGGTGAGTGCCGTTGTCGACAATCTGGAGGCGGAGCGTCGTTTCGATGTGCGGGTGGTGCCGCTGACCGGCGGTGTGCAGGGCAAGCACTATACGGATGTCAATCATCTCGCCACGCAACTGGCGGAGAAACTCGGCGGCAGCGCGTCGCTCGTTCATGCGCCGCTATTTGCCGAGGATGAGGAACAGCGCGATCTGCTGATGAATGTCGCATCGATACGCGAAGTCTTCGATCTCGCCCGGCAGGCGCAGGTGGCGCTGGTCGGCATCGGCTCCGTGGAGGCTCCNGGCTCNGGCTATTACGATCTTCTGCCGGATGCCGCCCGTGGCGGGCAGGCGCTGGTGGATGCGGGNATTGCCGGCGAGTTTCTTGCCCATCTCACCATGGCGGACGGACAGCTGGCGCGCATCGATCTCAACTCGCGCGTGGTGGCGCTGGACCCCGGGCAGCTTGCCCGGTGCCCGAATATCATCGGTGTTGCGGCAGGCGCCATCAAGGCCGGACCGGTGGCGGCCACGCTTGCCGGCCGCTATCTGACCTCGCTCGTCGTTGATGAGGCGATAGCCGGCTATTTACTGGATCATGAAGGAGGGGAGACCTCGTGACGGACAATGGAATATTGACCCGGACGATTGGCAGAAGCGGCATTAACGCATCCGCCGTGGGGCTTGGCACCTGGGCCATCGGCGGCTGGATGTGGGGCGGCACCGACGAGCGGCAATCCATTGCCGCCATCCAGGCCTCCATCGATGCCGGCATTTCCCTGATCGACACCGCACCGGCCTATGGCATGGGGCTTGCGGAAACCATCGTCGGCAAGGCAATTGCCGGCAGGCGCGACAAGGTCGTGCTGGTCACCAAATGCGGACTCGTCTGGCATGTGAATGAGGGTGCCTATTTCTTCCATCAGGATGGCAAGCCCGTTCACCGTTACCTCGGCGCCGCTTCCATCCGGCACGAGGTCGAAGAGAGCCTGAAACGGCTCGAAACCGACTATATCGATCATTACGTGACCCATTGGCAGGACGCCACGACGCCGATTGCCGAAACGGTCGGGGCTCTGGTGCGGCTGAAGGAAGAGGGGAAAATCCGCTCCATCGGGGCAAGCAACGTCTCGCCCGGCGATCTCGAAGCCTATATCGCCACCGGCGCGCTGGATGCCATTCAGGAAGAATATTCCATGGTGAAGCGCGATATCGAGACGACGCTGCTGCCGCTTTGCCGAAAGAATGATGTCTCGGTCCTCAGCTATTCGTCGCTGGCGCTCGGTCTCCTCTCGGGCAAGGTTGGGCCTGAACGGGTCTTTGCGGAAGACGACCAGCGCCACGGCAACCCGCGCTTCAGCCAGGCGAACCGTCAGAAAATCGCGCGGTTGACGGGCGTGCTGGAACCGGTGGCGGCTGCCCACGGGGCTTCGGTCGCGCAGGTGGTAATCGCCTGGACGATTGCGCGACCGGGCATAACATTCTCGCTGTGCGGCGCGCGCGATCCGGCTCAGGCTGTTGAAAACGCCGCAGCGGCACGTCTCCGCCTCACGCAGAATGAGCTGGCACTCATCAGCGCCGGTGTCGCGGAGCATCTTGTGGGGCTCGATAGCTGATTACGTAGGCTGAGACGGGACTTCAGGCGAACAGCGCATCATTTTCGTCCCGTCTCTCACGTCGCTTTAAACGGTCAACAACATTGGGACGCTGGTCATCCGCCAGCGAACGGTACTTCTATGCCCAGTTTTCGCGAGGACGCTCTGCGCCGCATCCGGCTCGATGGTGATTTCGATGCCGTCGTTATCGGCGGCGGCATCAACGGAATCGCCGCCTACCGCGATCTCGCCTTGCAGGGGCTGCGGGTGCTGCTGGTGGAGCGCAACGATTTCTCCTCCGGTTGCAGCGCCGCACCCTCGCGCATGATCCATGGCGGCCTGCGTTATCTCGAAAACGGTGAATTCGGCCTCGTGGCAGAATCGTTGCGGGAGCGGGATGCGCTTCTCAGGCTCGCGCCGCATATGGTTCATCCGCTGCCGACCACGATCCCGATCTTTTCGACTTTCAGCGGCCTGTTCAATGCGGTGGCAACTTTTGCCGGTTCCGGCGGAAAACCCGCAAGCCGGGGCGCTCTCGCCATCAAGGCGGGTCTGTTGCTCTATGATTTCGTCACCCGCAAAAACCGTATCCTGCCCCGTCACGCCTTTCGCGGTGCGCCCGGGACTTTGCAGAATTGGCCGGATTTGACGCCGGAGATCAGATATTCGGCCACCTATTACGATGCGTGGATCAGCCAGCCCGAACGGCTGGCTCTGGAGCTTTTGATCGACACCCGTGCCGATGCGCCGCAAAGCATTGCGCTCAACTATGCGGAGCTTGTCCGTCTTGGCGACGAGTACCATCTTCGGTTGGAGGGCGTGGATGAAGCCCTGCCCATCCGCCCAAGGATCATCGTCAATGCGACCGGCGCATGGATCGACGAGACGATTGGCGCGCTGGCTGCCCCCCCGGCGGCGGAGACAGCAAAACCGACCGTCTCCGGAACCAAGGGATCGCATCTGATCATTGCCAACGAGGCGCTTTTGAAGGCCCTGAACGGCCATATGATCTTCTTCGAGAATGACGATAATCGCGTCTGTATCCTCTTTCCCTATCTCGGCCGGGTTCTCGCAGGCTCAACCGATATCAAGGTGGATCGCCCCGAGCGGGTGCGCTGCGAGCCCGAGGAGCGGGATTATATTCTGGACGCGATCCGGCAGGTTTTTCCGCAGATTGCCATTACCCATTCCGACATTGTTTTCAGTTTCAGCGGCATACGTCCGCTGCCGCGCAGCGATGCCGCCTTTACCGGAAGAATTTCCCGCAGCCATTTCATCCACCGCGTCGCGGGCGATCCGCCGCAGCTCTGCATGATCGGCGGCAAGTGGACCACTTTCAGGGCTTTCGGCGAACAGGTGACCGACGAGGTTCTGGCCTTTCTTGGCCGCAGACGGCTGACCGGCACCATGGACCGCCCGATCGGCGGCGGCAGGAATTTTCCCACCGGCGCCAGCAGCCTGCCCGCCTTGCTGTCGGAGGAGTTTTCGATTGCCGCAGACCGGGCGGAGCATCTGGCTCTGGCTTACGGTTCCCGTGCCTTCGATCTGATGGGTTTTTGCCACGGCCGTGCGGATGATGTGCGGCTTTCAGAAAAATCGCCGATCACGGCCGCGGAGGTGGTCTGGCTGATCCGCTTCGAACACGTGCGCCACCTGACCGATCTCGCCCTGCGGCGCACGACGCTCGCCATCACCGGCGTCATCGATACCGATCTGATCGACGCGACCCTCGCCGTTGCGACCCGCGAGCTTGGCTGGTCGGCCACCCAGGCGGCGGCGGAATGGCAGCGGCTTATCCATGAGCTGGAGACCTTTTATGGGGTCACGCCGGCAATGCTTCAACACAGATGCAAGGAGAATGCATGATGATGCGGATTTCGAAAAAGGCGCGCATGAACCGGCTGTTCCGTAATGGCGGTTGCCTGGATGTGGCCATCGATCACGGGGTTTGCAACGAGCCGAGCTTCCTCGTCGGGCTGGAGGATATGGCGCAGACCGTGGACAGGCTGGTCGAGGCCGGTCCGGATGCCATCCAGATGGCCTATGGACAGGCGGATCTGCTGCAGCAGAGGCCGGAGCGCGACAAGCCGGCCCTCGTCCTGCGTATCGACATGGGCAACCCTTACAATTCCACGCGCCACAGAACCATGTGGTCGCAGCTCCAGAACCATCAGGACCCGATCATCGGTGCGCTGGAAATGGACGCCGCCTGCGTCGTCGTGAACCTGTTCATGCTGCCGGATGAGCCGGAGCTGTTTCGTCAATGCGTCGAAAACATCAGCCGCGTGCGGGCAGATTGCCATCGTTTCGGCATGCCGCTGATGATCGAGCCACTGGTGATGCTGCCCAATGATGTGCGCGGCGGTTATCAGGTGGATGGCGANGCCGAAAAGATCGTCACGCTGGTNCGNCTTGCCTCGGAAATGGGAGCCGATATCATCAAGGCCGATCCGACCAGCGATCCGCATGATTTTCACAAGGTGATCGAAGCCGCGCGGTGCCCGGTGCTGGTGCGGGGCGGGGGGCGTGAGGACTTGCGTAACGTGCTTACGAAATCGGCGGCTCTTGTGGCCGAAGGTGCGAACGGGATGGTTTATGGGCGCAATATTTACCAGCACGACAATCCCAAGGCCGTCGTTGCGGCTTTGATGGCCATCATCCATCAGGGTGCGGGCGGTGAGGAAGCATGGGATATCTATAATCGTGGCTGACAAAAATTACATATTGGGTCTCGATGTCGGCAACACGGTCATCAAGGCCGTGCTGTTCGACACGGAAGGCCGGCAGGTCGCGCAACATGCCATCGACGGACAGTCGACATTTCCCCAGCCCGGCTATGTCGAGCGCGATCTCGAGGAGTTGTGGCGGAACGGCTGCGAGGCGATCCGCCAGCTTCTGGTGAAATCGTCCGTCGATCCCCGCAGCGTCCTGGCCGTGGGCTGCGCCGGCCACGGCAATGGTCTTTACCTTCTGGACAGGGACCAACAGCCCCTGATCGGCATCCAATCGCTCGACAGCCGCGCTGCCGATGTGGCGGCCGAGCTTGACCGGAAAAGCGGAACGCAATTGCAGGCCCGTTGCCTGCAACGGCCATGGCCTGCGCAAACACCCAGCCTTCTGGCCTGGGTGAAGCGACATGCACCTGATCTTTATGCCCGGACCGGTACGGTCCTGTTCTGTAAGGATTTCGTCAATTTCCGCCTGACGGGGTGCCTTGCCAATGATATTTCCGATCTCAGCGGCGCGGGGCTGCTTGCCTTGCCGGAAGCGCGGCTCGACCGCGAGCTTCTGTCACTTTACGATCTTGAGGACGCGTTCGCGTTTTTCCCCCGTCGCGTGGAATCGGCTGACATCGTCGGCCATGTGACGGGCGAGGCTGCGGCGATGACGGGGCTGTCCGAAGGCACGCCCGTCATCGGCGGTTTCTTCGATGTGGTCTCCAGCGCCATGGGGTCGGGTGTCATCAATGCCGGGGAAGCGTCCATCATCGCCGGCACCTGGAGTATCAACCAGGTTTTCGCGGACAGGCCGGTCATCAGTCCCGATGTCTTCATGGTCACCACCTTCGGCCGTGACCGCTATGTCAATATCGAATCCAGCGCCACCTCCGCCGCCAACCTCGAATGGTACGTGCACCGTGTTCGCGGCGACCATGGCGACCACGCCTTCGAGCGCTGCAACGAATTGGTTGGCTCCGTCNCACCNCGCGCCGACGATCCGTTCTTCCATCCGTTCATTTTCGGCTCGCGGCTGGGTGCGGAATTTCGCGGCGGCTTTTACGGCCTNGCGGGATGGCACGGCGAAGGTCACATGTTGCGGGCCCTGTTCGAAGGNGTGTGTTTCGAACATCGCCGCCATATCGGCGTCCTGCGCGAAGCGGGACTGCCGGTGGAAAGCGCCGTGATGTCCGGCGGCGGTTCCCGCAGCCAGCATTGGCCGCAGATCATGGCGGATGTTCTGGAAATTCCGCTGCGTGTCGCGGAGGCCCGCGAGACGGGCGCGCTCGGCGCGGCCATTGGCGCGGCCGTGGCGATTGGGCTTTATCCTGATTATGAGGAGGCGGTTGCGGCGATGACACGGGTTGCGAATGCTTACCGGCCGGATGCTGCGCAAGTCTCGCATTATGGGCGGCGCTATGGTCTCTATGCAGAATTGACCGCGCAGTTGCGTGGCTTCTGGAGCGCTTTGCGGTTACCGCAATAGTCTCCGGCTTCGGCAGAGCGCAATCGCTCGCCTCATCCCTGCGCAGAGCGAAAGTATCTCTGCAGGGGGTGAGGATATCGCGCAATAGTTTGTATATACTTCAATATTGCAACTTTATAAAGTATTGATGTTTGTTTATGGCGCTTGAAAAACAGAACTGAAAGTAAATTTTAAACATAACCTCTTAAGCTCACCCTCCAGCCCGGTCGCCAACAGTTGCGCACGCACCCGTAACTCGCGCCACCGTCGCAGCATAGTTTTGGGGGATGGGACATGCTTTTTAAATCGACAACGGGTCGGAATATTTTTGCGGTTGCCGCATGCGGCGTGTTTGCGACGATCGCGGCCTCGGCCGTGCTGTTTTATCGGTCCATTGAGGATACCAGGGCCAACAGTCTCGAGCGTATGCGGCAGATCGCCCATAGCGAAGCCCTGGCGACCGAAAAGAATATCGGCGGCACGATCCATATCGTCAACAGCCTCGCCTCGGTTCTGGAATCGATGAAGCAGTCAGGCGATGCCGACCGGGGTAAGGCCGATCAGATCATTCATCACATGCTGGCAAACAACCCCGATGTGCTCGGTCTCTGGACCGGATGGGAGCCAAATGCGTTTGACGGCAAGGATGCGGATTTCGCCAACAGGGAGGGGCATGACGCGACCGGCCGGTACATACCCTATTGGGTGCGCAGCGGCGGCAAAATAAGCAATACCGCTTTGACCGACTATGCCACGGCAGGCCCGGGCGATTATTATCAATTGCCCTTCACCCTGAAGAAAACGGTCGTCGTCGAGCCCTATTCCTATGCAATCGACGGCAAGGAAGTCCTGATTACCTCGATCGCCAAGCCGGTTATGGTCGATGGCAAACCTCAGGGGGTTGCCGGCCTCGACCTGTCGCTCGATGAAACAAGCAAGGCGCTTTCGGCGGTGAGGCCCATGGGAACGGGCTTCGTCAGTCTCGTCAGTGGCGGCGGCAAGATCATCAGTCATCCGGATGCGGCGATCATGGGAAAAAGCCTCGCGGATGGCGGCGCGCAGACCGCTGGCTGGGACCAGTTGATTGCAAATCCCGGTGCTGAGCGCGAGATCACCGCTCAGGATGGAACGGCATCCCTCGCCATCGCCTTGCCCGTCATGCTTACCCAGGACATGAAATGGTACGCAATCATCTTGGTGCCGGAAGAAACGGTGTTTGCGCAGCTGCATGCCATGATGCGTGACGCCGCTTTGACCATCGTGACGGCCACCGTACTGCTGGCGCTGGCGGGATGGTTCATCGCGCGGCGGTTCATCGGGCGCATCGCAAACATCATCGATGAGACCGCCCAGATTGCACAGGGAAATCTTCATCTGACATTGAAGGATATCGGGACAAGGGACGAAATCGGCGATCTTGCCCGCTCTCTCGATGTTCTGCGCGAAAACAATCGGCAGAAGGCCTCGCTGGAACAGCAGGCCGAGACCAACCGCACGCTTGGTGAAGAGGAGCGTGCGGCCCGGGAACGCAGGGCCGCCGATGAGGCGGGCAGCATCCGCTTTGCCGTCGACAGCCTGGCTTATGCGCTGGCGAAGCTCGCTGACGGCGACCTGTCCTGCCGTATCAACAATCCCTTTGTCGAGCAGCTCGACGCGGTGCGTGGCGATTTCAACGGCTCGGCCGGGAAATTGCAGGACGCGCTTCTGCGGGTATCGGAAAACGCCTCCGGCATCGACGCCGGCGCCAATGAAATCAAGGCGGCGTCNGATGATCTGGCGCGGCGAACGGAGCAGCAGGCTGCGGCCGTTGAAGAAACCGCTGCGGCCCTTGAAGAGATTACGACAACGGTAAAAGACGCCGCGAACCGTGCGCATGAGGCGGGCCGGCTGGTTTCCCGCACGCGCATCGGTGCGGAACGGTCGGGTGAGGTCGTGCGCCAGGCCGTGATGGCGATGGAGCGGATCGAGAAATCGTCGAACGAGATTTCCAGCATCATCGGCGTAATCGATGAGATCGCCTTCCAGACGAATTTGCTGGCGCTGAATGCCGGGGTGGAAGCGGCACGTGCCGGTGAGGCGGGCAAGGGTTTTGCCGTGGTGGCGCAGGAAGTGCGGGAGCTTGCCCAACGCTCCGCCGCCGCGGCGAAGGAAATCAAGTCGCTGATCACCAAGTCGAACCAGCAGGTNGAAGAGGGCGTGCATCTNGTCGGCGATACCGGNAAGGCGCTCGATGTCATCGTTGCCGAAGTGCAGGAGATCAACCAGCANGTCGCCGCGATCGTGGAATCCGCGCAGGAACAATCGTCCGGCCTNCAGCAGATCAACGTCGCCGTCAACCAGATGGATCAGGACACGCAGAAAAATGCCGCGATGGTCGAGGAGATGACCGCCGCNAGCCACACGCTGGCAACGGAGGTCGATGCGCTGAACCGGCTGCTCGGCCAGTTCGAACTCGGTCAGGGAACAGGTGTGCATCGGGGGTCTCTGAAGGCGGCCTGACTGGGCGCCCTGAGCGGCCGTGTCCATCAGCACCGATGGGCACGGCGGGCAAATGGAAGATGGACTTTGTCTGCAAATTGAGCATCTTATTTCCTGCAAGCAAGTAATGGGATGATCAACAGCAGATGGATATCAGGCGCCTGAAATCGTTTATCACGATTGTCGACATGGGTAGCATAACCAGAGCGGCCGATGTGCTGCATATTGCCCAGCCGGCGCTCAGCCAGCAGCTGGCAAGCATCGAGGAGCATTTCCGCCAGAAACTGCTGACCCGAAGCCAGCAGGGCGTGGTCATGACCGATGCCGGCAAGGTCGTCTACAGGCATGCGCAGGTCATTTTGCGGCAGATGGAGCAGGCGCAGGCGGAGGCGCTCGAAGCAGGCGCTGTGCTTTCCGGCAAGGTATCGGTGGGCCTTGCGCCCTTCAGCAGCGCCGCCACGCTTTCGCTGCGTCTGATGGAGGAAACCAAGCGGCTTCATCCCGGCATTCTGCTGCACATCACGGAAAGCGTCAGCCAGCCCTATAGCCAGATGATCATGAATGGCCGTCTGGAAATGGGTTTGATCCACGGCACCGGGCCGATCCGTGGCGTCAAGTTCACGCCTTTATTGCGTGAGGAATTCGTGCTGGTCGTGCATCGCAGCTTTGGCGTGGAGCCCGGCGATGCGCCGATCACAGTTGCTGATCTGGCATATCTGCCCTTTCTTCTGCCGCCTACCTATAATTTCGTGCGCCGGGCAATCAATCTCGCCTTCACCCGCAGCCGCAAGGATCTGCTCGTGATGGCGGAGCTGGAATCGGTAAGGACCATCGCACGTGGTGTGGATGCCGGGCTTGGCGCGACCATAACGCCCAAGGCCATCGCCGACCGCATCGTGGCGGAATCCAATGAGGACATCGTCGTCCGGCAGATCGCCAGCCCGATGATCGAGGAAACGCTGTCCTTCTGCGTATCGGACAATACGCCGCTCTCCGAGCCCGCGCTTGCCGTGAAGGAGATATTGCTGCAACTGGCCGAGACCCTGAAATAAAAGGCTCAGACCGGTTCTAAAGCCACGCGCGGCACAATCCTTCTGTACCGCGCGCAGAAAAGATCAAAGCATGGCTTCCTTACGGCAGTTCACCAGCAATTCGGCCACCGAAAGGTTGTTCGGCAGGCGAAGCAGGGTTTCCACCATTTCGGCGAGATCCTCCGGCTGGGTCATGTCCTCGCGGCTGACTTCCGTTTCGCCGACGGTCATATCGGTTGCGATATAGCCAGGGCAAAGCGCGGTGGCGCGCACGCCGCTGTCCCACAA
>Ga0058692_1000403_pt1 | contig 20443 bp, 20 predicted proteins | sample AgamicAtAmrz_FD_55216 | JGI IMG/M metagenome (GOLD analysis project Ga0058692, IMG submission 55216) | Agave microbial communities from Guanajuato, Mexico - At.Am.rz | ecosystem: Host-associated > Plants > Roots > Rhizosphere | place: Guanajato, Mexico | collected 2012-06-07 | reverse complement strand
AATTTCTTGCATGAGGGGTAAAGACTCCAGACCGGGCTAATTAAGCTAAAAACAAGGGTTCTGAGTATACCTGCGCCACTTCTCATGTACAGACGCTAAGCAACCAGAGTTACGATTTGTGCGTCATTTTCCAAAAAAAATTGCCGTATCGCAAAAATGGCGTAACGCTTATGCGGGATCGGGATAAATGCCGACATCTTTCGAAAAGGAAATCCCATGGCGTTACGCTGGTAAGCGGCTGTTCATCGTGGAATAATCACTGGCCTATGAAGGGAAAAGCGACTGTTTTAGCCACAAGGACCCGTCACAGCGGAAAAAAACACCCGTTGCCTGGACGCCTGTCCGTTCTCTCCTTCAGCCTGCTTTGCGCGGGCGTTCTGTTATTGCCCGCCGCTGCGTACAGCGCTGACGACAGTAAATCGCAGCTGAAATCTATCCAGCAAGATATCGCCGAAAAAGAGAAAAGCGTTAAAGCGCAAAAACTCCAGCGCAGCCAGCTGCTCGATCAGCTGCAAAGCCAGGAAAAAGTGATTGCGCAGGCCAGCCGTCAGCTACGTGAAACCCGCAATAGTCTCAATGCGCTTAACGGCGAAATCAGCCAGCTCACCGCCTCCATCGCCCGTCTCGAGAAGCAACAGGCGCAGCAGGAAAGCCTGCTGTCGCAGCAGCTGGATGCGGCCTTCCGTCAGGGCAAACACAACGGCGTACAGCTGTTGCTCGGCGGTGAAGAGAGCCAGCGCAGCGAACGTATTCTTGCCTATTTCGGCTACCTTAACGACGCACGCCAGCAGAGCATTGACGCGCTGCAAAAAACTCGTCAGACGCTGGGTGAGCAAAAAGCGTCGCTGGAGCAGAAACAGCAGCAGCAAAAAAGCCTGTTAGCCCAGCAGCAAGGTCAGCAGGAGAAGCTGCAGCAGGCGAGCACGGCGCGGAAGAAAACGCTGAGTGCGCTGGAAAACGCGCTGGAAAAAGATCAGGCCGATCTGGTGGAGATGCGCCAGAACGAAAGCCGCTTACAGGACAAAATCGCCAGGGCTGAACGCGAAGCGCGTGAACGCGCAGCACGTGAGGCGCGTGAAGCAGAAAAGGTGCGNCAGCGCCANGCNCANGCCAAAGCCAAAGGCTCTACCTATCAGCCGACACAGAGCGAGCGCGAACTGGTGGCCCGCACCGGCGGCCTCGGTCGTGCAGGCGGTCAGGCGCTCTGGCCGGTACGCGGTCGTATCGAACATCGCTTTGGCGAACAGCTTCAGGGCGAACTGCGCTGGAAAGGGTTAGTCATTGATGCGCCGGAAGGATCGGAAGTGAAAGCAATCGCCGATGGCCGCGTATTGATGGCGGACTGGCTACAGGGTTATGGGCTGGTTGTCGTGCTGGAGCATGGCAAAGGGGATATGAGCCTGTACGGTTATAACCAGAGTGCGCTAGTGAGCGTTGGTGCTCAGGTGAAGGCAGGACAGCCTGTTGCCCTTGTGGGCACCAGCGGCGGCCGCGGCACGCCATCGCTCTATTTTGAAATCCGACGTCAGGGACAGGCCGTCAATCCACTCCCGTGGTTAGGAAGATAAGTGTTGTTTCAACGTCGCCATCTCGCCGCTGCTATTAGCGGACTGCTATTAAGCTATGCTGCCCATGCAGGCAAACTCGCCATCGTAATTGATGATTTTGGCTATCGCCCTGCGGAAGAGAACAAAGTACTGCAAATGCCCGCCGCGATTTCAGTCGCGGTGCTGCCAAATGCGCCCGCTGCACGTCAGATGGCGACCAAAGCGCATCAGGGCGGGCATGAAGTACTGATCCATCTGCCGATGGCACCGCTCAGCAAGCAACCACTGGAAAAAGATACTCTGACACCGGAGATGAGCAGCGAGGAGATTGCGCGTATTCTGCGCAGCGCGGTGAATAACGTGCCTTATGCTGTTGGTCTGAACAACCATATGGGCAGCAAAATGACCTCTAGCCTGCCCGGTATGCAGAAAGTCATGCAGGCGCTTAATCAGTATAATTTCTACTTTCTCGACAGCATGACCATTGGCAACAGCCAGTCGGTGCCTGCCGCGCAAGGCACGCATGTGAAGGTACTGAAGCGCCGCGTGTTTCTCGACGATAGCCAGGACATTAACGCCGTGCGTCAGCAGTTTGCGCGCGCGGTGAAGCTGGCGCAGCGTGATGGCTACGCGATCGCCATCGGCCATCCGCATCCCAACACGGTACGCGTGCTTCAGCAGATGCTGCCGACACTGCCCGCAGATATTACGCTGGTGCGTCCGAGCCAGCTGCTAAATGAGGCGCTGCGCGGTGGCGCAACGCCGGCGAAACCGCAGCAGCCGTCGCGTCCGCAGAAGCCGGGCTTCCAGCCGCCGGGGCTGTGTAAGGTGCAGCCGCAGCCGGTTCCGGCGACGAAGGCGCTTGGCGTGGTTTGGGAGAGCATTGCCTCCAGCTTGCCAGTAACAACCATCAGGCAACTGTTTTAATATCAGTTTGAAAATGTAATAACGGCCTCGCGTGGCTTGTTATCCGTTGCGCATCCCCTATGATGGATGCGCAATTTCGCACGCCGGGGAAGTTTGTCCCGCTCAATTTTCTGTGAATAGTCGCTGTTAATGCCAATGAAACCGAAAAAAAAGATATATTTCATCAACGCCGTTATCGCTCTCTACTCGCTGTTTAACGGACACAGAAAAAAGCCTGCACTGAGCCGGGATCTTGAATTTAAACGTATCGCCATTTATTCCACCACGGCGTTAGGCGATCTTTTATTTAACACCCCTGCCATTAAGGCAATAAAGAAACGCTATCCGCAGGCAAAGATCCTCTTTGTCACTAGCCAGAAAAACAGTGCGCTTGTGCAGGGAAGCCCCTGGTTTGATCAGGTTGAGGTCTGGGATAATAAAATTAAAAACATGCACAACCTGCTGAAAAAGCTCTGGGTATTCAAACCTGAAATCACCTTTATTCTACATGCCAATATTTATTACGATATCTTGTGCGCGAAACTCTCCGGCTCAACCTATATCGTTCGCGATAATTTCTTACAGGATCCCAAAGTGTTAAACCGCTGGCTGGATAGCTACTCACAGCCGGAAGATACGCACATTATTCAAAGAAAGTTAAATACGCTGGCACATTTAGGCTGCGATACCACTGATATTAGTATGGCTTTTCCGCTTGCTATCGCTATGCCGCCGAAACCGCAGGAAAAACGCCGTATCGGCTTTCAAATGGGAGCCTCCAAGCCCGACCGCTGCTGGCCGGTAGAACGTTTTGTACAACTGGCCACATTGATTTTAGCGGCAGATCCGCAGGCAGAAATTGTATTAACCGGCGCGCGTCAGGATGCCAGGCTAGAGCAGGAATTTATAACATTATTACCTGAGGCGCTGCGCAACAATATGACTTCTTTGATCGGCAAAACCAGCCTGATTGAGCTCATCCAGCAGATCGGCACTTTTACGCTGCTGGTCACCGGCGACACCGGTCCGCTGCATCTGGCCATTACCGCGCAAACGCCGACGCTTAGCCTGTATGTGGGCGCTAATCCGCGTCACACTGGTCCCTATCAGGATCCGCATCTGCATAAAACTATTCGGATTGAGCCCCAAGCTGAAGATGACGCGACGTTGCCGCTGCGGAAAATCAGCGCTGAATCTGTCTTTGCGCAGATCCAGTCGCTGTTGCGTTTCTGAGTATCTTAGTCCTGACGACCAATCTGATCAGGGCGGCGCCCGGCCATAACAACCGCCAGCGGCAACCAAAACAGCACCCAGGATTCGCTGGGAGAGCCAATAACGAACATACCCTGCGTAATAAAGAACATAAGCGAGAAGCAATAGAGCATTGCTTCCAGCGCCATTCCTTGATGGAAGCGCCGCCAGGCGCAGCCTAATCCTGCTACGATAACGCCTGCCAGCAATATCAGCCCAACGATACCGCCTTTTAACAACGTGCCAAAATAAACGCTGTGTGCCGTTGTAACGACATCACCCAGGCTATTGGTGAATGAGAGCGTTTTATCGAATCCCCAGCCCAACCAGGGTTTCTGCTCTGCGAGCTCAAACGCATTTTGCCAGATACCAAAGCGCACATAGCTCTGCTGATAGGCGTCGATTAGCCGCTGGGAGTACTCACTGCCATAACCTGTGAAATAGAAAAAGAGACCAATAAAGAGTAAACAGGCAGCGGTGGAAAGAATATGTCGCAGATGGATATGTTTATATTTGGCAAAAAGCAGGAAAGAAGAGGCGATCAACGCCAGCAGCGGTCCGCGGCTTTGCGTAAGTAACAGGCCAATAAACAGCAGTGTGGCGGGCAGATAAGACCAGTGTTTACCGCTTTCTCGCGCAATGATCAGTGCGCTGATAATACCAATAGCAAAATAGCCGCCCAGGTCGATAACATTGCTGGGCGCGCTAAAGAATCCATTTTCAAGGCGCCCGGTCAGCAGCGTACTTTTATCAACAAAAATAAAGGTCAGGATTAAAAGCGTGAAAGTGGCAGCAAAGATTATTGCGTGCACCGTTAATACACCGTAATTTTTTATCAGGTGTTTAATCATCAGCATAAAAAACAGGATATAGATGCCGTGTTTCAAAGCAGAAGAGAACTTGCCCTCTCCATCGCTCCATAGGGTACTCAGGCTAAAATAAAGCAGGAAAAGGCTGATGCATATCAGCGGCACTTTTAGATCCTGAATAAATACTTTAAACCGCTGCCGATCGGCTAAAAAAACAACGGCCATCAAGATTAACGACAGATAAAAAAAGTTGCTAACTTTGCCCTGTGAAGGGAATAGCGGCATTAAAAACAAAAACGCCATAAAGGAAAAGGAGGCAATTTTTACTATCAGCATACGTCTGGACTCAGAGATCATTCAGCGACACCTTTTCGAAAATTTCGCTTTCCAGCGCACTATTCAGCGACAAATTATAAACCACAATGTTTTCCTCTTTCATGATCCGACTGGCATGTGAGAATGAAGGTTTAATTAATGACAGGAAACAGGTTTCAAGCAGGCTCGGCATGACGTCAGTTTCTTTTTCGTAAAAACGCGGAGAAGAGAAATTGGTCATATCCACACCGGCAATCAGGATAGTCTTTGCGCCTAAATAGCAGGCGATTTGCAACGCCCAGTAGGCGACCGTACCGGCATCGATAACACCGTGCCGAATATCCCGGCAAAAACCGATTTGGCTGTTTGCAGGATCGACGATCAATCCAGGAATAAGCGAGCTTTTTGCAGCGTAATCGGCAGGTTTAATCAGCGGTTGAAAGATCTTATGTCTGACATCTTCAATAATGGCGAGACGGCATTTTACCGCCTCGCAACCCAGAGCGCTGAATATATCATGCAGGCAATGAACGGTAATAAACAGCAGTAATTCACGGTCCTGGATAACCTGTTTAACAATCTCCTGCCGGTCTGCGACAAAATCACGATCAACGATTACGTAATAATCGAATTTAATGCGATCGCGCAGGTGGTAAGCCCCATTAACACCCAGCGAACTAAACTGCGACAGCTTCTGCGTATCCAGCGTCTTGACTGACGGCCCGGTCGCCACAATAGTCAGAGGCGCGTGATGGCTGGCGCGCAGCATTGACAGATCTTCAATCGCAACCGGCCTGCCTTTCCAGACCAGCGAACTGATATGCCCTTCCGGCGCACGCTTTATTTTTACGTGCGGCCATAAATTTTCACTGTGCCGGTAAACGCGTGGATGGGTATAACGATAAATCTGTTTCCAGAGCGATCCCATTCAAAATAATTCCCTGAGCTTAACGAACACCTGGTCGGCATCGATCGAATCCATATTGCCATTGCTGGCTTTTAATGCCTGCTGATTCTGCCCATATCCCCCAATCAACCCCGGATCTGTCGGCCCATAAAGCGTGATATTTGGGCGGTCCAGCGCTGCCGCCAGATGGCTCAAGCCAGTATCCACCGAGACGATTGCTTTTGCGCCTGCCAGTTCACGGGCAACCGCGTCCAGCGTCAGTTTCGGTAGCACCTCAACGTAGTCAAAACCGTCTGCAAGACGCTGCGCACGCTGATNTTCATGTTCAGCGCCCCAGGGCAGTTTAATGCGCAGCCCGGTAGGCTGTAGCAGGCNGATCAGCTCGCGCCAGTGGCTTTCCGGCCAGTGCTTGTTGTCGCGCGTTGTGGCGTGGAGAAACACCAGATAGGGTGCGATATCCTGCGACACATCCTGAAGAAAATGCGCGGCAATAGCGTAGTCGCCCTGGGTTTCCGGTTTTTCATAACCCAGGCTTTTTGCGAACAGCTCACGCGTGCGCTCTACCGCATGCTGCTTTTTATCGATCTCGTGGCGTTGATCGTACCACCAGCTGGCGAAAGGCTCGCGCGCGCTGCGGCTATCCTGGCCGTGCTTAACGCCTCTGGCCAGGCGCGTGACCAGCGCGGCACTCTTGATCAGGCCCTGCGCATCAATGATCACGTCATACTGGCGTGACTGTAAATCGCGCTTAAAGCTCACGCGCTCTTCACGCTGCTGGCTGCCGAACCAGTGTTTACGCCAGCGACGAATGGCAACCGGCAGGACTTTGTCCACCGCCGGATGCCAGGTTGGGATCTGGGCAAAATTTTCTTCCACTACCCAGTCAAAGCGGATGCCAGGGATCGCCTGCATGGCGTCGGTTAAAGCGGGAAGCGTATGAAGCACATCGCCCATCGACGACGTTTTGACGATCAGGACGTGCATGCCGTCTCCTGCGGATGCGCCAGCAGTTCGTTCAGTTCCTGATGAACGCGCTGCGGCTGGATGTCGATCAGGCTTTGATGATAGCCCTGCTCGGCATCACCTTTGCGCACTTTATGGTAGCCGCTAATCAGACGGATAATGCGCACCTGCTTTGAAAGCGGCGGCGTGAAATCGGGGCTGCTTGGGCCGTACAGCGCCACCAGCGGACGGTTAAGCGCAGCAGCGATATGCATTAGCCCGGAATCGTTGCTGACCACCGCATCGCAGCGCGCAATTAAAATAACCGCCTGCTCAAGCTGCGTTTCACCTGCCAGGTTGCGGCAGTAGTGGCGCGCCTCTGCAGNCAGCGCCGCGATAATCTCGTCGCCACAGGCGCGATCTTTTGCCGANCCGAACAACACAATCTGCTTGCCTTCAGCAATCANCTGCTGCGCCAGCGCGGCATAATGGTAATGCGGCCAGCGTTTCGCCGGGCCAAATTCCGCGCCAGGACAAAAACCGATCAGCGGCCGCTCAGCCGACAGCTGAAACTGGGCGGCGGTCTCGATCATCTCATGTTCTTCGACCTGAAGCTGTGGCCAGAGCAGCGGCTGCGGCAGCTGTTGCGCCGAAGCAACCGGCGTATCGTATGCCAGCGCGATATAACGCTCCACCATCAGCGGAAACGCCGCTTTATCCAGCGCGCGCGCATCGTTAAGCAAGCCGTAACGCATTTCACCACGCCAGCCGACACGACGTTTGATTCCAGCGAAGAAAGGTACCAGCGCCGATTTGAAGGAATTTGGCAGCACATAGGCGCGGTCGTAGCCACTGGCGCGCAGCGTTTTACCGATGCGGCGGCGTTCGCCAATCGCCAGTGCGCCGTGACCCAGCGGCATTGCCAGCGCCTGGTTAACTTCTGGCATGCGCGACAGCAAAGGACGGCACCAGGCGGGTGCCATCACGTCAATCATCGCGTCAGGATGTTGAGCCTTGAGGGTGCGATAGAGACTTTGCGACATCATCATATCGCCGACCCACGACGGGCCAATTACCAGAATTTTCATCGCCGGTACGCGTTCCTTATGCGCTGCGGTTCAGCCAGGCCATATAGTCGGCCACGCCCTGCGCCACGGTTTTAAAGGGTTTGTCATAGCCCGCCGCGCGCAGGTTAGTCAGGTCCGCCTGGGTGTATGCCTGATAGCGGCCTTTCAGTTTGTCCGGGAAAGGGATGTACTCGATCTGCCCTTTCTGATGAAATTTCAGCACCGCGTCCGCCACTTCCTGGAATGACTCGGCACGGCCGGTGCCGCAATTATAGATGCCAGAAATGTTATTTTCCCAACACCACAGGTTCACCGCCACCACGTCATCAACGTGGATAAAGTCGCGCTTAAAGCCGTCGCTGCCTTCAAACAGTTTTGGGTTTTCGCCAGCAGCGATTTGCGTATTGAGGTGGAACGCCACGCTCGCCATGCTCCCCTTGTGGCCTTCGCGTGGGCCGTACACGTTGAAGTAGCGGAAACCACAGACCGGCGATTCCGCTTCTGGCAGGATCTGACGCACATAGTGGTCGAACAGCATTTTTGAGTAGCCGTAGACATTCAGCGGCTGCTCATATTCACGCTTTTCGATGAAGTTGTCGTTGCGGCCGCCGTAGGTCGCCGCAGAGGAGGCATAAAGGAACGGGATTTCACGCTCGAGGCAGTAGTGCAGCAGATCTTTAGAGTACTGATAGTTGTTATCCATCATGTACTTGCCGTCCCACTCGGTGGTGGCAGAACAGGCGCCTTCATGGAATACCGCCTCAATCGGGCCAAAATCTTCGCCCGCCGCGATATAGGTCAGAAACTCTTCTTTATCCATGTAGTCGCTGATATCCAGGTCGGCCAGATTGACGAACTTGGTGCCGTCCTTCAGGTTGTCGACCACCAGAATATCGCTAATGCCGCGATCGTTAAGCGCCTTGACGATATTGCTGCCAATCATTCCTGCGCCGCCGGTGACGATAATCATGTGCTGTACCTTAAAAGTTGTGGGTGTGAAACAGGCGGTTTCACGCGCTCATGTCTCACATCATAACATTTCATCTCGGTGCAGGCAGCCAGATGACTCTGACACGATGCCTTTCCTCCCTTCCCTGACGTGAACTATGCTGCAAAATTCACATTCTCCTGGTCGATTTATCGTTAGCACCCCTCTCCTTCAGTAAGATGTGCCAAATTTCCGCTATCTGAGGAGAACAATGATGCCAGCGCAATTTTATCAGCAGATCCGCCAGCAGCTAGACACAGCGCACCAGGAAGGGTTGTTTAAGCAGGAGCGCATCATCACATCCGCTCAGCGTACCGATATCGAGGTCGGTGAGGGCGAACACGTTATTAATTTCTGCGCCAACAATTACTTAGGGCTGGCCAATCATCCGGCGCTGATTCAGGCAGCGAAAGAAGGTATGGATTCACACGGCTTTGGCATGGCGTCGGTGCGCTTCATTTGCGGCACGCAGGATATCCACAAGCAGCTGGAGAAACAGCTGGCCGCCTTTCTCGGCATGGACGATGCCATTCTCTACTCCTCATGCTTCGACGCCAACGGCGGCCTGTTTGAAACCCTGCTGGATGCAGAGGACGCTATTATCTCCGATGCGCTGAATCATGCCTCCATCATTGACGGCGTACGGCTCTGCAAGGCGCAGCGCTATCGCTACGCCAATAACGATATGCAGGCGCTGCGTGCCTGCCTGGTAGAAGCACGAGAAAAAGGTGCGCGCCATATCCTTATCGCTACTGACGGCGTCTTTTCCATGGACGGCGTGATCGCCAACCTGCGCGCTATCTGCGATCTTGCCGACGAGTTTAATGCGCTGGTGATGGTTGATGATTCGCATGCGGTCGGTTTTGTCGGCGCGGCGGGACGCGGCACGCATGAATATTGCGACGTGATGGGCCGTGTCGACATTATTACCGGCACGCTGGGCAAAGCGCTGGGTGGCGCATCCGGTGGCTACACCGCCGCGCGCGCTGAAGTAGTTGAATGGCTGCGCCAGCGCTCGCGCCCCTACCTTTTCTCCAATTCGCTGGCTCCCGCCATTGTTGCCGCCTCTATCCGCGTGCTCGACCTGCTGAGCGAAGGCGATGGCTTGCGTCAGCGCCTGTGGGACAACGCGCGCTTCTTCCGTGAGAAGATGACAGCGGCCGGTTTTACCCTGGCCGGAGCCGATCACGCCATTATCCCCGTGATGCTGGGCGAAGCGAGCGTGGCGCAGGAGTTTGCGCGTTTGCTCCAGCAGGAAAGCATCTACGTTACCGGCTTCTTCTATCCCGTTGTGCCACGCGGCCAGGCGCGCATCCGCACGCAGATTTCGGCGGCGCATACCCAGCAGCAGCTGGAACGCGCGGTCGACGCCTTTACCCGCATTGGCAAACAGCTCGGCGTTATCGCCTGAGGAGCCCAGAATGAAAGCCTTAGCCAAACTTCACGCCCGGGAAGGCATCTGGATGGTGACCGATGCGCCGATCCCGGAACCTGGCCATAACGATTTACTGATTAAAATCCGCAAAACCGCTATCTGCGGCACCGATATCCATATCTACAACTGGGATGACTGGTCGCGTAAAACCATTCCAGTGCCGATGATTACCGGGCACGAATACGTGGGCGAAGTGGTGGCCATCGGCCAGGAGGTACGCGGCTTTACTATCGGCGATCGCGTCTCTGGTGAAGGGCATATTACCTGCGGGCACTGCCGCAACTGCCGTGCCGGGCGCACCCATTTGTGCCGTAACACTATCGGCGTAGGCGTTAACCGCCAGGGCTGCTTTGCCGAATATCTGGTGATCCCGGCGTTCAACGCTTTCCGCATTCCCGACAATATCCCCGACGAGCTTGCCGCGATTTTCGATCCGTTCGGCAATGCGGTGCACACCGCGCTGTCGTTTGATCTGGTGGGCGAAGATGTGCTGATCTCCGGCGCAGGTCCTATCGGGATTATGGCCGCGGCGGTATGTAAACACGTTGGCGCACGCAACGTGGTGATCACTGACATCAATGACTACCGCCTTGAGCTGGCGCGCTCAATGGGCGTGACGCGCGCGGTGAACGTGGCGCAGGAAAACCTTCGCGACGTGATGCGTGAGCTGGGCATGACGGAGGGGTTTGATGTCGGTCTGGAGATGTCCGGCGCACCGCCTGCATTCCGCACGCTGCTGGAGGTCATGAACCACGGTGGACGTATCGCTCTGCTGGGCATTCCACCGGGCGAAATGGCAATCGACTGGAACCAAGTGATTTTCAAAGGGCTATTTATCAAAGGCATCTATGGCCGTGAAATGTTTGAAACCTGGTACAAGATGGCGGCGCTGATCCAGTCAGGGCTCGACCTGACGCCGATTATCACGCATCGCTACCCTATTGATGATTTCCAGCAGGGCTTCGACGAGATGCGCTCCGGGCGCTCAGGAAAAGTGGTGCTGAGCTGGGATTAAAACCCATAGGCTCTTCCCTCCCAGCCACCCGCTTCTCAGGATTTTCAGCTACCTGCAAGACCTGGCGACATTAATGCCAGGTATTGCTGGCAAACCACCGGCGTATCGAAAGCGGAGAAATCGCTCTGCGTCAGGTCAGGCGGCTGCTGGTAAATCTCCAGCATCGCATTTGCCAGAGAAACGGGATTAAGATCGGCCAGCCCGCGCGCCAGTTCGCCCTGCAACAACGAAACCGGGCCGCCTGGGCAGCGCGTGCTGACTACCGGCGTGCCGCACAGCATCGACTCGATCAGCACATTGCCAAAGCCCTCGCTGTCGGAGCTGACCACCAGCAGGCTGGCACGTGCCATCCAGGCATAGGGATTGTCAGAAAATCCCTGAAAAATCACGCGGTGCTCAATGCCCAGCTCTTTGGCCTGCGCACGCAGTACTGCCGTTTTTTCCGCACTTCCCTTGCCCAGCAGCACCAGCGGTATCGCCAGATCGGTCAGCGCATAAGCCTGTAACAGGCGGTCATGGCGTTTGGTTTCATGGAACCGGCCAACGTGCAGGATAAATTCACTGGCGGGTGGCGTAAGCGGTGCCTGCGCCAGCGACTTAATGGTCGCAATATCGAAAGGATTCGCAATAACGGCTTCGCGGCGCAGGCTGACGCCAAACGCGCTCTTCAAATCCTCCAGCGCATAGGCGGAAACACCAATAACGTTACGCTGCTGGTAAACCCGCTGGATCTTGCGCGCCTTGAGCCAGCGAGACAGCCCGCTGCGGTGTCCCAGATAAGACGCAGAAAACACGCCATGCAGACAGAACCAGGTCTTCTCCGCCTTTACGGCGGCACAGCGCCTGACAATGCGGTCGGTCTTGTGCAGATGCGAGACGATCAGATCAAATTCACCGTCGGTGCGCTCCGCTGCCTGCACCGCCTTATCCAGCTGGCGCGCACGGCGTCCCAGCTCTGTTAGCTTACGCAAAGGATGACGACAACGATCCTCAATAACCTGATAATCCAGGCCCGCAGGCAGCGCATATTCACAAACCTTGCGCAGCGAGAACAGAGAAACGCGGTGTCCGGCCGCCAGCAGACCCGCCACCAGCGTTATCACCACTTTTTCCGCGCCGCCGCCGGGCAGGCCATCGATCACCATCAGGATGCGTTTCGACAAAATATTTCCTTATTGACTGAGAAAAGTCCGCCATTTGCCCGGCTATAGTACGGAAGCGCCGACGGGCAGTAAATCGCGCTGACGCCAGCGTCACCATTACGTAACACTTTGCGCCAGCTTACGGCCAGGCGTACTATTGCGCCTTTGCAGGGCGTTCAGGAAGACACTATGACACAGCCATCATTCCTTATTACCATTGATACTGAAGGCGATAACCTCTGGCGCAACCATCGCACCATTACCACGCGCAATACTGCCTTTTTGCCGCGCTTTCAGTCGCTGTGTGAACGCTTTGGCCTGAAGCCAACCTGGCTGACCAACTACGAAATGGCGGTTGATCCCGCTTATGTAGAATTCGCCCGCGATGTCATTACCCGCAACCAGGGCGAGGTGGGTATGCATCTGCATGCCTGGAATAGCCCGCCGGAAGCGCCATTAACCGATGATGACTGGCGCTGGCAGCCTTACCTGATTGAATATCCTGACGACGTGCTGCGCGCCAAAGTCGCCTTTATGACGCAGCTGCTGGAAGAGACATTCCAGACCAAAATGCGCAGCCACCGCGCGGGCCGCTGGGCTTTTGACGAACGTTATGCGGCAGCGCTGACGGAACTGGGCTATCTGGTCGACTGTTCCGTTACGCCGCGCGTTAACTGGCGCTTTAACCGTGGCGCACCGCAGGGCAACGGCGGCACGGACTACACGCACTTTCCACACAACGCCTACTTTATCGATCCTCGCGACATTTCTCGTCCTGGTAATTCACCCTTACTGGAAGTGCCAATGAGCATTCAGTATAAATATTCTCCACTGATGAGCGCGTTTAAACAGGGTATTTATAAGCTGCGCGGCAAACAGCGCAGCCCGGCGGTTTACTGGCTGCGCCCGTCCGGCGGCAATGTGGCGAGCATGAAACGCGTCATTGAACAGTCGCTGGCAGAAGGCCAGGATTACGTCGAGTTTATGCTGCACTCGTCGGAATTTATGCCAGACGGCAGCCCAACGTTTAAAAATGAGCAGGACATTGAACGTCTTTATGAGGATCTGGAAGCGCTCTTCAACTGGGTTGGCCCGCGTTTTAAGGGACGCACGCTGACGGAATATCACACCAGCTTTACGCAGGCTCGCCGCCAGAACTAAGCAGGCTGGCCTGCTGACTAGAATTACAGGCCGCTTTTTTCACTAACCGCATGAAATGCGTTTAAAAAAGCTTACCAGCCCTCATAATAAGCCAGACGTTTTTTAAAGCGCATTATTACGATACGGCTGGCGTTAAAGGATGTCGTCAGAATTTCTAAAGCACTAACTAAAAAAACAGAGCTTATGCCTTTATCTTCAACTCCACCGCTGCTCAGCATCATCTCTCCCATGTACAACGCAGGCGAGATGTTTGATGCCTTTATGCAGTCGCTGCTGGCGCAGACGCTGACCTCGCTGGAAATCATTATCGTCGACGACGGCTCTACCGACGATTCCGGCGCGCGCGCCGATGCGTATGCGGCTCAGTACCCACATATCCGGGTGATCCATCAGGAAAATGGTGGTGTGTCGCGCGCGCGCAATGCCGGGCTGCATATTGCACGCGGTAAGTATGTGACCTTTCCCGATGCCGACGACACCATGCAGCCCGAGATGTACAAGACGCTGGTTGAGATGGCAGAGCAGGACGATCTCGACGCTGCNCAGTGCAACGCTGAGTGGTTCTTTCAGCGCGACCAGCGTACGCGTCCCATGATCCCGCTGGATCGGCTGCGCAGCACGCCGGTGCTGAAGGGTGCCGAATGGCTCAATACTGCGCTGAAAACGCGACGCTATCTGCATGTGGTCTGGCTGGGCATCTATCGTCGCTCGCTGATCGAGCAAAAGCAGCTGGCGTTCGAGCCGGGTCTGCACCATCAGGATATTCCCTGGACCACCGAATTTATGTTTAACGCGCAGCGTGTCCGCTATACCGAGCAGATTTTTTATCGCTACTACCTGCACGACGCCTCTATCAGCAACCGCAAGCGCACCGGCCAGCGCAATGTCGAGTATCAGCGCCACTATTTGAAAATTGCCCGCATGCTGGACGAGCTAAACGCGCGCTATAAAGCGAGCGTGCGGATCTACCCGGCTTTTCACGCGCAGATCACCCATGAAGCGCTCAGCGTCTGCCACTGCGTGCGACGCGAGCCCGATCCGGCCGCGAAGCAGGCGATTATCCGTGATATTTTTGCCAGCAAAACCCATCTGCGTATGCTGCGCAACGCGCGCGGCATCAAACAGTGGTATCAGCTGCTGCTGTGGCTGGTTCGACTCTGGCGCTGGCGCGACAAATAACCGTCGCCGCAGGTTTAACCACCGAAGGGTTTGCCCTACAATCGGCTCACTGAAAATTAAGAGCATTTGTGTATGGCAAACCCGACTCACGCAGACGTTAACCCACACAATATTTTGCTGATCAAGCTGCGCCATCACGGCGACATGCTGCTGACAACGCCCGTTATCAACGCGCTGCGCCAGCGCTATCCTCAGGCCAACATCGATGTGCTGCTCTATAAAGAGACGCGGCCGATGCTGGAGGCGCACCCGGCCATCCGCCAGCTACACGTTATCGACCGTAAATGGAAACAGGAAGGAAGCTGGCGCAAACTCCAGCATGAACGCCACCTGATCGCCGCCGTTCGCGCCAGCCGTTACGACATCGTCATCAATCTCGCCGATCAGTGGCGCAGCGCGCTGGTTACCCTGTTTAGCGGTGCGCCGCTGCGTATCGGCTTCGCCTTCAATAAGCGCGACAACGCCTTCTGGCGGCTGTGCCACAACTGTCTGGTATCGACCAGCAATCATAACCAGCTTCATACGGTTGAGCAGAATATGACGGCGCTGACGCCGCTCGGCATTTCACCCGAGGGTGCGCGCGCGTCGATGCACTTTAGCGCAGTAGACGGACAAAAAGTCGATACGCTGCTGGCGGAACAGGGCGTCGACTCGCCCTTTATTGTGTTTCAGCCCACCTCGCGCTGGAACTTCAAATGCTGGGAAGAGGAGAAAGTGGCCGCCACCATTGACCAACTGGCGCAGGCGGGCCGCAAAGTCGTCCTGACCGCCGCGCCCGACAAGCACGAGCTGGAGATGATCGCGCGTATTGAGGCGCTCTGTACCACACCCCATCGGGTGTCGCTGGCAGGCCAGCTGTCGCTGCCGCAGCTGGCGGCGCTGATCGCCCGTGCCAGACTGTTTATCGGCGTCGATTCTGCGCCGATGCATATGGCCGCCGCGCTCGACACGCCCTGCATCGCGCTGTTCGGCCCGACCAAGCTCCAGTTCTGGCGTCCGTGGGGCGATCACAACCGCGTGATCTGGGCGGGCGATTATGGCCCGCTGCCCGATCCTGACGCCATTGATACCAATACCCGCCAGCGTTATCTCAGCGCCATTCCGGTCAAAGATGTAGTCGAGGCCGCAAGGAATTTTTTACATGACTAAATTACGCCTGGCGATTGTCCGGCAGAAATACCGTCCCGACGGCGGTGCGGAACGCTTTATTTCTCGCGCGCTGGAAGCGCTTGGCAGCGAGCAGCTGGACCTTAATATCATCACGCGCAGCTGGCAGGGCACGCCCAATCCCGACTGGCATCTGCACATTTGCAATCCACCTAAGCTGGGCCGTATCTCNCGCGAGCGTGGCTTTGCGCGTGCGGCGCGCGCCTGCTGGGAAAAAGAGCGCTTTGACATTGTCCAGAGCCACGAGCGTATCGCGGGTTGCGACATTTTCCGCGCCGGTGACGGCGTGCATCGCGTCTGGCTGGAGCAACGTGCGCGTATCGTCTCGCCGTGGCAGCGCCTGAGCGCCGCTGTCAGCCCCTATCACCGCTACGTGCTGCAGGCAGAAGCGGAGATGTTCAACTCGCCATCATTGAAAGCGGTGATCTGCAATTCAGAGATGGTAAAGCGCGATATCCTGCGTTGTTTTTCACTCGGCACGGAGAAGATTCACGTTATTCACAACGCCATCGACGCCCAGCGTTTCCAGCCAGCCAGCGAGGCGAGCCGCCATGCCACGCGCCAGCAGCTCCAGCTGCCGGACACGGCGACGGTGCTGATCTATGTTGGCTCCGGCTTTGAGCGCAAAGGGCTAAAAGCGGCGATTGAGGCGCTGGCGCACAGCGACCGCTACCTGATCGTGGTCGGTCAGGACAAGCAGCTGTCGCGCTATCAGCAGCTGGCGAATCAGCTGAACTGTCTGGATCGCCTGCGCTTTGTCGGTGTTCAGCAGGATGTGCAGCCCTTCTACCACGCCGCCGACGGGCTGCTGTTGCCGACGCTTTACGATCCTTTCCCCAATGTGGTGCTGGAGGCAATGGCCTGCGGCCTGCCGGTTATTACCAGCACCGGCTGTGGCGGCGCAGAATTTATTACTGCTGGTCAGGAAGGCTTCGTTTGTGATGCTTTGGATATCAACGCGTTAAACCAGGCTATTATGGCGATACCGTCGCTTTCAGCGGACTCGCGTTTAGGCGAAGCCGCAAGACGCAGAATTGAGCCTTATGGCCCGCAGCGGCTGGCGCAGTCGCTGACATCGCTTTATCAGCAGGTGCTGGCGCGCCGCTGACAAAGTGGTGAGCGCGCCTGGGCTTTCTGATAACATAGATTGATTTATGTGAAATTTTTTCTGCCAGGCTGTCGAAACGATAACTATGACAACCCTTTATACCGCTCTGCTCTACCTCATTCAGCCGCTCATCTGGCTGCGCCTCTGGCTGCGTGGTCGCAAAGCGCCGGCGTACCGTAAACGCTGGGCAGAACGCTACGGCTACTGCATGGGCAAAGTGGAGCCGGACGGCATCGTGCTGCACTCGGTTTCGGTCGGCGAGACGCTGGCGGCAATCCCGTTAGTGCGCGCGCTGCGTCACCGCTATCCGACCCTGCCAATTACCGTTACCACCATGACGCCGACCGGCTCGGAGCGGGCGCAGTCGGCGTTTGGTAAAGATGTGCATCACGTCTATCTGCCTTACGATCTGCCCGGCGCAATTAACCGTTTCCTCGACACGGTGAATCCGCGTCTGGTGATCATCATGGAAACCGAACTGTGGCCTAACATTATCCGCATTCTGCATCAGCGCCAGATTCCGCTGGTAATCGCCAACGCCCGCCTCTCTGAGCGCTCGGCCAAAGGCTACCGCAAACTGGGCGGCTTTATGCGCGATCTGCTGCAAAGCATTACCCTGATTGCCGCGCAAAATGTGGAAGACGGCGACCGTTTTCTGGCGCTGGGCCTGAAGCGTTCGCAGCTGGCCGTCACCGGCAGCCTGAANTTTGATATTTCCGTGACGCCTGAACTGGCTGCCAGAGCGGTAACGTTGCGCCGCCAGTGGGCACCACGCCGCCCGGTGTGGATTGCCACCAGCACGCACGAAGGCGAAGAGGCGATCGTGCTGGACGCGCATCGCCGTTTATTGCAGACCTTTCCCGATCTGTTGCTGATTCTGGTGCCGCGCCATCCTGAGCGCTTCAGCGATGCGCGTGACCTGACGCAAAAACGCAACTTCAGCTTTATCCTGCGCAGCAGCGGCGAAATCCCTTCCGGTTCGACGCAGGTGGTTATTGGCGACACCATGGGTGAGCTGATGCTGCTGTACGGCATCGCCGACCTCGCCTTCGTTGGTGGCAGCCTGGTGGAGCGTGGCGGACATAACCCGCTGGAGCCCGCCGCGCACGCGATCCCTGTACTGATGGGCCCACATATCTGGAACTTCAAGGATATCTGCGGCAAGTTGCAGGAAGCGCAGGGCCTCATCACCGTGACCGACGTGGTATCCCTGGAGAAAGAGGTCACAAATCTGCTGCACGATGAGGATTATCGCCTCTACTATGGCCGTCATGCGGTCGAGGTCCTGCACCAGAACCAGGGCGCATTGCAGCGTCTGCTACAGTTACTCGAACCTCATTTACCGCCACGGGCCCATTGATGACTGCTCGCCAACGTCTTTCTGTGGTGATGATCGCCAAAAACGAAGCGGCGCTGCTGCCAGCCTGTCTCGACTCCGTTGGCTGGGCAGACGAAATTATTGTGCTGGATTCAGGCAGCAGCGACGACACTGCCGATATCGCGCTTCGCGCGGGCGCACAGGTTTTTCACGCCGAGGCGTGGGCAGGCTTCGGCAAGCAGCGCCAGCGTGCGCAGCACTATGCCAGCGGCGATATGATTTTGATGATCGATGCCGATGAGCGCGTGACGCCGCCGCTGCGTGCCAGTATTGAAGCGGTACTGGCGCAGCCGCCTTCTACCACAGTCTATAGCCTGAGCCGCAGCAACCTGTTTCTTGGCCGTTTTATGCGCCACAGCGGCTGGTATCCGGACCGTGTGATGCGCCTTTACCCACGTGCGCTGAGCTATAACGATAATCTGGTGCATGAGTCGCTGGAAACGCAAGGCGCGCCCGTGGTCAGGCTACAGGGCGATTTGCAACATCTGACCTGCCGCGATCTTATCGCGTTCCAGCAAAAGCAGCTGGCCTACGCGGCCGCCTGGGCGCAAGAGCGCCATCAGCGTGGCAAGCGCTGTGGCCTGTTTTCCGTATTTTCCCACACGCTGGGCGCATTTTTGAAAACGTTCCTGCTGCGCGCCGGATTCCTCGACGGCAAACAGGGTTGCATCCTCGCCGTGGTCAACGCGCAGTACACCTTCAACAAATATTCCGCGCTTTGGGCGCTGAATCATGCCGCAGACAAGGGCCGTCTATGAGCACGAAAGCGATTTATCCCGGTACCTTCGATCCCATCACGCTTGGCCATCTCGATATCGTCACCCGCGCCGCGCAGATGTTTGACCAGATGGTACTGGCCATCGCCGCCAGTCCCAGCAAAAAGCCGATGTTTAACCTGGAAGAGCGCATTGAGCTGGCGCGTCAGGCCGTGGCGCATCTGCCGAATGTGGAAGTGGCAGGATTCAGTGATTTGATGGCGAACTTTGCGCGCGCGCAGCAGGCCAACGTGCTGGTACGGGGCCTGCGTGCGGTGTCGGACTTTGAATATGAACTGCAGCTCGCCCATATGAATCGCCATCTGCTGCCGACGCTGGAGAGCGTATTCCTGATGCCGTCAGAAGGCTTCTCGTTTGTCTCTTCCTCGCTGGTGAAAGAAGTGGCGCGCCACGGCGGTGACGTCAGCGCGTTTCTTCCACAGCACGTGCATCAGGCTTTGCTGGCGAAGCTTGCCTGACTTAATGCTGGCAGTTGGGGCACCAGAAGGTGCTGCGCTGCCCGTGTTTACCGCTGACAATGGGCGTGCCGCAGGCGCGACAAGGCTCACCCGTGCGGCCATACACCTGCAATTGTTGCGCAAAGTAGCCTGGTTTACCGTCGCTCTGCAGGAAATCGCGCAGCGTAGTGCCGCCCTGCTCTATCGAGCGCAGCAGTACCGCTTTAATGGTGGCAGCCAGTAGCTGAGCCTCTTCACTACTCAGGCTCATCGCCGGACGATCGGGCAGGATCCCGGCGGTAAACAGCGATTCGCTGGCGTAGATATTGCCCACGCCGACCACCACTTTGTTATCCATCAGCCACTGCTTTACAACGGTACGCTTGCCGCGTGACTTCTCATACAGATAGTCGCCGCTGAAGGCGTCGCTNAGCGGTTCCGGCCCCAGATGCGCCAGCACGTTGCTGCCTTCAGGATCGGTGCTCCACAGCCAGGCACCGAAGCGACGCGGATCGGTGTAGCGCAGCACTTTGCCGTTGCTCATCACTAAATCGACGTGATCATGTTTTGCGGCGGGCTGCTCTTCTGGCAGTACGCGCAGGCTGCCGGACATGCCGAGATGGATAATAATCCAGCCGTGCGGCAGCTCCAGCAGCAGATATTTGGCGCGGCGCTGTACGCTTAATACTGGCTGGTCGCTGAGCGCATGGATCTCCTGCGACACCGGCCAGCGCAGACGTGAGTTACGCACCACGGCATGTAAAATCTTTTCGCCCACCAGATGCGGTTCTATGCCGCGTCGGCTGGTTTCAACCTCGGGTAATTCCGGCATGTTCTCTCCTCAAAAAGCGGCAAAAACAAAAAACCCGGCCGAAGCCGGGTTTTTCACAGAACACCAAAATTATTTAATTTT
>Ga0058692_1000395_pt1 | contig 20950 bp, 19 predicted proteins | sample AgamicAtAmrz_FD_55216 | JGI IMG/M metagenome (GOLD analysis project Ga0058692, IMG submission 55216) | Agave microbial communities from Guanajuato, Mexico - At.Am.rz | ecosystem: Host-associated > Plants > Roots > Rhizosphere | place: Guanajato, Mexico | collected 2012-06-07 | reverse complement strand
CCGGGAACTCTGCCGTAAGCACGCCATTTCCGACGCCACGTTTTATACCTGGCGTAAGAAGTATGGCGGCATGGAGGTGCCTGAGGTTAAGCGCCTGAAGTCACTTGAGGAAGAGAACGCTAGACTCAGGAAGCTGCTCGCCAAGGCCATGCTGGATAAGGAGGCGCTTCAGGTGGCTCTTGGGCGAAAGTACTGACGACAGACCAGAAGCGCGAAGTCGTGGTGTTAATGTGTGATGCGACGGGTCTGTCGCAACGTCGTGCCTGCAGACTCACAGGTTTGTCCCTGTCGACCTGCCGCTATGACGCTCAGCGTCCGGCGGCTGATGCCCATTTATCAGGGCGCATTACTGAACTGGCACTGGAGCGCAGGCGTTTTGGCTATCGCCGCATCTGGCAGTTGCTGCGTCGGGAGAGCCTTCACGTCAATCACAAGCGGGTATACCGTATTTACCACCTTAATGGACTGAGCGTAAAACGCAGACGACGCCGTAAAGGGCTGGCAACCGAACGGTTTCCGCTTCTGCGCCCGGATGTGCCGAACCTGACATGGTCGATGGATTTCGTTATGGACGCACTGACCAATGGTCGGAGGATCAAGTGCCTGACCTGTGTGGATGATTTCACTAAGGAGTGTCTGACGATAACCGTTGCTTTCGGTATTTCAGGGGTTCAGGTCACGCGTATTCTGGACAGTATCGCGCTCTTTCGAGGCTATCCGGCGACAATAAGAACTGATCAGGGCCCGGAGTTTACCTGCCGCGCACTCGATCAATGGGCCTTTAAGCTTGGTGTGGAGTTACGACTTATTCAGCCAGGTAAGCCAACGCAGAACAGATTTATTGAGAGTTTCAACGGTCGCTTTCGGGATGAATGCCTGAACGAACACTGGTTCAGCGATATTCTTCATGCCCGGAAAATCATTAATGACTGGCGGCAGGACTATAACGAGTCCAGACTTCATTCATCGCTGTAATACCAGACGTCGGCTGAATTTGCAGCAAGCTGGAGAAATGGAAAATTAGAAGGTAAACAAACCGACATTACTAACTGAGTGTTGTATCTAATACTGGGGGTAGGTCACTGACTGTGAACAGACAGTTGTGAACGGAGGGATAAAACAATAGACTAAGCAGCGCATGACTCTCATCAAACGCTGCTATGTCGGGGAAATTGGTTGGTCGGCACGAGAGGATTTGAACCTCCGACCCCTGACACCCCATGACAGTGCGCTACCAGGCTGCGCTACGTGCCGAACGTGGAGGGTTATACTACTGGTTCCGTTGGCGATTGCAATATGCCGGCAGCTTAACTGCCTCATAATTAATCAGTTTGCCGTGAACCGTTTCTCTTCCGTCAGCACCTGCAACAGCAGCGCCAGCTGAGGTTTATGATCTTTCAGCTCTTTGCCCTGGGCATCGTACGCGCTGTAGTTACCGTTGTTGCTGAGCACCAGCGTCACCGTTGGCGTGGTCACCACCAGTTTGCCATCTTCACTGCTGGCGACCCAGTTATGGCTGCGCTGCGCGGCAAACAGATCTTCACCCTGTGAATAGTTAACCGGATTGGTGCGCACGTGCAGCAGGCGCTGCATCAGCGTGGTCATCACATCCTGCTGATCGGTCAGGCGATCGATGCTCTGCGCCGGGGTATTCGGCCAGTGCACCACCAGCGGTACCTGCAGCGTCGCGCGGTTGCCCGGATTATCGCTGTTGTCGAAGGTAATGGCGCGCTGCGCCGTGATCACCACCACGGTATTCTTCAGCGCATCATTCTGCTGCAGCGTATGCAGCACCGTCGCGATTTGTTCATCCACGCCTGTCGCCTGGCGCATATAGCTGCGCTGGCGCGCTTTGGTGCTGTCGCCGGTTACCGTCACGCCGTTGAGCGCAATCCATGAGAACCAGGGCGCGCCGCCTTTCTGACCATTGAGCCAGTTCTGCCACTGTGTCACCGTGGTGCTGTTAGGCTGGGTATCGGCCTGCGGCAGGCTGTAATCCGCCAGCAGCGCCTGACGGTACAGCGGCTGGCTAAAGCCATCGGAAGAGAACAGGCCGAACTGATAACCCTGGCTGTTCAGCGCGCCGAGCAGGGCAGAGGGCATGCGCGCCGCCAGTACGCCGTCCATGTAGCTGGAGGAGATACCGTAGAACAGGCCGAACAGGCCTTTTTCCGGCTGCAGTCCGGCGCTGTAATGCTGGGTAAAGCGCACATTTTCACTGGCGAACTGATTGAGCGATGGCAGCGCTTTATCCACCGTGGCATTGTTCAGGCCGTCCACCGTCAGAATCAGCAGGTTGTGGCGCGTTCCGCCATCGCGGAACGTAATATCGCTGAGCGGATACTGCACCGACAGCGCTTCCGGATCGCCCTGTTGCACCAGACGGCGCTGATACTCCTGCGCATCCAGCAGGCCGTGTCGCTCCAGAAAGCGCCGTGCGGTCATCGGATAGGAGAGCGGCAGGTTGGCACGCTGCATGGTAATCGGCCGGTAGAAGTTGGCGTCTGCCCAGATATACAGCAGATGACTGGCAAAGAAGGCGCTGATAAACAGCGCGGCCAGCGGCTTGCCAAACGAACGCCGGTTCAGGCTGCGCAGCTTTTGCCAGCTCCAGGTGGCAAACAGCATCTCAACGAGGAAAATCAGCGGTACGCTGATAAACATCAGCTGCCAGTCGCGCGCCATCTCGCTTTGATCGGGGTTGACCACCAGTTCCCACACCACCGGATTGAGGTGCAGATGGAAACGGTTGAACACCGCGCTGTCGACCATAATCAGCGTCAGCCCGGCCGTGGCGACCACGGCGGAGAGCACGCGCAGCAACCGCTGCGACATGGCGACAAACGTCAGCGGGAAGATAATCAGCAGATAAGCGGCAAACACGATAAAGCTGAAATGGCCAATCCAGCTGGTAAACGCATAAATACGGCCGGCGAGGGAAGAGGGCCAGTCGGCGACCAACAGGTAGCGGCTGCCTAAAATAAGCGCAAACAGAATATTAAACAGGGCAAACCAGTGCCCCCAGCTGATCATCTGGGAGACTTTTTCACGGTAGCGCTGCCGGTTGGTTACCATATTTATGAGGTCAAATCTGCAATTTAGTGGGCGTTGTCATCGCGCACGGAAGACTGCAGCGCTTCCGCAAACGAGCGGGCGAGGCTGCGGCGCTGGGCCGGTGCGATGTCGGTGTTGATCAAATTGGTCACCATGTTCCCCAACACCATCAGGGAAAGATCGGTTGGCGCTTTGTCTTTTTCAAGAACCTGCGCCAGCTGCGCGAGAAGCTGTTCGACGCGCGCGTCGCTGTAACGGGATGATTGTGGCATATCGTCGACTAATCAAGTGTGAAAACGCGGTATATTACCGTAACAACGCACTTTTTTCCGCAATTTTATCGCAAGCAGAACGATCAGTTTGTGCGCGCAGTTGAAAGCGGCTGCGGGCGGTGTTTGAATACGCGCCTGAGCCAAAAGGAGAGTCTACCATGAGTCTGGATATCGACCAGATTGCCCTGCATCAGTTAGTCAAACGTGATGAAAACCAGCTGGAACTGGTGCTGCGCGATACCCTGTTACCTGCCACGCAGGCGGTGGAAGAGATGGCGGAAGAGTTACACCGCGTCTATAGCGCCAAAAGCAAGGCTTACGGCCTGTTTAATGAAGACAGCGAGCTGGCGGAAGCGCTGCGCAACTGCCGCAAAGGGCAGGATGACTTCCTGGCGTTCAGCCGTGCGGCTACCGGACGCCTGCGCGACGAGCTGAGCAAATACCCGTTCGCCGAAGGCGGCGTGGTGCTGTTTCTGCACTATCGCTATCTGGCGGTGGAGTATCTGCTGGTGGCGGTGCTGAACAGCCAGTCGAGCATGCGCGTTAACGAGCAGCTCGACATCAGCAGCACGCACTATCTGGACATCAACCATGCCGATATCGTGGCGCGTATCGATCTCACCGAGTGGGAAACCAACCCGGAATCCACGCGCTACCTGACCTTCCTGCGCGGACGCGTGGGGCGTAAAGTGGCCGATTTCTTCATGGATTTCCTCGGCGCCAGCGTCGGTCTGGACACCAAAGCACAGAACCGCGGGCTGCTGCAGGCGGTAGATGATTACTGTGCCGAGTCCAGCCTGGATAAAAATGAGCGCCAGAACTATCGCCAGCAGGTCTACAGCTATTGCAATGAACAGCTGCAGGCGGGCGAGGAGATTGCGCTGGAAGATCTCTCCAGCGAACTGCCGCCGCTGGGCGAAAAAACCTTTCAGGCGTTTACCCAGGAACAGGGTTATGAGCTGGAAGAGCATTTCCCGGCTGACCGCAGCACCCTGCGTCAGCTGACGAAGTTTGCCGGTAGCGGCGGGGGATTAACGCTTAACTTTGATGCCATGCTGCTGGGCGAGCGCATTTTCTGGGATCCGGCCACCGATACGCTGACCATCAAAGGCACGCCGCCGAATCTGCGCGATCAGCTGCAGCGTCGTACCGGCGGTCAGTGATCGCCGGATTTGCGCCATAAAAAAACGCCGCAGATGCGGCGTTTTTTCGTCAACCCGTTAGCGATTAAGCGCGAACGAAGTCGATGTGGTGCAGTTTTGGCTTGAACGGGTGACGCTGAACAGCCTGAACTTTAACTTTGGTTTCTTTACCGTCAACAACCAGAGTCAGCACGTCGCTGTAGAACTCAGGCTTAGCCTGCATGTTCATCACAGAGTCGTGGTCCAGTTCGATAGAAACCGCAGCGTCTTTACCGCCATAGATGATGGCCGGGAATTTGTTCGCTGCGCGCAGGCGGCGGCTCGCACCCTTACCCTGCTCTTTACGTACTTCTGCATTAATAGTGAACATCTTAAGATCTCTTCTATAGTTCCTGCTACAGGCGACCCAGCAACAGGACGGTTATTCAATACGCTTTTACGGATGCAAAAGCGGGCGGCATTATAGCCGGATTGCCACAGCGGGGCAAATGATTCCGCCGCTTAGCGCAGCTCGTTGGCGCGGCGATAGCGTCCCTGATAATCGAACATTTTTTCCCGCACCTGCCAGAAGTGGCCTTTGGCGCGCGCCACCACAAAATCGGGATGGCGCAGCAGCGGCTGCAGCGCCACCACATCGGCGGCGGTCTGCCAGCCGAGCTCCACGCCGGGCGCACGCTGATGTGGCCGCATAAACAGCTGCTCAAAGGCGGTGCGCTGCGCCGGGGTGCGCAGGCGAAAGCGCTCGCTGACGCTGGTGCCATCCTCATCAAAATAGGTGGCTTGCAGCCACTCGCCTTTATCATCGCGTCCGTGCGCCAGCGTCATACCACTGCAGCGCAGTACGCGCGCGTCTTTCAGCTTCAGCGCCGCTTTCAGCATATCATCGGGGTCGACCAGCACCTTGTCGCACTGCTGGCAGCGGCGCGCGGCGATATCATTTTCTGCACCGCAGTCCGGGCAGCTTTTAAAGCGGAAACGGTAGTCGCACTGCGCGCGATTGCCCTCGTCATCGTCGAGCACGCCCTGACAGCGGCGGCCAAAGTGCTCAATGACGTGGCCATCTTCGGTCGCCTTGCCCCAGAAGGTATTCGCAAAGCCGCAGGCCGGACAAAACACCTGCACCGGCTGGTTATCGCTGGCGCCTTTCGCTGCGCCGACTTCGGGCGTAAAGAGATCGTGCGGGTTTCCGGCGTAATCAAGGATCAGGCAGTCGGTTTTGCCCGGTGCCAGCCGCAACCCGCGACCGACAATTTGCTGATACAGGCTGACCGATTCGGTCGGGCGCAGAATGGCGATCAAATCGACGTGCGGCGCGTCGAAGCCGGTGGTCAGCACCGCCACGTTAACCAGAAACTTAAGCTGCTGCGCTTTGAACTGCTGAATCAGCCGGTCACGCTCTTTCACCGGGGTTTCCGCCGACACCAGCGCACTGTTTTCCGGCAGCAGGCTGAGAATTTCCCGCGCGTGTTCAACGGTTGCGGCAAACACCATCACGCCGCGGCGCGTCTCAGCGAACTCGATGATCTGTCGCATGATCTGCGGCGTGACGCGCTGCTGCTGTTTCAGTTCGCGGTTAAGATCGGCCTCACTGAACAGGCCATTATTCTGCGGGATCAGCCGACTGAAATCGTACTGCACCACCGGCATATCCAGCCGCTCGGGNGGCACNAGAAAGCCATGTTTGATCATATAGCGCAGCGGCAATTCGTAGATGCAGTCGCGGAACAGCGCATTATCATCGCCGCGCACCATGCCGTGATANTGGTACTGGTAAATCCAGCCTTTGCCCAGGCGGAATGGCGTGGCGGTCAGCCCCAGCAGACGCAGCTGCGGATTNTGCTGGCGCAGATGGGCGAACAGNTGCTGATACTGGCTCTCCTCGTTGTCGCTGATGCGATGGCACTCATCGACGATCACCAGCGAAAAGGCGCTGTCAAAACTGGCCAGATTGCGCGCCACCGATTGCACGCTGCCGAACACCACTTTACCGTCGCTCTGCTTGCGCTGCAGGCCCGCGGCGAAGATGTCCGCCTGCAGGCCATACGCCTGATATTTACTGTGGTTCTGCTCCACCAGTTCTTTGACGTGAGCCAGCACCAGCACGCGACCGCGCGCCAGCCGCGCCAGTTCGGCGATCACCAGGCTTTTGCCGGCGCCGGTCGGCAGCACAATCACCGCTGGCGTGGCGTGGCGGCGAAAATGGGCAACGGTGGCATCAACGGCTTCTTGCTGATAGGGGCGCAGGGTAAACGACATGGGAACCGGCTTTTTCTGGAACGGACGCGCATTATGCCATGAAAGTGGCTGAAACGCAGGATCGGCACTATTAGCAGGCGAAGGTTCAGGCTATACTGCCCACACTTTTTCAACGGTTAACCCTGCTCTCAATTATGCCGTGGCCGCCGCGCTACGCTGTAAATGATTTACCGGGCAAACGCCGTTTCAGTTCCCCTCCGCAGTAACAGGCAAAAAAGCGAATTCATGCGACTCGACAAATTCATATCTCAGCAACTGGAAGTTAGCCGTGCCATCGCCGGCCGTGAAATACGTGGCAGAAAGATCACCATCAATGGCGAAGTGGTGCGCGACACCGCGTATAAAGTCCTGCCGGACGATGCCGTAGAGTACGACGGCAATCCGCTGACGGTGCAGCAGGGCCCGCGCTATTTCATGCTGAATAAACCGCAGGGCTATGTCTGCTCCACCGACGATCCGGATCATCCCACCATTCTCTATTTCATTGAGGAGCCGGCGGCGTTCAAACTGCACGCGGCAGGGCGGCTGGATATTGATACCACCGGGCTGGTGCTGCTGACCGATGATGGTCAGTGGTCGCATCGCATTACTTCTCCGCGCCATCACCTGGAGAAAACCTACCTGGTGGAACTGGAGCAGCCGCTTGATGCGGGGCTGATCGAAAAATTTGCTGCCGGCATTCAGCTGCACAACGAGAAAGATCTGACCAAACCGGCGCAGCTGGAAATCCTCGATGAGAAAGCCGCGCGCCTCACCCTCAGTGAAGGGCGCTATCACCAGGTGAAACGTATGTTTGCGGCGATGGGCAACCACGTCACGGCGCTGCATCGTGAAAGCATCGGTGAGATTGTGCTGGATGAGGAGCTCGGTGAAGGCGAATACCGTGAACTGACCGAGGCGGAAATCAACAGCATCGGCCTGCCGGACGAACTGAAACAGCGCAAATAGCGGGAGACAGCGGTGCGTAAGGAAAAAAATTCACCGGTGGGATTAGTGGTGATTCTGGGATTGCTGGCGATGCTGATGCCGCTCTCCATTGATATGTATCTGCCGGCGATGCCGCAAATCGCCCGTGAATTCGCGGTGTCGGCCGGCAGCGTACAGATGACGCTGAATCTCTACATCCTCGGCTTCGCCATTGGTCAGCTGGTGTATGGCCCGCTGGCGGACAGCTACGGACGTAAACCGGTGATTGTGCTTGGCACGCTGATTTTTGCCTGCGCGGCGGCAGCCTGTGCGCTGTCGCAATCCATTGACCAGCTGATTCTGATGCGTTTCCTGCACGGGCTCTCCGCCGCCGCGGCCAGCGTGGTGATTAACGCCCTGATGCGCGACAGTTATTCGAAAGAAGATTTCTCGCGCATGATGTCGTTTGTCATGCTGATCACCACCATTGCGCCGCTGCTGGCCCCGATCATCGGCGGCTGGCTGCTGCTGCTGTGGAACTGGCACGCCATCTTCTGGACGCTGGCATTGGCCGCACTGATTACCACCGTGCTGGTGGTAACGCAGATCCGCGAAACGCTTAAGCCCGAGCAGCGGCAGCGTTTTCACCTGCGCACCACGCTGAGCAATTTTGTCGCGCTGGTGCGGCACAAACGCGCCTTCAGCTATATGCTGGCAAGCGGCTTCTCGTTTGCCGGGCTGTTTACCTTTCTTAACGCCGGGCCGTTTGTTTACATTGAAGTGAACCATGTGTCGCCGCAGAATTTCGGCTACTACTTTGGCCTCAACGTGGTGTTTCTGTTTGTCATGACGCTGATTAACAGCCGCGCGGTGCGCCGTTTCGGACCGCTGGCGATGTTCCGCCTCGGTCTGCTGATTCAGTTTGCCATGGGCATCTGGCTGCTGATTGTCAGCGCGCTCAACCTCGGTTTCCTGCCGCTGGTGTTTGGCGTGGCAATGTTCATTGGCTGCGTATCGACCGTCTCCTCCAATGCGATGGCGGTGATCCTTGACGAATTTCCCCATATGGCCGGCACCGCATCCTCGCTGGCCGGTACGCTGCGCTTTGGCGTCGGTGCGCTGGTTGGCGCGCTGCTGTCGCTGGTCAGCGTCAACAGCGCCTGGCCGATGGTCGCCACCATCGCGCTGTGCGCTACCGTCTCAATCGTGCTGTTCAGCTACGCCGCCCGTCCGCGCCACACCGCGTGATGGCGGCGGGTCTATGCTGAGCCCGCTGTTATTTCACCTCCTGATTTGCCCCTCTCCGCACTCTCGCTCTGCTTAATGTTTCCATATTGTGAAAATTAATTGATAAAAAAGTAACGACATTGCGTCTAAAATGATTGTTAAGCGCCGCGTAACGCGGTAAACATAGGCATAAATGCGAGAAAGCTCGCAAATAATAAAGTTGCATCACGCTTTGTGCTTAAAACGAGAAGGCTATCCTTGACGTCCGTATGCTGAGCTTGCCAGGTGGGGATTCACCGCGATGAAGCCGTCCGTTGTGAATAACGTTACTGTCTCTGGGAACCGAAACACTATGCTGCAACTCTCGGTTGTGCATCGTTTACCACAACTTTACCGCTGGTCGCTGGAACATGCCGGCGCCATTGAACGCCAGGAAGCAGCGAACGGCGCGCATGACGGGGATCTGGTCGCGCTGCGCCTGCTGAGCCATGATGGCCATCCGGCGCTGGAGATCCTGCAGCAGCTACAGGAAACGCTGGCGCAGATTCAGGTCGAGTGCAAAATTGCCGAATGTGAAGGGCAGCCGTGTTTGCTGATTCAGCGCGGCGACGAGAGCGCCACTAACTGCTGTCTGAAAAATCAGGGCGTGGCGATCGCCGAAACCTTTGACGGTCACTGAGGCCCGATCTCGCCCTGCGCGGAGGCCAGCAGCTGACGCGTATACTCTGCTGCGGGCGCGTTGAACAGCGCTTCGCATTCACCCTGTTCCACCACTTCACCCTGGCGCAACACCACCAGCTGATGACACAGCGCGCGCACCACCTGCAAATCGTGACTGATAAACAGATACGCCAGCTGATGCTGCTGCTGTAAACGGCGCAGCAGGGTGAGGATCTGCTTTTGCACCGAGCGGTCCAGCGACGAGGTGGGTTCATCCAGCACGATCAGCTGCGGCTGCAGGATCAGCGCGCGGGCAATGGCGATACGCTGGCGCTGACCGCCAGAGAATTCCGCCGGGTAGCGACTGCGGCTCGCTGCCTCCAGGCCAACCTCTTCCATCACCGCAATGACTCTGGCTTCCTGTTCGGCAGCGCTGAGCTGCGGCTGGTGCACCGCCAGCCCTTCGGCAATCACCTGCTGTACCGTCATGCGCGGATTGAGTGAAGAGTTGGGATCCTGAAACACCACCTGAATGCGCTGGCGCAGCGGCAGTAGCTGCTTCGCGCTCAGCTGATGCAGCGGCTGGCCGTCGAACCAGATCTCGCCGCGCGCAGCAATCAGGCGCAGCAGCGCCAGGCCGGTGGTGCTTTTGCCTGACCCGGATTCGCCGACTAACCCGAGGCTTTCGCCGCGCCGCAGGGTAAAACTGAGATTGTGTAGCGCGGTTTTTTCCGCCACGGTGCGCTTCAGCAGTCCACGGCGAATCGGGAAACCCACCTGCAAATTATTCACCTGCAACAGCGGCGGCGCGTCGATCAGCGGCACCGGTGCGCCGTCCGGCTCGGCGGCCAGCAGCTCGCGGGTATAAGGCTGCTGTGGCTGGCGAAACAGTGCGTCACAGCGGTTGTGTTCCACCTCGCGCCCGTTGCGCATCACCGTCACGCTGTGGGCCAGCTGACGCACAATGTTCAGGTTGTGGGTAATGAACAGCATGCCCATGTTCAGTTCGCGCTGCAGTTCGCGCAGCAGCTGTAAAATCTGTGCCTGTACCGTGACATCCAGCGCCGTGGTGGGCTCATCGGCAATCAGCAGTTTGGGCTGCGTCAGCAAGGCCATGGCGATCATCACGCGCTGGCGCTCGCCGCCGGACAGCTGGTGCGGAAAATCCTGCAGGCGCGTCGCGGCCTGGCGAATGCCTACGCGATCGAGGCAGCTGAGAATTTCAGCGCGCGCCGCTTCACGCCGCATGCCACGGTGCAGCGACAGCACTTCATACAGCTGCTTTTCCACGCTGTGCAGCGGATTGAGTGACACCATCGGCTCCTGAAAAATCATCGCCATCTGGTTGCCGCGCAGCCCGCGCATCTCACGTTCGCTGGCCTGTAACACATCGCGCCCGTCAAACAGGATCTCGCCCTGCGGATAACTCACCGGCGGCTGCGGCAGCAGACGCATAATCGACAGCGCCGTCACGCTCTTGCCCGATCCCGATTCGCCCACCAGCGCCAGCGTTTCGCCGGCGTCGATGCGCAGCGAGATATCTTCCACCACGCGGCGCGGCCCGAACGCCACCGCCAGATGCTTCACCGTTAACAAACTCATTTAGCGCCCCCGGCTCGGATCAAAGGCATCGCGTACCGCTTCGCCGATAAAAATCAGCAGCGACAGCAGCAGGGCGAGGGCGAAGAAGCCAGAAAGGCCAAGCCACGGTGCCTGTAAATTGTTTTTTCCCTGCAGCAGCAGTTCGCCCAGCGACGGCGAGCCCACCGGCAGGCCGAAGCCGAGAAAATCCAGTGAGGTCAACGTGGTGATCGAACCGCACAGGATAAACGGCAGAAAGGTGAGCGTGGCAACCATGGCGTTGGGCAACATGTGGCGCAGCATGATGCGGCTATCGCTCACGCCCAGCGCGCGTGCGGCGCGGATATAGTCAAAGTTACGCGTGCGCAGGAACTCGGCGCGCACGACGCTCACCAGGCTCATCCAGCCGAAAATCACCGTCAGCAGTAACAGCCACCAGAAATTGGGCTGAATCACGCTGGAGAGCAGAATCAGCATGAACAGCGTCGGCATGCCGGACCACACTTCAATCAATCGCTGGCCGATGAGGTCAACGCGGCCGCCAAAGTAGCCCTGCAGGGCACCCACCACAATGCCAATCACGCTGGAGAACAGCGTTAACAGCAAACCGAACAGCAGCGAGATGCGCGTGCCGTACAGCAGACGCGCCAGTACATCGCCACCGTTAGCATCGGTACCCAGCCAGTTTTGCGCGGACGGCGGTGACGGGAAGGGCACGTCGGTGGCGAAATGAATGGTGCTGTCGCTGAAGCGGATGGGAGCCCACAGCGCCCAGCCCTGCTGGTCAATACGTTGTTTCAGCCACGGATCCTGATAATCCGCCGCCGTGGCAAACTGGCCGCCAAAATCGCTCTCGCTGTAGTTAAACAGCAGCGGTGCGTACCAGCGCTGCTGNTANTGCACCAGCANCGGTTTGTCATTGGCTAATAATTCCGCGCCCAGCGACAGCANAAAGATGAGCAGAAACAGCCACAGCGACCAGTAGCCGCGCCGGTTGTGACGAAAGCGCTGCCAGCGCTGCTGGTTAACGGGAGATAAACGCATCAGCGGCCCTCAAAATCAATGCGTGGATCGACCAGCGTATAGGTCAGATCGCTGAGAATATTCATCAGCAGGCCAATCAGCGTAAAGATATACAGCGTGCCGAACATCACCGGATAGTCGCGCTGAATGGTGGCATCATAGCCGAGCAGCCCCATGCCGTTGAGTGAGAACATCACCTCAATCAGCACCGAGCTGGTGAAAAACATACTGATAAAGGTGGCGGGAAACCCGGCGATCACCAGCAGCATGGCGTTGCGAAACACGTGGCCGTACAGGATGCGCTTCTCATCCAGACCCTTGGCGCGCGCCGTGACGACGTACTGTTTGCGCACCTCATCAAGGAACGAATTTTTCGTCAGCATGGTCAGGGTGGCAAAGCCGCCAATTACCGTAGCCAGCACCGGCAGGGTGATATGCCACAGATAATCGCTGATTTTGCTGTACCACGGCAGCGTGTCAAACTGCGGCGAAGTGAGGCCACGGAGCGGGAACCAGTCGAGATAGCTGCCGCCGGCAAACAGCACAATCAGCATGATGGCAAACAAAAACGCCGGAATTGAGTAGCCGATGATAATAAAGATGCTGCTCCAGATATCAAACGCACTGCCGTTGCGCACCGCTTTTTTGATGCCCAGCGGAATCGACACCAGATAGATGATCAGCGTGCTCCACAACCCGAGGCTGATCGACACCGGCAGGCTCTCTTTAATCAGCTGCAGCACCGAGGCGTTACGAAACAGGCTGTCGCCAAAGTCAAAACGCAGGTAATTCCACAGCATTTCGCCATAGCGCTGCAGCAGTGGCTTATCGAAGCCGTAGCGATGGGTTATTTCTGCCACCACTTCCGGATCCAGCCCGCGCGCGCCGCGGTACTGGCTGTCGCCGGGATTGTCGCGCACCAGCGCACCGCGCGCGCCGCTGTCACTGCCGCCGCTGCCAGGCAGACCGGTGCTATGACCAAACTGGATGTTGGCCAGCGCCTGATCGACCGGACCGCCCGGCGCAATCTGTACGATAAAGAAATTCAGGGTGATGATGGCCCACAGCGTGGGAATAATCAGCACCAGCCTGCGCAGGAAATAAGCACCCAAACCGCTCTCCTCAGCGTCGATCGGCCGGTAAACGACCGGCTTTGTTCACATCGTACCACCAGTTTTCCAGCCCGGTGGCAAACGCCGGTTTAATCTGCGGATGGGAAAACTTGTCCCACCAGGCCAGCCGCTGCTCGGCGTTGTACCACATCGGAATCATGTAGGCGTTCCACAGCAGCAGGCGATCCAGCGCCTGACCGAGCGGCAGCAGCGCTTTNTCATCGCCCTGATGCGCCACGATCTGCTGCACGAAATGGTCGACCAGCGGATCTTTTACCCGCGCGGTGTTCCACGAGGAGCTGATGTAATCCGANTGCCAGACATACTGCAGGCTGGTGGAGGGCCACGGCATCGCCTGATAAAGCGACGGNATCATGTCGTAATCGCCTTCGCGCAGCCGGCGCAGATATTGCGAACTGTCCACCTGACGNAGCGTCATCGTAATGCCAAGCCGTGCCAGGCTGTGCTGGAACGGCAGCGCCCAGTCGTTNAGAGAACCGCTGCGCAGCAACAGTTCAAACTGAAACGGCTGGCCGGTTTTCACGTTCACCAGCTGCTGATTTTTGATCTGCCAGCCGGCCTGCTTCAGCAGCGCCATCGCCCGCAGCAGATTGTTGCGGTCAAAGCCGCTGCCGTCAGAGTGCGGCGGCGCGTAGGCGTTGTTAAAGACCTCGGCAGGCAGCTGCGCCTTGTAGGGCGCGAGCAGGACCAGCTGATCGGCGTCAGGATAGCCTTTGGCGGCGTAAGCGGTGTTCTGGAAGTAGCTGTCGGTCCGCTTGTAAGCGCCGTAGAACAGCGCTTTGTTCATCCACTCAAAATCAAACGCCAGCGTCAGCGCCTCGCGCACGCGGCGGTCGGCAAACAATGCTTTCTCGTTATTGAACGCCAGCCAGCGCGTGTCGGTGGCGACGTCATTCGGCGTGGTGGCTTTCACAATGGCGTGGCTGGTGAAGTTGCGCCCGCGATATTGTGTGGCCCATTTCTTCGCCGAACTCTCCTCGCGCAGGTCATAGGCACCGGCCTTAAACGCTTCAAAAGCCACGTTGTCATCAAGATAGTAGTCGTAGCGCAGGGTATCAAAATTAAAGCGACCGCGGTTCACCGGCAGATCGGCCGCCCAGTAGTTCTTCACCCGACTATATTGAATGAACTGGCCGGATTTGTACGAAGTGACGCGGTAAGGCCCGCTGGCGAGCGGCGGATAGCCAATCGGCTCATTGAATTTTTTGTTCTGCCAGAATTTTTCCGGCAGCACCGGCAGCGTGATCCAGCTCAGCACCAGGTCTTTATCTGGTTTGGGCATCTCAATGCGCACCGTCAGCCGGTTCAGCGCTTTCACCTGCACGCCACGAAACGCCACGCGAAACTGCGGCACGCCTTCGGTCATGAATTTGCCGAAGGTGAAGGCGACATCCTGCGCGGTGATCGGCGTACCGTCCTGAAACTGCGCGTGCGGATTGATCGACACCTCCATCCAGTGATAATCGCTGGGATAGCGTGCTGATTCGGCGATCAGCGGATAGTAGCTGCCGGGCTCATCGTCTGAGGTGGTAAACAGGCCGTCGTACAGCGTGTCAGTGCCGATACCGGGGTTGCCGCGCGACGCATAGCGGTTGAAGTTGTCGTAAGTGCCCACCACGGCGAGGGTGATCTTGCCGCCTTTTGGCGCCGCCGGATTGGCGTAATCATAATGGCTGAAGTTGACCGCGTATTTCGGTTCGCCCAGCTTCGCAAAGGCATAGCTTTCATGGATAGTGACCGCGTGCACCGGCGCAATGGCGCTGCACATCAGTAGTGCTGTGGCAAGACGAAGCAGCATAAGTGGGGCGCTCTCCTGTGGTAATCCGCACTGTATGGTAGCAGTTTCATGCGCGGTACGTGACGTTAACCCAAACTGGCCTGGCTCTGATAGTAGCTGATCAGCTTTTCCGGGCGCAGCGGGCGGCTAAACAGATACCCCTGCAGATGCGTGACGCCCCGGTTAACCAGCCAGGCCGCCTGGTCGCCGGTTTCCACCCCTTCCGCCACAGTTTTCAGGTTGAGTTTCTTTGCCAGCAGCAACACGGTGTCAAGCACCGGCGAGGTTACGGTTTCGGTGCCGATACTCTGCACAAAGCCGCGATCGATTTTCAGGTAGTCGAACGGATATTTTTCCAGGTAGATCAGCGCGCTATGGCCAGTGCCGAAATCATCGATGGCAATCTTGAAATTGTGTTCATGCAGCCAGGCGAAGATTTCGCCGGCGTTCTTCTCCCGCACCATGGTGCGCTCGGTGATTTCAAATACATAGTTAAAATGATCGGCGGGCATACTGGCGATCCACGCCTGCACGTCGCGGCGAAAACTGGCCGATGCCAGATGCTGCGGTGACATATTCAGACTGAGACGGGTGCCGCGCGGCAGTTGCTGACAGAGAAAACGCGCGTCGCGCGCTACCAGGCTGAACAGATGTTGGGTCAGAGGAATAATCAGGTTTTGCGCTTCGGCGTGGCTGATAAATACATCGGGTGGGATCATGCCTTCAACCGGGTGAGTCCAGCGCAGCAGCGCTTCAACGCCATAGGGTTTGCCGTTGTGTGCCGTTACCAGCGGCTGATACTCAACGTGAAACTGACCGCGCCGGATGCCGAGCAGGATTTCACGTCCCGGTCGCTGATGCAGCGACAGCAGCAGCCAGCTGATTGCGGCAACCAGCAGCGCCAGCAGCAGGCCGGTCAGCAACGCCAGCGTGTAATCGCGTGAGGCCAGCGTGCTGCCGTAAAGCACAAAGCGCATGCTGCCGTCATCAAGCGTCAGGTCGGTGAGGGCAGGCGGCAGATCGCGGCTGCGCACTACCTGGCTGGTGCCGCTGAGCAGCGCGCTGTCGCCTGCCACCAGCGCCATGCGCGTGATTTCGGGATGGTAAGAGGCCAGCAGCTGGTAAGGCGTCATGCTGAGGTTCATGGTGGCGAGGATGCCGGTTTCGTTCGCTCCCGGACTTTTCAGCCACAGCGCCAGCGCTGGTTTGGCGGGCTGCAGCGGTGTGCCGGGCAGCAGGCGGACGTCACGGTCGCGCTCCAGCTCTGAATCGGGTGAAATGGCGCTGGCGGCCAGCAGAAATGCGCCGGTAGCCGAAGAGCAGTAAGCGTTGCCGTCGCGTACCAGTAATATCGCGCGAATGTTGCCGGCAAAGGCGGCGCGAGAGGTCAGCTCACGGTTGACGCTGTTGCAGCTGAGTTGAGTGTATTGCTGCAGTGGATAAAGGCTCTCGACCAGGGTTGACATCACCTGTTGCAGATCGTCACGGCTGTGAGCCAGCAGCTGCTGGTGTTGCTGGACGCGTTTTTGCCAGGTCAGCGTGAGCAGGACGGTGACAAACAGGATAAAAAACGCGACCCCAATAATTACGCTACTCCAGGCGATGCGCCGCGAGTAGCTGGCATGACGATTTAACGTCCCCGACAGTGGCATGGAGTTGGTTCCCCTGATCTTGCCCTTTTTATTATAAAAACGCATACAACTGTGCTGGTTCAAGGCAACGAGAATATAACGAGGCTGCGCGAAAAGTCTCGTTATATTTTTGATTCACAATTACTTTTTCCGCCATGGATTTGGCTTAAGCAACCGCAGACGAAAAAAAACGCTGCCGGGGCAGCGTTTTCAGATTCTCTGGCTGAGAACATCAGGAAGGAAGGGGGTTAACTGGGGTTTTTTGCCAGTACCCGACGCGCTTCGCGGTAGCGGTTTTTCCAGTAACTGTCGTTAAGGCTGGAAATCATCACGCCGCTGCTGGTAGACGCGTGTACAAAATTGTCGTTGCCGAGATAGATGCCGACATGGCGACCGGTGGAGCCGGCGCGGAACAGCACTAAATCACCCGGACGCAGTTTACTGCGTGAAATCTCTTTACCGCTGTCCTGCTGTTCCGAGGTGGAACGCGGCAGCTCTAAACCAAACTGTTCGCGAAAGGTGCGCTGAACAAAAGCAGAACAGTCAATGCCGCGTTTGGTGTCGCCGCCTAAGCGATAACGCACACCTTTCCAGTCACTGTACTGCTCCATGATGCGGGACTTAACGTCCACGTTCTGCACCATTTGTTCAAATTCGTCCTGAGACGCCTGAAGTAAAAAACCATTCTGGTTGTTAACTTCATGATTCTCGTTATTCGCGTTCTGACCGTTATGGGTACTGCTACATGCCGATAAGAGGGTTGCTAATGCTACTGCGGGAATAATCCGCCTGAGGTATCTCAGAATTGGTTGAGACTTGACCATTGTACGTGTTTTCCTTCGATGTCCTTACGACAGAATGTCGCCAGCCAGATGACAAAACGGGTTGAGATTAATAAGTGCGACCCTCTAAGACAATTCCTTAATTACTAAAATGTGTTAATGCACACATTTTTGTTGCTTAAGGTACCGAATTTTATGCTGCACGGTAGTAATCGGAGTTGAGGTTAACCGATTACAGACCGCGTGGCGAGTGCTTTTATATAAATTTTTATAGGTTTTTTTGATGTGAAATCAATCTGTAACACAACGGTTACTTTATCAACAACTGGTAGCGATTTAAGCGTCAATTAACNGCAGGAACAGCGGCTAATTCTGGCGCTAAGGGAGATTTTAAGAGGGTTCTGACTGGACAGGCCAGGAATAACGCCATTGTCAGACGATTTGACGCATAGGTTTTTCTTTTATCAGAAAACGCTTAGTCCGCTAATAATTTATTGCAGGATTAAATAAGCGCAGGCGATCTTAAAAACAGGAAATAATCGCCCGCGCTAAACTATTACGCCTGGGGTTTATATTTTCCGGGCAGCGAACGATAGAGCCAGTTCACCAGTTTGTCGCTGGCCGGTGTTAATAACCACCAGCTCAGGCCCACCAGCACCACCGACAGCGAACCGACCGCGATATCGGTAAACCAGTGTGCGCCTGCCATTACGCGCGGCAGGGAAAAGAGCACCACAATCAGCAGGCCCATCAGGAAGGCGCGGAAGCCGAAATAGCGCCACATAAAGCAGGCGAAGATAATCAGCATCATGCCGTGGTCGCCGGGGAAGCTGTCTCTGGACGCATCTTTTGCCGGAATGCCGGTCAGTTCGCTGACGCGATGCACGTTATCAAAGAACAGCGTCGGGCTGGCATGCTTAACCGGCAGCAGATGGCCCAGCTGGTTAAGAATCACCGCCGTCAGCAGCATGGTGATACCAATCGCCAGCATACGACGTCGGCCCTGCGGCGTTTCGCGGCGCCAGAACCACAGATAGAGCAGGCCCATCGCCAGCAGCGACACCGCATCAAAACCGCGGAAATTGGTGATCGCCACCAGCAGCGCAAAGCCGTGATGGTCGACCATCTGGTCGTTAAAGCCAAAAAAGATGCCTTTGTCGAGAGCGAACCAGAACCCGTGCTCCGGCGGCAGATACCACGACATAAATAGCATCACACCCAGCGCATTCAGCAGCAGGATGGTGATCAAACGAGAAGTGCGCATAAAAGTAACTCAAAAAGAAAAAAATAACGGGCAAACCTACCGCAGCTAATTTAAACGAATCTTCAACAGGGCAGTCTGCAAGGCGTTCCAGTCGGCGGCCTGATGGTGGATCAATTCGATACGGCTATCCGGCGGCGTGACCGGGCGCGTTTCGATGAACAGGTCTTCGCCCTGACGGTTAATGCTGACCAGACCGTCAGCGGTACGCAGCACGCCTTTCACGCGATCCACCGGCGCAAGCCGCGCCCACTCTAAAGCCGGAATAGTATCGAACACCGTGTCACCATCGAAAATCCAGCCACAGGAAGCATAGCCCTGACCTTCATTTAACGCACGACGCCAGCGCGCTTCGCCTTCCAGTTTCAGCGCCGCCAGCCCCTGCGGGCGTGACGAATGATGATGATGCGCGGCATCGGGTACCGCACGATCCGCCAATGCCGGCTGACTCAGCAACGCCGGATCAATATTGCCCCAGCTGGCTTCCACCAGTTGACGGTCGCCCAAATGCTGCTGCTGCCAGCTCGCCAGCCGCTGGCGATCTTCCGCATCCCACTTGTCGCTTTTGTTGGCGATGATGATGTCTGCGGCGATCAGCTGGTCGCGAAAGTTTTCATTCTCCGTGACGCGCGTATCGGCTAACTGACGCGGATCGAGCAGCGTCAGCGTGGCGTCCACGCGGATCCACGGCTGATAGACCGCCGCGCGCAGCATATTCAGTAACTGTTTGGGATGGCCAAGGCCGGTGGGTTCGATAATCAGGCGGTCCGGCTGAGTCTGCTTCAGCAGCATATTCAGCCCGACCTGCAGCGGCAGGCCGTTAACACAGCACATGCAGCCGCCGGGGATCTCTTTCAGCGTGGCGCCGCGGTCGGCGAGCAGGGCGCCGTCAATGCCGATCTCGCCAAACTCGTTGACCAGAATGGCCCACTTCTCATTGGCCGGTTTGTGCGCCAGCAGATGTAACAGGGTGGTGGTTTTACCGCTACCGAGAAAACCGGTAATCAGGTTCACGCGCGTCATGATTTACTCCGTTAAAATAGCCGCGCCGGACAACCGCATCCGGCGCGCAGGCTGTTGTTATACTATAACAATCAACCGCCGCCGGAGAAAATCGTGCGCTTAATCGGCGCGTCCCATATAACGACGCTCGGCAATATGGATACGGATGCGATCGCCATTGCTCAGGTACTCCGGCACCTGAATCGACAGCCCGGTGCTCATGCCCGCCGGTTTGGTGCGCGCACTGGCGGATGCCCCTTTGATGCCAGGTGAGGTATCAACAATCTCCATGTCTACCGTCTGCGGCAGTTCCAGCGCCAGCACCTGACCATCCATGGTGAGCACCTGGATACCGGGAATGCCGCCTTCCGGAATAAACAGCAGCTCTTCTTCGATCTGATCTTTTTTAAAGCTGTACGGCGTGTAATCTTCGTCATCCATAAACACGTATTCGTCGCCGTCGATGTATGAGAAGGTCACCGCGCGGCGGCTGAGCTGGATGGCATCAATAATGTCGTCGCCCTTGAAGCGCTCTTCAACTTTCAGGCCGGTGCGCACATCGGTGAAACGCATCTTGTACAGCGTGGCGGCACCGCGCGCGCTTGGGCTCTGGACATCGATATCCTTCACCAGCAACAGTTTACCGTTCCAGGTGACGGCCATTCCTTTTTTGATTTCGTTTGCCTTTGGCATAATGCTTGACTCGCTATAACCAGGTAGATGCGCGCCAACTTACTCGCGCGGTGAAAAACAGGCAAGTGAGGCCGGTGAAAATTGTTGGTCGCGCATAGAATTCCGCGGTGCAGACTGCTATTGTCGGCCGCTAATCTTTGCAGGAGCGCATGATGTTATGTCGAGACCAGTGCGGTGCCTGCTGCACAGCCCCCTCCATCTCTTCCCCCATTCCGGGTATGCCTGACGGCAAACCGGCCAATACCCGCTGCGTTCAGCTCGACGAACAGCAGCGCTGCAAAATCTTTGGTTCGCCGCTGCGTCCGGCGGTGTGTGCCGGTTTACAGCCACAGGCGGAGATGTGCGGCAGCAGCCGCGCCGACGCCATGATCTACCTGCTGCAGCTGGAAGCCGATACCGCGCCCTGAATTTAAGCTGACGCGAGCTGAACAGAACGATCGTTACAGGCGCCGCGTTACAGCAACCCGTCAGCGCGCCCGCTGTGAAAAATCCTAAATCCGCCGCGAAGTGTGCGGAGCATCAAAAATCTGCTACGCCGATTGCGCATTTT
>Ga0058692_1000384_pt1 | contig 21162 bp, 16 predicted proteins | sample AgamicAtAmrz_FD_55216 | JGI IMG/M metagenome (GOLD analysis project Ga0058692, IMG submission 55216) | Agave microbial communities from Guanajuato, Mexico - At.Am.rz | ecosystem: Host-associated > Plants > Roots > Rhizosphere | place: Guanajato, Mexico | collected 2012-06-07 | reverse complement strand
CACGGCGATCCGGTCGTCGGGGTGCTTTCTTTGCGCCTGCAGCGTGTCGCGGAAAGCGCCGAAGAACGAGGCCAGACGGTGCACATGGGTTTCGGCATAGATATCGGAAAGTGCACGGGTGGTGGCCACCCGGTTTTCGAGCGCGAAACCCGCACCGGAAGGCGCCTGTGTCCGGTCGGCCAGCACCCACCAGTTGCCGTCAGGTCCGCGCCCGATCTCGAAGGAACAGAAATGCAGATAATGGCCGCTTGCTGGTTTCACGCCGACCATGGGCCGCAGATATTCCGGATTGGAGGCGATCAGGGCCGGGGGTACGAAACCTTCCTTGACCAGCCGGTTTTCGCCGTAAAAATCGGCGACCATGGCTTCCAGAAGATTGGCGCGCTGTTTCAGCCCCTCGGAAAGAACCGCCCACTCCCTGTCGTCGATCAGGACCGGAATATGGGAGATTGGCCAGTTTCTTTCACTGCTGCCCTTGCCGTAATCGCGGTAGAACACGCCGGCATCGCGCAGATAGCGGTCNGTGCGGGCAAAGCGNTCNTGCAATTCCCGTTCCGACATGCGCGACAGGGCGTCGAGCAGGGTCTTCCAGACCGGCCTGACCTTGCCGTTGGTATCGAGCATTTCGTCGGCAACGCCCGGCAAGGGGGAATATTCAAGCCCNCGCGGTTGCGCGCTCGTTTCCGTCTTGCGTTCCGTTGCCGGGGCTTTGGACAATTTACACTCCGTAAGGCCGACGCAGATCGAGCGTCAGCGGAAATTCTGGCGACATGGTTTCCGCCTGTAGCGGATATTGCCCTGCCGTATGCCCCCATGGTTCGAAACGGGCGAGGCGGCGTGCCTCGGCCTCATTGCCGTTGACGGGAAACGTCTCGTAATTGCGCCCGCCCGGATGAGCAACATGGTAGATGCATCCGCCGATCGATCGCCTCGACCATGTATCATAAATGTCAAAGGTCAAGGGTGAATTGACGGGCAGNACGGGATGCAGGCCGGAAGCGGGCTGCCATGCCTTGAAGCGAACGCCGGCGACTGCGACGCTGCGGTTTTCNGTCGGGGTCAGCGGNANGGCGCGGCCGTTGCANGCNACCGCGTAACGGGCGGGNTTGGAGGTTTCCAGCCGCACCTGCAGGCGCTCGACGGAGCTGTCGACATAACGCACNGTTCCGCCGATGGCGCCCTGTTCNCCCATCACATGCCAGGGCTCCAGCGCCTGGCGCANTTCCAGCTTCGCGCCCTCATATTCCACCTCGCCGAAGAAGGGGAAACGGAATTCCTGCTGGGCGGTGAACCATTCCGGCTTGAGGTCGAAACCGTTTTCCCTGAGGTCGGCAAGCACGTCGAGGAAATCCGCCCAGATATAATGCGGCAGCATGAAGCGGTCGGCGAGCGCCGTACCCCAGCGCACGAATTTGCCGGCGGCCGGNTTTTTCCAGAAGCGGGCGATGAGGGCGCGCACCAGCAATTGCTGGGCGAGCGACATGCGCGCGTTGGGCGGCATTTCGAAACCACGGAATTCCACAAGGCCGAGGCGGCCGGTCGGCCCGTCAGGCGAAAACAGCTTGTCGATGCAGATTTCCGCGCGATGGGTATTGCCCGTCACATCCGTCAGAAGATTGCGGAACAGCCGGTCGACCAGCCACGGCAGCGGCGGCACGCCTTCTCCGGGGGCAGGCACCTGCGCAAGCGCGATCTCCAGCTCGTAGAGACTGTCGTGGCGGGCTTCGTCGATACGCGGCGCCTGGCTCGTCGGGCCGATGAAGAGACCTGAGAAGAGATAGGAGAGCGAGGGATGCCGCTGCCAGTGCAGAACGAGGCTTTTGAGAAGATCGGGCCGGCGCAGGAAGGGGCTGTCATTGGGGTTGGCGCCACCCACGACCACGTGGTTGCCACCGCCGGTGCCGGTGTGGCGGCCGTCGATCATGAACTTGTCGGCGCCGAGACGCGACTGGCGCGCCTCCTCATAAACAGCCGTGGTGATGTCGACGCAATCCTTCCAGCCCGCGGCGGGGTGGATGTTGACCTCGATGACGCCGGGATCGGGTGCGACGCGGATGACATTGACGCGCTCGTCATGCGGCGGCGCATAACCCTCGATATGGACGGGCAAGCCAAGATCGGCGGCTGCCGCTTCCGCTGCCGCAATCAGTTCCAGATAGTCCTCGATACGCTCCACCGGCGGCATGAAGACGCAGAGCCGACCGTCACGCGGTTCCACCGACATGGCGGTGCGCACCGCGCCGCCGATTTCGCCGAGCGTCTGTTCTATGCGCTCCTGCCCCGGGGCCTCGCTGGCATGGAAGGAGGCTTCGGGCATGGCGCGGCCCGATGGCGTCAGGACGTCGGGAAGCGGACCGCGGGGGATCGAAGGATCAGCTTCATGAATATAGGGATAGGCGGATGGCGGCACATAGGGCAGGGTGCCGAGTGGCAGGCGGTAACCCACCGGGCTGTCACCCGGAACGAGGAATATTTTACCGCGCCGCGTCTTCCATTTTTCGCTGATCCAGCGCTTGCCGGCGGCGCGCGCATTCCACGCCTGAACGGGAAGAATATAGCCGGTCGGTGTCGTCAGTCCCCGCTCGAAGACGCGGGCTATGCGGTTTCGCTCCTCCGGGTCCTTCAGCTTGGAATTTGACGGGTCAACATTGTCGGGAAGGCTTCCTTCCTTGATGATCCATTCCGCCGGATCCTCATAGGCCGGCAGCACCAGCTCCCGTTCGATGCCGAGATGGGAGGCGATGCCGCCCAGCAGTTTCTGCGCGTCTTCCGCCTTTGCGCCGGTATTCGCGCCCTCCTCGGCGATAAGCGCCGGGTTCTGCCAGATTGGCAGTCCATCCTTGCGCCAATAGAGCGAGAACGTCCAGCGCGGCAGGCTTTCGCCCGGATACCATTTTCCCTGGCCGTAATGCAAAAACCCACCCGGTGCGAAACGCTCGCGCAGGCGGCGGATCAGAAGGTCGGCCTTTTCGCGCTTTGTCGGCCCCACCGCACCGGTGTTCCACTCATCGGATTCGAAATCGTCGATGGAAACGAAGGTCGGTTCGCCGCCCATGGTCAACCGGACATCATGGGTATTCAGAACCTCATCGACCTCCTGGCCGAGCGCATTGAGTTCGTCCCAGCTTTCGTCCGAAAAAGGCTTGGTGATGCGCGGCGTCTCGGCAACCCGCCGGACCTGCATGTCGAAGGCGAATTCCGTGTTGGCATGGCCGTAATAGCCGCCGGAAATAGGCGCGGCGTTGCGGTAATGCGGTGTTGCCGCCAAAGGAATATGGCTCTCGCCGGTCAATAGACCGGACGTGGGGTCGAGGCCGATCCAGCCCGCACCCGGCATATAAACTTCGGCCCATGCGTGCAGATCGGTGAAGTCCACCTCGGTGCCGGATGGGCCGTCCAGCGCCTTGAGGTCCGGTGTCAACTGGATGAGATATCCCGACACGAAACGGGCAGCGAGGCCAAGATGCCTCAGGACCTGCACGAGCAGCCAGCTGGTATCGCGGCAGGACCCCTTGCCGGAAGCAAGCGTCTCCTCAGGTGTCTGGACGCCGGGTTCCATGCGGATGACGTAACCGATCTCCTGCTGCAGGCGGGCGTTGAGGCCGACGACCATGTCCACCGTCTGTTGACCTGGAGTGCGGTCGACAGTGGCCATGAAGGCGGCGAGCAGAGGACCGGTCGGTTCCGGCTTCATGTAGATGGAGAGATCGTCGCGCAGTTCCTGCGGATAGTCGAAGGGCCACTTTGTCGCCTCTTCCTCCACAAAGAAATCGAACGGATTATAAACCGTCATATCGGCGACAAGATCGACCTCGATCTTGAATTCACTCACCGGTTCCGGAAAAACGAAGCGGGCAAGGTAATTACCGTAGGGATCCTGCTGAAGGTTCACGAAGTGATTGGAGGGTGAAACCTTGAGAGAATGGCTGATGACGCTGGTTCTGGAATGTGAGGCGGGCTTCAGTCTGATGATCTGTGGTCCAAGGCGAACCGGATTGTCGTATTTATAATGCGTCAGATGATAGATGCTCGCTTTGATCGCCATTAATCTGCCTTGCCCGGTTTTCCGGCTTATGCGGTTTGTCCGCCCCTCTGAAATTATTCGGATTTTGTGCAATGCAGGAAAAGAAAGCAAGGATCATTTCCGGGGGCAACCGCATTGTTGGTCGAGGCCGCGATATTTGCCCGCGGTAAGAATTGTCCGGGCTTTTCAATCATCGCCGCTGAGATTTCGCCGGGATTGTGGACAAGGTCGAACGGCGTGTTATTGCTTGGCAACGAAAGGCGCAGAATCGCGACCCGCTTTCTTTGCCGACTGACGTTTCGGAATGGAATGAATGGCAACAACGGTGACCGACGATCAGCGCAAAAGCGCGGCTAATCTTTCGGGTTTCGATCTCGATTTCCCGGCGCAGCTGCGCATGATGGGGCGTGCCTTCTGGACCTCGCCGGTGCGCACCCGGCTGATCTTGCTGTCGATAGCGCTGCTCACGGTGATATTGCTCACCGCCTATGGGCAGATCAGGCTCAATGAATGGAACGCGCCGTTTTACAACGCGCTGGAGCGGCGCGATCTTGCCGCCTTCATTCACCAGCTGGAGGTCTTCGCCATCATCGCGGGGCTGTTGCTTCTCCTCAACGTCATCCAGACCTGGCTGAACCAGATGACGGCGCTGAACATGCGCGAGGGTCTTGCCAAGGATATGGTGGATCAATGGCTGAAACCGGGGCGGGCCGCCCGTCTTGCCGGTTTCGGCACGATTGCGATCAACCCCGACCAGCGCCTGCATGACGATGTCCGCAACCTTGCTGAAAGCAGCACGGCGCTTTCTATCGGTCTCGTCAATGCGACGATCCTGCTCGTCAGCTTTATCGGCGTCCTCTGGTCGCTCTCGGCTGGTTTTACCATCACCATCAGCGGCGATACCTATGCGATCCCCGGCTATATGGTCTGGGCGGCGATCCTTTATGCCGGTTCGGCTTCCCTGCTCAGCAATCTCGTCGGTTATCGGCTGGTGGGGCTGAATGCCGAGCGTTATTCCAAAGAGGCGGAGCTTCGCTTCTCACTGATGCGGGCCAGCGAAAATCTTGCCGCCATTGCCCTTGCGCGCGGCGAAAAGAACGAAAGGCGGCGGATCGGCATCGATATTGATGCGGTGCTCGGCGTCATTCGTGGGCTCGCCATGGCGCTAACCCATCTGACATGGGTTTCGGCAGGATATGGCTGGCTGGCGGTGGTGGCGCCGATCCTGATCGCGGCTCCGGTTTATTTCTCCGGCAACCTCACCTTCGGCGGATTGATGATGGCCGTCGGTGCGTTCAACCAGGTCAACACGGCGCTGCGCTGGTACATCGACAATTTCGGGCCGATCGCCAGCTGGAAGGCGACGTTGCAGCGCGTTTCGGTGTTCCGTAACGCGCTTATCCAGATGGACAGCGTCGAACAGCACGGCCTGACGATCGATTTGCAACGTAGTGCGGAGAACGAAAAAATCCGCCTCCAGGCAGTGGTGATCTGCCGCGATGCGGGTGGGCAGGATCTGGATCGCGGCTTCCAGCTGCGCGAGAGCGAAGTCGAGATCGGGCCGGGCGAACGGCTGATGATCAATGGCGAGCAGGGCGTGAACCGAAGGCTGCTGTTTGCGGCGATGGCAGGCCTGTGGCCCTGGGGACAGGGCAGGATCGAGATGCCNGANCAGTCCGACACGCTTTTCATNGCNCAGCACGGTTATCTGCCGGCGGGATCGCTGCGTGAAATCCTCGCCTATCCGCGCGCGCCCCAGCGTTTTGCCGATGCGGATTATGTCTCGGCGCTCACTGCCTGCGGGCTTGGCGAGATGGCATCCCGTCTCGAGGAAAACATTCGCTGGGACAAAAAACTGGATTCAGACGAGCAGGCCAGTATCCGGGTGGCCAATGCCCTGCTGCTGAAGCCGAAATTCGTCGTTATCGACGATTTGCTCGAAGGGCTGGAAAAACAGACGCAGGATACGCTGGCGGAAGTTCTGAACGGGATCGACGGCGCGGCGATCATCTATATCGGCCGGTCGGAAACATTTCTGTCGGTTCTCGCCCCGGCTGTGGCGCATCTCGACCATACCGCGCAGAAGGAAAATATCTCCAGGGCCGGGAGCGCTCCGGAATAGGTCATCGGGCCATTCGGGGCGGACTAGAGCCGCAAATGCCATTTGTCCGAATCGAGCCGCTGTTGTTTGGCAAGGCTTATGGTGGTGTCCGGCTCCATCTGCGAGCGAAGGGCAAGGGTGCCGGTCGCCAGGCTGATGGCGACGACGCTGGCGACCACCAGGACGATACGGTCGTAGCGCTGCTGTATTGTGTTGTTTCCGCTCCAGTCATAGGCCATTCGCACGCCCTCGCGTTTTTTGGAATCGTGCCTCATCATGGTTAACCGAAGCTTACGATNGCTCTGTGATTCCTTGCTGTTTTGGAAGGGCTGCCGCGACAAATCGGCTATTGGCGGATGNGGTGCGGTTGTTTAAGTCCGGCAGCGGGAGGCTTGTGAAAGGACTTTGAGACATGGACCAGCAACCGCCCGCCGATATGGAACTCACGCTNAGAACGCTTGCGATGCCCGCCGATGCCAACCCGGCCGGCGATATTTTCGGCGGCTGGGTCATGTCGCAGATGGACCTTGCCGCTTTCGTCCGCGCCAATGATGTGGCCGGCGGCCGCACCGTTACCGTCGCAGTCAATGAGATCGTCTTCAAGAAGCCGGTCAAGATCGGCGATACTTTGTGTGTCTACACCAAAATCGAAAAGATCGGCCGCACCTCCGTCACGCTGAAGATCGAAGCCTGGACCCGCAGACACTATCAGGATTCACGCGAAAAGGTGACGGAGGCCGTCTTCATCATGGTCGCGGTGGATGACAACGGCGATCCACGCCCCGTCCGCAAGGAGGCGTGAGGCGGCCTCTCCTTTTTTCAAAGCAATTCCGAAGCGCCTGCAAAAGATCAGGCGTTTCGGATTTTTCGCAATTCGATATCCGTCCGCCCAATACTTTAGAAATATCCAATTTATTTATCAATTTTTGCGATCAAGATATGGAATAGGACGGGGATCAGGCTTTGACCATTCCAGGTGTTGTTATTGTCGGCGGCGCTCACGGCACNCTCGCCCTTGCCCGAAGNCTCGGCGCCCTGAATGTGCCTGTTTATTACCTCACNCACGATTCCCCTTTGCCGGGTTGNTCNCGTTTCGTGCGGGAAACGATCCGCTGGGCCGGCCCGCATGATGCCGGGGCACTGCCGTTCCTGCGTCAAATGGCGGACAAGCATGGTTTGAAGGGCTGTCTGCTCGTGCCGTCCGGCGACGGAGAGGTCCAGCTCGTTGCGCAACATCGTGAGGAACTGTCCTCGCTCTACAAAATCATCCTGCCGGATTGGACGGCCCTGCAATGGCTCTGCGAAAAACCGTTGCTTTACCAGCGCGCCGCAGAACTTGGCGTCAGTATTCCGCGAACCTATGCGCTGGCATCGGCCGCTGACATCGATACGCTGGACATATTGTTTCCCGTCATTCTCAAGCCGAATATGGGGGGTGGCGATACCACCATCGCCCGGGCGAAAGTCATTCGCGCCGATGACCGACATGCTCTGAAAACGGCTTTTGCCGATGCGAGCGGAGAGATCGGCGCCGGCAATGTCGTTGTGCAGGAACTCATTCCGGGTGGGGGAGAAAGCCAGTTCTCCTACGCCGCGCTCTGGCTGAATGGAGAGCCGGTAGCGGAATTCACTGCCCGGCGCGCCCGGCAATATCCTGTCGATTTCGGCTATACCAGCACCCGCGTCGAGGTCGTCGACAACGGGCAAGCGGTGGATGCGGCCCGAAAAATACTGAAATCGGCCGGCCATAGCGGGCTGGTCGAGGCGGAATTCAAGCTCGACGGCCGGGACGGGAAACTGAAGCTTCTCGATGTCAATCCGCGCCCATGGTCATGGTTTGGCCTTTGCTCTGCGGCGGGCATCGACCTTGGCGCCCTGCTATGGCGGGTCGCCAATGGCGAGCCGGTCGGCCAGCCCGGCAATGCGCGGCAGGGCGTCTCCTGGTCCTATCTTGTCCGCGATGCCGTTGCCGCCTTCACATTGGCCCGGAGAGGGCAGGCGAAAATCGGCGACTATTTCGCGTCTCTGGGCAGGATCCGCAGTTGGGCCGCCTTTGCGCCGAATGATCCCTTGCCGGGTCTGATCGACCTGCCGCTGACGATCTCGAGAGTCGTGAGAAAACGCCTTCTTCCCGGCCTGACATCAGGACAATCGGGGAGGATGTTTTTTCAGCCGATAAAACGCCTTGTGAAATATGGGGCCATAAGGGCGGGGCTGGAGGTGAGTTCTCTCCCGGCCGTCCGCTCGGCATTTCCGTCTTTTGCCGGTCGTGGTGTGATCTTCACGCTTCATCACGTGCGCCCCGGAAGGGCTGTTTCGGCTTTCGCACCCAATGTGCAATTGTCCGTCACGCCGCAATTTCTGGAAGAGGCGATACAGGCCGCACTCGAATGCGGTCTCGTTCCCGTGCATCTGCACGATCTGCCGGCTCTGCTTGCCGATAATCACGAAGGCCGGTCGTTCTGCGCCTTCACGCTTGATGACGGCTATCGAAACAATGCCGACTATGCCGCGCCGATCTTCCGTAAATATGCCGTCCCCTACACGATTTTCATCACGCCGGGTTTTGTGAAGCGAACACGCAGCCTGTGGTGGGAAACCGCTGCTCTCCTGACGCAGAAAGCCGCGTCTTTCGAATTCGATTTCGGGGCGGGGCCGGAGCAGGTGGCATGCGCCAGCCCTTCGCAGAAAGTGGAGGCATTCACGCGGCTTGAAGATTTTGTCCAGAACTTTTCGGAAGACGAGGCGGTGGAAAGGATCGATCGTATCGCGAGGCAGCACGGCGTCGATCCCATCGCGATCGTGGACGAACTTGTCATGGATGAAGATGAGCTCAGGGTGCTGGCGAAGGACCCTCTGGTGCATTTCGGCGCGCATACCATGACGCATGTGAATATGCGCAAGATCGATGCGGCGCGTCTGGCTTATGAGATTGCGGAATCGGCGCGCCGGGTGGAAGCCTATGCCGGCAACCGGCCACGGTCCTTTTCCTATCCCTATGGCTGGGTGAAGGCCGTGGGAGAACGTGAAGCGAAAGCAGTTCACGATGCAGGATTTTCCGCGGCCGTGACCACGCAGGCTGGCGTTATCGGTTCCCACAGCCTTGAAAAGCCGACGCAGTTGCCGCGTGTATCGTTGAATGGACGCTTTCAGAAAAAGCGCTTCGTCAAGGCGCTCATCTCGGGCCTGCCCTTCCGGTTCATCTAGCCACGTTGTTCGTTCGCCATCTCCCGGCCGTCTCGCCATATATGGTTGCGGCCCGCGTTTGGCGTTCTTTTTGCCGTTTCCGATTTCTTCCCTTGTTCTCTGGGTCTCTTTGCGGCTGATTGGCCAGTCCGAAAAACTGCGCCATAATTTTTGTTATTCACATCCATTTATCTATTGATTATAAATAAATTTATCGACGTAAAACATTACAACTTTTATGAAGGCCTCGCCCGTGCTGCTGATTTTTGCCGATGATCTGACCGGAGCGCTCGACGCCGCCGCCCCCTTTGCCGGGCGTGGGCTGGCGACCGAGGTCGCNATCGNGCTTGACGGTGTGCGTGCGGCGCTCGCAGATGCGCCTGCCGTCCTCAGCGTCAATCTCGGCTGCCGCGATGGCGANGCGGATGAAGCCCGGCTTCGCACGCAGGAACTGTTGGGGCTGGTTCCGGCCGATACCATCCTTTTCAAGAAGATCGATTCCCGCCTGAAAGGGCATATTGCGGCGGAAATGGATGCGATTTCCTATCGGCACGCGCTTGTCGCGCCCGCCATTCCGGATTTCGGGCGCTTTGTTATGGGCGGAGCCGTTTCCGGCTTTGGCGTCGAAGCTGCCATTCCGGTTCATGAAAGGCTGGGCGGACATGCCGGCCGCTGCACGATACCCGATACGCGATCAAAGGGCGATATCAGGGAAGCTCTCGCGGCCGCGCAGGTGGAAGGGGCCGATCTTCTGGTGGGCGCGCGTGGGCTTGCCGAGGCGCTGGCCGAAGCGATGACGGCGCAGGCTGTTCCTGAAGCGGCGTTCGTTCCACCCGGCAGGGGGCTTTTTGTCGTCGGGTCTCGCGATCCGATCACCGTGGAGCAGATTGACGTTCTCAAAAGCGCTGGGCCTGTCTCGATCATTGAGGCGCCGAATGGCGTTATGCCGCGACACATCGATGACGGTGCCGGTCTGACGTTGGTTCAAGCGACGCAGGGTAAGGAAAATCTGTCGCCGCTTGCGGTTTCAGACCGGTTGGCGCAAGGCGTCGTGCCGCATTTGACCGCCAGGGCGGGCAGGCTGCTGTTGTCTGGCGGAGCCACGGCAGAAGCCGTGCTACGGGCCATGGGTATTTCGCGTCTGCGTCTTGCTGGCGAATGCCTGCCGGGTCTCGGGGTCGGCTGGTCCGGAGATCAATGCATCATTGCGAAATCCGGCGGTTTTGGGCAAGCTGACACGTTGAAACGGATCGCGAAAATGATGCTTGGCGACAATGACGCTGGAGAGAGCTGACCAGATGGGGCTGATGAAAGAAACGGCGCGCAAGGCACTTCCGGACATTATTTTCGAGAGAATGCACCGGGCGATCAAATCCGGCGCCTACAAGCCGGATGAGCGGCTGCCGACCGAGCATGAACTCGCCATGGAATTCGAAGTGTCGCGACCCGTCGTGCGCGAGGCGTTGCGCCGGCTGCGCGAGCAGGGGTTNATTTATTCCCGCAGAGGCTCCGGCAGCTATGTCAGNGCNTTNGGCCTGCGCGAGCCGCTCGGCTTCGGACAGCTCGAAAACGTNGCTGATCTTCTCAACTGTTACGAATTCAGGCTGACGCTGGAGCCGGCAGCGGCGGCCGCGGCAGCCTTGCGGCACGATGGCGAGAGGCTTGCGGCGATCCGGAAGGCGCTCGAACTGATGCGGGATGCGACCAATCGCCAGTCNCACCGCGAGGATGCCGACTATCAGTTCCANCTCGCCATCGCGCGGGCGGCGCGAAACAGCTATTTCTCCACNGCGATGGAAGCGCTGAAGGACCATATTGCAGTGGGAATGAAGTTCCACGGCATGTCGGTGAAGCGGGAGGCATCCGGCCTGACGCGTGTTTTCGCCGAGCATGAGGCAATCGCAAAGGCGATTGCCGATGGGGACGCAGAGGCGGCGCGCCAGTTGATGCTCCAGCACCTGACCGGATCGCGCGACCGCCTGTTCGAGTCTTCGCACACGGATTAGGCGGGTGACCGAAGACCGATGCGCGTCCGCGCACCGGATTTTTGCTCAGAAGGCGTGGCGGTAAATGCCGAGCACGTCCTCGACGCTCATGTCGACGGGATTATTGTCCATCAGCCGGCGGATGGCATGCGCATCCTCAGCGTAGCGGGAAAGATCGGCCTCAGTCGCGCCATGCCGTGCGAGCGACATTTCGATGCCGAGCCCGGCACAGAAATCCGTTGCCGCCTTGCGCAGATCATCAGGCGAAAGGTGTTCGCGAAGCCCGAGCGCTCCCGCCACTTCCGCCGTCTTCGCCGAAACCGCAGGCTGATTGAATGCCAGAACATGCGGAAAGACGATGGCGTTCGCCAGCCCATGCGGCAGGTTGAGAAGCGTGCCGAGCGGATAGGCGATGGCGTGGCCCGCCGCCGTATTGACCGGGCCGAGGCAGATGCCGCCATAATAGGAGGCGAGCATCATGCCNTCCCGCGCNTCAGTATCCGCACCGTCGCGAACGGCGCGCGCCAGATATTTGCCGACCAGCGCAAAGCCCATGCGCGCNAAACCGTCGATCATCGGATGGGCCTTGCGNTTGGTGAAGGCTTCGACGCAATGGGCCATGGCATCCACCCCGGTTGCCGCCGTAACGGCTGATGGNACGGAATAGGTGAGTTCCGGATCGAGCACGGCGAAATCCGCGATCAGATGAGGGCTTTCGACCGCGATCTTGTTGCCTTTCACCGGGTCTGTGATGAGCGAACGGATGCCGGCTTCNGAGCCNGTGCCGGCGGTGGTGGCGATCTGCACCAGCCGTGTGTCGCGCCCGGCAACCCTGTTCGGCCCCGCCACGTCTTCAAGCGACTGGCTGGAATTCCAGAGGGCAGCGACCAGCTTTGCCACATCCATTACCGAACCGCCACCGAGGCCGATGACGAGATCCGGCTTGGCGGCGCTTGCTGCGGCAAGGGCGGCTTCGAGCGTTGCGGTGTCCGGCTCGCCGGGAATGGCATCGAAGATCGTGAAAGGGCCCTGCAATTGCAGCCGTTCGGCAAATTTCGCCGTCAGCGGTGTGGCGATAATCAGGGTCGATCCTGTTTTTCCCGCCCAGGTGCCGACCTGTGAAATGGTGCCGGCACCAACGGCGAGCCGTCGTGGCTGGTGGATGAGAATGGGAGCTGTCGACATGATGCTCATTCCTTCCGCTCCTTGCCCGCCACCAGCTNGCGCGCATANGCGATGGCCGCATTCATGTTGCCGTGATTGGCGATGCCCTTGCCGGCGATATCGAAAGCCGTGCCGTGATCGACGGAGGTGCGATCTATCGGCAAATCGACCGAGACGTTGACGGCGGTGTCGAAGGCGACAAGTTTGATCGGGATATGGCCCTGATCGTGATATTGCGCGACGACGAGATCGAAAGCACCGGAATAAGCCCGGTGGAACACGGTATCGGCGGAAATCGGTCCCTGCACCTCGATGCCTTCGGCGCGGGCGGCTGCGACCGCCGGTGCGATCTGGTCGTCATCCTCGGTGCCGAACAGGCCGTTTTCACCGCAATGCGGGTTGATGCCGGCAACCGCGATGCGCGGTTGAACATAACCGATGCGTTTCAGATGCGCGTTGCCGGCGCGGATGGTCGCCAGCACCCGCTCCGTCGTCGCCCGGCGAATGGCCTCCTGCAGGGAGACATGGGTGGAAACGTGAATGACCTTCAGCCGTTCGGAGGCGAGCAGCATATAGGCGGCCGAGGAGCCGGTGAGGCTGCGCAACATGCCGGTGTGCCCGTCATAATGGTGACCGGCGAGGTTCAAGGCTTCCTTGTTGATCGGCGCGGTGACGATGCAGCCGATTGCACCCGCTTCGGCATCGCGAACGGCCTTTTCGATAAAGCGGAAAGCGGCGTCTCCGGCCACTGGCGACAATTTACCCCAGGGCAGCGGCGCGCCCTCCACGGGCAGGTCGACCACGTGTTGAGAAAGATCGATATCAACGCCGAGCGCATCCCGCGCCGCTTCCAGGGTGGCGAGGTTGCCGTAAATCCGCGTCGCCGCCCGATCCGGGGCGGACATTTCTGCGAGCGCCCGCACCGTGATCTCGGGGCCGACGCCGCAGGGGTCGCCCATGGTGATGCCAATGATGTTGCTCATCTTTGTCTCCCGTCGTTCTCGTCAGCCCAGCCGGGCGCCAGCCGGACATATTTGATTGCGCGGCGATGATAGGTGTAGCTCGCATGCAGCGTACCGTCCGGCGCTTCCAGAAGCCACGGGTAGGACATTTCCAGATTACGTCCATCGGTCGAATCGTTCGAAAGGCAGGTGCCCGGCCCGTCTTCGATCAGGATCCGGGTGGTAAAACTGCGCCCGTCATCATCGGACAGGCAGATCGAAACCGGCGCGCGCGGCACACCCCAGACCGGCACACAACCGCCGCTTGGATCGGCATCGGGCCTGTCGTCGTCCTCTCCCAACTCGTCATAAAGCGAGGCGCGGCGATCGCTCGACTGCGCGGCGTTGACGGGGTTGCAGATCATGGCCAGCCTGCCATCGTTCAGCCTGATGACCGCAATGGAAGAATTATTGTTGGGCACATCGGTCGGCTGCGGCTTTGACCACGAGCGGCCGCCATCGGCGCTTTCCGTGCGATAGACGAAATCGGCCTGACGGCGGCGGAAGAAGGCGGCGTAGCCCCCATTCNTCACCGCAACCGGGCTCATATGCACGCAGCCGGTCGATTCCTCCAGCTCCTGCAATTGCCAAGTCGCACCATTGTCCGTGGATATGCCGAGCGCTGCCGTATCATGGCTGCCGTTCCATTTCTGGCCGGGTCGCTGGACGCAGCGGAAGATCGGCAGCAGCCAGACGCCATCATCGCGGATGCGCAGCGGCGCGCGGATGAAACAGCCCCGGGGGAGATCGAGAAAACGTCCTTCTTCGGAAACAAGCTTTTCCGGTGCAGTCGGGTCGCGGTGGATTCGCGCCATGCGAATGCGGCATTCATCCTGATTGCCGGAGGGCTGGGCGGTATGAAACAGCCAGAGAACGCCATCCGGCGCGGTGAAGAAAACCGGGTTCTGTTCGGAATGGGCGGGGTCGTGGCTCAGGCGCTGCGGNGGTCCCCAGCGGGTTGAACCCGCTGTCAGCACAGATGCGAAAATCGAAATATCCGATTTTCCCTCCAGCGTGCCGCCGAACCANGCGCAGAGCAGGGTGCCGTCATCCAGAAGGTGCAGGAAGCTCGCATGATTCTGGATCATGGGCGACGGCAGGAACGCTTCCNGCCGGTNTTNCGACNCGGCATGGATGGCTCCGGTCATGGCGTCAGCGATGTCATCAGGGGTCATCGTGGTCTCCTCTTGTCCCGATGAAAATGACATATTCAAAAAGTTGTCAAGTTTATTTGATAAAAAAAGAGGATCTTATATTTTTGATTTTTGGAATTAAGCATTTGTTTTTAAAAAATAAAATTAAGAGATTTGGCTTGAATAAAAATTGCCATTGAAAAATAAATTGACAAAAAATGCGATAACGTCGATGCTTTGCTTACGGGTGGAGGAGACAATCATCCGCATGCCATGCTCCTCAATGCAGGAGGTGGGGATTTTTAAAATGCCCCTTGCGGTGCGCCGCCATGTTGCTGAATTTCTGAATCTGGGAGGAGAACGGAATGAAGAAGTCATTGATTGCGGGCGCCCTTGTCTTGGGTTCCCTCAGCGCCGCGGTTTCGCCGGCGCTTGCGGCATCGGGGCCGATCAAGATCGTGCTGGCGGAAGAGGCGGACCTGCTTGAGCCCTGCATGGCCACCCGCTCCAATATCGGGCGCATCATCATGGAAAATGTCAGCGAGACGCTGACCGAGCTCGATGTGCGCGGCAAGAAGGGCGTTCAGCCGCGCCTTGCCGAGAAGTGGGAGCAGAATGCCGACGGAAGCTGGCGTTTCCACCTGCGTGAAGGCGTAAAGTTTTCCGACGGTACGGCATTCGATGCCAAGGACGTCAAGCACAGCTTCGAACGCATCATGAGCGACAAGAACGCCTGCGAGTCCCGCCGTTATTTCGGCGGCATGACGGTGACCCCGTCTGTCGTTGATGATCACACGATCGACTTCAAGACCGAACCGGCCCAGCCCATTCTGCCGCTGCTGATGTCGCTCGTCACCATTGTTCCCGAAGAAACCAAGATGGAATTCATCCGCGAGCCTGTTGGCACCGGGCCTTACAAGCTGACCAACTGGACGCCGGGTCAGCAGATTGTGCTCACCGCACGCGACGACTATTGGGGCGCCAAGCCGCAGGTGACGGAAGCGACCTATCTTTTCCGCGCCGATCCTTCGGTCCGCGCCGCCATGGTGCAGACGGGCGAAGCAGATCTGTCGCCTTCCATTTCCCAGCTAGACGCCACCAACGCCAAGACCGACTTTTCCTATCTCGACAGCGAGACGGTCTATATGCGTCTCGACCATAACATCGCGCCGCTAAACGATGTGCGGGTGCGCCGCGCACTCAACCTCGCCATCGACAGGCAGGCCTTCCTCGGCACGCTGGTTCCGGAAGGTGCCGTGCTGGCCACCGCGCTCGTTCCGCCGACCACGCTTGGCTGGAACCCCGACGTCAAGGTCTTCCCCTATGACCCCGAGGGCGCAAAAAAGCTGCTCGAGGAAGCAAAGGCTGCCGGTGTGAAGGTGGATACGCCGATCACCATCATCGCGCGCACCGCGAATTTCCCCAACGTCACCGAGATCATGGAGGCGATCCAGCAGCAATTGCAGGAAGTCGGCTTCAAGATCGACCTGAAATTCGTCGAAGTGGCCGAGCACGAAAGCTACTACTCCAAGCCCTTCAAGGAAGGCCGCGGACCGCAGATCGTCGCTGCCATGCACGATAATTCCAAGGGCGATCCGTCCTTCACCATGTTCTTCAAATATGCCACCAAGGGTACCCAGTCCGGCTTCTCGGACAAGAAGGTGGACGATCTGATCGAACGTGCATCGGCAGCCGTCGGTGACGAGCGCGCCAAGCTGTGGTCGGAACTCATTGCCTACCTGCACGATGACGTGGTGGCGGATGTGCTGCTGTTCCATATGGTTGGCTTCTCCCGCGTCTCCGAGCGGCTGGACTTCAAGCCCACCATCGCCACCAACTCGATGCTGCAGCTTTCGGAAATCGGCATCAAATAGGACCCCGCGTCTTATCAATTGAGAAGCGGCGGCGCGGCGAAAGCCTCGCCGCCGCATTGAAAAACCGGAGGCAACCATGCTGAGCTTCATCCGAAAACGTTCCGTTGCGAGCCTGATTTCCCTGATCGGCCTCATCGTCATGGTTTTCTTCCTGTCGCGCCTGACGGGGGACCCGGCCGCGCTGTTTCTGCCGGTGGAGGCTTCGGAAGAGTTGAAGCAGCAGTTCCGGGCGTTGCATGGGCTGAACGATCCGTTGATGGTGCAGTTCCTGCGTTACGCGGGCGATGTGATGACGGGTGATCTCGGAGAATCGCTCAGAAAAGCCCGCCCGGCGCTGGATGTGGTGCTGGAGGCTTTCGTCTGGACTCTCTGGCTTGCGGTCATCACCATGTCGCTCGTCACCACGGCGGCCATCGTCATCGGTTCGCTTGCGGCTTTCCGCTCCGGCGGCTTCTTCGACCGCATGGCCTCAAGCATCTCGCTCATCGGTGCATCCGTTCCCGATTTCTGGCTGGCGATCGTCGCTATCGTCGTCTTCTCCGTCAATCTCGCCTGGTTGCCCACGTCAGGAACGGGCTCCGTGCTGCACTGGATATTGCCGATCGCGGTCCTGTTCGTGCGCCCCTTCGGCATTATCGTGCAGGTGGTGCGTGGCTCGATGATCGGCGCTTTGTCCTCTGCCTATGTCAAAACGGCGCGCGCCAAGGGCCTGAAGTCGGGTCCGATCATCTTCATTCACGCCTTGCGAAACGCCATGCTGCCGGTCATCACCGTCATTGGCGATCAGGCGGCAAGCCTTCTCAACGGTGCTGTCATCGTCGAAACCATTTTCGGTTTTCCCGGTGTCGGCAAGCTGATGATCGATTCCATTCTTCAGCGCGATTTCAATGTCGTGCTCGCCGCCATTCTCGTCACCGCGCTGGCGATCTTCCTGATGAATCTTCTGATCGATATCGCCTATGCGCTCCTCGATCCGCGTATCCGGCACTGAGGAGGCCGTTCAGCCATGAGCCTTTCCAGCGCCGACACCGAGATCATTGCCGAGCCATCCTTCGCAACACGCATGCTGCGCATGTTGTGGGCGGATAAATTCGCGCTCTGCGCCGCGATCTTCCTCGTCATCGTCGTTATCCTCGCTTTTGTCGGCCCGGCCTGGCTTGGCGATCTGGCGACGAAACAGAACCTGCGCGGGCGCAACCTCGCCCCGTTCGACTGGCAGCGCGAGTGGTATTTCTGGCTGGGGGCGGATGCGCTCGGCCGTTCGCTTCTCGCGCGCATTGTCGCCGCCACGCAAAACACGATGATGATCGCCGCAGGTGCGGTGCTTCTTTCCGCCATCACCGGCACCGTGCTCGGGCTGATCGCCGGTTTTTCCTCCAACCGTGTCGGCCAGATCATCATGCGGCTTGCGGATGTGATCATGTCGTTCCCGTCGCTCTTGATCGCGGTCATCGTGCTTTATCTGCTCGGCTCCTCCATCCTCAACCTGATGCTGGTTCTCGCCATCACCCGCATTCCCGTTTACATCCGCACCACGAGGGCGGAGGTGCTGGAGGTGCGCGAACGCATGTTCGTGCAGGCGGCGCGCGTGATGGGCGCCTCCGGCAAGCGCATCCTGTTCCGCCACATCCTGCCGGTGGTGTTGCCGACGCTGACGACGCTCGCCACGCTTGATTTCGCCTATGTGATGCTGGCGGAAAGCGCGCTGTCCTTCCTCGGCATCGGCATTCAGCCGCCGGAAATCACCTGGGGCCTGATGATTTCGCAGGGACGACAATATCTCACCAATGCCTGGTGGCTGTCCTTCTGGCCGGGACTTGCCATCATTCTCACCACCCTGTCGCTCAACCTGCTTTCAAACTGGCTGCGCATCGCGCTCGATCCCGTGCAGCGCTGGCGGTTGGAAATGAAGGGCCGCAAGCATGGCTGACCATCTTCTCGACGTGCGCAATCTTTCCGTGGAGTTCCACACCGCAAGCGGTGTCGTCCATGCGGTGAAGGATGTCTCCTACCATATCGACCGTGGCGAAACGCTGGCCATCCTCGGCGAAAGCGGTTCGGGCAAGTCGGTATCGTCCTCGGCCATCATGAACCTCATCGATATGCCGCCCGGACATATCAGCAGCGGCCAGATATTGCTCGACGGCCAGGACCTTCTGACCATGCCGGCCGAGGCAAGACGCGAGATCAACGGCCGGCGTATCGCCATGATCTTTCAGGACCCGCTCAGCCACCTCAATCCGGTTTATACCGTCGGCTGGCAGATCCGTGAGGCGATGACCACCCACGGCATGGACAAGGCAAAGGCCGAAGCGGAGGCGAGGCGGCTTGTCGCCCGCGTCGGCATTCCCGACCCGGACGGGGCCTTGAAGAAATATCCGCATGAATTTTCCGGCGGCCAGCGCCAGCGCGTCATGATCGCCATGGCGCTGGCTCTTCGGCCCGATCTCCTGATCGCCGATGAGCCGACCACCGCGCTTGACGTGACGGTGCAGGCCGAAGTGCTTTCGCTGCTCAAGGAATTGCAGCGGGAAACCGGCATGGCCGTGNTCATCATCACCCACGATCTCGGCGTCGTCGCCGAAATCGCCGATCGCGTGGTGGTGATGGAAAAGGGCGTTCTGGTCGAGGTTGGCACGGTTCGCGAGGTCTATCGCAATCCGCAGCACCCCTATACCCGCAAGCTCATCAGCGCAGCACCCGGCAGGGGCGACATGCACGAGCCGCACGCGGCGGGCGAAGCGCTGCTCAGCGTGCGTGATGTGCGCAAGCGTTACGGCGCCTTCGAGGCGCTGAAGGGCGTTTCCTTCGACCTCATGGAAGGCGAAACCATCGCGGTCGTCGGCGAAAGCGGTTCCGGCAAATCGACGCTGGCGCGTATTCTACTTCGCCTCGATGAGCCGGATGCGGGCAGCGCCTTGTGGAAGGGCCGTGATCTCTTCAAGCTTTCGCCTGCCGAACTCTTCGCGCTCCGGCGTGATCTGCAGATGGTGTTTCAGGACCCCACCCAGTCGCTCAATCCGCGCATGACGGTGTTCCAGCTGATTTCCGAGGCCTGGGTCATCCATCCGGAGATATTGCCCAAGGCAAGATGGCGTGAGCGGGTTGCGGAATTGCTGCATCAGGTGGGTCTCTCGCCGGAACATATGCGCCGTTATCCGCACCAGTTCTCCGGCGGTCAGCGGCAGCGGATCGCCATTGCCCGCGCATTGGCGCTGGAGCCGAAGCTCATCATCTGCGACGAGGCGGTCTCGGCGCTCGATGTTTCTGTTCAGGCGCAGGTTATCGCGTTGCTGGACAAGCTGCGCCGCGAAATGGGCCTCTCCTTCATCTTCATCGCGCATGATTTGCCGGTGGTTCGGGATTTTGCCGATCACGTCATGGTTATGCAGCGGGGAGAGGTGGTGGAGTTCGGCACTGTACGCCAGGTTTTCGAAACGCCGCGCGAGGCCTATACCCGTGCCCTTCTATCCGCGAGCCTCGATCCCGACCCCGATATGCAATCTCAGCGTCATCCGGCCGTCGCCGGCGACGCCATCGGAAATTCAAGCGGAGTTCTTTCATGAGCAAACAAGCTTTCGTCGCGCTCGTTACCTGTTTCAACGAGGACGAAACCATCAATTACGAAGCGACCCGCGCACAGGTGCGCCGCCAGGTGGCGGCCGGCAACAACATCATGTGCGCCGGCACCAATGGCGATTTTACCGCGCTGACGCATGAGGAAAAAATCCGGCTGACGGAAGAGGTGGTGGACGAAGTTGCAGGCCGTGCCAAGGTGATCGTGAATGCGGGCATGCCCGCCACATTCGAAACCCTGCAACTTGCCAAAGCCTTCGACCGCATCGGCGTCGATGGCATCGCCGTCATCACGCCCTTCTTCATCGCCTGCACGCAGGATGGGTTGATCCGCCATTTCTCGACAGTGGCTGACGCCGTNNAAACGCCAGTCTATCTCTATGATATTCCCGCCCGCACCCAGAACCACATAGAGCCGGAAACCGCCCGCAAACTCGCCACCCATGGCAATATCGCCGGCATCAAGGATTCCGGCGGCGCGCAGCAGACGCTCGAAGCCTATCTTCAGGTGGCAAAGGAGATGCCCGGCTTCGAGGTTTATTCCGGTCCGGATCACCTGGTTCTCTGGTCGTTGCAGAACGGCGCGGCAGGCTGCATTTCCGGCCTCGGCAACGCGCTGCCGGATGTGCTGGCCGGCATTCTCAATGCTTTCAACGCCGGCGACATCACCGAGGCCGAACGTCAGCAGGCGATCTACGCCGACTTCCGCACCGATCTCTACGCCCTCGGTTTCGCGCCGGCCATGGTCAAACGTTCGCTTTATCTCCAGGACCCATCCGTCGGCGCCAGCCGCCAACCGGCCCTTCTGCCGGATAACGCGCAGGATGAAAAAATCCTGGAAATCTTGCGGCGTTATCAACGGATCTGACGCTGGTACCGAATGTGGCGCGCACCGCTGCGGATCGTGCGCGTCACTTAAAAATATCTGCGAAAACGGCCAGAAGCCGATGCATTTCCCCAGCCTCACTCATGACGAATAATTTGTGACACAAACACGAAATTCCCCTTGTCAGTCACGCCATTGATGTTTAAGAGGAGCGCGCAACGCAAGCGTTCGCGCATGCGGAGAGGTGGCAGAGTGGTCGAATGCACCGCACTCGAAATGCGGCATACCTGCA
>Ga0058692_1000353_pt1 | contig 22371 bp, 19 predicted proteins | sample AgamicAtAmrz_FD_55216 | JGI IMG/M metagenome (GOLD analysis project Ga0058692, IMG submission 55216) | Agave microbial communities from Guanajuato, Mexico - At.Am.rz | ecosystem: Host-associated > Plants > Roots > Rhizosphere | place: Guanajato, Mexico | collected 2012-06-07 | reverse complement strand
GTTCCTCTCGGAAATGCCACTGTAAAGCGGTTTGCTGACCAGGAAATATTCGTAGAAATCAGCGAGAACGTGCGCGGCGAAGACGTTTTCATCGTCCAGTCCACCTCCTTCCCGGCAAATGATCATCTGATGGAACTTCTCATCATGATCGACGCCATGCGCCGCTCCTCGGCAAAACGCATTACCGCGGTGCTTCCCTATTTCGGTTACGCCCGCCAGGACCGCAAGGCCGGTCCCCGCACCCCGATTTCCGCCAAGCTCGTCGCCAATCTGATCACCGAAGCCGGCGCCGACCGCGTTCTCACGCTCGATCTCCATGCCGGCCAGATCCAGGGTTTCTTCGATATCCCCACCGACAATCTCTTCGCAGCGCCCATTCTGGCCCGCGACGTGAAGGACCATTACGACACCAACAATGTCATGGTCGTTTCGCCCGACGTTGGCGGTGTGGTTCGCGCCCGTGCACTCGCCAAGCGTCTCGACTGTCTTCTGGCCATCGTCGACAAGCGCCGTGACCGTCCGGGCGAATCCGAAGTCATGAACGTCATCGGCGACGTCTCCGGCAAGGACTGCATCCTCATCGACGACATCGTCGATTCCGGCGGCACGCTCTGCAACGCCGCCGAAGCGCTGCTGAAAAAGGGCGCCACCAGCGTTACAGCCTATATTACCCACGGCGTGCTTTCCGGCGGCGCGGTTGCTCGCGTTGCCTCTTCGAAGCTGCGCGAACTCGTCATCACCGACAGCATCCAGCCGACCACCGGTGTCCAGTCCGCGCATAATATCCGCGTGGTCAGCACCGCTGGCCTGCTCGGCGAAGCGATCAACCGCACAGCCCAGGAACAGTCGGTTTCCGGCCTGTTCGACTGAGAAACTGCGGCAAACCTCGGCAATCATTCTGGGACTTGGCGAATTGCCGCCCGGTTCAGATTTCCGGGCAGGCTGCGGTCCATCTTGAAATCGCTGGTTGCCTCGACGTCATCCTCGGCCCTGTGCCGAGGACCTAGTCACGTTGAATAAAATCAACAGGTCGCAGATCCTCGACACAAGCCCGAGGATGACGCAAGAGTGTCTGGCGCGCTTCGCAATTCACCTCATTGAAGCGAACTCCGAAGTTCCCCTTAAGACGATGCCGCACCCGCATCCGGCGGCCGTTGCAGACGTGAGGCTGCGGCCTTGATTTTCGGCCACCAGCGCCGAACCCGGGTCAGGACGGCATGGCGACCGTTACGCCAGATACTGACCGTATCGGCTGTGACCGCATCGCCGGTAAACAGATGGCGATGACGTCCGATCACCAGCGCCCGATAGAGAAACAGGGTCGTGAGGGCGGAAAACAGGATGGACATCACCACATCGCTGAGGAAATGCCCGCCGGCCGCGATGCGCAAGCCGGACATGAGGACGATCATGCCGGCCGCGATGCTTCCCATAACCAACCGTCCGCGCCGTTGCAGCCGGGGCCAGACGAGCACGCAGAGCGGCAGGAAAAAACTGGCGATCAGCGCGGTTTCGCCGGAAGAAAACGAGCAGTTCGAATAACATTGCGCACTATACTGGAAAGGCGGCGTGAAAAGCTGCTGCCCGCCGAATTCGGCGACGCTGAATGGGCGCGCGCGACCGATGGTCGCCTTCAGCACACCATTGACGAGAAGCCCGGCGCAGAGGATCACCGGCCCGCACAGGAAGGCCCAGACCCGCCAGCCGGTTCTTTGCAGAGTGCCCAGCCGCAGATTGCCGACAAGGATCACGAAAGCCAGAAGGGTGGCAAGCTCCGTACCTTCGCGCAGCGTATCCCGCAACCATTCGGGAAACGGTTCGCGACCGGACCATGGCTGCTCGACGGGCGAGAAAAACAGGGCGGAGAATCTGAGATCGATCGAGGGAAAGGTCGCGAACAGGACGACGAGCGCCAATGTGGCGAATGTCACCCAGATCGTGATCCGCATATGCGAAAGATCATTGTCCATTGCTGCCCTCCGGCATGCATCGCGGCAGCAGACGCCAGAGGCCGATTTCCCTGCCCTCGAGGAAACCCGGCCCGGCGGTCCAGCGGGCGACCGGCGCCTCGCCGGCAAGGCAGGCCGGCAGGCCATCCGCACTTGCCAGGAACAGGGGATTTTTCGCCTCGCCGGGTTTCAGCGGGTAAAGAAGCGCATAGTGGCTGGAAGGCACGCCAGTTTCGGGCAGCGCGCGCGTCATCACCTGCTTCTCATCCCGGAGCTGGTAAAAAAGCTCGGCAAGTATCGAACGGTCGGTAGCGACGATGGCGTCCGCACCCGCCTCGCGCGCCCGTGACAGGCCGGTCGACACCAGCTCGGCGCGCCCGAGATACCGCGCCATCGCCAGTTCACCTTTCGGCAGGCGCAATTGCGTTCCGNCAATGGTCATCAGCGGCAGCGCGACGGCCACGATGCTACCAAGCACAAGCGTGGANACGATAAGCCAGCGCCGCGACGCCAGAACCGGCACCGCCAGAAGCACGCCGGCCGCATAGGCCCCGACCGCCCAGTTGGCGAGCGCCCGNGACATCANACCCTGCGCGGTAATCAGCANAACGATCGGCACCGAAAGGGCGACCAGCGCCCGGGTTTCGGCATTCTTCGCACGAATTGTTGCGACGATCATGCCGACGAAAACGAANGGTCCGACCACGCCCGCCTGCGAAAAGAAGAATTCCAGCGCGGAGCCGATCTTCAGCTGGACGCCATGCCAGTTCGCATTATCCGCCGTATGGCGTGCGGTCATGAAATCATGCGCCGCGTTCCACCACAGATTGGGCGCGATGACGGCAACGCAGACGAGCGCAGCAATTACCGCGTCACGCAGCCGGATGCGCCACGCCTCACAGAGCCAGCCGGCAGCGATGAAGCAGGGCAGAAAATAGATCATCGCATATTTCGACATCAGCCCGAGGCCGAAACAGAGACCGAGGGCGATGCTCCAGCCCAACGCCACCCTGCCCTCGCTGCGGGCCAGCGCAAGCTTCCGCACGGAGATCATCGACAGCACGATGAACAGCATCATCGGCGTATCGGTCGAGATCAGCAGGCTGCCGAGCGTTACGGCCGGCANGGTCAGATAGATAAGGGCGGCCAGGGATGCCAGCCTGACATCATAGATCATGCGGCCGAGCGCAAGNATGGCCGCCGCCGCCACNCCATGCACCACGGGTGCGGCCAGCCGAACCTGAAANGTNCCCTCGCCGCCGCCNAGAACGGTTGCCGCGCGAATGAGCCAGCCGATCAGGGGCGGCTTGGAATAGGCGCCGAGCGCCATCTCCCTGCCCCATAGCCAATATTGCGCCTCATCGACGAAAAGGTCGGTGCGGTTGAAGGCCAGCCCAAGGACGCGCAACGCGGTTACGAGGACAATCGCTGAAAACGCGAAGGTCAGCCATCGGCGCTCATCGCCTGCCTGCGCGTAAGGCAGGGTCGCCGCCTCATGCATGCTGGCGGCGTTCTGCATGAATCAACCAGAGATTTCGGGCATAGATGAAAAGGCCGGACGCCTGGCCCAGAATGAAGACCGGATCGCGCCGCCAGATGGCGTAGGAAAGCAGCACCAGACCGCCGAGAACGGAAAAATACCAGAAGGCCACCGGAATGACCGAGCGGTTCGCCCGTTCCGAAGAAATCCATTGAACCAGAAAACGCATGGTAAACAGCATCTGGCCCATGAAGCCGGTGCAGACCCACAGAAATTCCTTCCAGCTGTTCACATGCAGCATGGACCATAAAGCCGGTGCATTCACGGCGATGTCTCCGTTTTGAAAGTTTCAGCCCAGCTTGAGCGCTTTCGCCGGCGCAACAGCCAGGCGACGCCGATCAGATCGTGGATGCCGACAAGCGCGCGGCCGATATTGGTGTAATGGGAATTCCCGTGCAGCCGCGCCCGGTGCGTGACGTCGACATGGGTGACCTGCCAGCCGTCGCGGTTGAACAGCGCNGGNAAATAGCGGTGGTGATGATCGAAATAGGGCAAGGCGAGATAGGCNTCGCGGCGGAAGGCCTTGAGCCCACAGCCGGTGTCGCGCGTGCCGTCCTTCAATATCCGCGCCCGAAGCCCGTTGGCGAAGCGGGAGGAAAGGCGTTTTCCAAGCGTATCGCGCCGGCCGACACGCTGGCCGGCCACAAGGCCGAGCCGGCTGGGAGCGGTGGCGGAGAGAAGCGGCGCGAGAAGAGCCGGCAGATTATCCGGCGGGTTCTGCCCGTCTCCATCCAGCATGCAGATGACCGGCGCACGCGCCGCCTGCACACCGCTGTGGATCGCCGCAGACTGTCCGCCCTGACGATCGTGCCGGACCAGCCGCAGCATCGGGTAACGNTCGCCAAGCGCAAGCACCGCATTGACCGTGCCGTCGGAAGATGCGTCGTCNACCACCACGATCTCGAAGGCGCCGACAGGCTGGCAGGCGGCAAAAATCTCCGCCACGAGCGTTTCCACACTCGCTTGCTCATTGTGCATGGGCACGACAACGGCGAAATCCGGCCTCGGTTTCACGCTGGCTCCGTCATATCCGTCCGCATTCAGTCCGCAGACATCATTGATAGTGGCGAGAGAAGGAGCGCGGAAAGCTTGCATGAACATGAACAGCCGTTGAACTTCACTCGATATGCGCCCGTTCTATTGCAGTTTTATTACGGGAAACGCGCCAGTGGCGGCCGACTATTTTTCACGGTATGCGGGAAATAATCGTACAATTCCCAGCGCTTTTAACGCGACCGTAAACAATTTTTGCCACGGTATGGCCACGTTTTTTGGGGGGAGGAAACAGGATGCCGGGTGTAAATCCGACTGCTGTCAAAGCTAAATCATTGTCGATCAAGGCCAAATTCGCAGCGCTCGTCACGGGCGCGACGCTGGTTTCATGTCTTTCCGTGGGGCTGTTGTCCTACGAGATGGGGAAGTCGGGACTGATCGACGCCAGCGAAATCAGGCTCGAAACGGTTGCAGGCAACCAGTCCAAGCAGCTTGACGCCTATACTTTGCGCGTCGAACAGAGCATTTCCGAACTGTCGCAGAACGCCGCGGTCGCACAGGCGCTGGAAACGATGACCACCGTTGTACCGACGGAAAGGGATGCGATCATCCAGGCTTTCCGCCGCGAGGGCGTCTCCGAAGAGGAGCGCGCCTCCTTCAACGGCGAAGGCCTGCGACTGCTTTACGCCATTCGCCACGCCACCATCAACGCCGCCATCGCCAGCGTCTGGCGCAACACCCGTGTCAGCGACATCTATGTGATCGACAAGACCGGCCTCATTATTTACACCGTGACCAAGGGGAAGAACTTCCTCACCAGCGTGACGGAACCGCAGAACGCCGCGATCAAGGAGCTGTTCGACCGCATCGAAGCCGGCAAGGACGGCGTCGTCAGCACCACCGGCTTCAGCGGCGGCGAAAATGATTCGGCCATGATCGGCATGCCGCTCGCCGTCTCCAACTGGGGCCAGCTCCAGCGCAAGGGCGCCGTCATCATGCGCATCGCCGCCGATCGCATCGGCGCGGTGGTAACGCCCGAGGAAACCGGCAAGACCATCGATGATGCCGTTCTCCTGAGCGCCGACGGCAAACGTCGGGCCGGCGTACTGTCGGGCGGCGCTGATGCTGCCGTTTCCCAAAGCCTCGCCGCCCTTTCCAACGCAAACGACGCTGGAACGGTGATGGCGCAGACACCTGCGGGCAACATCTTCTATGCCTATCGCCCGGTCTCCGTCTTCGGACAGAAACATCTTCTGGCCATCGGCCAGCAGGAAAGCAAGGTTCTCGCCGCCGCCAACGATCTCGCCTTCTGGGCGACGGTCGCGACACTGGCCGTGCTTGCGATCATGACGCTGATCGGCATTTTCGTTTCCGCGAGCCTGACCAAGCCGCTGACCGGTCTTGCGGGGCTGATGGAACGCCTGAACGGCGGTGAAAACAACATCGAGATCAAGGCCGTTTCCCGTGGCGATGAGATCGGCATCATGGCGCGCGCGCTGGAATCCTTCCGTCAGGGCATTCTGGACAAGCAGCGCATGGAAGCCGAATCCCATCGCAAGAGCGAAGAACTGGACGAAGAACGCGCCCAGCGGGAAATGGAAAAGGCAAGAAGCGCGAAAGAACTGGAAGAGGCTGTCGACGCACTTGCCACCGGTCTTGCCAATCTCGCGGCCGGCAGGCTCGATCTCCGCATCGACAAATCCTTCGTGCCGTCGCTCGATCATCTGCGCATCGACTTCAACAACTCCATGGCGGGCCTGGAAGCGACCATCTCCAACATCGGCGAAAGCGCCAATGCCATCCGCTCCGGCTCCGGCGAACTGAAAAGCGCATCGGAAGACCTGTCGCGGCGCACCGAACGCCAAGCCGCAGCACTCGAGGAAGCGGCAGCAGCACTCGGAGACATGACGCAGGCCGTCAATCTCTCGCTGTCGCGCTGCAATGTCGCCGTCGAGGCGACGGCGGGCACGATGCAGGATGCGCACAAGTCCACGGCCGTCGTTAAAGAAGCGATCGTCGCGATGGAACGCATCGAAACCTCGTCGGCCAAGATCCGCCAGATCATCGACGTCATCGACCAGATCGCCTTCCAGACCAATCTGCTGGCGCTGAATGCCGGTGTGGAAGCCGCGCGCGCCGGCGAAGCCGGCAAGGGCTTTGCCGTTGTGGCGCAGGAGGTTCGTGAACTGGCCCAGAAATCGGCAGCCGCCGCGCGGGACATCACGACGCTGATCGCCACCTCGGCGGGCGATGTGGAAAGCGGCGTGGCGCTGGTGCTGAAGACGGGTGAAAGCCTCGAGCAGATTCAGAAACGCATCCAGTCGGTCAACGACCAGATCGGCGAGATCGCCACCGCATCGCGCGAACAGTCCGGCCGCCTCAGCGAAATCAACGCCTCCGTCAACGAACTCGACCATGTAACGCAGCAGAACGCGGCCATGGTGGAGGAAACGACGGCCGCCGCCTTCTCGCTATCCAGCGAGGCGGACGGCCTGACCGAACAGGTGGGGCAGTTCTCGGTCGGCGGCCCCCGCCAACGGGACCAGCGTTACGCGGCATAAACCGCAACGAAAAAAGGCCGGAGGCAAAACCTCCGGCCTTTCTGTTTGAAGCCGGGCTCCCAGGGGCCGAAGCCCCTGGGAACACGCCGGCGACCTGGCACCACAGCCCCTCGCCGGCTTCCGGGGAGGACCTCAGAAGAAACCGACCTTGTTCGGGCTGTAGGACACGAGCAGGTTCTTGGTCTGCTGGTAATGGTCGAGCATCATCTTGTGGGTCTCGCGACCAATGCCCGACTGCTTGTAACCGCCAAAGGCAGCGCCCGCGGGATAGACGTGATAGCAGTTCGTCCACACGCGGCCCGCTTCGATGCCACGGCCGGCCCGATAGGCGATGTTGGTATCGCGGCTCCAGACGCCTGCGCCCAGACCGTAAACCGTGTCATTGGCGATTTCGAGCGCCTCTTCCACCGTCTTGAAGGTGGTGACGGAAACGACAGGACCGAAGATTTCCTCCTGGAAAATCCGCATCTTGTTGTTGCCTTCGAAGACCGTCGGCTGGATGTAATANCCATCCTTCAGATCGCCCGTGAGCGTCTTGCGGTCGCCGCCGGTCAGAACCCTGGCGCCTTCCTTCTTGCCGATCTCCAGATAGCTCATGATCTTGTCGAACTGTTCCTGCGAGGCCTGCGCGCCCAGCATGGTCGACGGATTGAGCGGATCGTCCTGGCTGATGGCCTGAACCCGCTTGATCGCCTTTTCCATGAAGCGGTCATAGATCGATTCATGCACCAGCGCACGNGACGGGCATGTGCACACCTCGCCCTGATTGAGCGCGAAGAAGGCGAAACCTTCGAGCGCCTTGTCGAGGAAGGCATCGTCCTCGTTCATCACATCGGCAAAGAAGATGTTCGGCGACTTGCCGCCCAGCTCCAGCGTGATGTTGGTGACGTTGTCGGCCGCATAACGCATGATTTCCTTGCCGACCGAGGTGGAACCGGTAAAGGCGATCTTGGCGATGCGGTTGCTCTGCGCCAGCGGCTTGCCGGCTTCGAGGCCCGTGCCGTTGACGATGTTGAGGACGCCGGGCGGCAGCAGGTCTTCGATCAGTTCCATCACGATGAGAATCGAGGCCGGTGTCTGTTCGGCAGGCTTCAGCACCACGCAATTGCCGGCGGCAAGCGCCGGNGCAAGCTTCCACGCGGCCATGAGGATCGGGAAGTTCCANGGAATGATCTGGCCGACGACGCCGAGCGGCTCATGGAAGTGATAGGCGACCGTATCATTGTCGATTTCGCCGATCGTGCCTTCCTGGGCGCGGATGCAGCCCGCGAAATAACGGAAATGGTCGATGGCGAGCGGAATATCCGCATTGGTGGTTTCGCGCAGCGGCTTGCCGTTATCCCATGTTTCGGCCCGGGCGATGAGATCGAGATTGTCCTCGATCCGCTGGGCGATCTTGAGCAGGATGTTGGAGCGCTCGGTTATGCTGGTCTTGCCCCATTTGTCGCGAGCCTTGTGGGCTGCGTCGAGCGCGAACTCGATGTCGGATGCGTCCGAACGCGGCACTTCGCAGATCTTGTGGCCGGTGACCGGCGAAAGATTATCCATGTAGCGGCCGGATTTCGGCTCCACCCATTTGCCGCCGATGTAATTGCCGTATTTCAGCTTGAAGGGCGCTTCGCCCGCTTTCTGCTGAACCTGAATGTTCATGATTTCATCCTCCCTGATGAAAACGATCCGCAGCGGACCGCATGGGAGGAAGGTGGGCCTAGATGGCGCGGTTCGGTAGAGGGGCGGCGCGGTTCCGCAGCGCACATTGTCTCACATCTGCGACAAAGGCGCCTCGATCCGGCATGATTGGCCGGATCGCCCCCACACGCACCTCAATGCACGTCGAATTTCTTCATCTTGCGGTGAAGCGTGGCGCGGCTGATGCCGAGCAGCGAAGCGGCCTGCGTGACATTGCCGTTGGTGCGCGACAACATGCGCCGCAGCGCCGAGCGTTCCGCTTCCGCAAGATCGGAACCGCCATCGTGGCGCTGTTCCTGAAGAACGTCGGCGGCGGGCAGTCCCTGCGCGATGCGGGCATCGTCCAGCTTCAGCGCAAGGCGTGCGGCACGGGTCGCACCCAACACGAGATCGTCCTGATCCACGGCCAGCAGCGACAGCGCCGCTCCGAACCCGCTCGGCACCACGACGATGCGCGCACCCGGAAAGGCACGGCGGAAAAGATTGCCTTCGATACGCTGTGCCGCATCCTTCACCGCCTGGGTGACGAAGGAGAAAGTCATCTCGTTGATGTCGTCGCGGCAGGTGGAAATATCGAGCGCGCCCGTCACCCGGCCGGTGTGGTCGCGGATGGGAGCCGTGGTGCAGCAGAGTTCGGTATTCGACGTGAAGAAATGCTGNTCGCGNTAGACCACTACCGAGCGCTCATCCACCAGCGCCGTGCCGATGCCGTTGGTGCCCACGCTTTCTTCGCTCCAGACCGCCCCGGACCAGAGGCCNAGNGCCCGGAAATCNCGATCGTCGCCCGAGGCGCCGCGCCGCTCCAGCGCAACGCCCTGCGCATCGGTCAAAAGCAGGCAGCAGCCGGATTTGCCGACGCTTTGGAAAATGCGGTCGAGTTCATCCGTGCTTTCGGCNATCAGGCCGGCCGCACTTTCGCGGGCGCGGCGGAANTCATACTCGCTGAGAAAGATCGGCTTGCGGTTTTCCTCCGGTGCAAGATGATGTTTGACCATGCAGCGACGCCAGGAGGCGACAATCGGAGAACTTGCGGCGGCGGAACGATGGCGCGCGGTTTCATACACGCGTTCCGCATGGGCGATGTCTGTCGGCATACGCTCCTCCCAAAGCTTTTCGGCGATGGTGCGCTGGAAGCGGCCATGTTTCAACAAAAAATTTCGCGACCGGCCTTGCNGGGCGCNGCCGCGGGCTGCGCCAGACTATCGGACCGCCTTGAAATAACGCCGGCCGGCGGTCACGTCCGTTTCATCNTCGGCNGANAGGAACGTATCGTCCACGAGATTGGCGATGGAGGTCAGCGGNCCGGGCTTGCCGAAAAAGAAGCCCTGCACCTGCAGGCAGCCTTCACGCCGCAGGAACTCGATATGGGCCTTGGTTTCGACCCCTTCCGCAAGCACCGGAATATTGAGGCTGTGCGCCAGGATGAGCGTCGAGCGAACGATCGCCTCCGACTGCACGTTGGTCGACAGGCCATCGATGAAGGCGCGGTCGATCTTGATCTTGTCGAAGGGGAAGCTCTGCAGCGTCGAAAGCGAGGAATAGCCCGTGCCGTAGTCNTCCATGGCGATCTTGACNCCGAGCGACTTGAGTTTGCGGATGGTGACGAGCGCATGGCGATGGTCNGCGATGATGCTGCCTTCGGTGATTTCCAGNTCNAGCCTTTCCGGCGCNAGCCCCGTCTCGGCGAGAATTTTCTCAACCTTGTCGGGGAAATCATTATCCGCAAGCTGCTGCGGCGCGACGTTTACGGCAATGGCGAGCGATTTTTTCCACTGAGCGGCCTGCGCGCAGGCTTCTCTCAGAACCCATTCGCCCAGTTCGACGATAAAACCGGTCTGTTCGGCGATGGGAATGAATTCGGCCGGGGAGACCATGCCGCGTTCGGGATGGTTCCAGCGCAAAAGCGCCTCGAAACCGACGATGCTGCCGCTTTTTGTGTCGTTCTGCTGCTGGTAATAAAGCTCGAACTCTTTATTGGCGAGGCCGCTGCGCATGGCGATGGCCAGCGCATTGCGCTCACGCGCGGCCTCGTCCATGGATTTGTCGTAAAAGCAGATCGTATCGGAACTGCCGCTTTTTGCCCGGTACATGGCGACATCCGCCTGCGCCATCAGCGTATCGGCATCGATGGAGCCGGTATTGCGAACCGATATGCCGACGCTTGCGCCGACCGAAAATGTCTGTCCGTTCCATTCCACCGGCTTGCTGATCTGCTCGATCAATCGCTGGGCGAACTCCGCGCCGTCGGCACGGGTGTAATAGGAATGGGTCATCGCCACGAATTCATCGCCGCCCATGCGCGCCAGAAACTCNCCGGTCTTCAGCACGGAACTCGCGCGGTCGGCAATGGCGCGCAGCACGGCGTCGCCCGCCGCATGGCCATGCACGTCATTGATTTCCTTGAAACGGTCGAGATCGATGGACAGAAGCGCGGTATGCGCGCCCAGCGAGACATGGCGTGTGCGGCGATTGAGATGTTCGATGAATGCCGCCCGGTTGGGAATGCCCGTCAGCGGATCGTGCAACGAAAGATGGCGATAGCGGGCAACCGCCTGCTGGGTGGACTGGGCGTCGATGACATAGGTGGAGAGCCCGAGCGCCAGAAGCAGAAGCGTCACCGCAATGGCGCCTCCGCCCATGATGGCTGGCGGCAGCAGGTTTTCCGGAATGACGATGCGCGGGTCGAAGGCGAAGGACATCGACGCCATGCCGGTATAATGCATCGAGGCGATGGCCAGGATGAGAAACGCCACCGCGCTATACTGGCAGAAACGGTTGAGAGGCCGGGCAATGCGATTGACCGCAATGGCGCCCAGCACAGCTCCCAATATCAGCGAGGCGATGACATAGGCCCGATCCCAGAAAATCATGCCCTGAACATTATAGGCAGCCATGCCCGTGTAATGCATCGCTGCGATGCCGAGGCCGAGGATGACGCCACCGGCTTCCACCAGCACGCTGCGCCCGCCATAGGCGGAAATGCCGAAACCGGCAGTCGTCGTGGTAATGGCGATCAGAAGCGACAGCCCGGTGAGATAGGGATCGTATCCGACATCGCCCGCTGCGACATAGCCCAGCATCGCCACGAAATGGGTGGTCCATATCGCCGCCCCGCCATTGACGCCCGCCAGAAACAGCCAGTTGACCTTCTGCACCCCCGTCGCCAGCCGTGCTTTCGAAAAAAGGCGCATCGAAACGAAACTGCCCAGCATGCAGACGAAGACTGCTGCGGCGGTGTATCGATAGTCGTGATCGATGGTGAGGCACTGGAGAACTTTGAGCATTGTCATCTACGCAATTGGAATTTTGCATAGCCTTATCATTCGCCAAGTTTTCACCCGGTTTATGTGCATGGATAAGCATATATTAAAGGTTGCAACAAACGAGTGAATTAGTGAAAACTAATAAAATTACAAAGCGGCACCCGTCAAAAACGGGCCGCTCTTGTCTTTATGCACCGTTTGTATTATAGCGCCCGCACCCGTGTAGACACCCTTGGAGGCAACGCGGGCGGGATGGCCTTTGGCCTCTCCGGTTCAGGCCGCTTCATTCGGCGTGAACTCTCCATATAACCTCGAAAGGAATTGCCATGAGCAAAGAATCGTATGAGCTCAAGGCCGAGGCGCGCGAACGAGTTGGTAAGGGGTCCTCTCGTGAACTTCGCCGCAACGGTTTGATTCCCGCTGTCATCTATGGTGACAAGCAGGCCCCCATTTCTATCGCCCTGTCCACCAACGAAGTCACCAAGCGTATCCACGCCGGCGGTTTCATGACGACGGTTGCGACGATCGACGTCGACGGCAAGAAGATCAAGGTTCTCCCGAAGGATTACCAGCTTGATCCGGTCCGCGACTTCACCATGCATGTCGACTTCCTGCGCGTTTCGGGCAACACGCTCGTCAACGTCGAAATTCCGGTTCACTTCGAAAACGAAGAAAAGTCGGACATCAAGATCGGCGGCGTTCTGAACATCGTTCGCCACACGGTGGAATTCCACTGCCCGGCCAACGACATTCCGGAAGCCATCACGGTTGACCTCTCCGGCCTGAAGATCGGCGACAGCGTTCACATCTCGAACGTCAAGCTGCCGAAGAACATCACGCCCGTTATCGCCGACCGTGACTTCACGATCGCAACGATCGTTGCCCCGGCAGCAGGCGTTGAAGAAGAAGCAACTGAAGAAGCTTCCGAGGAATAAAATCGGCGGCCGCAAGGCCGGACAGCTTTGAAGAACGAGGCCCGTTCCGTTTCCGGAACGGGCCTTTTAGTTTTTATGAACTTTAAAAACAGAAAGCCCGCTCCCCGCCAGCGATGCGGGCCCTGTTTCAGCGTCGATTAACACTTCCATGAAACGATACCCTTGCGCCCTCATGGAAACACCGGCGGGTCGAGAAATAGCGTGGGGAAAGGGCTCTGCCCGGGATCTGACGCATCTCTGTCCGAAAGGATGAAACAGGGCGCAGCAAGTCTGGGGCAAAGGGTAGCTGCAATCGAACATGGCTCATTCCGTCGAAAGTCGCTTTATCGCGATTGTTTCCGGCGCACTTCTTACAGTGGTCGCCCCGCTCTTCACGCTTTTGCTGACACTTTCCTATAACGAGGCTATTCGCAGCCAGCGCAACCATATCGAAATTCTGCTGTCGACGAATACGCAGGCGCTGGCCCGCCCCCTGTGGGACCTCGATGACGACACGATAAACCAGATTACCGGAACCCTTGTCTCCGATCCCATGATCCGTATGGTCGAGGTNAAGGATACGTCCGGCCAGCTTGATGTCGTTCAGACCGCCGGCAGCGACATCATCCAGGATGCCGCCTCGACGACGCGCGAGGTNATCTACAAGACGACCAAGGGGCCCGTCACGGTCGGCCAATTGACGGTNTATTACGATGATGTCGGTCTTCTGACCTCNCTAAGCCGCACCGAACTGGCCTTTATCACGATTTTCATCCTCGCCATTCTCACCATGGTCCTTGCCGCCATTGCCGGTAACCGCTTCATGGTCATCCGCCCGCTGATGCGGCTGGCCGCGGCAATAGAAGCGACACGACGCCTCGGCTCCCGCCACCACGTCGACTGGCGGTCGAAAGACGAGATCGGCCGGCTGGCGAAAAGCTTCAACGAAATGCAGAGCCAGCTCGAAAAAGAAGAGCTGGAGATAAAGAACGCCCACGCCCGCAAGACGGAAATCTACAACCGCACGCCGGCCATGCTGTTTTCGCTGGACAGGCACGACAGGATCGCCGCCGTCAGCGACTACTGGGTGCAGGCNACCGGTTATGACCGNGCCAGAATACTCGGCCTGAATTTCGCCGACCTCATCCACCCCGATGACCGGACATTATTCCAGGAACGCANGGCGGCGCATCAGGCGGCTGACACCCAACAGGCAGGCATCACCGTTCGCTTCCACTGCAGGGATGGCAGCGTCATGGATGCCCTTATCCTAGAAAAAGCCCTCGATTCCAGCGATACGGCCCATCACAGCACCTGCCTCTGCGTTATGACCGACGTGACCGAACTTCGGCAGTCGGAAAAGCGTAATCGCCAGCAGGCCATTTCCGACCATCTGACCGGCCTCTTCAACCGTCAGGGCTTCGAGGCCATCCTCGACCTGCAGATTCGCGATGCGGACAGGAACGGCAGCGAACTCGCGTGCCTGTTCATAGATCTCGACCGGTTCAAGGCCATCAACGACAATCTCGGTCACGCCGCAGGCGATGCCGTTCTGCGCGAATTCACATTAAAACTGCAGCCGCTGCTGACACCGCTGGACAGCGCCTCGCGTCTGGGCGGAGACGAGTTCGCAATCCTGCTGGCCGGTGACAAGGTGGAAGAGCGCGCCCTGCAGTTCTGTGAGCGCATCTGCACCCTGCTGGACACTCCATTTGAAATCGAGAACAACAGCATCCGCCTCAGCGCCAGTATCGGTATGGCGGTCTACCCNCTTCACGCCGCGAGTGCCTCCGAGCTTCTGCAGAACGCCGACATGGCCATGTATACCCGCAAGCGGACNGGCAAGAACGGCTCCCAGGTCTTCGACAGCTCGATCATGGACAGGGCNCGCGAACATGCGGAACTGGAACGGGATATCGCGCAGGCGCTTTCCGAAGACTGGTTCGAGGCCTATTTTCAGCCAATTCAAAACATTGCAACCGGCCAGACAGCGGGTTTCGAGGCCTTGCTGCGCCTCAACCATCCGGATAAGGGGCTGCTTTCCCCTGCTGCCATCATCAGCCTTGCGGAAGAGAACGGAACCATTCACCGTATCGGCAACGTGATCCTTGATCAGTCGGTCGCCAATCTCGCCAGGCTGTCGCGCCTGCCGGGCATGGCGCAAACCTATGTGGCGGTGAATTTTTCGCCATTGCAGTTCGAACCGGGACTGCCGACACGCATTGCCGGACTGTTGCACCGGCACGGCATTCTTCCCGGGCGGCTGGTCATCGAAATCACCGAAGCGGTCATCATGAAGGACGATCCGCAGATCCGGGCGATCCTCACCGCCATCCATCAGCTGGGTTGCCGCATCGCGCTGGATGATTTCGGCACGGGTTACTCGTCGCTCAGCTATCTCAGCCGCTTTCCGGTCGATATTGTAAANATCGACCAATCCTTCACCCGCTCGATCTGCGACGATACGGTGGAAATCCGGCAGCGCAACCGCATGCTGGTCGAAGGTATCGCAGCCATCTCGCACAAGATGAATTGCGTTGTCATCGCCGAGGGTGTCGAGACGGAGGAGCAGAAGCTGCTTCTGGCGGATATGGGTGCCGATTATGGCCAGGGTTACTTTTTCGCTCGCCCGCAGCCCNTCGAGCGGCTGATTGCCGCCTATGAGGCCGGGTCTGGACAAAGCCGCGCAGCGGCGCGACAAGCCTGAGCCGCGGGGAGTAGTCATGGGATTGATCCGCTTTTGCCTGGTCTTTCTTGCTCTTGCCAATCCCGTCTGCGCGGCCAAGCTTTTCCTGACCACGGAAGTCTACCCGCCCTACAACCTGCAGGGCAGTGACGGCAGCGTACGCGGCGTCTATTTCGACCAGCTCAAGATCATTCTTGAGGACACCGGCACCAGCTACGAGGTCGCCGTCATGCCGTGGGCCCGGGCGATCGCCCTTGCCACAACACAGCCGATGCATTGTGCCTTCGCCACGGCGAGGACCGCCGAGCGGGAAAAGCTCTTCAAATGGGTCTCGCCAATTCATATCGATCGCAACATTCTCGTGGCGCGGCGCAAGACGAATATCAACGTCCTGAGCCTCGAAGACGCCAAGAAATACCGGGTTGGAACCCAGCGCGGCGACTACACCGAAACCCTTCTGGAAACGCTCGGTTTTCCGCAGGTGGATGTCGGCGCGGATTTCGAGATCACGCTTCACAAGCTGACGGCCGGACGCATCGACCTTATGCCCATGTCGGAAAGCACCTTCAAGAGCCTGCCGGCGCACACTTTCAGGGAAGTGATAACGCTGTCGAGACAGCAGCTTGGGCTTGCCTGCAACAAGAGCGTGCCGGACGAGGTTATCGCGAAATTGCAGGCCCGTCTCGATGAGCTGATCGCCGACGGGACNCAACAGCGGATCTTCGACCGTTACGATCTCATCAGGCCCTGAGCGTCGGCCGGCANTGCCGCAACCCCACAAAAAGATTGACAGCCAGCGGATTTCAGGGTGGTGACAACAGCATCATCAGGCACAACGCGGACATGCTTCATGAAGATCATCGCAGGACTTGGTAATCCCGGCACGCAATATGCCGGAAACCGGCACAATATCGGCTTCATGGCGGTGGATGCGTTACAGCGCCTGCCTTCGTTCGCGCCCTGGTCAAAGAAATTCAAGGCCGAGATTTCCGAAGGCGAGATCGCCGGAGAAAAGGTCCTGCTGATGAAACCGCAGACCTATATGAACCTGTCGGGCGAATCCGTGGGCGAAGCGATGCGCTTCTTCAAACTCACGCCGGCGGACNTCATCGCCATCCATGACGAACTCGATCTTCCGGCCGGGCGCGTGCGCATCAAGACCGGCGGCGGTCACGGTGGCCATAACGGCCTGAAATCGCTCGACGCCCATTGCGGCAAGGATTACCGACGCCTGCGCCTCGGCATTGGGCATCCCGGTGACAAGGAGCGCGTGCACGGCCATGTGCTGGGAGATTTCGCCAAGGCCGACCGGGTCTGGCTGGAGCCGCTGCTGGATGCGATTGCCGACAACGCCACCATGCTGGTGAAGGCGGAGGATTCCCAGCTGATGAACAAGCTGGCGCTGGCCACGGGCAGCAAGCCCGAAGCCGAGAAGCCGGCCAAGGCAGCCAAACCCGCCGCGCAGTCTCATATCCACCAGGCACGCAACAGCGCCCAGCCTAAAAAGCTGCCGGAGACCGGGCCGATGGCCGAGATGCTGAAGCGGATGTTCGGCAAGAAGGACTAGATCGCGAATGTCTTCGAAGACCATCACCCCGCGCGAAGCCGGAACCAGCGATCTGGCTGGATTGCTTGATCTCTACCGGGCGCTTAATCCATCCGACCCGGAAATGACGACGGAAGAAGCAAAGACGGCTTTTGCGGCCATGCTCGCCCAGCCGGGTCTGACCGTGTTTCTTGCGACCGAAGGCGAGGAAGCGGTCGCTACCGCCACGCTGCAGATTGTTCCAAATCTCACGCGCGCCGCCCGTCCCTATGCTCTTATCGAAAACGTGGTGACACTGGAAAACCGTCGCGGCCGCGGATATGGCCGCGCGGTCGTGCGCCATGCCGTCGAGGCGGCTTTTGCGGCGAATTGTTACAAGGTGATGCTGCTGACAGGGCAACAACGCCCGGAGGTTCACGCCTTTTACGAAAGCTGCGGCTTCGTGCAGAACAAGACCGGTTTTCAGATCCGGCAGGATTGATGCTCACTCCTCCGGCTCGGTCGTGAACATCAGCGGAAATCCCGCTTCCTTGCCGAGATCGGTCGCCTCCTTGGCCTTCGTCTCGGCAATATCACGTTCGCAAACGACGACCACCGCGCTGCCGAAACGGTGCGCCGTCATCATCACCCGGTGGCCNGCCTCCTCGCTCATGCGGAACACGGCTTTCAGCACCANAGTCACGAACTCACGTGGCGTATAGTCGTCATTCAGCAGAATGACCTTGTAGAGCTTCGGCCGCTCCAGCTTTGGCTTGACCTTCGGTTTTGGTTTGAGATCGACAGGACTGTCGCTCATCATGGCCGCTCGTGCCTGCCGTTCATCGCGGTTGCTCATGGGAAAACCCCGTTGATGACGAAAGATCGATCGCTTGACCCGCTTATATTGCGCCGCAACCACGCCATCGGCAAGTCTGTCAGGAATTCCTCGCCTTTAAGAAGCCTTTGCCGGCCCAAATCGACCCGCGGGCTTGACCTTCCCCCGCCCTTTCCGCAAAAGGCTCCTCAACGAATTCTTTCAAACGGACAGGTTTCAAGCCATGGGCTTCAAATGCGGTATCGTTGGATTGCCGAACGTCGGCAAGTCCACTCTTTTTAACGCGCTGACGAAAACGGCCGCCGCACAGGCCGCCAACTATCCCTTCTGCACCATCGAACCGAATACCGGCGAAGTGGCGGTGCCCGATGCGCGCATGAAAATCCTTGCCGACATCGCCGGCTCGAAGGAAATCATCCCGACCCGCATCTCCTTCGTCGATATTGCCGGTCTGGTTCGCGGCGCATCGAAGGGCGAGGGTCTCGGCAACAAGTTCCTCGCCAACATTCGCGAAGTCGATGCCGTCGTACACGTGCTGCGCTGCTTTGAAGACGACGATATCACCCATGTGGAAGGCCGCATCAACCCGGTTGGCGATGCCGAAACGATCGAGACCGAGCTGATGCTCGCCGATCTCGAAAGCCTTGAACGCCGCGTCGAGCAGACGCGCAAGCGCGCCACCAGCAAGGACAAGGAATCGCTGGCCCAACTGCCTGTCATGGAAGCCGTCATCGCGCTGCTCACCGACGGAAAGCCGGCACGCCTGCTTTTGAAGACACTGGCGGACGAGGAAATCGAAATCCTCAAAGGCCTCAACCTTCTGACATCGCACCCGGTGCTTTATGTCTGCAACGTCTCGGAAGCCGACGCATCGTCCGGCAACGAGCACACAGCAGCCGTCGCGGAAATGGCGAAGCAACAGGGTGCGGAATGCGTGATCATCTCGGCGGCGATCGAAGCCGAAGTCGCGCAGCTTCCAGCCGATGAAGCCGAAGAATTCCTCTCGGCCCTTGGTCTTAACGAGGCCGGCCTCGACCGGCTGATCCGTGCGGGATACCACCTGCTCGACCTCATCACCTATTTCACCGTCGGCCCCAAGGAAACACGCGCATGGACGATCGTGCGCGGCACCAAAGCACCCGCCGCCGCCGGCGTCATCCACAGCGATTTCGAACGCGGCTTCATCCGCGCCTTCACCATCGGCTTTGACGATTANGTTACCTACAAGGGCGAAGTCGGCGCCAAGGAAGCTGGCAAGGGACGCGACGAAGGCAAGGAATATGTGGTTCAGGACGGCGACGTCATCCACTTCCGCTTTAATACCTGATTTGATCTGAACGGGCTTGCTTCTTTTATGGGGCGGGCCTAGCCGCTTGTTTCTTCTCCCCGACCGGGGAGAAGATTGCCCCAAGGGTCGGATGAAGGGCAACGTTGCCGCAGCTCGCTACCTTCGCCCGCTCATCCCGCTGCCGCGACCTTCTCCGCGGCGGGGGAAGATGCAAGACGCATCCGCTCGCTCCATAGCGCCTTCCCGCTCCGATATTGCGCCACCGATTTGACCTTTACGTAAAGGGAAAAATCCTCTTAGATGCGACGGTATTGACTGTGCGAAGGGAGGAAACCATGGCGCCGGTCGCGACCTATGCTTACGAGGATTTCACGGTAGGGCGGGAGTTTCCGCTTGGACCGCAACCGATCTCCGCGGGGCAGATCATTGCTTTCGCCAGCGAATTCGATCCGCAACCCATGCATCTTTCCGAAGAAGCAGGCCGCCAGAGCATTCTTGGTGGGCTTGCAGCTTCCGGCTGGCACACCTGCAGTCTGCTGATGCGAATGATGGCGGACAGCTATATCTCGGATTCGACGTCGCAGGGCAGCCCCGGCATCGACTACGTTGATTGGAAGAAGCCGGTTCTGGCAGGAGATACGCTTTCTGGGAAATCCATCGTGCTGGAGCAGCGCCCTTCGGCTTCGCGCCCCGGTATCGGCCTCGTGAAATTTCGCCACGAGCTTTATAACCAGCGCGNCGTTCTGGTGTCGCACGGCGAAAACACCGTGATGTTCCTGATGCGCGGCAATGGAGGTATTGCGGCATGAGACTGGCAGAACTCTCCCCGATCGGCGAACGAGTGACCCTCGATACGCTGCATTTTTCCGCCGAAGACATTATTCGCTTCGCCCGCGATTTCGATCCGCAGCCATTTCATCTTGATGCCGAAGCCGCAAAGAACAGCGTTTTCGGCGCACTTTGCGCATCTGGATGGCACACTGGTGCAGGCTGGATGAAGTGTTTTCTCTCGTACTGGGCCAAAGAGGTTAAAAGACTGAAGCTTGAGGGCCTTGAACCGCCAAAACTCGGCCCTTCACCGGGCTTTCGNGAACTTAAATGGAAAAAGCCGGTCTTCGCGGGAGACGATGTCACCTACTTCGTCACCCTGCTCGATACCCGGGCGCTGGAATCCCGGGCCGGTATCTGGCTGAACACCACATTTAACGAAGGGGTCAACCAGTCGGGAGAGACCGTCCTGACTTTCCAGAGCGGGGTTCTGGAATTCGAGTAAGCGAGCTTCGGGGCATGTCATTGCGACCTGCCCCACCCGCCGCTCAATGACCGGAAAATTCCACCAGGGTCCGTACCTCGACACCGAGGTCCTCGAGTTTCTTGCGGCCGCCGAGATCAGGCAGATCGATAACGAAGCAGGCGGAGACGATCTCCGCGCCCATCTGGCGCAAAAGCTTGACGCGCCCTCGGCAGTCCCGCCGGTCGCAATAAGGTCATCGACCAGAATGACCTTTTCACCCGGCTGCACCGCATCAACATGCATTTCCATTTCATCGACGCCGTATTCCAGGCTATAGGCAACCCTTACAGTGGCATGCGGGAGCTTGCCCTTCTTNCGGATCGGCACGAAGCCGGCCGAAAGCTGATGCGCCACCGCGCCGCCCAGAATGAAGCCGCGCGCTTCCATGCCCGCGATCTTGTCGATCTTCGTTCCCGCATAAGGTTGNACGAGTTCGTCCACGGCGCGGCGGAATGCGCGGGGATTGCCAAGCAACGTGGTGATGTCCCTGAAGATGATGCCCGGCTTCGGATAGTCGGGAATGGANCGGATGGCAGCGGAAAGCTCCGAAGCGATAACGGTCATGGTATTTCCAGTTAAAAATGGGAAATGGATGGTTCGGGCCACCCTATCAACTTGACGGCGGCGCACCAACTAAAAAGGACCGGCGCAACCTTCGGCCAACGCCGATTGGTATGGAGCATCGCAAATCCGCATCTTGTGAACGACAACCAGGTCAATGCCAGACTTCAAATAAAAAGGCCCCCATGGAGACCATGGGGGCCGATGACTGCCGGCACCGAAGTGCCGATCAATGTTCCTTGTTGGCGTAGACCGATTTCTTGGTGAGGTAGATCAGCGCGGTGAAGATGAACAGGAACACCATGACCATGAAGCCGGTGCGCTTGCGCTCTTCCAGATGCGGTTCTGCAGCCCACATCAGGAAGGCGGCCACATCCTTGGAATANTGNTCCACGGTCTGCGGNGCGCCATCGTCGTAAGTCACCTGATCGGCGCTGATCGGCGGCGCCATCTTCAACGCGACCGCGCTGACGAAATACGGATTGAAATGTGTGCCTTCGGCCACTTCAACACCAGCCGGCGGGTCCTGATATCCGGTCAGCAGCGCATGGATGTAATCCGGGCCGCCTTCCTGATAACCGCCGACGATCGGGATCATGTCGATGATGAATTGCGGGAAACCACGCTCCACGCCGCGCGCCTTGGCAAGCAGCGACATGTCTGGCGGTGCGGCGCCACCATTGGCGGCAGCAGCCGCCTCATGGTTCGGGAATGGCGATGGGAAATGATCTGACGGCACGGCCTTGCGATTATACATTTCGCCGTCGGCATTCGGACCGTCCTGCACTTCATATTCAGCGGCGAAAGCCTTTACCTGCTCTTCCGAATAGCCAAGATCCTCCAGCGTACGGAAAGAGACAAGGCTCATGGAATGGCAGGCCGAGCAGACTTCCTTGTAGACCTTGAGACCACGCTGCAGCTGGCCCTTGTCATATTTGCCGAAAGGACCGGCAAATGACCAGCTCTGCTCCTCGGGCTTGATCACCGGGAAGTGGCCCCCGGCAATCGCATGTTCCGTCTTGGTGGCGAGGTCATGGCTCTCCTCCGCCGCCGAGGCGACGGTGAAGGAACAGCCGATGGCGGCGAAAAGCGCGATGCTCGTTACAAGCTTCTTCATTGTCGTCATCCTTCCTTCGCGCTCAGATTTCGGCAGCCGCAGGCGCGGCACCCGACTTGGCGGCGTTCTTTTCGAGAACGGCCTCGGTAATCGAATTCGGAATACGCCGGGGCGTTTCGACCAGACCGAGGATCGGCATGATGACGAGGAAGAAAC
>Ga0058692_1000349_pt1 | contig 22472 bp, 19 predicted proteins | sample AgamicAtAmrz_FD_55216 | JGI IMG/M metagenome (GOLD analysis project Ga0058692, IMG submission 55216) | Agave microbial communities from Guanajuato, Mexico - At.Am.rz | ecosystem: Host-associated > Plants > Roots > Rhizosphere | place: Guanajato, Mexico | collected 2012-06-07 | reverse complement strand
TAAGCCAGATGAAACACGAATGCTCATGGTAATCGTTCAACGAAGCGACTTACAGAGCAATGTCGTAAATTTACGCCCGTTGTGATTCTGCAGTTATGACCNGCCNTATCTCTGGTCAGGTAATGAAAACGCCGCTGAGGTAAGGGGTGCACTGACCGAACTGACGCTCACCTGTAGCGCGGCAGCGGCCTCNCCCGGCCGCGGCTAAGCGCCGNATTTGCGNGCTGGCTCCACAGTTTTCCCCGCCGCGTAAAATTTGCTTTTTACCGCCTGTCGCAATTTGATATGGTCGCCAGCCAGAAACATCGGCTGGCGGATGAAGCGGGCTGCGCAAAAATGCTAACATCTGCCCTTTCGTTATCCGCCAGTGTGATAACCATCCATCCCCGGCTGCCCCTGTCCAGCCAGCGGAAATCAAAAGAGTGAATCCTGAGTGAGAATGAGATGAAAGGAGCAGAGCAAATGGACTTCAGTGGCCACACCCCCATGATGCAGCAATACCTGCGCCTGAAGGCCGATCATCCTGACATCCTGCTGTTTTATCGCATGGGCGATTTCTATGAGCTGTTCTACGACGATGCCAGACGCGCATCGCAGCTGCTGGAGATCTCGCTGACCAAACGCGGTGCATCCGCCGGTGAACCGATCCCGATGGCCGGCGTGCCCTATCATGCCGTGGAAGGCTATCTGGCGAAGCTGGTCCAGCTGGGCGAATCGGTGGCGATCTGTGAACAGATTGGCGATCCGGCACTCAGCAAAGGTCCGGTTGAGCGTAAAGTGGTACGCATCGTAACGCCTGGCACCATCAGCGATGAAGCGTTGCTGCAGGAGCGCCAGGATAACCTGCTGGCAGCCATCTTCCAGAGCCAGCGCGGTTTTGGCTATGCCACGCTGGATATCAGCTCCGGGCGTTTCCGCCTTAGCGAGCCGGGCGATGTCGAGACCATGGCGGCTGAACTGCAGCGCACCAATCCGGCAGAGTTGCTCTATCCGGAGGATTTGCAGGCCATGACGCTGATTGATCAGCGCCGCGGACTGCGGCGGCGTCCGCTGTGGGAATTCGAAATCGACACCGCGCGTCAGCAGTTGAACCTGCAGTTTGGCACGCGCGATCTCAGCGGCTTTGGCGTCGAGCAGGCGCATCTGGCGCTGCGCGCGGCGGGCTGTCTGCTGCAGTATGTCAAAGATACGCAGCGCACCTCGCTGCCGCATATTCGTTCGCTGAGTATGGAGCGCCAGCAGGACAGCGTCATTATGGATGCGGCTACCCGGCGCAATCTGGAAATCACCCAGAATCTGGCGGGCGGCAGCGAAAATACGCTCGCGGCGGTGCTGGATAAAACCGTCACGCCGATGGGCAGCCGCATGCTGAAGCGCTGGCTGCATATGCCGCTGCGCGACGTGGCCACCATCACGCGCCGCCAGGAATCAATTGCCGAACTGCAGTCGCTGAGCGAAGAACTGCAACCGGTGCTGCGCCAGGTGGGCGATCTGGAGCGTATTCTGGCACGTCTGGCGCTGCGCACCGCGCGTCCGCGCGATCTGGCACGCATGCGTCATGCCTTCCAGCAATTACCAGAACTCAATACCCAGTTAGCGGGCGTGGCCGCGCCTCATCTGAATGTGCTGCGCGACCGGATGGGGGATTTCAGCGAACTGCGCGAACTGCTGGAAAGCGCCATTATTGAATCGCCGCCAGTGCTGGTGCGCGACGGTGGTGTTATCGCGCCCGGCTATAACGCCGAGCTGGACGAGTGGCGCGCGCTGGCCGACGGCGCCAGCGACTATCTTGACCGCCTGGAGATTCGCGAGCGCGAAAAACTGGGGCTGGATACGCTGAAGGTTGGCTTCAACGCTGTGCACGGCTATTACATTCAGGTCAGCCGCGGACAGAGCCATCTGGTGCCTATCCATTACGTCCGCCGCCAGACGCTGAAAAATGCCGAGCGCTATATCATTCCCGAACTGAAAGAGTACGAAGACAAGGTCCTCACGTCGAAAGGCAAAGCGCTGGCGCTGGAAAAGAGCCTGTATGACGAGCTGTTCGATCGCCTGCTGCCGCACCTCGAAGCGCTGCAGCAGAGCGCCGCGGCGCTGGCAGAACTGGACGTACTGGCCAACCTGGCCGAGCGCGCCTGGACGCTCAACTATTGCCGCCCGGTGCTGCAGGAGAAAGCCGGGATTCGCATCACCGCCGGTCGCCATCCGGTGGTGGAACAGGTGCTGAAAGAGCCGTTCATTGCCAACCCGCTGTCGCTTTCGATGCAGCGTCGCATGCTGATCATTACCGGCCCCAACATGGGCGGTAAGAGTACTTATATGCGGCAGACGGCCCTGATTGCACTGATGGCCTGGATCGGCAGCTATGTGCCGGCGGAAGAGACAGTGATCGGCCCCATCGATCGCATCTTTACCCGTGTCGGTGCCGCCGACGATCTCGCCTCCGGTCGCTCTACCTTTATGGTCGAGATGACCGAGACCGCCAACATTCTGCATAACGCCACCGAAAACAGCCTGGTGCTGATGGACGAAATCGGCCGCGGGACGTCCACTTATGATGGCCTGTCGCTCGCCTGGGCCTGTGCCGAAAGCCTGGCGAATCGCATCAAAGCGATGACGCTGTTTGCTACCCACTACTTCGAGCTCACGACCCTGCCGGAGAAAATGGAAGGCGTGGTGAATGTGCATCTTGATGCGGTGGAACACGGTGACACCATTGCCTTTATGCACAGCGTGCAGGATGGCGCCGCGAGCAAGAGCTACGGCCTGGCCGTGGCGGCGCTGGCCGGTGTGCCGAAAGAGGTGATTAAGCGTGCGCGCCACAAGCTAAAAGAGCTGGAAGCGCTGTCGGGCAGTTCTGCCGGCTCAACGGTGGAAGGCTCACAGCTGCCGCTGCTGGTGGCGGAAACCTCGCCGGCAGTGGAAGCGCTGGAAGCGCTCGATCCGGACAGCCTGACGCCCAAACAGGCGCTGGAGTGGATTTACCGTCTGAAAACCCTGATGTAATCAGTCACCGGCGCGTGCGCGGCGCGCCGGCCTGAATGACAGGCATAAAAAAACGGTGACCTTATGGTCACCGTTTTTATTGCCAGCTACGGCTTATTCGCGGAACAGTGCTTCGATATTCAGACCCTGCGTCTGCAGAATTTCGCGCAGACGACGCAGACCTTCAACCTGAATCTGACGGACACGCTCACGGGTTAAACCGATTTCGCGGCCCACATCTTCCAGCGTTGCCGCTTCATAGCCTAACAGGCCGAAACGACGTGCCAGCACTTCACGCTGCTTGGCATTGAGTTCAAACAACCACTTAACGATGCTCTGTTTCATATCATCGTCCTGCGTGGTGTCTTCCGGACCGTTGTCTTTCTCATCGGCCAGGATATCCAGCAGCGCTTTCTCGGAATCACCGCCTAACGGCGTATCAACCGACGTAATGCGCTCGTTGAGACGCAACATACGGCTTACGTCATCAACTGGCTTGTCCAGCTGCTCGGCGATCTCTTCCGCACTCGGCTCATGGTCCAGCTTGTGCGACAGTTCACGCGCGGTACGCAGGTAAACGTTCAGCTCTTTAACAATGTGAATCGGCAGACGAATAGTACGGGTTTGGTTCATGATAGCCCGTTCAATGGTCTGACGAATCCACCAGGTGGCATAGGTTGAGAAGCGGAACCCGCGTTCCGGGTCAAACTTCTCTACGGCGCGAATCAGGCCGAGATTACCCTCTTCAATCAGATCCAGCAGCGCCAGACCACGATTGCTATAACGACGGGCAATCTTTACCACCAGGCGTAAGTTACTTTCGATCATGCGACGACGAGAAGGAATGTCACCGCGTAATGCGCGACGGGCGAAGAACACCTCTTCTTCCGCCGTTAACAGTGGTGAATAACCAATCTCGCCGAGGTAAAGCTGCGTCGCATCCAGAACGCGTTGCGTCGCACCCTGTGACAGCAACTCTTCTTCAGCTACTTCATTATCACCAGGTTCGTTCTCAACGAGAGCCTTCTCATCAAAAACCTCAGCTCCGTTCTCCTCGAATTCCGCATCATCGTGTAACTCATTAACTTTCAGCGTATTCTGGCTCATAAGCGGCTCCTACCCGTGATCCAAGGGCAGAACACCTAAGGTTCTGCCGGATTATCGCTGCGGTAAATAACGCAACGGGTTTACGGATTTCCCCTTGTAACGAATTTCAAAGTGCAATCTTACTGAACTGGTTCCGGTGCTACCCATGGTAGCGATTTTTTGCCCCGCCTTAACTTCCTGTTGTTCCCGGACCAGCATGGTATCGTTGTGGGCGTAGGCACTCAGGTAATCATCGTTGTGTTTGATGATGATTAAATTACCGTACCCGCGGAGCGCGTTGCCTGCGTATACCACTCTTCCTGATGCAGTGGCGACGACAGGTTGTCCACGCGACCCGGCGATATCGATCCCTTTGTTTCCGCCTTCCGCAGCGGAGAAGTTATCGATGATCTTCCCATCAGTCGGCCAACGCCAGCTTCCCACTGGTGTTGTGCTATTAGTTGTGCTGCTAACTGTGGGCGGTGCGGTAACCGGAGCTGTGGTCGTTGCCACATTATTTGCCCCTTTCGACGGCAGCATTTTCCCGCCTGTCGAACCCGAATCATCAGAATACGTAATAACAGGTTGCTGTGCAACAGGGGTGGATTTAATTTGCGTCTGATTCGATGCCACCGGAACGCCGCCCTGCGTGGCATCCGCTGCGGTTATCGCGTTACCACCGGTGATGGTCTGACCGTTACCGTTACCCACCTGTAACGTCTGCCCGGCGCTCAGGCTATAGGGCGCCGCGATATTATTGCGCTGTGCCAGATCGCGGAAATCATTGCCGGTAATCCAGGCGATATAGAACAGCGTATCGCCTCGCTTAACGGTGTAGGTTTCACCGCCGTAGCTGCCTTTAGGAATATTCCCATAATTGCGATTGTACACAATACGACCATTTTCGGTGGTCACATTATTATTGCCACTAACCATTCCACCCGCAGGCGCGGCTGATGGTGTACCACCGCTTAACATTCCACCACGCGGCATCGCCGGCACGGTGCTGTTCTGCGCGGCGATCATGCCGCCGCCTGTGGTGGGAGCAGCAGCCATACCGCTGTCGCCGCTGTTGCTGCCAATCTGGCTGATGGGGGCTTGTGTGTTGTCGCCAGAGCTACAGCCTGCCAGCCAAAAACCGACCAGTGAAAGTGCCGCCAGACGGCGTAATTGAAATACTGTGCTTCCCGTGCTCATTGATCCCCCGTGATGGCAATCCTGGATAAAACTGTGTGTCGACGTTGACCGCATGATTCACTAGCTGTGCCGTCAAAAACGCGCTTTCGCATTGATTAACAAGGATAGTAACAATATCAACTGCGCCATGCCATGTAACGATTGTGAAGAAATACGTAAGATGGCTTTATGCCAGATCGCCCTGAACCAGCGGCACAAAGCGCACCGGCTCAATCGTTTCTTCAATGATTTCACCACCCTGACGACGCAGGCGCTTAAGTACCTGCTGGTCCTCACCCACCGGCAGCACCATTTTGCCGCCTTCTCCCAGTTGCGCTATCAGCGCAGTCGGAATTTCTGGCGGTGCGGCAGTCACAATAATGGCATCAAACGGCCCCCGCGCGGCCCAGCCCTGCCAGCCGTCGCCGTGGCGTGTGGAAATGTTATGCAGATCGAGCTGCTTCAGGCGGCGTTTCGCCTGCCACTGCAGCCCTTTGATGCGTTCAACCGAGTAAACGTGGTTAACCAGATGCGCGAGAATGGCGGTCTGATAACCCGAACCGGTGCCAATTTCCAGCACGCGCGAGGTCGGGTTCAGCTCCAGCAGCGCCGTCATGCGCGCCACCATATAAGGCTGAGAAATGGTCTGGCCGTTGCCAATCGGCAGCGCCACATTTTCCCAGGCTTTATGTTCAAAAGCCTCGTCAATAAAGCGTTCACGCGGGACATCAGCGATGGCTTTCAGCAGATGCTCATCGTGAATACCCTGCGTGCGCAGTTGGGCCAGAAGCGTTTCGATGCGCCGGTTTACCATGCCGGGTTCACCTCAGCCTGGTACAGCCCGTCGCCTGCCCTCTTCCGCGCCGCGCCGGCGCCAGGATCAACCTGTCGTAATGTCTTCACGCCAGGGAACACGCCAATGCCGGGAGTCTGAATTCCATCATCGTTGCTGAGCCGTATCCGCATCTGATTCTGACCTTTTTCATTAACCGGTCCACCGACCGCCGCGCCCGTTTTGCGCCTTCAGCGGCGCAAGCGGTCCTGCGCTGGCGGCACAAGGATGTTTGCATTCTAGCGGTGAGGCGCGGGAAGTGGTAGGCGTAAATCACGCAACCGTCGGCAGTTGTCGCAACAATAAGCAGTCAAACGCAATGGCACCCAGTAAAAAGCCCGGCGAAAAGCCGGGCTGATTTATCACCTCAGTGACGATCCGGTAAGCTCACCGCATACAGATACCAGGCCGAGTGCGGCAGCCAGCCTTCCGCCCAGCGCCAGTCGTCATCCTTCCGTGTGACCGCATAACCTTCATCAAAGGCGATACCGTCCGCCACCTGATTCGACGCGCCGGTGATGCCGTTGACGATACCGCCCGGCAGCGTGGTGTATTTCCACGAATTGAAGAACAGATAGCTGATGTGACGATAGCCACTGCCGGTCAGCATGCTGACGTCGTACGGATTATGACCGAGGATCCAGTTGAGCTGATCCCAGGCATAACTCTGCAGCTGCTGCGTAAAGGCTTTATCGTCCGCGAACAGCGGCATCGCCTGACGGGCGGCGGCGGCCAGCGAGGCGATACGCGCGTTTTCGCCCTGCCACCACGGCGCAGCTTCGCTGTCGTGCGGGAAGAAGAAGCTGGTGCGCTTCACGCCGTCTTTCAGCTGAATCAGCTGGCGCGCATAGCCAAACGGGTTATTGCTCTCTTTAGTCACCGCCAGCTCAAAGCCCAGCGAGCGTTTTACCGTCTGGCGGATGTTCGCCTGCTGCGCCTGCGGCGCGATGCGCGCGTACTCCAGCAGCGCGATCACCGGCAGACCGGCATCGGACGGATGGAAGAACGGGCGTTTTTCGCCGTCGGCACGCCAGTAGTCATGCCAGTTATCCAGCGACGTCAGTCGCGCCATCAGGCTCTCCGCGCGCTGCTGCGCCGCAGCCAGATAGACCGCTTTTTGCGAGGCGCGATACAGCTCGGTAGCCGCCAGCAGCGCGGTNTAATCATCCACGATGTTCTCTTTGCCGTCGTTCACCATGCGCAGATTATTTTTCTGCAGGAAGGCAAAGGCATCTTCTGCGGTTTGCAGATACTGCTGCCGCGTGAAATTGCCGTCATTCTCCATGGTGCTGGCCAGCGCCAGCGCGGCAATTGACATGCCGGCACCGGATCGGAAGCTGGCCTGCCACGCCAGCGGGCCGACCGCCTCTTCTTCAACAATGGTGGAATCTGACTCCTTCTCTTTAATCTGCGTGCGCCAGTTGGGATTGGCGATCACCCGGTCCTGAGCCAGCTTCTCTTTGCCCGGCGACGAGATCGCCTGGAAGAAGGATTCACCCGGCCGCTTCATGCGCACCAGGAAATCGGCACCGTACAGCCCTTCGTCGAGCATGCGCCGGCGATACTCATCAAAGTTCGGGTTATCCCGCGCCCCGAGATTTTGATAACCGCGCAGTAAACTCCACGCCACCAGCGGCGCCTGCTGCGGATTGAAATAAGAGGTCAGATTCTGGTGCGACAGGTGCACGCCGTAATCGCCGGTGGCGTCATACCAGCCGCCGTGGACGTCAACCGTACCGCTGCCGGTGCCCGGTGGCAGCGGCAGTTTGCGGTCCGCCTTATCGAACAGGCCGGTGACGCGCTGGCTTTTGAAGTAAGCAATTACATCGGACAGCGTATAGCGCTCGAGCAGATCGGCACCAATAATGAACGGCCCGGAGCGCACATCGCCGTCGCTGCTGGTGGTTTGCAGCACGTAGCGGCCCGGCGTTTGCCAGCCGGAGAAATCGGCACGATAGAAGGTGCGATCGCCCCAGCCCGGCACGTCACCCTGCGGCTGCAGCGTGCCGCTCAGCACCGCTTTATTGGTCTCATTATCCAGCAGGGTAAATTTCACCGGCGGTTTAGCGCGCGAGTCGCCGGTCAGCTGCACGATGGCGTTTTTCGGCGCGGCAACATCGTAGCCGACCTGATTGATTAAAACGTGGGTTTCGGCGTGCGCCAGCCCGGCCAGTAACAGCGCTGCGGTCAGCGCGGAGAAGCGAATCCTCATGGTCATCATCCTTAGTGTCGTGAGTGATTGAACAGGCTAAAAGGGGCAATCATCATGAATTTGACGTCCTTTTCATCCTGGAAAACGTTGCCATAGCCGCCGCCCCAGCTGGGGTTCGCTATGATTGTTGTAGGCGGTGAGATGCAGCTTAAATACCGTGTCTTTGGCCCAGCCGGACTGCACCTGCCACACCAGATCGCCATTGATGGCGGTTTCCGTCAGGCGCTGCTGCTGCGACCAGTCGCCGCCGCGCGCCGGTTTACCGTCCCAGCCCCAGGCAAACGAGCCACCGATGCTGACGCCCGGCCAGACGATGTCGCTGAGATCGATCATCAGGCCCGCGAACAGCGCTTTTTCGCCGTCGGCGTTGAAGTCAGAGCGCGAATCCCACCACATATCGATGCGGCCCGCGGAGTTGGGATAGATCGGCGTCATCGCCACGGTGTAGTAACCCTGTTTCCCCGGTGCGTGTACCGCGCTGCCCTCGAGCCGGAACTGGTAGCGATCCCACTGGTACGCCAGCGTCAGGCCCTGCTGCCAGGCAAACTCATCGTAAACATCATGGCGGCCGGTACGATCCTGCGAGCCGTAGAACTGCCAGCTGACGCTGAACGGGTTATCCCACAGCGTGGTCTGACGCGCCGCTTTGGCGAAATATTTGTCGAGATAATGCGGAGATTCCCCCCACGCCAGCTCCAGCGTGTTGCCGTTTTTGAAGTCATACTTCGCGCCCAGCGAGTGCAGATAAGGAATGCGTGTTTGCCGGTCGATTTCGCGAAACTCGTACATTTTGCGATACCACGGTGCTTTGTACTTGTTGGCACCCATCCACGACAGCGACAGCGCGCCGGCAGCGCCATAGTCATAGACCGCCCCGACTTCCACGCCCTGGTAGGTGCCGGGCAGAAATCCCCATTGGGTGCCAAGCAGCGTCTGACCGCTCGGCTGGATGTAACCGGCCCGCAGCCAGTAGTCGCCGGCTTTGAGTTTCAGCGCGGCACGGTAGAGATCCAGCCCGTTACGTTCGCCNACGCCACGGTCTTCCCACATCGAAGGCCCGTGACTGAAGCTGATCTCGTTGGGATGCGCCGGGCTGCCTTCAAACAGATCCCAGGTGGCGAAGGCCGCCACATCAATGCCCACGGTATCGGCCAGATAGCCGGACTGATAATCGAGCGCGCCGGTCAGCGTGCTGTGATGCAGGTTGGTCTGATAGTGCTGATAGTGCGCGCTGTGCGGATCGAGATCTTTACGCTCACGGTGGCGCTGCCAGTAATAGACGGTGCCCTCCAGCGTGCTGTCTTCAACAAATCCTTCCGCCAGCGCCGGCGGTGCCGCGCCCAGCATCAGGGTGGCCAGCGGCAGCAGCGCTGCCTTTTTTCTCCTGGTGAATGTGTTCATGACCTTTCCTTAAGGTGCACGCGGCCCTGCGAAGCAGCCGCATGCGATTTCCCTGTTTTGGTGTTAACGAATCAGCGCATCAGGCGCCGGTTTTATTCACGCTGCGCAGCGTCCAGCGGCCGTAAATCAGCGTCAGAATGAATGGGGTGAGGAAAGCCACGGCAATTGCCGCCACTTCATAGATCATCTTCGACTCAGGGCCTTCGAACAGGCCGAGTTCAAACACGTTCAGCACCGGCAGGAAACTGTAGGTTTTCACCTGCAGCAGCCCGGTGATGCCACCGCCGAGCGCCGCGCCGATGCAGCCGAAGATAAACAGCATGCGGTACTTGAGATTGACGCCGTACAGCGCCGGTTCGGTGATGCCAAAGAACGCTGACAGCGACGCCGAGATTGCAATCTGCCGGTCGCGCAGGCTGCGGGCGATGAAGATCGCGCCGGTAACCGCGCCAAACTGCCCCATCACCGCCGACATAAACATCGCCATGATGGTGTCATAGCCCTGCACCTGAATATTGATCAGCGCCAGCGGGATGATGCCCCAGTGCACACCAAACACCACGAACAGCTGACCAATGCCCGCCAGCAGCGCGCCGGAGATCATCGGGCTGAGCTGATAGAGCCAGCTGTAGCCGCTGGCGATGCCGACGCCAACGTAATCCGCCAGCGGGCCAATCACCGTGAACACCACAAAACCACAAATCAGCAGCGACAGGCACGGCACAAACACCAGCGCTGCCACCTCGGGGATCCACTGTTTCAGCCGGCGCTCAACCTTGCTCAGCAGCAGCACCGCCAGAATCGCCGGAATCACCGCGCCGCCGTAAATCTTCAGGCTGATGCTCAGGCCGAACAGCGCGAAGTGCGCCGGCAGATCCGGCTGGGTCAGCGGAAACACCATCGCCGCCGTCAGCGCCAGCGCGGTGAAACGGCTGGCACCGAAACGGTCTGCCGCGGTAACCGCAATAAACAACGGCAGAAAGACAAACACGCCGCTGGCCAGCGCGTTGAACATGGCGAACAGCAGGTCATCGTCCGCCACCCAGCCCTGCGTCTGCAGCAGCACCATGATGCCTTTGATCACCCCGATGCCGGCCAGTACGCCAATGTAGGGCGTGAAGATAGCGCCCAGCGTGGCCAGCATTTTGCCCGCAACGCCGCGCTCGTCTTTGCCGGGCTTCACCGGCTCGGCCACCGGCGCTGCGCCCTGCTGCATCGCCTGATACAGCTGTTCGACCTGCGGCCCGACCACAATCTGCAGCTGTCCGGACGCGTTCACCACGCGGATGACGCCCGGCAGGCTACTGATGGCCGGCATATCGACACTGGCCAGATCGTTTATCGTCAGCCGCAGCCGCGTGGCGCAGTGTGAAATATGGCTGATATTATCGTCGCCGCCGACCTGTTCCCTGATGGCCTGCGCCAGCTTCACGTAATCGAGTTTCATTGTTGTTATCCTTATGGCTCGCGCCCGGCGTTAGTCGTAATCACCCGGTTTGGTTTTGCTCTTCATCGCCACACCAAAATCAGTGAATATGCGCTGCGGCAGATTGTTGCCTTTGGCTTCAGCGATGTGATGCGCGAGGATCTGGAACGGAATCACCATCAGCAGCGGCGCCATCCATTCGCTGACCTCCACGCCGAGCGCCAGCGTGCGCGCATCATCGCTCTCCCCGAGACACAGACTCCAGACGTGCGGCGTCACGCGCTGCTCATACTGGCGCAGCAGCTGCAGGCGTTCGCGCACCGGCGCCTCGACGTCGATAAAGAACAGCCGGTGCTGCGGATTGATTTCGAAATAGGGGCCGTGCATAAACGCTTCCAGTTCAATGCCCTGCGACGGCACGCGCACCGTTTCGCTGAATTTGGTCTCCATCTCTTTGATCACGCCAATCGCCGGACCAAAGCCAATCGAGATAAAGCGTGGCGCCGCAGTGAGATCGTCCTGCCAGCGCTGCCAGAAGCGCTCGGTGCGGGCGATGATGTCCGGAATCGCGTCGACGCCGTGCTGCAGTTGCGCCAGCGCCTGCTGCTCCTGTTCTGCGCTGAGACGACCGCTGTGGCGCGCACTGTGCACGCCAATCAGCATCAGCGTCAGGATCGTGGCGACATAGCCTTTGGTGACATAACCGACGCGCTCCTCGCCGTTCATGATGTCTACGGCGTGATCCACCGCCTGCGCCAGCGGACTGGTGATTTTGCTGGTGATGCCCCAGGTTGCCACGCCGTGCTGTTTTTTCAGCGCGTCGATCGCTGCCAGCGTCGAAGTGCTCTCGCCGCTCTGTGAAATCGCGATCACCAGATCGGTCGCCGGATCCCACTGCTCGTAGTGCTGAAAATGAACGGCTCCTGCACGCTGATGCGTACGCCAGTCAGTTGCTCAACGTAATATTTGGCGCTGAGCGCGGCGTTGATGCTGGAGCCGGTGGCCAGAATCAGCACTGTTTTCGCCTTGCCCAGCACCGGTAATCCCTGCGGATAGCACGCCAGCAGATGGCTCAGCACCTCGGGTTGCTGGTGGATGTAGGTCATCATGGTGGGTTTCATTACCGCTCCTTAAACTGTTTTCCCGCCAACCTGAAAACGTTTTCAGGTTGTGAGCCAACTTATTTAATGGCGCATATTAAGTCAACGTGAGGATCGTGAAATTGCGATCGCGCTAACAAAGCGCAACGAAAGCAGGCGGAACGTTTAAGGGGAGAAGATCAGGCGGATTCGCCGGGGATCAATACCGGCTTTAGCGGTGCGCTGCAGCGCGCGTGCGGGCTTAAGCTGCCGTCCAGCTGCGCCATCATCATGGTGATAATGTTTTGCCCCAGCTGCGGATTCTGGTGATCGACGCTGGTCAGGCGCGGGATAAAATACTCGCTGCCGGGGAAGCGCTCGCAGCTGATGACCGCGACCTGCTCAGGCACGTCAATGCCGCGATCGCGTAACGCGCGGATCGCGCCCATCGCCACGCGATCGTTGATTGCCACCAGCGCCTGCGGTTGCTCTGCCTGCTGCCACAGCGTATCAATCGCCTGATAGCCGTGTTCAGGATAGAAGTTATTCAGGCAGATCCAGCTGTCGCGCGGCGTAATGCCGGCCTGCTGCAGCGTGGCGTGGAAATGACTGACGCGCTCGCGCGTCACCCACACTTTGCGCGAACCGCCAATAAACGCGATATCACGCAGGCCGCGCGCCAGCAGATGATTCACCGCCAGCCCGACGCAGTGCTGCTGGTCGCGCATCACGCACGGCCAGCGGCCAGCAGGATGCGGCTGCCCCACCACCACCACCGCCATTTTGTCCATCAGCGATTCCAGCAGCGTCAGGTAGCCGGCCGGAATCGGCGCATAGTCGCTGTGGCCGCCGAGCACGATCACCCCATCGATCTGGCTATCGATAATCGACTGAAAAATCGCGCTTTCGTCATCGTCGTGCTGAGGGCTGCGGTTGGCCGACTGGGTATCGTACAGGGTGATTTTGTAACCGATGGCCAGACAGGCCTGCTGAATCTGCGCCACCAGCGTGACGAAGTAAGGGTTAGTGATGTCAGAGACGATCACCGCGAGCGTGTAGCTCTGGCGCGATATCATGCCGCGCGCCATCAGGTTGGGGCTGAACTGATGCTCGGCGATCACCTGTTCCACCCGCGTGCGGGTTTTTTCCGACACCCACGCATGCTTATTGAGCACGCGCGAGACGGTAGTGATCGATACACCGGCGAGTACGGCAATATCCTTGATGGTGAGATTTTTGCTCATCGTCGCCGGGTTCGCTTATTCGTCGCCGAGCGGGGCCGCCGCGCCGTTGCTCAGCAGCTCACGCACTACGCTGGTGGCAAAACTGCCGGCCGGCAGCCAGAACTGCAGCTCGAGCGTGACGTCATCCCACCAGTTCCATTGCAGATCTTTCGGCACCACCAGCATGGCGCGCCGCGCGGCATCGACGCGTTCACGCTCCAGCAGGCCGAGCAGATCGGCCGCGCCCGCCAGCTGCTGCTGTTCAAACACCAGCGTTTCGCCCTGAGTGCCCAGCTCGCCGCGTCCGGCCAGCGGTGCGGTGATGCGCAGCTCGTGGTTATCCACACGCTGCTGCAGCGCAGGTAACTCGTCCGTCTGGGCAACAAACCAGCTGCCGCGCCCGCTGAGCTGCAGCGCATCGCCGGGCTGCACGCGATCCAGCGCACCGTCACGCTGCAGACGCGCGCTGGTCAGCTGATTGAACAGCTGGCTGCGCGCCGCCGACAGCAGAATGCCTTTCATACTGCGGTCGCGTGGACGGAATTTCTCCTCTGCCCACAGCCGCGCCTGCGTCAGGTTATTGCCGCCGCGGCCAAAGCGCTGTTCGCCAAAGTAGTTGGGCACGCCCTGCTGCTGAATCCGCTGCAGCCGCGATTCCACCTGCGCGCGATCGGACACCTGACGTACCACCAGACGAAACGCATTGCCCGCCAGCGCGCCGGTGCGCAGTTTACGCTTGTGGCGAATCACCTGCAGGATCTCCACGCCTTCCAGCTGGAAGCCGGCAAGGTTGGGCATCGCCGTGCCCGGCACGCGGAAGCACAGCGTCTGCTCGGTGACCGCGTGGCGATCTTTCATGCCGGCATAGCTGAGATCGCGCTGATGCACGCCGAGGAATTTGGCGATTGCCTCAGCGACAAAACGCGTGTTGCAGCCAATTTTACGGACGCGCACCAGCAGCTGCTCGCCTTCGCCATCATAGGGATAGCCGAGATCTTCAATTACCACGAAATCTTCGGGACTGGCTTTGATCACCCCGGTAGCAGCGGGCACGCCGTGCAGGTAGAGCAGCTCACTCATGCCCGATCGGCCTTCACCAGCAGCGCCACGGCTTCGCAGGCAATGCCTTCACCGCGACCGGTGAAGCCCAGCTTCTCGGTGGTGGTGGCTTTGACGTTGACATCATCCATGTGGCAACCGAGATCTTCGGCGATGTTGACGCGCATCTGCGGCACGTGCGGCAGCATTTTCGGTGCCTGAGCGATGATGGTGACATCGACGTTGCCGATGCGGTAGCCCTTCTGCTGGATGCGACGCCAGGCTTCGCGCAGCAAACCGCGGCTGTCGGCGCCTTTGAATGCCGGATCGGTGTCCGGGAACAGTTTGCCGATGTCGCCCATCGCCACCGCGCCCAGCAGCGCGTCGGTCAGCGCATGCAGCGCCACATCGCCGTCAGAATGCGCAATAAAGCCCTGTTCGAAGGGAATACGCACCCCGCCAATCACCAGCGGACCTTCGCCGCCAAACGCGTGCACGTCAAAACCGTGACCGATACGCATCATGCGTGCTCCTTTAACTGAATCTGAGTGAGATAGAAGGCCGCCAGCGCCAGATCTTCCGGCCGCGTTACCTTAATATTGTCGCTGCGTCCGCTGACCAGCTCAGGATGATAACCGCAATACTCCAGCGCCGAGGCTTCATCGGTGATGGTCGCGCCTTCATTGAGCGCGCGCGTCAGGCAGGCGGTCAGCAGCGCATGCGGGAAAAACTGCGGCGTCAGCGCATGCCATAAGTCATCGCGTTCGACGGTATGCGCAATGGCACCTTTGCCGGGCTCCGCGCGCTTCATGGTGTCGCGCACCGGTGCCGCCAGAATCGCGCCGACTTTGCTGTGCTCACGCACCGCCAGCAGACGCGCTAAATCATCGGGATGCAGACACGGACGCGCCGCGTCGTGCACCAGCACCCAGGCGCTGTGGCGGATGGTCTGTAATCCGGCCAGCACCGACTCGGCGCGGGTTTCGCCGCCGGTGACGCGCAGCACGCGGGCATCCTGCGCCAGCGGCAGGCTATCGAACCAGCCGTCATCCGGGCTGACTGGCACCACCACCTGCTTTACCGCCGGATGCGCCAGCAGGCGCGCCACGCTGTGTTCGAGCAGGGTTAATGGACCGATAGTGAGATACTGCTTCGGACAGGCGGCCTGCATGCGGCTGCCGATACCGGCAGCCGGCACCACGGCAATCACATCCGCAGAGGAAGAGAGCTGATTCATGGTTTATCGTTGTTGGTTCTGCGCCGCTTGTTGCGCATTACGTTTGTTTTGGTCTGGCACCAGACGATAGAAAGTCTCGCCAGGCCTGATCATGCCCAGCTCGCTGCGTGCGCGTTCCTCAATCGCCTCTGAACCGCCATTGAGATCGTCAATTTCGGCAAACAGCTGATCGTTACGCGCTTTGAGTTTGGCGTTATTCGCCTGTTGTGACGCCACGTCTTCGCTGACGCGCGTGTAATCATGGATACCGTTCTTGCCCAGCCACAGAGAGTATTGCAACCATCCCAGCAGCACGAGCAGCAGTAACGTCAGTTTTCCCATCCCCGCCCCCTGAAAAACGGCTCAATCATCCCATAACTTGACGCCGGACTCCACTGCGGCAGCGAAAATGGCGCGCAAGCAGATTTGTCTGGACAAATAATGACGGAGAAAGCGCCGGACGGCAGGTAAAGTTTTGTAACCTGCCGATGCGTTTGCACATCAGCGCCGGATTACCAGCCGGAGAGAAAGGAGAACAGCAGCCAGAACAGGCACACCACCACCAGGGCGGTGATCAGGCCGCTCCACCACAGCCGGCCACGCAGCATCAGGCTGAGCACGATGCCAATCAGCACCGAAACCGGCAGCAGCGCAAGGAAAAAAGGCCAGGTGTAGAGAAAGAAAAACAGCGTGTTAGAGCCGTACAGCAGAAACGGGATGCCCAGCGCACACCAGTACGAGAGAAAGCCGATCACGCCGCCCGGCAACGATGAGCGTGGCTCATCCGGGGTGCGTTCATCTTTGCGTGCCAGCATGGGGGTAACGTTCTGCATAGAGATCCTGTTGACGCTAAGCGCGGCAAACCGTGAGATTTGCCGCTGTCGGTTCAGGATCTGATGATATCGTGGTGGCGCAGCAGGTCTAACAATTGGCCGGTCAGTTTTGTAACCAATTGTTCACCATCCAGCTGGATTTCCGGCGCGTCCGGCGCCTCGTAAACGCTGTCGATACCGGTGAAGTTACGCAGCTCGCCGGCACGGGCTTTTTTATACAAGCCTTTCGGATCGCGCGCTTCGCACACCGCCAGCGGCGTATCGACGAACACCTCGATAAACTGCCCGTCACCGAGCAGATCGCGCACCATCTGGCGCTCGGCACGGTGCGGCGAGATGAACGCCGTCAGCACCACCAGTCCGGCATCCACCATCAGTTTCGCCACTTCGCCCACGCGCCGGATATTCTCTTTGCGGTCTTCATCGCTGAAACCGAGATCGCGGCACAGGCCGTGACGCACATTGTCGCCGTCCAGCAGATAGGTGCTGACGCCCAGCCGGTGCAGCGCCTGCTCCAGTGCACCGGCCACGGTAGATTTACCCGAGCCAGAGAGCCCGGTAAACCACAGCACCACGCCACGATGGCCGTGCTGCTGTTCGCGTTCAGCGCGCGTAACCGGATGGTCATGCCACACCACGTTTTCGTCGTGCTGCGCCATTACTGACCGCCCAGCAGGTCGCGCGCGTTCCAGTGCGGGAAGTGACGGCGCACCAGCGCGTTCAGCTCCAGCTCGAAATCACTGTACTGGCCAGCCTGACTGCGCGCGGCGCTCAGCGGCTGATGGATCATGCCGGCGCCGACGGTCACGTTGCTCAGGCGATCGATAAAGATCATGCCGCCGGTCACCGGGTTCTGCTGGTAAGCATCCAGCACCATCGGTTCATCAAACGTCACTTCTACCAGACCGATGCCGTTGAGCGGCAGGCTGTCGACCGCGCGTTTTTCCAGCGTATTGATCTCCACCTGATGGAGAATCTTTTCGATGCGGCCACGCGCTTTCTTGCCGGCAATTTTCACTTCATAGCTTTGTCCCGGCTGCAGCGGCTGTTCCGCCATCCACACCACGTCGACGGTCGCGGACTGCACCGCCTGCAAATCGGCTGCGGCATCCACCAGCAGATCGCCACGGCTGATGTCGATCTCATCGTTCAGCACCAGGGTAATCGCCTCACCGGCGGCCGCCTGCTGCAGGTCGCCATCAAAGGTGACGATACGCGCAACGCTGGATTCCACACCGGACGGCAGCACTTTCACTCGCTGGCCGACGCTGACCACGCCCGATGCCAGCGTACCGGCATAGCCACGGAAGTCGAGGTTCGGCCGGTTAACATACTGCACCGGGAAGCGCATCGGCTGCGTGTCGACCACGCGCTTCAGCTCTACCGTCTCCAGCACGTCGAGCAGCGTCGGGCCGCTGTACCACGGCATGGTTACGCTCGGGGTGGCGACGTTATCGCCTTCCAGCGCCGACATCGGCACAAAGCGGATATCAAGATCGTCCGGCAGCTGCGCGGCAAAATCGAGGTAATCCTGTTTGATCTGCTCGAAGGTCTCCTGGCTGTACGCCACCAGATCCATCTTGTTGATCGCCACCACCAGATGTTTGATGCCCAGCAGCGTGGCAATAAAGCTGTGGCGACGGGTCTGATCCAGCACGCCTTTGCGCGCATCGATCAGCAGGATCGCCAGATCGCAGGTTGAGGCACCGGTCGCCATGTTGCGGGTGTACTGCTCGTGCCCCGGCGTGTCGGCGATGATGAACTTGCGCTTCTCGGTGGAGAAATAGCGATAGGCCACATCGATAGTGATGCCCTGCTCGCGCTCGGCCTGCAGGCCATCAACCAGCAGCGCCAGATCGAGTTTCTCGCCCTGGGTGCCGTGGCGTTTGCTGTCATTGTGCAGCGACGACAGCTGATCTTCATAAATCTGGCGCGTATCGTGCAGCAGACGGCCAATCAGCGTACTTTTGCCGTCGTCGACGCTGCCGCAGGTGAGGAAACGCAGCAGGCTTTTGTGTTGTTGCGCGGTCAGCCAGGCTTCAACGCCGCCCTGCTCGGCAATCTGTTGGGCAATAACGGTATTCATCGGCGTCTCCTTAGAAATAACCCTGACGTTTTTTCAGTTCCATCGAACCGGCCTGGTCGCGGTCAATCACGCGCCCCTGACGTTCACTGGTGGTGGAGACCAGCATCTCTTCAATGATTTCCGGCAGCGTCTGCGCCTCGGATTCCACCGCGCCGGTCAGCGGCCAGCAGCCGAGGGTACGGAAACGCACCATACGCTGCTTAATCACTTCACCCGGCTGCAGGTTGATACGATCGTCATCAATCATCATCAGCATGCCGTCGCGCTCCAGCACCGGGCGCGGTGCAGCCAGGTACAGCGGCACGATTTCGATGTTTTCCAGGAAGATGTACTGCCAGATATCCAGCTCGGTCCAGTTGGAGAGCGGGAACACGCGAATGCTTTCGCCTTTGTTGATCTGGCCATTGTAGTTGTGCCACAGCTCCGGACGCTGGTTTTTCGGATCCCAGCGGTGGAAACGATCGCGGAACGAATAGATACGCTCTTTGGCGCGCGACTTCTCTTCGTCACGACGTGCACCACCGAACGCCGCATCAAAACCGTATTTGTTCAGCGCCTGCTTCAGGCCCTCGGTTTTCATGATGTCGGTATGTTTGGCGCTGCCGTGCACGAACGGGTTAATGCCCATCGCCACGCCTTCCGGGTTACGGTGCACCAGCAGCTCTGCGCCCATCGCTTTCACGGTGCGATCGCGGAACTCGTACATTTCACGGAATTTCCAGCCGGTATCAACGTGCAGCAGCGGAAACGGCAGCGTGCCCGGATAGAAGGCTTTGCGCGCCAGATGCAGCATCACCGAGGAGTCTTTACCGATGGAGTACATCATCACCGGATTGCTGAACTCGGCCGCCACCTCGCGGATGATATGGATACTCTCTGCCTCCAGCTGGCGCAGATGAGTGAGACGATTTTGGTCCATAATTTTTCCTCAAGCCAAATTGACAACGGCGGACTCGCGAGCCCCCTGCTGTGCCGAATGTTGGAACCAGGCAAGTTGCCCGTGCAGATTCACCACTTCGCCAATCACTAATAGCGCTGGCGTCGGCGCGGCAGCTGCCAGCGCCTCGAGTTGTGCTAAGGTGCCGGTCAGCACCTGTTGATCCTGGCGCGTGCCGCGACCAATCACCGCCACTGGCGTTGACGGCGCGCGGCCGTGTTCGATCAGCCCGGCGGCAATTTCCGCCGCTTTCACCGTGCCCATGTAAATTGCCAGCGTCTGACGCGCGCGCGCCAGCGACGGCCAGTCGATACCGTCGCCGTCGGCGCGGCAGTGACCGGTAATAAACAGCACGCTCTGGGCATAATCGCGGTGGGTTAACGGAATACCGGCATACGCGGTAGCACCCGCGGCCGCGGTGATGCCCGGCACCACCTGGAACGGAATGCCCGCCGCCTGCGCCGCCTGCAGCTCTTCGCCGCCGCGGCCAAAAATAAACGGATCGCCGCCTTTCAGGCGCACCACGCGCTTGCCCTGCTGCGCCAGCGTCACCAGCAGCTGATTGGTCTCTTCCTGTGGCACCGAATGGGCGCCGGCGCGTTTGCCGACGCAGATACGATCGGCATCGCGTCTTACCAGCTCCAGCACCTCGTCGCTGACCAGATGGTCATACAGCACCACATCGGCCAGCTGCATCACCTGCAGCCCGCGCAGCGTCAGCAGACCGCTGTCGCCCGGTCCGGCACCGACCAGCGTGATTTCACCCTGATTATCGGAGGTGTTTTCCAGTTCGCGATCGAGCGTGCGGCGCGCCTCGTTGACGTTACCCGCCGCCATCTGGCTGGCAAACAGGCCATTAAAAGCCCGCTCCCAGAAGCGACGACGGTCAGACATTTTGTGGTAACGCTGTTTGACTTTGTCGCGCCACTGACCGGCCACTTCGGCCATCTGCCCGAGATTGGCGGGCAGCAGCGCTTCGATTTTTTCACGCAGCAGACGCGCCAGCACCGGCGCAGTGCCGCTGGAGGAGATCGCCACCACCAGCGGTGAGCGGTCAACAATCGACGGGAAGATAAAGCTGCATTTCGGCTGGTCGTCGACCACATTCACCAGTTTGTGGCGCGCATTGGCGGCATCAAATACCTGCGCGTTGAGGGCGTTATCGTCGGTGGCGGCAATCACGAGGAAAACATCGTCCAGCTGCGCCGCGTCGAAGTGCTGAGCAATCCACTCGATGGCGTTAATGTCGCGCAGCGCCTGCAGTTCATGGCCGAGCTCGCGCGCGGCTACCCGCACGTGCGCACCGGCACGCCGCAGCAGCTCAATTTTACGCGCAGCGATTTCGCCACCGCCGACCACCAGCACCGGACGGTTTTTGAGATCGGCAAAGAGAGGCAAGTAATCCACGTTAACCTTGTTAGTTTTACAATAAGTTAACGCGACTATACGTCCCCGCCTTCTGGCAGATGAAATTACGAATTAGCATGAGTAGTTACCAAATGGAATAACGCACCGGGATTGCTGATAACAATTTGTGCTTAACAAATGATATTGCTGGTGTTTCGGAGCGATACAAATTGTGCAGGCGGCGTCACAGTTTCATACTAACTCAGAATTTTTTTACCCTGACGGGATGTCAGAAAAGGACAACCACTATGTTTGCCACTCTCCGCCGCAGCGTGCTGGCAGCACTGATTGCCGGCGGTTTGCCTCTTTTGGCGCAGGCTGCAGCGAGCGCCCCTGGCCACTTTGCCGAACAGCAGCTGCGTCACATCGCCACCTATTTCCCCGGCCGCATGAGCGGCAGCCCCGCCGAGCTGATGACGGCAGATTATCTGCAGCAGCAGTTCACCCAGCTCGGTTATCAGAGCAATACCCGGCAGTTTAATACCAGCTATAACTGGCTGGAGAAACAGGGCATCACGCGCCGCCATAAAGTGACGGCGACCTCGGTGATCGCCGCACGCGCCGGCAGCGTGCCGCAGGAGATTCTGATCGTCACCCATCTGGATACCTGGACGCCGCTCAGCCAGCACGAGGCAGACAATAATCTCGGCGGCCTGCGTTTGCAGGGCGTGGACGATAACGCTTCCGGGCTGGGCGTGATGCTGGAGCTGGCGCAGGCGCTGAGTCAAACGCCGCTGCACTATGGCGTGCGCTTTGTGGCACTGAGCGCAGGCGAAGCCGGTTTACACGGTATGGATGATTATCTGGCGCGCATGAGCGTGCAGGAGAAGAAAGATACGCTGCTGGTGATCGATCTGAATAGCCTGATCGTTGGCGATCGCCTCTACTTTAATAACGGCATGAATACGCCAGCGGCGGTACGCAAGCAGACCAGCGCGCGCGCCCTGCAGATTGCGCACCGTTACGGCATCACGGCCGCCAGCCACGTGCTGACCGCACGCGANTACCCNGGCGTTAATCCGTTTGATAAAGCCGGGATTCCGCTGCTGGACGTTACCGCAGCCAACTGGGCGCTGGGCAATAAAGCCGGTGAGCAGCAGCGCGCGCGNTCACCNCANTTTCCGGAGGGTACGGTGCGCCACCAGACCGGGCGCGATAATCTGACTTACATCGACCACTGGCTGCCGGGGCGCATCCATCAGCGCACGCGCGACAGCGTACGNATTTTGCAGCCGCTGCTGACGGAGCTGGCTAATCCGACGTTGTAAGATCCTGCCGTTTTTTTGCGGGTGCGCACTGCTGCGCACCCGCAGCAATTGCGCCCGTCAGCCTTCGTGTAACCCGCACTCGCGTTTGAGGCCGAAAAAGCGCGTCTCTTCCTCAGCCATCCCCGGCTCCCACTTGCGCGTGGTGTGCGTGTCGCCCACGGACAGGTAACCTTCGTCCCACAGCGGATGGTACTTCAGCCCATGCTGCTTCAGATACTGGTGCACCTGACGGTTATCCCAGTCGATGATCGGCAGGATTTTGAACAC
>Ga0058692_1000344_pt1 | contig 22672 bp, 26 predicted proteins | sample AgamicAtAmrz_FD_55216 | JGI IMG/M metagenome (GOLD analysis project Ga0058692, IMG submission 55216) | Agave microbial communities from Guanajuato, Mexico - At.Am.rz | ecosystem: Host-associated > Plants > Roots > Rhizosphere | place: Guanajato, Mexico | collected 2012-06-07 | reverse complement strand
ACCGACGTCAGGCGTGACTTTTTGCTGGTGGTTTTCACCGGGCGTCGTTTGCGACGCTCATCTTCACGCGCGTTCTTTTTCTCCGCTTTCTGCAAACTGGCATTAACCGGCGCATGCGGAGAAGCCGCCGCCACATTAAAGAACAGTTGGGCAAAAGCCAGTATGAAAAGCGTAATCAGTAAACGCATAGTCCGGTTACAGGTTAAGCCGTCGGCAGGAAGCCAGACCGCGGTAAAGTTAGAAAAATCTGATCGACGATCAGCACCGGGGCAATTCTAATCCACTTTTTTTGCAAAAGGTAAGGTCTTTTTCCATTAATCTGTCACGGTACTGAAAGTGGGGCAAAAATGAGCGATTTCAGCTGTTTAACCCAGCGGAATTATTGCTAATTATTAATTGATTAATGCTTATTAATGATANGAAAATGTTATTCGTGGCGCGCGAACTTAACAAACATGGCGATATGCGCCGGCTAAGGCAAAATCCCGTTTTCAGTCGCGGGGCGAAGTCGCTACAATAAACAAACACGAAGTGAAGGATTAAGGAAGGCAAAAATGAGTACTGTTGAAAAAATTCAGCGCCAGATCGCAGAAAACCCGATCCTGCTGTACATGAAAGGTTCGCCGAAACTGCCAAGCTGCGGTTTCTCTGCGCAGGCGGTACAGGCGCTGTCTGCCTGTGGTGAGCGCTTTGCGTACGTAGACATTCTGCAAAATCCGGATATCCGCGCTGAGTTACCGAAATACGCCAACTGGCCAACTTTCCCGCAGCTGTGGGTGGATGGCGAGCTGGTCGGCGGCTGTGACATCATCGTTGAGATGTTCCAGCGCGGCGAACTGCAACCGCTGATCAAAGAGACCGCTGAGAAGCACAAAGAAGCAGAATAAGAAAAAGGCCGACAGCAGTGTCGGCCTTTTTTTTGGCTGCGGTCTGACGGGCCTCAGGCCGAGGCATCGTCTTCGGCCGGCTCTTCACTCACCGCCAGCGGCCAGCCGCCGAGGCGTTTCCAGCGATTCACCAGTTCGCAAAATAGCGTGGCGGTCTGTTCGGTATCGTACAGTGCCGAGTGCGCCTGAGTGCTGTCAAAATCTATCCCCGCCGCTTTACAGGCCTTCGCCAGTACCGTTTGTCCCAGCACCAGCCCGCTCAGTGCGGCGGTGTCAAAGGTGGCGAACGGGTGGAATGGGTTACGCTTCATGCCGGTGCGCTCTGCTGCCGCCATCAGAAAATTATGATCAAAGGTGGCATTGTGCGCCACGATAATCGCCCGGTTACAGCCGCTGTCTTTGGTGCCTTTACGCACCATTTTGAAAATGGCGTGCAGCGCCTCATATTCACTCACCGCGCCGCGCAGCGGATTGCTGGGGTCGATGCCGGTAAACGCCAGCGCTTCGGGATTGAGAATCGCCCCTTCGAACGGCTCCACGTGGAAATGCAGGGTTTCATCGCGGTGCAGCCAGCCATCCTCATCCATTTTTAACGTGGTGGCGGCGATTTCCAGCAGCGCATCGGTTTGCGCATTAAAACCGGCGGTTTCAACGTCAATCACCACAGGATAAAAACCACGGAAGCGTTGATGGAGAGCGTTTAAGGCGTTCGATTCAGACATCAGGATCTCATTGCAGGAAATGGGGCAGCGCGCATTATGGCAAAAATCGGCGCAGGGTGCAGCAGGAGAGGGAAGTCAGCCCGCAAATTAGCAGGCTGACTAACGGCATTAGTTGCCGAGGCCGTGACCGGCGTGTTTGTTTTCGATCAGCTCGATTTTGTAGCCGTCCGGATCTTCCACGAAAGCGATGATGGTGCTGCCGCCTTTTACCGGGCCGGCTTCACGCGTGACGTTACCGCCCGCCTGACGGATGCGGTCGCAGGTCGCCGCGACATCATCCACGCCCAGCGCGATGTGGCCGTAGGCATTGCCGAGGTCGTATTTATCCACGCCCCAGTTGTAGGTCAGCTCAATGACCGCACCTTCGCTCTCTTCGGTGTAACCCACGAAAGCCAGGGTGTATTTGTATTCGGTGTTTTCGCTCTGACGCAGCACGCGCATGCCCAGCACGCGGGTGTAAAAATCGATGGAGCGCTGCAGATCGCCAACGCGTAACATAGTGTGAAGTAAACGCATAACATCCTCTTTTCAAAAGTCATCAGGGAACCCGCTTAGTATAGCGAGGGAATGCCCTGAAGAAAGCACGCGGCCGCACATCCGCTGCGGCCGCGTTTGACTTACAGTGTCGGGTAGTCGGTGTAACCTTCCGCGCCGCCGCCGTAGAAGCTCTCCGGACGCTGCGGGTTAAGCGGTGCATCCTGCTGCAGGCGCGCTACCAGATCCGGGTTGGCGATGAAGTCACGGCCAAAGGCCACCGCGTCAATCAGGCCACGCGCAATCAGATCGTCCGCTTTTTCCACGGTGTAGGCACCGGCACCGATAATCACGCCCGGGAAGGCGGCACGCACTTTCTGGCGGAACTCATCGGTGTAAGGCTTACCGCCCGCCCAGTCTGGCTCAGACAGGTGCAGGTAGGCGAGGCCGCGCTTGCCCAGTTCGCTGATGTACCACAGTGCCGCTTCTTCTTCATCCGGACCGTTTTCCAGATTCTGGAAGGCGCCGATTGGCGAGATACGGATACCGATGCGATCGGCTGACCAGTTAGCAATCGCCGCATCGACCACTTCCAGCGCGAAACGGCCGCGCTTCTCAATCGAACCGCCGTATTCATCGGTACGCTGGTTAGAACCGGGTGCGAGGAACTGATGCATCAGATAACCGTGCGCAGAGTGCAGCTCCAGCAGGTCAAAATCGGCTTCACGCGCATTGGCTGCCGCCTGACCGAAGTCTTTAACGATCTGCTGAATTTCTGCCACGCTCAGTTCACGCGGCATGGAGGTATCTTCGCGGTATACGCTGCCGTCGGCGGCGCGCAGCGAGGTGCGGGTGCCAGCGGCGATCGCGGACGGTGCAACCGGCGCTTTGCCATCCGGCTGCACGCTATTATGCGAGATGCGGCCGGTGTGCCACAGCTGAACGGCGCTGTGACCGTGCGCGGCGTGAATGCCTTCGTTAATCATTTTCCACGCAGCAATCTGCTCCGCGGTGTGCAAACCCGGCGCACCGGCGTAGCCTTTCGCCTGGAACGAAACCTGGGTGGCTTCGGTAATGATCAGACCCGCGCTGGCGCGCTGCTGATAATACTCCGCCATCAGCGGGGTAGGAATATCGCCCGGTTCAATGCTGCGCAGACGCGTCAGCGGCGCCATAAATACACGGTTAGGTACGGTAATCGCGCCCACTTTCAGCGGGGTGAACAGCTGTTTACTCGCCATGATGACTCCTGTAATAGACCGGTCGTCTAGAAATTGCCGTTTTTAAAAATCAGCGGTGATTAAGCCACTGTTCGATGGTGTCGAGCGCCAGGCTAATCGGCCCGGGCTCACGTGAAATCTTGCTCTGCAGGCTGGCTCCCAGCCACAGCAGATAACAGCGTTGCGCCAGCTGCTGCGGGCTTTGCCCATAGGGCAGCGGCTGTTCGGCTGCGACCTCCGTCAGACAGCGTGCGTAAGCCGCCGTGATGGCCGTAGCACCGCGCTGCAGCGCATCGCGCATCGGCTCTGACAGATCGCACACTTCGCCGGAAAGCTTAACGCCCAGACAGCCGACGATGTGACCCTGCTCAATAAACAGCCGTTCCGCGTAGCGAAAATGCTGCAATAAGCGTTCGCGTGCAGTAACGCCGGGCTGGGTCAGCTGCTGTTCAACCTGCTGCTGATAGTTGACGAAATAGCGCTCCAGCAGCGCCACACCGAACGCTTCTTTCGAGCGGAAGTAGTGGTAAAACGAGCCTTTCGGCACTTCCGCCAGCGCCAGCATTTCGCTCAACCCCATGCCGGTGAAACCGCGCTGCAGGCAGACCTGCTCGCCGGTGGCGAGCAGATGTTCACGGGTTTCGTTGCGTTGCACTGTCTTGTTCATGGCAGGCAGAGTATTAGACCAGTCGGTCTAATGCAATCCTCAGGCGCGATTCTGGCACGATTTGATCATATCCAGCTGCGGCTGATACTGCTGCGTCTGGATGTTGAACAGGCCGAGCACCGTGTGGAACAGATTATCCTGCGACACCGCTGTCTCTGCCGCCTGCTGGCGCAGACAGGCCTGATCAATGTGATACGCCGCGGCGTAGCCCGGCGACATCCACAGCAGCAGCGGGATGTGCGTCTGCTGCGACGGCGCAAACAGGTACGGCGCNCCGTGCAGNTACATGCCGTGTTCGCCCAGCGATTCGCCATGGTCGGACAGGTACACCAGCGCCACGTTAAAGCGATNGCTCAGGCCNTTCAGCTTATCGATGGTGCGACTCAGCATATCGTCGGTATACAGCAGCGAGTTATCGTAGGTGTTGACCAGCGCCTGGTGNTCGCAATCCTGAATCTGATTGCTGTCGCAGGTNGGCGTAAAGCGCTGGAACGCGGCCGGATAGCGCTTAAAGTAAGCCGGACCGTGGCTGCCCATCTGGTGCAGTACGATGATGCCGTCATTGTNCAGGCTGTCGACATAGTTATCAAAGCGATGCAGCAGGACGTCATCGAGGCAGAAGCCATCGTGGCAGTACTGTGGCAGCTGCCACTGCGTCATATCGGTATGCGGCACGCGGTCGCAGGCACCTTTGCAGCCGCCGTCGTTTTCGCGCCACAGCACGCTGATTCCGGCATGGGCCAGCACATCCAGCACGCCTTCCTGATGATGGGCGAGGTTCGCATCATAGTGCTCGCGCGGCATATTCGAGAACATGCACGGCACCGAAATGGCGGTTTCCGTGCCGCAGGAGCTGGCGTTGGGATAATAAATCACCTGCTGCTTTTTCAGCTGTGGGTTGGTGTCGCGCGCATAGCCGCCGAGGGAGAAGTTCTCCGCGCGCGCAGTTTCACCCACCACCAGCACCACCAGCGTCTTCTTCGACCCGGCGGTGATTAGCGGTCCTTTCTTCGCATCTTCGCCAATCTTTACCAGCGCCTGGCTGCCCTGCAGATAGCGCTGATCGACATAATGGCCGGTGCCACTGACAATATTGGCAGGAGTGATCATCTTCACCAGGCCTTTGTTATTGCGGATCAGCGAAGCGTAGTCTTTGTAGAACAGCACAGCCATCAGCAGAATCACCAGTACGGCACCGAGCGCACTGGCGAGGCGCTGCAGCAGGTTCCACCACCAGCGCTGGCGATTGCTGATACGGACGCTGCACACCAGCGCGACCGGAAGAATGCCCATCAGCANCATCCAGATGACATAGTTGCGGCTCATCAGCGCGCCGGTTTCCTGCGCATTNGACTCAAACACGTTTTCAATCATGTTGGTGTCGATGACCGTACCAAAGCTGTGCATAAAGTAGTTGGCGGCGGCGCTGGCGAGAATCAGCACNATCAGCAGNGGTTTGCGTATCCACGGCCAGGCCAGTAGCGAGAAGAGCAGATAAAACGCCGCGACCAGCACCACCGGCATGCTGGCGGCGAACAGNTAATCATGCACGCGGGTGTAGGGGATAATTTCCCACGCGCGCAGTAAAAACAGGGCATTGAGGACAAAGGCAAAGAACAACGCGGCCAGTAAATTAAAACTGTTGTCGTGACACTGTAACTTAGAGATCAGTTTCATGGAGACTCATCGGAATAACGGAATATGACAATCGTATGAATTGAAGATGAGGAAAACCTTAACCGCGTCTCCTTACCTGATTGATTCCCTGACTATTGCCACGGTGACGGAAGCTGGCGTGGTTGTCGCCGTGTACAGTACCAGTAATAACGGTTTATGCCTTGCACTATGTCACTAAGCTGTTATCAATAAGAGTGGATAGGTTCATTGCGGAGGTGATGTGGCTGAGCAATTAGAGTTTTTTCCGGTTCCGAGCCCCTGTCGCGGTATCTGCCAGAGCGATGCGCGCGGCTATTGCCGTGGCTGTCTGCGCAGCCGGGAGGAGCGCTTCAACTGGATGAAATTCAGCGATGCGCAAAAACGCGAGGTGCTGCGCCTGTGTCGTCAGCGCCTGTTGCGCCTGCAGCGGCAGCAAAAAGTGGATGAAAATCCTGATCCACAGCAACCGGAGCTGTTTTAAGAAAACGCGACGTGCGCATTTGGTTATACTCGCGCTTTCGCTATTGCGCAGAAGGGAGTTTAACCATGTTACAACCGCACGCTATTGCCCCACAGGGACCCGCTTTTTCGCCGCTGATCGCCGGTTACTGGCGGCTGATGGAGTGGGGCATGACGCCNCAGCANCTGGTGCAGTTNATTGAGCATCATCTGGCATTGGGCATCACCACCGTTGACCACGCCGACATCTANGGCGACTATCGCTGTGAAGCCGCGTTCGGCGAAGCGNTGCGCCTGGCACCGCAGCTGCGTCAGCAACTGCAAATCGTCACCAAGTGCGGCATTGCNACCCGCGCGAAACCGGAACATAAAATCGGTCACTACATCACCGAAGCCAGCCACATCCTGCACAGTGCGGAAAATTCGCTGCGCCACTTTGCCACCGATTATCTCGATCTGCTGTTGATTCACCGTCCGGATCCGTTAATGGATGCGGATGAAATCGCCGACGCCTTCCTGCAGCTGCATCAGAGTGGCAAGGTGCGTTATTTTGGCGTGTCCAACTTTACCGCTGCGCAGTTCACGCTGCTGCAATCCCGTCTGCCGTTTAGCCTGGTCACCAATCAGCTGGAAATCTCACCGCTGGAGCAGTCGGCGCTGCTCGACGGCACGCTCGACCAGTGCCAGCAGACGCGTATGCGCCCNATGGCGTGGTCGTGCCTCGGTGGCGGCCGCCTGTTTAACGATCCGCACTACCAGCCGCTGCGCGATGAGCTGGAACAGGTGCGTCAGGAGATCGGTGCCAGCAATATCGAGCAGGTGGTGTATGCCTGGGTAATGAAGCTGCCCAGTCGTCCGCTGCCGATTATCGGTTCCGGTAAAACCGCGCGCGTCAGCGACGCGGTGAAAGCCTGTGAACTGACGCTGGATCGCCAGCAGTGGTTCCGTATTCGCAAGGCGGCACTCGGCTACGATGTGCCCTGAAGCGTAAATCTGCGTCAAACTACGGCAGCCTGGGCAAAAGCGGTCCAGGCTTAGAGGGAATCTGAACCGTAAGGAGACGTTATGAAAAAAACCATTATGGCCGTGCTGACGCTGGTGTGTGCTGCCGGTGCACACGCGGCGTCAGAAGACGTGACGCTGCATCAGGTGACGGCGCAGGGTATCGGTGAGTCGATCGGTAAGGTGACCATCAGCGAAACCCCGTATGGTCTGCAGTTCGCGCCGGCGCTGAGCGGGCTGAAACCCGGTATTCACGGCTTNCACGTCCACGCCAAAGGCAGCTGTGAGCCCGGCGAATCCGCCGGCAAAACCGTGGCGGCCGGCGCGGCGGGNGGTCACCTCGATCCGCACAACAGCGGCAAGCACCTCGGTCCGTACGCTGACGGTCACCTCGGCGATTTGCCCGCGCTGTATGTCACCGACGACGGNAAAGCCAGCTATCCCGTGGTGGCGCCCCGTCTGAAATCNCTNAGNGAGATCAAAGGCAAAGCGTTGATGGTGCACGTCGGCGGCGATAACCATGCTGACCATCCGCAACCGCTTGGCGGTGGCGGGGCNCGTCTGGCCTGCGGCGTGATCTGACTACCGGGCGGCGACGGGCCTGACCCGCCGCCGCCGCGCAGAAAAATTCTGACCCATTTTCCTGCTACTCAGCGGCAACATTCCATCCTATGATGTTGATTCAGGAACGGAACCGCTCAGGGGCAGGCATGAAAACGCGTGGGATTTTGCTGTTGTGTTTAGCGCTGGTGGGCTGCGATCGCCCGAATGATACCCAGCTGCGACTGGAGGCCAGCCGTCAGCTGCAGCGCGATATAGATACCAATCCGCTGCGCGCCAGTTGTGAAAATATTGCCCGCGGCCGCGAATGGCTGACGCAGCATACCCTGCAGCGGCTGCAAGCCAAAGGCTGTCAGAACGTCCTGCGCAGCGCCACCGAAACCAATTTCACCCATACCGAAATCCGCCGTCACAGCATCACCGTGGTGTGCGGCGGCATTCAGGGCACCAGTTTTACCGGCAGCACGCTGGCACGGCGCTTTATCTACTCGTCGGACGAGAAAGCGCTGGTGATCGAACCGATGTCCGAGCAGGATAAAACCCGCTTTGAAGGGCAGAAGACCCTGCAGCAGCTGCACGATGACTTTGATCGGCAGTTTACCCAGTACTGTGAATGATCAATCCGGCACCGCCTGACGCAGCTGCGCCAGCGAACAGCGCAGGCGCCACAAAATACCCGCCAGGGTATTCGCGTCGCTCTCCGGCTGCCCCTGAAGCTGATCAATGGCCTGCTGCAGCGTATCCAGCGCGGTCTGCAGCGAGTCGTGACGCACACCGCGCAAACTCATAATGCGCTGCAAGTCCTGCAGACTGCTGTCGCGCAGCTGCGCCAGCGCCGGTGAGCGGGGTTGCCAGGCGCGCAGCTGCCAGACAATGTGCGAACAGTTCAGCAGCACCACGCCCCAGCGCAGCAGCCACAGGCGCGCCTGCTCATCACGGCTGTGGCTCAGCTGGCTGATGTGATGATAAATCTGCGATTCAAACCGGCTTTCACTCAGGCGCGGCTGGCGACGTAGCTGATCGAGAAAAGCGTGGCGCAGCGCCCGGATATGGCGTCGGCTGCGGCGCGCATCAGAACCCGGCTGTAACACCTGAAACGCCAGCCACGCCAGCAGGACGCCACACACTTTTGCCAGGTTATCGTTAAGGAAGCTCTGGAAATCCCAGTCTGGCGGATTACTTACCGCGATAAACGATCCCATAAACACAATAAACTGGCCCCAGAGCGCGGCGCGTTGCTTCTGTTGCAGCTTAAACAGTTGCAGCGTCAGCAGCAGCGGGAACAGCAGCAGCAAAAACTGCCACAGCGCGCTGATTTGCACCATCAGACCAAACTGCAGCACAAAGCTGAACAGCGACAGCCACAGCAGCGTTTTCAGCAGCAGCGACACGCTGCCGCCGGGCGAAGGCGATGACGAGTAGAGCACGCAGGCAATAGCGGTAAGCGTCAGCGCGGCGGCGCCAGCGTCCCACTGGGTCCCGATCCAGAACGCGCAGCCCAGCATGATCACGCTAAACGTGCGCAGCGCACTCCAGCCAGCTTCGGCACTGTCGCTGGCACGTGCCAGTGCCGGCGCGTACGGCGGCTGGAAACGGGTGTCAGCGTCGGCGCGCTCAATCAGGCGAATCCAGCGCTCCACATTCAGCCATACCCAGCAGAAGTAGCGCAGCCGCTGGACAAAAGCACGCTGGCGGAAATCACCGTGCACGTCCGGTGTGATGCTGCGCAGAATCTGCGCCAGCCGGTATTTATCACACTGCGGCTGCGCCAGTTCGTGCAGCAGCTGTTGCATTGCGCTGTACAGCGCCGGCGGCGCGTCGGGCCAGTTAAGCAGCATGCGCCGCAGGCTGGAGAGCACGCTGGTCAGGCGCAGCTGCTGATGCAGCACGTAGTTAAGCACGTTATTTTGCCGGCGGAAGCGATAGTGGCTCCAGAAGGCCTGAATGCGCAGCAGATTCATGGTGAGGATTTGGCTGATCACCGTTTCGTGGGCGGTGCGCACATTTTCCGTGCTGCTCTGCTGCAACAGCAGCACCGCGTGGTCAAGCAGGCGGGTGTGCATCTGGCGCAGCGATAGCATCAGTGCGCTGCCGTCCGAGGTGCTGGGCAGGATCATCATCATCAGCCCGGCGCAGAGAATCCCGACGATCACTTCGCACACGCGCGCCTGGGTGATGTCCCACAGCTGGCTGACGTCGCTAACGTTAACGCTGCTGAAGGCGATAATCGCGGCGGTGTAACCGGCCAGTGAAAAGGCGTAGGCCACATTGTTTTGAAAATGGCTGGCGACCCAGGTGCAGAGCGCCAGCCAGCCGGCCATGAAAAAGGCAAACAGCCACGGTTCGTTGAGCGTATGGCCGGCAATCAGCAGCGCGGCGCTGGCACCGAGCAGGCTGCCGACGATGCGGCCCAGGCTTTTGCTGATGGCGCCGCCGACGGTGGGAAAACTCACCACCGCGGCGGACGTCATGGCCCAGTAAGGCTGATCCAGCTGCAGCGCATACGCCAGGGTGAGCGCCAGACACATCGCGATTGCGTTACGCAACGCATAGCGCCACTCGCCGCCGGTTGCCTTTATCCACGGCAGATTGTGCCAGGCCAGCCACTGCAGATTCATGCCGGCCTCAGTGCGCGACAGAGATGGTGCAGGTGGTACCGGCCACCAGCGGCACATTATCCGGTACCGCGTTTAGCCGGATACGCACCGGNACGCGCTGCGCCAGCCTGACCCANGGCACGTTGGGTTTGATATCAGGCACCAGACCGCCGTCGCTGGCGATGCTTTGATCNTAAATGGCCCGCCCGATGCTCTCCACCTGGCCCTGCAGTCGTGCGCCGTTGCTATACAGCACGATTTGCGCCGCCGCGCCGGGCCGGATATGGCGCAGTTTGGTCTCTTCGAAATAGCCCATCACATAGTAAGAGTGGCTATCGACCAGCGCGAACAGTGGCGTACCGGCGGTCGCGTAATTGCCGGCACGCAGCGTCAGGTTACTGACCCAGCCGTCGGTCGGGGCCGTCACCGTGGTTTGCTGCAGGTTCCAGCGCGCCTGATCGAGCATCGCCTGTGCGGCTTTCGCTGTGGCGGCCGCCGCATTCGCGTTGAGGCGCGCCGCGTCCATATCTTCAGCGGAGATCACGTTACGCGGCAGGCTGGCACGGCGATCCGCCTCATGCTGCGCTTTGGCGAGGTCGGCCTGCGCCTTCGCCAGCTGGGCCTGCGCATTGGCCAGCGCAATCTGCCACGGCACCGGATCCAGCGTCAGCAGCACCTCGCCTTTATGCACGAACTGATTGTCGCGCACGGCCAGCGTGCTGATACGGCCGGAGACCTCGGGCGTCACGTCCACCAGTTCAGCGCGCACTTTGCCATCGCGCGTCCACGGGGCCTGCATGTAGTAGTTCCACATCCACCAGCCTGCGAGCAGCGCCAGGGTAAACACCACAAGGGTAGAAAAGTACTTAAAGGGGTTGAATTTCATGGTGATTTATCCGAGGCTCAGTATCCACAGTGCGCCGCTCACGCACAGAACAAACAGTGAGAGATCCATTAAGGTGGGGTGCCAGACATCGCCGGAGTAGATCCAGCCGCGCAGCAGCGGATGAATCAGCAGCCAGAAAAAGAAGCCCAGCAGCACCGCTTTGAACAGCGGCGGGAAGAACAGTGAGGCACCGAATACCAGATCGGTCAGCGGCGCCGTCGCGGTGAGCGCGAAGATTGACACGTGGCATCATCCTTTTTACCCGGGCACGGTTAAATCAAGTGTAGACAGCGGGCGTGCCGTCTGGCCCGGGATTTGTAATTTGTCCTGTAAACTCGCAGAATAGTGTAAAATCTGGCTTGATAGCTAGCAAGCTAATTATAAGGAGATGAAATGGATACGCCGCTTGGAACAGATCTGTCTCGCCTGGTGCGCATCTGGCGCGCGTTGATCGACCAGCGTCTGAAGCCGCTTGAGTTGACACAAACCCACTGGGTGACGTTGCACAATATTCATCAACTCCCGCCAGAGCAGTCGCAGATTCAGCTGGCGAAAGCCATCGGTATTGAGCAGCCGTCGCTGGTGCGTACGNTGGATCAGCTGGAAGAGAAGGGGCTCATCACCCGCGCCACCTGCGCTAACGATCGCCGCGCCAAGCGCATCAAGCTGACCCGTCAGGCTGAGCCGATCATTGAGCAGGTCGAAAACGTGATAGACGCGACGCGTGACGACATCCTCTCCGGCATCAGCCTCGAAGAGATCAATCAGATGGTGACGCTGATTGCCCGGCTGGAAAAAAACATTCTCGAGTTGCAGAACCGCGAGAAATAAAAAAACCGACGCACTGGCGTCGGTTTTTTTTATCTGTGCGCTTAGCGCGGAGAGACGGTGACCTGGCTGCCGTTGGAGGCCATCACCACGCGCTGGCCGACCGAGTAACGGCTGGCGGACTGCTTCTGCACCACCATAATGGTATTGCCGTCATCCTTACGGATCTCCAGCTCTACGCCGTCAGATTTGTTGAGCGCACCCTGCACGCCCTGACCGGCTACGCCGCCCAGTACCGCACCGCCGGCCGTTGCCAGACTGCGCCCCGCGCCGCCGCCGATGGTGTTACCGAGGAAACCACCCAGCACCGCACCGCCAATGGCACCGATCACATTACTGTCATCGCCGCCCTGAATTTTTACCGGACGCACGGAGACCAGCGTACCGTATGAGACGCTTTGAACCTGCTTGGCTTCGCTGGCGCTGTAAACATCGCCGGAAAGGGTATCGTTATTAACACAGCCAGCCAGCGTGATACCCGCCAGGGCTACGGCTACGAAACGCTTAATCATGAGAAAGCTCCTTAATGCAAAAAAACGCCATATTCTCGTCCTGTACTGCAACAGTATAAGTCAGAAAATGGTCAATTGACGCGATGTCCGAACAATATGCGGCTNGGCCGAAGCATAGACCACCGCCCATCAACAAAAATTCAATTGCCGGATGAAAATAGTTTGCTGCCGGAATGCGTGTCGCAGCGCAGTTGAAAAGCGGAAATTTATCATAGAATTAGCCCCGGTAATTTGCCAGGCTAAACACAGATGCATTGCAGGCCCGCAAACGGGTAAGGAAGCGCTATGAAATCAGGACGCTATATCGGCGTGATGTCCGGCACCAGCCTGGACGGCGTAGACGTCGTGCTGGCCGCGATCGACCAGCATATGGTGGCGCAACAGGCCAGCTACTGCCATCCCATCCCGCTGGCGCTGCGTCAGCAGGTGCTGGAAATTTGTCAGGGACAGACGCTGACGCTGTCGCAGCTCGGTCAGCTTGATACCCGGCTCGGCCAGCTGTTTGCGGAAGCCGTACTGACGCTGATGCAGCAGCAGGCGCTGGAGGCCAGCGATATCATGGCGATTGGCTGCCACGGCCAGACGGTGTGGCACGAGCCGCAGTCGGCGGCACCGAATACGCTGCAAATTGGCGACAATAACCAGATCGCTGCCGCGACCGGCGTCACGGTGGTGGGCGATTTTCGCCGCCGCGACATGGCGCTGGGCGGCCAGGGCGCACCGCTGGTACCGGCTTTTCACCAGGCGTTGCTGATGGACAGCGTTGAACGGCGCATGGTGCTGAATATTGGCGGCATCGCCAATCTGTCGCTGCTGATCCCCGGTCAGCCGGTGCGCGGCTTTGATACCGGGCCAGGCAATATGCTGATGGATGCGTGGATCTGGCGCCACAAAGGCCTGCCGTTTGATAAAGATGCCGGCTGGGCGCGCAGTGGCCAGGTCGTGCCCGCGCTGCTGGAGCAGATGCTCGGCGATCCGTGGTTTGCGCTGCCGCCACCCAAAAGCACCGGTCGGGAATACTTTAACCTGGGCTGGGTGGAACAGCAGCTGCAGCGCTTCCCGGCGCTGGCCCCGCAGGATGTGCAGGCAACGCTGTGCGAGCTGACCGCGCTGACCATCGCCCATCAGGTACAGCTCAACGATGGCTGCGATCGTCTGCTGGTGTGCGGCGGCGGCAGTCGCAATCCGCTGCTGATGGCGCGGCTGGCCGCGCATCTGTCTGGCACTGAGGTGGGCACCACCGATCAGGCCGGTATCAGCGGTGATGATATGGAGGCGCTGGCCTTTGCCTGGCTGGCGTTCCGCACCCTGTCCGGGCTGCCGGGCAATCTGCCGGCGGTAACCGGCGCGCGCGAAATGAGCGTGCTGGGTGCCATCTATCCCGCCAATCCCCACGCAATACGTTAAGGAGCAAACATGAAAAAGATGATCGTGCTGGCCGGCACCCTGACCTTACTCAGCGGCTGTGGTATCTGGCATAAACCCGCACCCGCGCCAGAGACGTTACATTACCAGTGTGGCACGCTGCCGCTGACGGTCACTCTGGACAACGCGAAGCAGCAGGTGAGCTTTATTCTGGACGGCAAACCACTCACGCTGACCCAGACGGTGTCTGCCTCCGGCGCGCGCTACAGCGATGGGACCTACGTTTTCTGGTCAAAAGGCAATGGCGCCTTTGTTGAACGCAACGATAAAATCGTGATTAATGATTGTGAACTGCAGAACGCGGATGCCTCCGCACAGTAAGAGAGAACCGGGATACCAGCATGAGCGACAGTGACAGCTTGCAACACATTGCCCACCTGCGTCGGGAGTACACGCGCGGCGGGCTGCGGCGCAAAGATTTGCCAGATACGCCTCTGGCGCTGTTTGAGCAGTGGCTGCAGCAGGCGTGCGCCGCGCAGCTACCCGATCCCACCGCCATGACGGTGGCGACGGTGGACAGCAGCGGCCAGCCCTATCAGCGCATCGTCCTGCTTAAACACTACGATGAGCAGGGCATGGTGTTTTACACCAACCTCGGCAGCCGTAAAGCGCTGCAGCTGGCGGACAATCCGCGCATTTCCCTGCATTTCCCCTGGCACTTCCTTGAGCGTCAGGTGATGGTGCTGGGCGAAGTGGAGAAACTGTCGCCGCTGGAAGTGCTGAAGTACTTCCACAGCCGTCCGCGAGACAGCCAGATTGGCGCCTGGGTATCGAAACAGTCGAGCCGGATTTCCGCGCGCGGCGTGCTCGAGGGCAAATTCCTTGAGCTGAAGCAGAAGTTTCAGCAGGGGGAAGTGCCGCTGCCGAGTTTCTGGGGCGGATTCCGCGTCAGATTCCACACCATGGAGTTCTGGCAGGGCGGCGAACATCGCCTGCATGACCGCTTCCTTTATCAGCGTGATGGCAGCGGCTGGACAATCGACCGTTTAGCACCGTAAAACTGCGTTTTANCCCCTTTCAGCGCTGGCGCACGGCTCGTCAGCGCTTTATGCTATAGCCCTCATTTTTTTCGTATCCGCACGTCAGCGGACAGCTGTGTACCAGCATAGGTGCAGTCTGATCAATTTGGAGTCAGTGATGACCAGCAGTAACCTGATACAACAATTGCAAGAGAGAGGCTTAGTAGCCCAGGTAACGGACGAGGAAGCGTTAGCAGAGCGGCTGGCGCAAGGGCCAATTGCACTCTATTGCGGCTTTGATCCCACCGCTGATAGCTTGCACTTGGGCCATCTGGTGCCGCTGCTGTGCCTGAAACGTTTCCAGGATGCCGGCCACAAGCCGGTGGCCCTGGTCGGCGGTGCCACCGGCCTGATTGGCGATCCCAGCTTTAAAGCGGCCGAACGTAAACTCAATACCACGGAAACCGTCAACGAGTGGGTAGAGAAGATCCGCAAACAGGTTGCGCCTTTCCTCGATTTTGACTGCGGCGACAACAGCGCCATCGCGGCCAACAACTATGACTGGTTTGGCGGCATGAACGTGCTGACCTTCCTGCGCGATATCGGTAAGCACTTCTCGGTCAACCAGATGATCAACCGTGAAGCGGTGAAGATGCGCCTGAACCGTGAAGATCAGGGCATCTCCTACACCGAGTTTTCCTACAACCTGCTGCAGGGTTACGACTTTGCCGAACTGAACAAGCGCTACGACGTGGTGCTGCAGATTGGCGGCTCCGACCAGTGGGGTAACATCACCTCCGGCATCGATCTGACGCGTCGTCTGCATCAGCAGCAGGCGTGGGGACTGACTGTGCCGCTGATCACCAAATCGGACGGCACCAAATTTGGTAAAACCGAAGGTGGCGCGGTATGGCTGGATGCGAAGAAAACCAGTCCGTACAAGTTCTACCAGTTCTGGATCAACACCGCCGACGCGGACGTCTATCGCTTCCTGAAGTTCTTCACCTTCATGAGCATTGAAGAGATCAATGCGCTGGAAGAAGAAGACAAAACCAGTGGCAAAGCGCCGCGCGCGCAGTATGTGCTGGCAGAGCAGGTGACGCGTCTGGTGCACGGCGAAAGCGGTCTGAGCGCGGCGAAGCGCATCACCGACAGCCTGTTCTCCGGCAGTCTGAGCGACATGACCGAAGCGGACTTTGAGCAGCTGGCACAGGATGGTATGCCGACCATTAGCCTGAATGCGGACGACGATCTGCAACAGGCGCTGGTGGCGGCGGAACTGGTGCCGTCACGCGGCCAGGCGCGCACCATGATTGGCTCCAACGCGGTGTCTGTCAACGGTGAGAAACAGTCTGATGCCGAGTATCGTTTCAGCGACAGCGACAAACTGTTTGGTCGTTACACGCTGCTGCGTCGCGGCAAAAAACACTACTGCCTGATTAGCTGGCAGTAAGGTGCAAGGGCCGGTCTCCGGCCCTTTTTTATGGCAAGCAGTACAGGGCAATAATGAAAAATATCCTCGCAATCCAGTCTCACGTGGTTTATGGCCACGCCGGTAACAGCGCGGCCGAATTCCCGATGCGACGCATGGGCGCCAACGTCTGGCCGTTAAACACCGTGCAGTTTTCCAATCACACCCAGTATGGTCACTGGACCGGCACCGTCATGCCCGCCACCCATCTGACCGATATCGTCAGCGGGATCGCCGCCATCGATCGTCTGAAAACCTGCGATGCTGTGCTGAGCGGCTATCTCGGCTCGGCGGAGCAGGGCGAACAGATCCTGGAAATCGTGCGTATGGTGAAGGCGGCAAATCCTGACGCCTGGTATTTCTGTGACCCGGTGATGGGCCATCCGGAAAAAGGCTGTATCGTCGCGCCCGGCGTGGCGGAGTTTCACTGCAAGCAGGCGATGCCGGCCAGCGATCTTATCGCGCCGAACCTGCTGGAGCTGGAGATGCTCAGTGGCCAGACGGTTGCAAACGTGGAGCAGGCGGTGGTAGCCGCTCGCGCATTGATTGCGCAGGGGCCGCGCGTGGTGCTGGTGAAACACCTGGCGCGCGCCGGACGCCGTAGCGATCGCTTTGAAATGCTGCTGGTCACCGCCGATCAGTGCTGGCACATCAGCCGTCCGCTGGTGGATTTTGGTGTGCGTCAGCCGGTGGGGGTTGGCGATCTGACCAGTGGCCTGTTGCTGGTTGACCTGCTGCACGGCAAATCGCTGCAGGATGCGCTGGAACATGTCACGGCGGCAGTATATGAAGTGATGCTGAAAACCCACGAGATGGGCGAGTATGAACTGCAACTGGTGGCGGCGCAGGATGCGATTGCGCAACCCACGCAGCACTTTGCGGCAGAACAGCTGTAATCGCTGCTAATTAACAGGCCGGCCAGCACGCCGGCCTGTGGCGTCAGACCAGACCTTCAGCCTTCAGTGCGGCCTGAACCGCCGGCCGCGCGGCCACCCGCGCAAACCATGCCTCCAGCGCGCTCAAACCTTCCAGATTCAGTTTGATGGCTTTTGCCCAGCGCGTAACCACAAACAGATAGACATCGGCGACGGTAAAGCGTAACCCCATCAGCCACTGTTTATCCTGCAGCGCGTCGTTAACGCGCTGAAATTTCTGCTCCAGCTGTGCACGCACTATGGCTTTGTACTCTTCCGGCGTATCCGGACGGAACAGCGGGGAAAAGGTTTTGTGCAATTCGCTGCTGATGTAGCTCAGCCACTCCAGCGTGTGATAGCGCGTCAGGCTGCCGGTCGGTGCCAGCAGGTTGCGATCCGGCTTGAGATCCGCCAGATACTGCACAATCGCCACGCCTTCCGTCAGTATGCTGCCGTCATCAAACTGCAGCGCGGGAACCTGTCCTTTGGGGTTTATCTGCCAGTAATCTTCTCCGCGCTCGGTGACTTTCTTCTGCAGATCGACATTGACCTGCGTAAAATCCAGCCCGCATTCGCGCGCAACGATATGCGGCGAGAGCGAACAGGCACCGGGCTTACAATAGAGTTTCATCATGGCCTCTCCTGATGAGTTGTTGTGATGACAGCAGCATAAAACTGCCAGAAATTTTTACCAGTGACAGCGATCAGGAATTGCGGGCGGGCGCGGGAAATTCAGCGGCCGCCTGCAGTCGCGGCGGCAGTGCCGTGAGCGCGAAATCCCAGAAACAGCGTACCTTGGGCGCCATGTTTTTCACCCGCTGCGCCACCAGATGCACCGGCAGCGGTGCCGGCTCCCACTCGCTCAGCAGGCGGATCAGCGTGCCAGCCTGCAGTTCATCTATCACCTGATAAGACAACAGACGGCCAATGCCCTGGCCACTGCGCAATGCATCCAGCTGGCTGGCGATATCATTGACGCGCAGGCGTGGGGTGATGCGCACACGCAGGTCGTGCGCGAAGCGCCACTCACGGGTATGGCGCACGCCTGCCACCAGCGCATGCATGCTGAGTTCAGCCGGATGGGCCGGGATTCCGGCCTGGCGGAGGTAATCCGGGCTGGCGACCAGCATCGAGCGTACGCTGCCGACGTTGCGCGCCACCATCGACGAATCCTGCAGCTCGCCAATGCGCACCGCAATATCCAGCCCGTTTTCAATCAGGTCCTGATAGCTGTCGCTTAGAATCAGTTCGATTTGCATTTCCGGATGCTGTTGCAGAAAGGCATTGACCAGCGGCATCACGTGGCGACGGCCACACATCACCGGGGCGGTAATGCGCAGCAGGCCGTGCAGTCCGCTGTGGTGGGCGCTGTCGAGCGCGCTCTGGTAATCGTTAAGCAAGCGCTGTGCCTGCTCAAACAGCTGCCAGCCGCTCTCGGTGGGAGCCAGCTGGCGCGTGGTGCGTTCAATCAGGGTGGTGCCGAAACGTGCTTCCAGCGCATTCAGCGTGCGGGTAATGACCGGCGGCGAACGCTGCAATACGCGCGCCGCGCCAGCCAGGCTGCCCTGCTGAATCACCGCAACAAACACCTGCAGCTCGTCAAATCTGTCCATGAGCCATTCCCGATCTCAGCCGTGCAAGGCGAGCATAAAAAGCGTGTTGCTTAAACTACAGCGGAAAGCGGGGGTTGTGAAGGGGGATAAAAAAAGCCGGGCTTAGCCCGGCTCAGAAACGATTACTGGTTAGCGCTGGCGCGCTTCAGTTCTGCCTGCGCATCATCCTGCGTCATGCGGTTGAGCAGCGGGGCGGTAATCAGCATCAGCAGGGCGATTACGCCAGTGGCGATACCAATCTGCTGGAACACCTGGCTATACACGGCCAGTGAGGCGTGTGGATCGGTGACGTTTTCCGGCACCGCCATCAGGTTCGCTACCTTACCGGCAATCATCGCGGCGCCAGCGGTGGTGAGGAACCAGGAGCCCATAATGAAGCCCATCAGACGCTGTGGCACCAGCTGCGCCACCATCGCCAGGCCGAGACCGGAGATCATCAGCTCACCGATACTCTGCAGCGCATAGCTCAGAATCAGCCAGTTCACCGAAACGATACCCGCCTGGTTCGCGAATTTCGCGCCAAACGGCAGCACCAGGAACGCTGCAGAGCACAGCACCATGCCAATGGCAAACTTGTGCGGCATCGGCANNTTATCGCCAAGCTTGTTATAGACTGCCGCCAGAATCGGGCTGGCCACCATGATCCAGAACGGATTGAGCGCCTGGAACTGTTCCGGCTCAAAGGTNATACCGAGAATCGCGTGCTCAACGTTACGGATGGCGAAGAAGTTCAGCGAGGTTGGCATCTGCATGTACAGCACGAAGAACACAATNGCTTCGACCATCAGCAGGAATGCAACNATCATTTTGCGGCGTGCCGCACCGTGCAGCGCAAAGGCTTCTTTGGCAAACACCAGCACNATACCGATCGCGATCACGCCCAGCGTCATGCGGGCAATGCTCTGATGATGCAGCAGCCAGGTGGCCAGCGCGATCAGNGCAACCACGCCGACAAGGGTCATCAGCAGCTTACCGACCTGCAGCGGCGCAAAGTCTGGTTTGGAGCCGTAATTCTTCACCAGGCGCTGGCAGAACAGGAAGTTCAGCAGGGTGATCACCAGGCCGACCACCGACAGCGAAAACGCCGCGCCCCAGCCATATTTGGCCGCCAGCCACGGAGTCAGCATCATGGAGAACAGCGAACCGATGTTGATCGACATGTAGAACATGGTGAAGGCACCGTCGATGCGCGGATCGTCTTTCTCGTAGCAGGTCGACAGCAGTGAAGAAGGGTTAGCCTTAAACAGCCCGCTACCCACGGCAATGGTCGCCATGCCGACATACACCATGGTGGTGTCATGACCGGAGAAGGCAATCATCGCATAGCCCAGCGCCAGCACAATGACGCCGAGAATAATCACGCGTTTGGTGCCGAGCACTTTGTCGCCCAGCCAGCCGCCAATGGCAACCAGGCCGTAAACCAGTGCGCTGAACGAGTGAACAGGGTGATGGAGTCCGCTTCGGACATCCCCAGCTGTTTCACCAGATAGACCGCCATGATGGCTTGCAGACCGTAGTAGCCAAAACGCTCCCACAGTTCGATGGAGAAGATCAAATAGAACGCTTTCGGCTGACGGAAGGCGTTAAGGCTTACCGCCTCATCAGTGTGTTTGTTTGCAGTTGACACGTATACCTCAGTTTATACATCGCCTGTTTTACAACAGGAATTAAGTCTGCGTCGGGCTGGGTAATCCCGCGCAACATTGTTATTAGAAAGGAAAAACGGCGCCTAATTTGGCTGAATCAGGCCAACAGGGCAAGCATTTTCTGCACGCTGAAATACTTGTTACAGGCAGGGTTATAACCAGGATAATAACTTGTAAATCAGTNTTAAATATCACTGCGTGACATTATAGCAGGATAATTGTTCTTGTTGCAGATCGGTTGATGGATTTTCCTGAGATAAACTGCTTTTCCTGCTCCGGGCAGGACATAATATTACCCAGCCCATTCAGATGGATGAATCCCCTGATTTTTGCCGAAGAAGTAAGCGCAATTGTCTGATTGTTGAGCACAATAAGCGGCTGACAGTTCGCTGCAGGCTAATTTGTTGATCCTGCGCACAAAATTATCAATTAATTAGAAATGTAAAAAAAGAAAACGATTGCTGCTCTCCCGTTTGCCGACAATTTCACCACTTAATCGCGGCTTTCATTGTATAAGCTCTGCAACGCCCCCGGCGGCAGTGACCTGTTGCGCCAGGCAGGGGGAGGAGGGATAGCCGATCGCCAGCCCTTAGACAGCCTGAAGAAATTGCTGTAACCTCGTTTTTTCCCTGCAAGGAACTCATCATGAAGCAGTCCGTTCGTGTCGCTCTCGTGGGCGATTACCGTGCCAGTGCTGTCGCGCACCAGGCTATTCCTCCCGCTGTTCAGCTTGCCGCAACCTCTCTCTCACTTAACGTAACCGCCGACTGGATCGCGACGCCGGAAATCGATCTGCCGCGTCTGCACGACTATGATGCCGTCTGGGTAGTGCCTGGCAGTCCCTTCCTGAATGATGCCGGCGTGTTCGACGTCATTCGCTGGGCGCGCGAAAGCGGTAAACCCTTTTTAGGCTCGTGCGCCGGCTTTCAGTATGCGGTGGTGGAGTACGCGCGCAACGTGCTGGGCTGGGAGGATGCTGGCCATGCCGAGACCGACCCTGACGCGCGCTGGGTGATTGCGCCACTGGCCTGCTCGCTGGTCGAGCAGCGCGGTGAGGTCACGTTTGAGCCGGGTTCGCGTATTGCTCAGGCCTACGGCGCGCTGCAGAGTAACGAAGGCTATCACTGCAACTTTGGCGTTAACGCTGAGTTCAGCGAGGCGCTGGCCACGCGCAATCTGCGTATTACCTCATGGGATCTGGAGGGGGATGTGCGCGGGGTAGAGCTGACCGATCATCCGTTCTTTGTCGCCACGCTGTTCCAGTCTGAACGCGCCGCGTTACAAAACCGGCTGTCGCCGCTGGTCGTGGCGTGGCTGCAGGCGGCGCAATAACGGTTAATAAGCGATCTACGGCGCGCAGCGTCGCGCCGTTACCGATCAGTCGGTCTTTTCCGTGAACTCACACAAATCTTCAATCAGGCAGGAGCCGCAGCGCGGTTTACGCGCCACGCAGGTGTAGCGACCGTGCAGAATCAGCCAGTGATGGCAGTCAACCTTAAAGTCGGCCGGCACCACCTTGAGCAGCTTCTGTTCTACTTCCTCAACGTTTTTACCCGGCGCAAAGCGGGTGCGATTGCTGACGCGGAAAATGTGGGTATCCACGGCAATGGTGGGCCAGCCAAAGGCGGTATTGAGCACCACGTTGGCGGTTTTACGCCCGACGCCGGGCAGGGCTTCCAGTGCCGCGCGGTCTTCCGGCACCACACCGCCGTGCTGCTCCAGCAGAATGCGGCAGGTTTTGATGACGTTTTCCGCTTTGCTGTTAAACAGGCCAATGGTCTTGATGTACTCTTTAACGCCTTCCACGCCGAGCGCCAGCATTGCCGCTGGCGTATTGGCCACCGGATAGAGTCGGGCGGTGGCTTTGTTGACGCTGACATCGGTTGCCTGTGCCGACAGCAGCACAGCGATCAGCAGCTCAAACGGTGAGCTGAAATTCAGTTCGGTGGTCGGATGGGGATTGGCGTCACGCAGCCGCGTGAGGATCTGCAGGCGTTTATCCTTATTCACACAGCCTTCCCGGTTTCGCCCTGCGGCGCGGCAGCAGCAGCGTCCAGCTGACGTGCGGCGCGCTGCTTCATTTTCTGATCGATCAGGTATTTGCCGGCCAGCAGCATACCGAGGCCGATAAACGCACCCGGCGGCAGCATCGCCAGCAGCATCGGTGAATCAA
>Ga0058692_1000343_pt1 | contig 22754 bp, 17 predicted proteins | sample AgamicAtAmrz_FD_55216 | JGI IMG/M metagenome (GOLD analysis project Ga0058692, IMG submission 55216) | Agave microbial communities from Guanajuato, Mexico - At.Am.rz | ecosystem: Host-associated > Plants > Roots > Rhizosphere | place: Guanajato, Mexico | collected 2012-06-07 | reverse complement strand
CTTGCCCAGGGTGAGCGCATTGAGATCCGCGGTTTCGGCAGTTTTTCCCTGCACTATCGTGCACCTCGCACCGGGCGTAACCCCAAAACAGGCGATAAAGTGGATCTGGAAGGAAAATACGTTCCGCACTTTAAGCCGGGTAAAGAATTACGTGACCGCGCCAATATTTATGAGTAATTCTTAGCGAATAGCAAAGAATTACATGCGAGAAGGCACCTGAAAGGGTGCCTTTTTCATTTTCTGCTTTTCTTTTCCTGAAGCAGCCTCGCACATTTTTGCTGGTGCGATGTAATGCGATAAAAAACCAACAATTCACGCCGCAAACCTGAAAACATACGAAAGAAAATCAAGCCAGAGCCCCGCATACTTCTGATCCAACAAGGAGGTATGCATGGCGTTATCTACATTAGCTGCATGCATCATATTGGGTATTTTACCGCTGTTGTGGCTGCCGGTATTACCCGATATCCGCAGTATTTGGTGCGTCATTATTAGTGGATGCCTGCTGGCATGCGTACGACCAAGGCTTTTACGCTATGGGGGCACCACGTTACTCATTTTTGCCTGGGGCGTTTTGAACGCAATGCAGGCACTTTGGCCAACGGTGAACCTTCCGGGAGCGAACCGTCAGGTTGAAGTCATTATTACCGAAACAGACAATATGACCCGCCATCAGGCGAAGATAGTGCGTCTTAATGGCAAGCGCTTGTTCCCGGCCGCTGGCATAACACTCTATGGGCAATACTTACCTGTCCCGGTCTGTACAGGGCAGCGATGGGTGATGACCGTTCGTGTACGTGCGATGCACGGCCAGCTCAACGACGGAGGGTTTGATTCTCAGCGCTACGCACTGGCAAGCCATCTTCCTCTTAGCGGCCGCTTTAGCGATGCGCGTTTAATCGAGCCAACTTGTAGCTGGCGCGCTGATTATCTTCAGTCGCTGGTGCGCGCGCTTTCCCCTTATTCCTGGCGTCCGGTGATTCTGGCGCTGGGAATGGGAGAACGTTCAGCACTCGAAAGCCCGGTAAAAGAGATTATGCGCCAGACTGGAACCGCCCATTTGATGGCGATATCTGGCCTGCATATCGCTCTTGCCGCGATGCTTGGCGGCGTTGTTACCCGTGGAATACAGTTTTACTTCCCGGCCCACCGGATTAATTGGGCCTTGCCACTGCTCGCGGGAGTATTGTGTGCCATTGGGTATGCATATCTTACAGGCTTACAACCCCCAGCATTGCGCACAGCCATTTCGCTTAGCGTATGGGCTACGCTACGCCTTTCAGGTCGGTTATGGTCGCCCTGGCAAGTCTGGCTCTGTTGTGTCGCAGCGATATTGTTTATCGATCCGCTCTCCGTATTGTCATACAGCCTGTGGTTATCGGCCTTCGCGGTGGCAGCATTGCTGTTCTGGTATCAGTGGTTACCGATGCCAGCGCAGCAACACTGGCTTATTCATAGCGGTATGAGCCTGGTCCATTTGCAAATTGGGATGACGTTATTACTGATTCCCTTACAATTATCTATGTTCCATGGAATCAGTCTGAGCTCGCTGGTCGCCAACCTGGTGGCGATCCCNCTGGTAACATTTGTCGCCGTCCCCCTGATTTTAACGGGAATGCTGCTGCANTTGACCGGACCCCCGCTAATTGAGGAAGCCTGCTGGTATCTTGCGGACCAAATGCTCGCCCTATTGTTTGCTTTTCTGCGATGGTTGCCCGCGGGATGGGTCAATATTGATGCGCGTTGGCAGGCAGCAGCCTGGGTACCATGGTTGATGCTGATCTGCTGGCGCTTGTCTCTGTGGTGTCGTATTCCTGCGCTGTGTCTGACTGGCCTGACGATGCTGTTATTACCGCTATGGCGGGCTGACCGGCCAGGGGAGTGGTCAGTACATATGCTGGATGTTGGGCAGGGGCTGGCAATGGTGATTGAACGCAATGGTAAAGCGATTCTCTACGATACCGGCGTTGCGTGGCCTGGAGGTGACAGTGGGCAGCAACTGATTATTCCGTGGCTGCGCTGGCACGCTCTGCAGCCCGAGGGCATCATACTGAGTCATGAACATCTGGATCATCGCGGTGGTCTGTCGTCCTTACTGAAAGCCTGGCCAGAACTGTGGGTACGCAGCCCATTAGGTTGGGCTGGCCACGCACCCTGTTTTCGTGGAGAGACATGGCAGTGGCAGGGGCTGACATTCAGCGCGCACTGGCCGCTACCGAAAGCGCAGATGCAGGGGAACAATCTCTCATGTGTCGTGAAGGTGGAGGATGGGAAACACAGTATCCTGCTAACCGGTGACATCGAAACGCAGGGAGAGATGGCAATGCTCAGCCGTTACTGGCAGCACCTGCAATCTACACTTGTGCAGGTACCTCATCATGGGAGTAACACCTCGTCGTCTCTGCCTTTCTTGCAGCGGGTAGAAGGCAAGGCGGCAGTGGCATCAGCATCGCGGTATAACGCCTGGCGCTTCCCTTCGCTAAAGGTCGTAAAACGTTACCGGGAGCAGGGATATCGCTGGTATGACACTCCGCACCAGGGGCAGATAACCATCTCATTTTCTCCGCAGGGCTGGGAAATCCATAGCTTACGGGATCAACTTTTACCGCGTTGGTATCATCAGTGGTTTGGCGTCCCAAACGATAACGGGTAGAATATGCGGCTATTTCAACAAGTGCTGGTTTTCTGAATGCAGAACGATAAAGATCTCTCCACATGGCAGACATTCCGCCGACTATGGCCAACTATTGCGCCTTTCAAAACGGGTCTGATCGTGTCGGGGATTGCGTTAATCCTCAACGCAGCCAGCGATACATTCATGTTATCGCTGCTTAAACCGTTACTGGATGATGGTTTTGGTAAAACGGACCGTTCGGTGCTGCTGTGGATGCCGCTGGTGGTTATCGGGCTGATGATCCTCCGCGGTATCACCAGTTATATCTCCAGTTACTGCATTTCCTGGGTCTCGGGGAAAGTGGTGATGACCATGCGCCGCCGCCTGTTTAGCCACATGATGGGTATGCCGGTATCATTTTTTGATAAGCAATCGACTGGCACCTTGCTGTCACGTATTACCTACGATTCGGAACAAGTGGCTTCGTCTTCATCCAGCGCATTGATCACCGTGGTGCGTGAAGGTGCATCGATCATCGGCCTGTTCGTGATGATGTTCTGGTATAGCTGGCAACTGTCGCTGATCCTGATTGTGTTGGCGCCAATTGTTTCTGTCGCTATTCGCATGGTATCTAAGCGTTTCCGTAATATCAGCAAAAACATGCAGAACACGATGGGGCAGGTGACCACCAGCGCGGAACAGATGTTAAAAGGACATAAAGAGGTGCTGATGTTTGGCGGTCAGGAAGTGGAAACCCACCGCTTTGACAAAGTCAGTAACAAGATGCGTTTGCAGGGGATGAAAATGGTCTCTGCTTCCTCTATTTCCGATCCTTTGATCCAGTTAATTGCATCACTGGCGCTGGCATTTGTGCTTTATGCCGCCAGCTTCCCAAGCGTCATGCAGACGCTGTCGGCTGGTACGATTACCGTCGTCTTTTCTTCTATGATCGCCCTGATGCGTCCGTTGAAATCGTTGACTAACGTCAATGCTCAGTTCCAGCGCGGTATGGCGGCTTGCCAGACGCTGTTTGCTATCCTCGATAGTGAGCAGGAAAAAGACGAAGGAACGCGTGTTATCGAACGTGCTCGCGGCGATATTGAATTCCGCAATGTAACGTTTACTTATCCTGGCCGTGATACGCCAGCACTGCGCAATATCAACCTGACGATCCCGGCGGGTAAGACGGTTGCATTGGTGGGGCGCTCCGGGTCAGGGAAATCGACATTGGCCAGCCTGATCACGCGTTTCTACGATATTGATGAAGGGCAGATCCTGATGGATGGGTACGATCTGCGCGAATACAAGCTCACATCGCTGCGTGACCAGGTCGCGCTGGTCTCCCAGAACGTGCATCTCTTTAATGATACCGTTGCCAACAACATTGCCTACGCCCGTACAGATGTGTACAGCCGTGAGGAGATTGAGAAAGCAGCGAAGATGGCCTATGCCTTTGATTTTATAAATAAAATGGATGAAGGCCTGGATACAATAATTGGTGAGAATGGGGTGCTGCTTTCTGGCGGCCAGCGTCAGCGTATCGCGATTGCCCGTGCGCTGCTGCGTGACAGTCCGATACTAATCCTTGATGAGGCCACGTCAGCGCTGGATACCGAATCTGAACGCGCGATTCAGGCTGCGCTAAATGAGTTGCAGAAAAACCGTACCTCTCTGGTTATCGCCCACCGCCTCTCAACCATTGAACAGGCCGATGAAATTGTAGTGGTGGAAGATGGCGGTATCGTTGAGCGCGGCAGTCATGCCGAGCTGCTGGAGCACCGTGGCGTTTACGCTCAGCTTCATAAAATGCAGTTTGGCGCATGATTGCACATATCTGGTCCGGTGAATCCCCGCTGTGGCTACTGTTATTGCCACTCTCCTGGCTTTATGGCCTGGTGAGTGGCGCAATCCGTCTGGCTTATCGTCTGGGGCTGAAAAAAGCCTGGCGCGCCCCGGTTCCTGTGGTGGTGGTCGGTAACCTGACGGCCGGTGGTAACGGTAAAACACCGGTGGTTGTCTGGCTGGTTGAACAGCTTCAGCAGCGTGGTATCCGCGTGGGGGTAGTTTCGCGAGGTTATGGCGGGAAGGCAGAACGTTACCCGCTGTTACTGACGTCTGATTCCACCACGGAAGAGGCAGGTGACGAACCTGTGCTGATTTACCAGCGCACCGGTGCGCCGGTTGCGGTTTCTCCCAACCGCCGTGAGGCGGTGGAAGCCATTCTGGCACACCATTCCGTGCAGATAATCGTGACTGATGATGGCCTGCAACATTATCGCCTGGCGCGAGACAAAGAGATTGTGGTCATTGATGGCGTCAGACGTTTTGGCAATGGCTGGTGGCTTCCTGCGGGTCCGATGCGTGAACGCGCTTCACGTCTGAAGACGGTTGATGCGGTGATCGCCAACGGCGGCGTGGCAAGGTCGGGTGAGATCCCGATGCACCTGATTCCGGGGCTGGCAGTTAATTTGCGCACCGGTGAACGGCGCGAAGTACGCGAGCTGTCGCCTTGCGTGGCGATGGCTGGTATTGGCCATCCCCCGCGTTTTTTCGCTACGCTCAGTGAGTGCGGCGTGATGCCGGAGCAGACTTTTGCGCTCGCCGATCATCAGGCATTAACCCGGGCGGATGTTCAGGCGATGGTCAAACCGGGACAGACGCTGGTGATGACCGAAAAAGACGCGGTGAAATGTCGGTCCTTCGCTGAAGATAACTGGTGGTATTTGCCTGTGGACGCGCAACTGGAAGGCGAACAGGCGAACAAGCTGCTGCAGGAATTGCTTACTCTGGCGCGCTGACGATTGCTGCATCGGCTGCGCCCTGTTAACTGAACAGGAATACCCATGTCTGTGCCGCAACTCTCGTTAACATCTGCCCGTTATTTACATCTCGCCGCGCAAGGTTTACTGCGCAAACCAGCCAGACGTGCCACACCTTCCGATATCCTCTCTATGATCCAGCGCATGTCGCTGCTGCAAATCGACACTATCAACATTGTTGCCCGTAGCCCTTATCTGGTGCTGTTCAGCCGCCTCGGAGCGTATCCACAGCACTGGCTTGACGATGCGTTACGCCGCGGTGAACTGATGGAATACTGGGCACATGAAGCCTGTTTTTTGCCGCGTGATGATTTTGCTCTTATGCGCCACCGCATGCTGGCACCTGACAAGATGGGCTGGAAGTACCGTAAAGAGTGGATGCAGGAGCACGCTGAAGAGATTGAGCAGCTTGTTGCCCATATCGAGCAAAATGGGCCGGTGCGCTCAGCCGATTTCGAACATCCGCGTAAAGGCACCAGCGGCTGGTGGGAGTGGAAACCTCACAAGCGTCATCTGGAAGGATTGTTTACGGCCGGGAAAGTGATGGTTGTCGAACGCCGTAATTTTCAGCGTGTCTATGATCTCACGCAGCGGGTGATGCCGCACTGGGATGATGAGCGGGACGTGCTGTCGCAGGAGGCCGCGGAGTACCGGATGCTGGAAAACAGCGCCCGCAGTCTCGGGGTGTTTCGCGCCCAGTGGCTGGCAGACTACTACCGTCTGCGTCAGCCTGCATTACCGTTGCTGCTGGAGCAGTTGCAGGAAGCCGGGCAAATTTATCCGATCAATGTTGAAACCCTGGGCCCAGCCTGGCTGCACGCCTCGCTATTGCCGCTGCTGGCAACGGCGCAGGAAGATAAACTCACCGCCACGCATAGCGCGGTGCTGTCACCGTTTGATCCGGTGGTCTGGGATCGTAAACGGGCAGAGCAGTTTTTCGATTTCAGCTATCGTCTGGAGTGTTACACCCCGGCGCCTAAGCGGCAATTTGGCTATTTCGTGTTGCCGCTGCTCCATTGCGGGCGGCTGGTTGGGCGTATGGATGCCAAGATGCACCGCAAAGAGGGCGTACTGGAAGTGATTGCGCTCTATCTTGAGGACGGGGTTAAGCCTGGCCGCACGCTGGAAAGGGGGCTGCAAAACGCCATTACGGAATTCGCTCGCTGGCAGGGGGCCCGGAGGATCACGTTTGCGCGTCTGCCGGATGGGCTGTTTTCTGCCTGCCGCAGCGGTCTGGAAATAGACGCGGTGTAAGAAATGAATGTGATAAGCTTAATTTATTAATTGTCGGTGTATCAGGAGGAAAGATGGATCACCGTTTGCTTGAAATTATTGCCTGTCCGGTGTGTAACGGCAAACTCTACTACAGCCAGGATAAGCAAGAGCTGATCTGTAAAATCGACAGTCTGGCCTACCCGGTGCGGGAAGGCATTCCGGTCTTGCTGGAAACCGAAGCGCGTTCGTTAACTGCGGAAGAGAGCCGGCCATGAGTTTCGTTGTGATTATTCCTGCGCGTTACGCCTCCACGCGTCTGCCGGGAAAACCGTTGGTGGATATCAACGGCAAACCGATGGTGGTGCACGTGCTGGAACGCGCGCGTGAATCCGGCGCCGATCGCATCATTGTGGCAACGGACAACGAAGAGGTAATGCGCGCGGTGCAGGCGGCTGGCGGCGAAGTCTGCATGACCCGCGCCGATCACCAGTCCGGAACCGAGCGTCTGGCCGAAGTGGTTGAAAAATGTGGCTTCAGCGACGATACGGTGATAGTGAATGTCCAGGGCGATGAGCCGATGATCCCGCCAGCGATTATTCGTCAGGTGGCTGAGAATCTCAGCATTCGCAATGTTGGTATGGCAACGCTCGCCGTACCCATTCACAGCGCGGAAGAGGCGTTCAATCCCAACGCCGTTAAAGTGGTGATGGATGCCGAAGGTTATGCGCTGTACTTTTCCCGCGCTACGATCCCGTGGGATCGTGACCGTTTTGCGCTTTCCTGCGAAACGATTGGTGACACCTTCCTGCGCCATATCGGCATTTACGGCTATCGCGCCGGGTTCATCCGCCGCTATGTCAGCTGGCAAACCAGCCCGCTGGAGCAAATCGAAATGCTGGAGCAGCTTCGCGTGCTCTGGTATGGCGAGAAGATCCACGTTGCCGTGGCAAGCGTTGTGCCGGGTACGGGTGTGGATACGCCAGACGATCTTGAACGCGTCCGTCAGGCGCTGCGTTAAGCCTTTCATCCCCTCTGTCCGGAGGGGATTTTCCGTTTCCTGCCAAATTCCTGCGCTGTTTTGATCTTACCAGGGTGACATCCGTCCTGCGGGCGCTCATTATAAAAGCAGTCGTTTTTGTGAGGGCATTCTGCTATGGAACAACTGCGCGCTGAACTGAGTCATCTGCTGGGAGAAAAATTGAGCCGCATGGAGTGTGTCAGCGAAAAGCCTGATTCTGTACTCTGGTCGCTGTATGACAGCCAGGGAAATCCGATGCCGCTGTTGGCCCGGAGTTTCTCTACGCCAGGCATTGCTCGCCAACTGGCCTGGAAGATCTCAATGCTGGCAAGGAGCGGTGCAGTGCGGATGCCGGTGGTATACGGGGTGATGACACATGAAGAACATCCCGGCCCCGATGTGTTGCTGATTGAGCGTCTGCGCGGCGTGCCTGTTGAAGCCCCGACGCGCACGCCGGAGCGCTGGGAACAGTTAAAAGATCAGATTGTTGAGGCGCTGCTTGCCTGGCACCGTCATGACAGCCACGGCTGTGTCGGCATGGTCGACAGTACCCAGGAAAATATCTGGCCGTCATGGTATCGCCAGCGCGTGGAGGTGCTGTGGACGACCCTCAATCAATATCAGAATACCGGGCTAACCATGCAGGACAAACGGCTGCTGTTCCGCACCCGCGAATGCCTGCCCGCGCTGTTTGACGGTTTCAATGATAACTGCGTACTGGTGCACGGCAGCTTTAATTTGCGCAGTATGCTGAAGGATGCCCGCAGCGATCAGCTACTGGCGATGGTGGGGCCTGGCATTATGCTGTGGGCGCCCCGTGAATATGAGCTGTTTCGTCTTGTCGATGGGCCGCAGGCGGAAGGGTTGCTCTGGCATTATTTACAGCGCGCGCCAGTGGCGGAGCCTTTCCTTTGGCGGCGCTGGCTCTATTTGCTCTGGGACGAAGTGGCGCAACTGGTGAACACCGGCAGATTTAGCCGCGCCAATTTTGATCTCGCCTCGAAATCACTGCTCCCCTGGCTGGTCTGAACTGCCTTTCAGCCACTGCCAGATACGCCCCAGCGTTTCATAACCTACCCGGTCGCTGTGCATCAGCCAGACCGGGGAAGGAATAATGCGCTCCCACGGATTCAGCGGCGACTCAATCGCCATCTGGTTTGCCGGCGCGGGGAGCGGATGCAGCCCTGCATGCTGGAAGAAAATCATCGCTCGCGGCAAATGGGATGCAGAGGTCACCAGCAGAAATGGCGCATCGCCGATGGCCTTCTTCACCGCCGCCGCTTCTTCTTCCGTATCTTTTGGATCATTCAGCGTGATGATTTCGCTGCGCGGGACGCCAAGGCTTTCCGCCACACGCGCACCAGCTTCTGCCGTGCTGACCGGATTGGTTTTCGCTGCCGCGCCGGTAAAGATCAGTTTCGCGCCCGGATTGGCCTGCCAGAGGCGAATCCCTTCATTCAGACGGGGCAGACTGTTATTAATCAGGTTTGAGCTGGGCGCCCAGGCATCATTCCAGGTGTAACCGCCGCCGAGGACGACGATATACTTCACCGGCTGTGTGCCGCGCCAGGTGGGATATTTCGCTTCGATAGGTTTTAGCAGACCATCCGCGACCGGTTGCAGGCTTAACAGCAGCAAAACCAGCCAGCCGAAAGTAATACATGTCTTACCCGTTTTCTGCCAGCGGCTGAACCAGACAAGCATAACCCCCAGCCCGATCACCAAAAGCAAAAAAGGCAGGGGAAGCAACAGGCCGCCCAGGAATTTTTTTAGGGTGAAAAGCACCGGAACCGTCTCCTTTTTGAGCATACAGCAAGTGATTTCAGCCGATCTTACACCAGATGGGTTCATTCTCGTCACGGCTGTGACAAAATAGCTATTTTGCCAAAAGCGTGGAGCGTGCATGCAGGATCGTAACTTCGACGATATCGCGGAGAAATTCTCGCGCAACATCTACGGCACCACCAAAGGGCAGTTGCGTCAGGCGATCCTGTGGCAGGATCTTGATGCGCTGCTGGCAACGCGCGGCAATGTTCCGTTGCGGGTTCTGGATGCTGGCGGAGGTGAAGGGCAAACGGCGATTCGGATGGCGCAGTTGGGCCANCACGTTACCCTGTGNGATGTGTCGAAAGAGATGATCGCNCGCGCGCAAACCGCAGCAGAGGCGAAAGGTGTGAGCGGTAACATGCATTTTGTACAATGCGCCGTTCAGGATGTGGCNGAGCATTTGGAATCGCCCGTTGATCTGATATTGTTCCATGCTGTGCTTGAATGGGTNGCAGAACCAGTATTTGCGTTAGAAATATTGTGGTCGGTGCTGCGCCCGGGCGGCGCGTTGTCNTTGATGTTTTATAATGCCGACGGTNTGCTAATGCACAATATGGTGGCAGGGAATTTCGACTACGTGAAAGCAGGTATGCCAAAACGTAAAAAACGCACCCTTTCCCCGGACTATCCGCGTAATCCTGCGGACGTTTACGGCTGGCTCGAACAGATTGGCTGGCACATTACCGGTAAAACCGGCGTACGGGTTTTTCACGATTATCTGCGTGAAAAACATCAACAGCACGACTGTTTTGACGCATTGCTTGAGCTTGAAACACGCTTTTGTCGTCAGGAGCCGTATATCAGCCTTGGCCGCTATATTCACGTGACAGCACTTAAGCCGCAAATCGATGGAAGGACAAACGATGAGTGAATTTTCCCAGACAGTCCCCGAACTGGTTGCCTGGGCCAGGAAAAATGATTTCTCCATCTCGCTGCCGGTCGACAGGCTCTCTTTTTTGCTGGCTATCGCCACGCTCAACGGTGAGCGTCTTGATGGCGAGATGAGCGAAGGTGAACTGGTGGACGCGTTTCGTCACGTCAGCGAGGCGTTTGAGCAAACCAGCGAAACTATCATTCAGCGCGCCAATAACGCTATCAATGACATGGTGCGTCAGCGTTTGTTAAACCGCTTTACCAGCGAACTGGTGGAAGGCAATGCGATCTACCGCCTGACGCCGCTAGGCATCGGCATCACTGATTACTACATCCGCCAGCGTGAATTCTCCACGCTGCGTCTCTCTATGCAGTTGTCGATTGTGGCAAGCGAGCTAAAACGCGCTGCTGACGCGGCGGAAGAGGGCGGTGACGAATTTCACTGGCATCGCAACGTCTTTGCGCCGCTGAAATATTCGGTGGCGGAGATTTTCGACAGCATCGATTTGACCCAGCGCTTAATGGATGAACAGCAACAGCAGGTGAAAGATGATATCGCCCAGTTACTCAATAAAGACTGGCGGGCGGCCATTTCCAGCTGTGAACTTTTGCTGTCAGAAACCTCCGGTACACTGCGTGAATTGCAGGATACGNTGGATGCCGCCGGAGACAAACTTCAGGCGAATCTGCTGAGCATTCAGGATGCNACCGTNGGCCGCGACGATCTGGAGTTCCTCGATCAACTGGTGTTCAACCTGCAAAGCAAGCTGGATCGCATNGTGAGCTGGGGCCANCAGTCGATCGATCTGTGGATCGGTTACGACCGCCACGTGCACAAATTTATCCGTACCGCTATCGATATGGATAAAAACCGCGTCTTCGCTCAGCGTCTGCGCCAGTCGGTGCAGTCTTATTTTGATGCGCCGTGGGCATTGACCTACGCCAACGCCGACAGGCTGTTGGATATGCGCGACGAAGAGATGGCGCTACGCGATGAAGAGGTAACCGGCGAACTGCCGCCGGATCTGGAATTTGAAGAGTTTAATGAAATCCGTGAGCAACTGGCGGCAATGATTGAGCAGCAACTGGCGATTTATAAAACCAAAGGTGTGCCGCTGGATCTTGGGCTGGTTGCCCGCGAATATCTGACGCAGTATCCGCGTGTCCGGCATTTCGACATCGCGCGTATTGTCGTCGATCAGGCGGTACGTCTTGGCGTAGCGCAAGCAGATTTCACCGGACTGCCGCCGAAATGGCAGCCGATTAATGATTACGGAGCCAAGGTACAGGCGCATGTCATCGACAAATATTGAACAAGTGATGCCGGTTAAACTGGCGCAGGCGCTGGCTAACCCACTGTTTCCGGCGCTCGACAGCGCATTGCGCTCAGGACGGCATATCGGCCTTGACGAGCTGGATAATCACGCCTTTTTGATGGACTTTCAGGAGTATCTGGAAGAGTTTTACGCGCGTTACAACGTTGAGCTGATCCGTGCGCCGGAAGGTTTCTTCTATCTGCGCCCGCGCTCCACCACGCTGATCCCGCGTTCGGTGCTTTCCGAGCTGGATATGATGGTGGGTAAAATTCTCTGCTACCTGTACCTGAGCCCGGAGCGTCTGGCGAATGAAGGAATCTTCACGCAGCAGGAGTTGTATGACGAACTGCTGTCGCTGGCTGATGAACCGAAACTGTTGAAACTGGCCAACAACCGCTCAACCGGCTCCGATCTTGACCGGCAGAAGTTGCAGGAAAAGGTTCGCTCCTCGCTCAACCGTCTGCGTCGCCTTGGCATGATCTGGTTTATGGGCAATGACAGCAGCAAATTCCGCATCACGGAATCGGTGTTCCGCTTTGGCGCAGATGTCCGCTCCGGCGACGATCCGCGCGAAGCGCAACTGCGTATGATCCGCGATGGTGAAGCCATGCCAGTCGAAAACCACTTGCAGCTCAATGATGAGCCTGAAGAAAATCAGCCGGATAGCTCGGAGGAAGAGTAATGATCGATCGCGGTAAATTTCGTTCGCTAACGCTGATTAACTGGAACGGCTTTTTTGCCCGCACCTTTGACCTGGATGAGCTGGTTACCACGCTTTCCGGGGGGAACGGCGCCGGGAAATCCACCACCATGGCGGCGTTTGTTACGGCGCTGATCCCCGATCTGACGCTGCTGCACTTCCGTAACACCACCGAAGCGGGCGCAACCTCCGGCTCCCGTGATAAAGGGCTGCACGGTAAGCTGAAAGCCGGTGTCTGCTATTCGGTGCTGGATGTGATCAACTCCCGCCATCAGCGCGTGCTGGTGGGCGTGCGTCTGCAACAGGTCGCCGGGCGCGATCGTAAAGTGGATATTAAACCTTTCGCCATTCAGGGCTTGCCGACCTCCGTCCTGCCAACGCAGTTGCTGACCGAAACGCTGAACGAGCGCCAGGCGCGCGTACTGTCGTTACAGGAAGTGAAAGACAAACTGGATGCGATGGAAGGTGTGCAGTTTAAGCAGTTCAACTCCATCACTGATTACCACGCGCTGATGTTCGATCTGGGCATTGTCGCGCGTCGTCTGCGTTCCGCATCGGATCGCAGCAAATTCTATCGCCTGATCGAAGCCTCGCTGTACGGCGGGATTTCCAGCGCCATCACCCGTTCGCTGCGCGACTATCTGTTGCCGGAAAACAGCGGCGTGCGTAAAGCGTTCCAGGATATGGAAGCGGCGCTGCGCGAAAACCGAATGACGCTGGAAGCGATTCGCGTGACTCAGTCGGATCGCGATCTGTTCAAACATTTGATCAGCGAAGCCACCAACTATGTGGCAGCGGATTATATGCGCCACGCCAATGAGCGCCGCGTGCATCTGGATAAAGCGCTGGAGTTCCGCCGGGATCTGTTTACCTCGCGCCAGCAGCTGGCGACCGAGCAGTATAAGCATGTCGATATGGCGCGCGAACTGGCAGAGCACGCTGGTGCGGAAGGCGATCTGGAAGCCGATTACCAGGCGGCCAGCGATCACCTGAACCTGGTGCAAACGGCGCTGCGGCAGCAGGAAAAAATCGAGCGCTACGAATCGGATCTCGAAGAGTTACAGATTCGCCTCGAAGAGCAGCATGAAGTGGTGGCTGAAGCCGCCGAGCGCCAGGAAGAGAACGAAGCCCGCGCTGAAGCCGCCGAGCTGGAAGTGGATGAGCTGAAAAACCAGCTTGCCGATTACCAGCAGGCGCTGGATGTGCAGCAAACCCGCGCTATCCAGTACAACCAGGCGTTGCAGGCGCTGGAGCGGGCAAAAGAGCTGTGCCGTCTGCCGGATCTGACGTCGGAAACCGCTGCTGAATGGCTGGAAACTTTCCAGGCCAAAGAGCAGGAAGCGACCGAAAAACTGCTGTCGCTGGATCAGAAATTAAGCGTTGCGCAGACCGCGCACAGCCAGTTCGAGCAGGCTTACCAACTGGTGGCCGCCATCAACGGTCCGCTGGCGCGTAATGAAGCCTGGGAAGTGGCGCGCGAGTTGCTGCGCGATGGGGTAAATCAGCGCCATCTGGCTGAACAGGTGCAGCCGCTGCGCATGCGTCTGAACGAGCTGGAACAGCGTCTGCGTGAGCAGCAGGAAGCCGAGCGCCTGTTCGCCGAGTTCTGCAAGCGTCAGGGCAAACAGTATGACGTCGAAGAGCTGGATAACCTGCATCAGGAGCTGGAGGCGCAAATTGCTGCGCTTTCCGATAACGTTGCCGCTGCCGGTGAACAGCGTCTTGCGCTGCGCCAGGAGCTGGAACAACTGCAATCGCGCATTCAGACGCTAACCAAACGCGCGCCGGTATGGCTGGCGGCGCAGAGCAGCCTGACGCAACTGAGCGAGCAGAGCGGCGAAGCGTTCGAATCTGGCCAGCAAGTAACGGAATACCTGCAACAATTGCTGGAGCGTGAACGCGAAGCGATCGTTGAGCGTGATGAAGTTGGCGCGCGTAAACGTGCTGTTGATGATGAAATTGAACGTTTAAGCCAGCCTGGCGGCGCGGAAGATAGTCGTCTGAACGCGCTGGCGGAACGCTTCGGCGGTGTGTTGCTGTCGGAAATTTATGACGATGTCAGTATTGATGATGCGCCCTATTATTCAGCGCTGTATGGCCCGTCGCGTCACGCCATCGTGGTTCCTGATTTGTCGCAGGTGGCGGAGATGCTGGAAGGGCTGGAAGATTGCCCGGAAGATCTCTATCTGATTGAAGGGGATCCGCAATCCTTCGACGATAGCGTGTTCGCCGTCGACGAGCTGGAAAAAGCGGTGGTGGTGAAAATTGCCGATCGCCAGTGGCGTTATTCGCGTTTCCCGACGCTGCCGCTGTTTGGTCGTGCGGCGCGAGAAAGCCGTATCGAAAGCCTGCACGCCGAGCGTGAAGAGTTGGCCGAGCGTTTTGCGACGCTCTCTTTCGATGTGCAAAAAACGCAGCGTCTGCATCAGGCATTCAGCCGCTTTATCGGCAGCCATCTGGCGGTTGCNTTTGAGGACGATCCGGAAGCGGAAATCCGCNCGCTCAACAGNCGCCGCGGCGAGCTGGAACGTGCTATCAGCAACCATGAAAACGACAACCAGCAAAACCGCGTGCAGTTTGANCAGGCGAAAGAGGGCGTTGCCCAGCTTAACCGCCTGCTGCCGCGCGTGAATTTGCTGGCTGACGATACGCTGGCCGATCGNGTTGATGAAATACAGGAACGCCTGGACGAAGCGCAGGAAGCCGCGCGCTTTATTCAGCAGTTTGGCAACCAACTGGCAAAACTGGAACCGGTCGTTTCGGTACTGCAAAGCGACCCGGAACAGTTCGAGCAGTTAAAAGCCGATTATGCCGCATCCCAACAGGTGCAACGCGACGCTCGTCAGCAAGCGTTTGTGCTGGCGGAAGTGGTACAGCGCCGAGCGCACTTCAGCTACTCCGATTCGGCGGAGATGTTCAACGGCAATAACGATCTGAACGAGAAGCTGCGTCAGCGTCTGGAGCAGGCTGAAGCCGAACGTACCCGGGCGCGTGAAGCGATGCGCAGCCACGCCGCGCAGTTCAGCCAGTACAACCAGGTGCTGGCTTCACTGAAAAGTTCGTTTGATACCAAAAAAGAGCTGCTTAACGATCTGCAAAAAGAGTTGCAGGAGATCGGCGTGCGCGCCGACGGCGGCGCGGAAGAGCGGGCGCGTATTCGCCGTGATGAACTGCATACGCAACTTTCCACGAACCGTGCGCGTCGCAACCAACTGGAAAAAGCGCTCACCTTCTGTGAAGCGGAGATGGATAACCTGACCCGCAAACTGCGTCGCCTGGAGCGCGATTATCACGAAATGCGCGAGCAGGTGGTCACGGCAAAAGCGGGCTGGTGTGCGGTGATGCGCATGGTGAAAGACAATGGCGTCGAGCGCCGTCTGCACCGTCGCGAGCTGGCCTATCTCTCTGCCGACGAACTGCGATCCATGTCGGATAAAGCGCTGGGTGCGCTGCGTCTGGCGGTGGCGGATAACGAACATCTGCGCGATGTGCTGCGTATGTCGGAAGATCCGAAGCGTCCGGAACGTAAGATCCAGTTCTTTGTCGCGGTGTATCAGCATCTGCGCGAACGTATCCGTCAGGATATTATTCGCACTGACGATCCGGTTGAAGCGATCGAACAGATGGAGATCGAGCTGAGCCGTCTGACGGAAGAGCTGACCTCGCGCGAGCAGAAGCTGGCTATCAGCTCCCGCAGCGTAGCGAACATTATCCGCAAAACCATTCAGCGTGAGCAGAACCGTATTCGCATGCTGAACCAGGGGCTGCAAAGCGTTTCGTTTGGTCAGGTCAAAAGCGTGCGGCTGAACGTGAACGTGCGGGAAACCCACGCGACGTTGCTGACGGTGCTTTCTGAACAACATGAACAGCATCAGGATCTGTTTAACAGTAACCGCCTGACCTTCTCGGAAGCGCTGGCGAAACTCTATCAGCGTCTGAACCCGCAAATCGATATGGGCCAGCGGACGCCGCAAACCATCGGTGAAGAGCTGCTCGACTACCGCAACTATCTGGAGATGGAAGTGGAGGTTAACCGCGGTTCCGACGGCTGGCTGCGCGCGGAATCGGGCGCGCTGTCGACTGGTGAAGCGATCGGTACCGGGATGTCGATTCTGGTGATGGTGGTGCAGAGCTGGGAAGACGAAGCCCGTCGTCTGCGCGGCAAAGACATTTCACCGTGCCGACTGCTGTTCCTCGACGAAGCGGCGCGTCTTGATGCCCGCTCCATCGCAACGCTGTTTGAGCTGTGCGAACGTCTGGAGATGCAGCTGATTATCGCAGCACCGGAAAATATCAGTCCGGAAAAAGGCACCACCTACAAACTGGTGCGTAAAGTCTTCCAGAATCATGAGCATGTACACGTCGTGGGGCTGCGCGGTTTTGCCGCCCAACTGCCGGAAACGCTCCCTGGTACGGCGGATGCCTCTTAACGGTCGGGCAGATTACAAAGGCGACAGCGATGTCGCCTTTTTTATTACAGAAAGGGGCGCTGCGGCCTGTGTTTCATCTTTAAATTTCTTTACATTAGGCAAGGCAAATGCTTTTTTGTCTTTATATACTGAAAAAAGGTGACGCACACGTCACGAGCAATGTGAGAGAAACAGGGGGCAAGGGATGTTGCTTAAGAAGTTAAATGGTCGTCGGATGTCAGCGCTGAGTTTGTGCCTGGCANTGGCATTTGCTCCACTGTTCAGCGTACAGGCCGATGAGCCTGAAATNGTGCCGGTTGANAGTTCCGCCACGCCGGGCGATCAGCCGACCGTGTTACAGCAGCCGCAGGCACAATCGCCTGCTACCGCNATGTTAATCGGCGTGAAGCCTTATCCTGCCGNTGTTTCTGTGGCAGATGTTCGCGCACAGTTGCAGTCGCAATTGCCTGCCAACTGGACNCCCATCTATATGAATCAACTGGCNGCCCTGTATGCGGCGCGCGGCCAGAAACCCATGTGGGATAACCGCGATGCGGTGCAGGCGTTTCAACAGCAACTGGCGGAAGTGGCGATTGCCGGTTTCCAGCCGCAATTTACCACCTGGGTTGAGCTGTTAACCGACCCTGGTGTTTCCGGTATGGCGCGTGATGTGGTGCTCTCTGACGCCATGCTGGGCTATCTGCATTTTGTTGCCGGTATTCAGGCGAAAGGCCAGCGCTGGCTTTATAGCGACAAACCCTATGCGCTGGCAACACCGGCGATTTCAGTGATCAATCAATGGCAACTGGCGCTGGATAACGGTTCGCTGCCGTCATTCATCCAGAGCCTTGCGCCACACCATCCGCAATATGCCGCCATGCACCAGTCATTGCTGACGCTGGTGGGGGATTCTCGCCCGTGGCCGCAAATCGCCAGTAACGTCACGCTGCGACCAGGACAGTGGAGCAACGATGTTCCTGCGTTGCGTGAGATCCTGCAACGTACCGGCATGCTGGAGGGCGGGCCGAACATCGTGCTGCCAGGCGATCAGGTAGCGGTCAGCACATCCTCCCCAGCATCGACCAGGAAAAAAACACCGACGCGTGCGGCTTACGATCGGCAACTGGTTGAGGCCGTAAAACGCTTTCAGGCCTGGCAGGGGCTGCATGCCGATGGCGTGATTGGTCAGGGCACGCGTGACTGGCTGAATGTCAGCCCGTCGCAGCGCGCTGCATTACTGGCGCTTAATATCCAACGGCTGCGTTTGCTGCCGGCGACGCTTTCCACCGGCATTATGGTGAATATTCCGGAATACTCGCTGGTTTATTATCTCAACGGCAGCCAGGTGCTGGCGTCGCGGGTGATTGTCGGACGTCCCGATCGCAAAACGCCGATGATGAGCAGCGCACTGAACAATGTGGTGGTCAATCCGCCGTGGAATGTACCGCCGACGCTGGCGCGCCAGGATATTCTTCCGAAGGTTCTGAACGATCCGACATACCTTGAACGCCACGGTTATACCGTGCTGCGCGGCTGGAACAGCAAAGAGGCCATCGACCCGTCAATGGTTGATTGGGCGACGATCACGCCATCGAATTTACCGTTCCGTTTCCAGCAGGCGCCAGGCGTACAGAACTCCCTTGGCCGTTATAAATTCAATATGCCGAGCTCTGATGCCATCTATTTGCATGACACGCCGAACCATAACCTGTTCCAGAAAGAGACGCGGGCACTGAGTTCTGGCTGCGTGCGGGTGAATAAGGCGTCTGAACTGGCAAATATGTTGCTGCAGGATGCCGGATGGAACGATACGCGTATCTCCGATGCCTTAAAGCAGGGAGATACCCGCTACGTGAATATTCGACACAATATCCCCGTTAATCTCTACTATCTGACCGCGTTTGTGGGGGCCGATGGTCGCACGCAGTATCGTACAGATATTTACAATTACGATCTTACTGCGCGATCGGGCGCACAAATCTTGCCAAAAGCTGAACAATTAATCAGATAAATGAAGCAGTTTGGCAAATAGCATTGTCGTAATAACTGGCAATAAACGGGCTNTGTAAGCTNCAAAGCCCGTCGTTGCTGGGGGGAGGCTGCCTTGACGNGGCGTTTNTAGCCCGGTAAGGTGCCTTTCGTGCGCTAAANAAGTGCATAAATTACGTTTAACTTTGCTTATCTATAGAATTTATTATCATGGATAAATTTGACGCTAATCGCCGCAANCTGCTGGCGTTGGGTGGGGTTGCTCTTGGCGCCGCCATGTTACCAACNCAGGCGTTTGCTACCCTTTCCACGCCACGACCGCGTATTCTGACGCTGAATAATCTGAATACCGGAGAGTCTATTAAAGCTGAGTTCTTTGATGGCAGAGGCTATATTCAGGATGAATTAGCAAAACTGAATCATTTTTTCCGTGATTACCGCGCGAATAAAATTAAAACCATCGATCCTCANCTGTTTGACCATCTCTTTCGCCTGCAGGGGCTGCTGGGAACACGCAAGCCTGTGCAACTCATNTCCGGCTATCGTTCNGTTGATACCAATAATGAACTACGCGCGCACAGNCGCGGCGTGGCGAAACAGAGTTANCACACCAAAGGCCAGGCCATGGATTTCCATATTGAAGGGATTGCTCTGAGTAATATTCGCAAAGCNGCGTTATCTCTGCGCGCGGGTGGTGTAGGATACTACCCCAGCAGCAACTTTGTGCATATTGATACCGGNCCGGTGCGGCACTGGTAAACCTCAGAGGAGCAGTATGAACTATCGTATTATTCCGGTTACCGCGTTCTCACAGAATTGTTCGTTAATCTGGTGTGAACAGACNCAACTTGCCGCCGTGGTCGATCCTGGCGGNGATGCACAGCGTATTATCGCCGAAGTGGATGCTTCCGGNGTGACGCTGACGCAAGTTCTGCTCACGCATGGTCATCTTGATCATGTGGGTGCGGCAGCCGAAGTGGCGCAGCATTACGNTGTGCCGATTATTGGCCCGGAAAAAAATGATGAGTTCTGGTTGCAGGGGCTGCCCGCCCAAAGCCGGATGTTTGGTCTGGATGATTGCCCGCCGCTGACGCCCGACCGCTGGTTAAATGAAGGCGATACGGTTACCGTCGGTAAGGTGACATTACAGGTATTGCATTGCCCGGGTCATACGCCGGGACATGTGGTGTTTTTTGATGCGCAGTCGCGTTTGCTGGTTTCTGGCGATGTGATCTTTAAAGGCGGCGTTGGGCGCAGCGATTTCCCGCAGGGGAATCATGCGCAGTTGATTGATTCAATCAAACGTAAATTGCTGCCTCTTGGCGATGACATCACCTTTATTCCTGGACACGGGCCAATGTCGACGCTGGGCAATGAACGGCTGCACAACCCGTTCCTGCAGGATGAATTACCGGTGTGGTAAATAAAAAAGGGTCGCTTCGGCGACCCTTTCTGCATGCGTGACATTTTACAGCACGGCGACAATTGCTTCGCACAGCGGCGACATATTATCCGGCGTCATACCTGCGACGTTAATACGCCCGGAAGCGACAGCGTAAATGCCAAACTCTTCGCGCAAACGCAGCACCTGCTCTTTAGTCAGGCCGCTGAACGAGAACATACCGTTCTGACGGGTAATAAAGCTGAAATCGCGATTAGCCCCTTTCTCCTGCAGCGTATTCACAAACAGCAGGCGCATACGCTGAATACGCTGGCGCATATCGGTCAGCTCCTGTTCCCAGATCGCGCGCAGTGCGTCATTGCTGAGAATGGTTGCCACGATAGAAGCGCCATGTGCTGGTGGATTGGAGTAGTTGGCGCGGATCACGGATTTCATCTGGCTGAAGGCGCGATCGGCGCTTTCTGCATCCGCCGCGACCAGCGTACAGGCGCCGACACGCTCGCTGTAGAGACCGAAGTTTTTGGAGAATGAGCTGGCGACGAGAAATTCTTTATGCAGCGCTGCGAACGCACGCAGGCCTTCAGCATCTTCTTCCAGACCGCGGGCAAACCCCTGATAGGCGAAATCGAACAGCGGCAACCAGCCTTTCTCAATGGAGAGTTTCGCCAGTGTTTCCCACTGCTCAAGTGTAGGATCGATACCCGTCGGGTTATGGCAGCAACCATGGAACAGCACCACATCGCCAGCTTGCGCATTGTTCAGGCTCGCCAGCATGCCGTCGAAATCCAGCGCATGGTTCTGCGCATCGTAATAGTTATATTCGCAGACTTCGAGGCCAGCGGAGTTAAAGACGCCTTTATGGTTCGGCCAGCTTGGATTGCTTACCCAGACGCGCTTAACGGAGGTGTTTTTGGCAAGGAAATCTGCCGCGACGCGCAGCCCGCCGGTGCCGCCCGGAGTCTGTGCGGTACGTGCACGTTTGTCATTGATAATCGCGCTGCCTTTGCCGAACAGCAGTTCCTGGGTGCAACGGCCAAACTCAGGAATACCATCAATGCTGAGGTAGTTCTTGGTGGCTTCATTTTCCAGCAGGTACTGTTCTGCTTTCTTCACGCTGGTTAATACCGGGGTCTTGCCGGTTTCATCTTTATAAACACCGATCCCTAAGTTGATTTTATTGGGGCGTTCATCGGCGCGAAACAGATCGGCCAGACCCAGAATAGGGTCGGCAGGGGCAGCGGTTATATTCTCAAACATGACGAGGTTCCATTTTGATGACAGAAGGGAGATCCGCTATCAGGGTAACGGCTGACGCAAGAATTGCCAACCGTTTGCGATAAAAAGCGCGATGCTTTTCAAAAGTCGTCGGCATTTTTGTTTCAGGCATAAAAAAACAGGGCCGGAGCCCTGTTTGATATGCATATAACAGTCGAGGGGTGACTGATTAGAACTGGTAAACGATACCAACTGCAACGGTGTCGTCAGAACCTACGCCCAGTTTGTTGTCTTTATCAATCTGGTTGATGATGTAGTCAACATAGGTGGACATGTTTTTGTTGAAGTAGTAGGTTGCGCCCACTTCTACGTAGTTGATGAAGTCTTCGCTACCAATACCGTCAACATCTTTCGCTTTAGATTTGTAGTAAGCGATGGACGGACGCAGACCGAAATCGAACTGGTACTGTGCAACAACGGAGAAATCCTGAGTTTTGTTCAGGAAGCCATTCTGTGCAACACCGCTTGGCAGCGTGGTATCCAGACGAGTCGCGTTGCGGGTTTCTTCGTACATAGCAGCCAGGTAGATGTTGTTAGCGTCATATTTCAGACCAACAGCCCACTGCTCAGCTTTTTCGCCGGAGGTACCAAAGGCGGTCAGAGCTTGCTGAGCGTTAGTACGGTCAGCCGCGCCATAAGCACCAACGATACCGAAGCCTTCGAAGTCATAGCTTAAAGAAGTCGCCCAGCCGTCGCCGTTGGAACGAGTTGCGTCAGAACGCTCGTTTTTGCCCAGGTACTGGACACCGAAGTTCAGACCGTCAACCAGACCGAAGAAGTTGCTGTTACGGTAAGTAGCCAGACCACCCTGACGACCAGAGAAGAAGTTGTCGCTGTTGCTGGTATCACCACCGAATTCTGGCAGCATATCGGTTACACCGATTGCATCGTATACCAGACCGTAGTTACGACCGTAGTCGAAAGAACCTGCGTCGCCAGCTTTCAGACCAGCAAATGCCAGACGGGTTTTGTTACCATCTTGAACATCAGTACCACCTTCAGAGTTGTTACCCTGGAAGTTGTATTCCCACTGGCCGTAGCCGGTCAGCTGGTCGTTGATTTTGGTTTCGCCTTTAAAGCCCAGACGAGCGTAAGTTTTGTCACCATTGCCAGCGTAGCCATCGCTACCGTTGTCTTTGGTGAAGTAGTGCAGACCTACAGCTTTACCGTAGATATCTACTTTGTTGCCATCTTTATTATAGATCTCAGCAGCGTTAGCTGCACCCGCTACCAGCAGGGCAGGGATAACCACTGCCAGGATATTGCGCTTCATCATTATTTATTACCCTCATTGGTT